>Ga0081539_10000502_pt1 | contig 82098 bp, 72 predicted proteins | sample TabmetS4T2R2_FD_71023 | JGI IMG/M metagenome (GOLD analysis project Ga0081539, IMG submission 71023) | Tabebuia heterophylla rhizosphere microbial communities from the University of Puerto Rico - S4T2R2 | ecosystem: Host-associated > Plants > Roots > Rhizosphere ...
TGGGGGCGGCGGGGGGGGGGGCGGCGGGGTGGGGGCGGTGGTTGGTGGGGTTAGAAAGAAAAAGGGGGGGGGGGTTATCAATTTTTTCGCCCCCCCCCGCCGCCGGAAAAGTTTCTGCGTCTCGGTGTTACTTCGTCGTGCCCGCCTGGTTGACGCGCGCCGTCAGCCGCGCCTTGTGGCGCGCGGCGGCGTTCTTGTGCAGCACGCCCTTCTGCACGGACTTGTCTATGACCGACACGGTCTGCGCCAGCGTCTCCTGAAGCGTGCCCGCGTCGCCGCCCGCCAGGGCCGCGCGCAGCTTCTTGATCTGCGTGCGCATGCGCGTGCGGTTGCTGCGGTTGATGTCGCGCCGGCGCTCGTTCTGGCGCATGCGCTTCTCGGCTGATTTATGATTCGGCATTACCTGTCTCCGTCAAAAAACTGTGCTCAAAGTCCTCTGTTTGCCGCGCCGCCGCACAGACAAGAAATCCGGCGGTCACGCAAAGGGCAAAGTATAGGGGGCACGTCTATGAGTGTCAAGGCACGCGGCCGGGCAGGTAGTGGGTGAACATCATAATGTTCCAGAACTTATAGACCTGTGCGGCTTCATCGAGATTCATTTCCAGGTACTGGGAAAGAATCTCGACGTTCCTGAAAACTTATTTTAGGTACTTGGACATTTATTTTGGGAACGTAAAACAAGTTTACGGGTACTGAAAATAAGAGATTAGGTACTTTGGGAGAATTTCCAAGTATTCACAATAAAGTTCTCAGTACCTGGAATAAAGCTTAACGTACCTAAAACCATTCCCTGAGTATCCGAGAAGAATCTTCAGGTTCGGCGGAATTACTTCTAACTTCCGGGCATAAAATCCGAGGAAGCCACCGGCAGGCTCGCCGTGCGGGCCAAGCTTAGCCACGACAGCCCGCGCGCCCAATAAATCCGGCGGCGGGCAAACGACGCGGCCCGGCCGTCTGCGCCGCGTAGCGGCAGCTTGATTTTAGCCCGGCGTTGCAACGCCGGGTGTAAGGCAAGCACGTGTCTTCTCGTCGCGGCTGCGACGAGTGAGTTCAGCCGTCGCTGCCGCGACGGTGGGATCGTGCCGGCGGCTGACCGGGCGTTGAAACGCCCGGCTAAAATCAAGCCGCCGCTACGCGGCGTGCCCTGCATTAGTTATTAACCGCCAGCGAAGGTTCTAGCGGTTGGTATGTTTTGGTCTGCTTGGTAGCTTGGCGGGTAGGTCTTGTTCGTCGTCAATCAAAACGTCTGTACAGACACCGGCCGCTTGCGCATAGCGTAGAAGAATCCGCAACGGCGGCTCGCGCTTCCCCAGTTCATATTCCGAGATCGTATTCTGCGCGATCATTTCCTCCGCGCCCATCAGCTTAATCATCCCGTTCTGCGACAGATCAAAAGCGGCCCGAATCTGGCGCAACTTGTCCGCTAGACGAGTCGGCTTGTGTCGTGCCCTCGTGCCCATTAGGCGCGGCCTCCTGATGAGATAGAGAGCAGAAATAGCTTGCTATTGACGGCAATTGCCGTTAATATGGAATTGCGCTCGACTGTCGCCGTGAGTAGAGACCTCTCATGCTCAACGGCGATGCTCATTACCCATCCGTGAAGGTGAGACTTGAGCCGCGCATCCGTCCGTTGCCGATGTTCAAAGAGTTAGACCGGGCGCAAGGATAGCACAGATGCCTCACACCATCCTGCACGTCGAAGATCACCAACTCGTCGCCGCCGCCGTCCGTGACATGTTAGCGGCGGAGGGCTGGCGCGTCGTCTTGTGTACTGACGGGGCAGCGGCCTTGCGCCGGCTGGCGCGCACCGCCCCCTACGACCTGCTGCTGACAGACTACCATCTGCCGAATCTCAGCGGATTAAGCCTGGTGCGCCACGTGCGCCGCCTCAAGCACCGCGCAGAGTTGCCAATAGTCATGTTCTCGGCGGTGGACTGCTGCGGCGCGGCGTACCGGGCGGGCGTGGACGCTTTTCTGAAGAAGCCGGAGGACACGGGTCGGCTCGTCAGCACCGTCGCCCGGCTACTGCTTCGGGGCGCGTGAGTGGGGAACGCGCGCCCCGCGCTGGCACGTCTGTACGTCGAGACTGTGCCGCGCGGGCCGCCATGCCATTTGGGTGGCATGGCGGCCAAGTCTTTTTGCCACTGTAGCGGGCGCGCTTTAACCTCTTCGTTGACACATGGGCGGGCGTGTAGTAGCGTTTCGCCTGACCCATGTGCAACGCAAATCTCACCGGCGAAGACCCGCGCCCACAGGCCCTGAACCTGCCCCGCGACAAGGAGTAATAGCCAGCCTTTGAAGAAGATCGAACTGCCGCCCAGAGGGATCGAGACGCTCTTCGGCGTCCACGACCAGAACATCAAATATCTGGAATCGCTGCTCGACGTGCGCATCAACGCGCGCGGGCAAGACCTGTCCGTTGACGGCGACCCGCGCGACGTGGCCACGGTCGAGCGCATCCTCGAAGACTTCGCGGAGTTGTTCACCGAAGGCAAGACCTTCACCGACCGCGAGCTGCGCGAAGCCTTCGCCCAGATCGCCGAAGACCGCGCCTACTCCCTGCGCGACTACTTCACCAAGGCGCGCTTCAACCCCGCCGGCAAAAAACAGGTCGCCCCCAAGTCCGCCAACCAGCGCCGTTACATTGAGGCGATCCAGCACAGTGACATCGTCTTCGGCATAGGCGTCGCCGGCACGGGCAAGACATACCTTGGTGTAGCGATGGCGGTGCAGGCGTTGATGCAAAAGCAAGTGAGCCGGATCGTGCTCGCGCGGCCCGCCGTCGAAGCGGGCGAAAAGCTGGGCTTCCTGCCGGGCGACTTGCAGGACAAGGTTGACCCCTATCTGCGCCCGCTCTACGACGCACTGTTCGATCTGATCGACGCCGAGCGCGTCACGAAGTTGCTGGAGAAGCGCATCATCGAAGTCGCGCCATTGGCGTTCATGCGGGGGCGCACGCTCCAGGATGCGTTCATCATCTTAGATGAAGCGCAGAACACGACGAGCGAGCAGATGAAGATGTTCCTGACGCGCATCGGCTTCGGCTCGAAGGCCGTCATCACCGGCGACAAGACGCAGATTGATCTGCCGCAGGGCCGCCGCAGCGGCCTCATCGAAGCCGAACGCGTGCTCGCGGGCATCGAAGGCATCGAGTTCATCTATTTCACCGACAAAGACGTAGTGCGCCACCGCCTCGTCCAGATGATTATCAAGGCTTACGAAGAGCACTCTAGTAAGAGCAATATGTGAGTGAATCGTGAATCGTAAATCGTGAATAGAGGAAAGGCAGTTCTGATCTATTCACGATTTACGGTTCACGATTCACGTTTTTTATGATCGAAGTAGTGAACCGGCAGCGCGGGCGGGAGATGGACGACGAGCATTGGCGCGCGTTCGCGGCAGGGGCGCTGCGACAGATCGGCGTGGGCGCGACGGGCGCGACCGTCGCGTTCGTGTCTGATCGGATGATGCGCGCGCTGAATCGGCGCTGGCGCGGGAAACATGGGACGACGGACGTGCTGTCATTTCCGGCGGGGCAGGACGAGTTTGAGGAACGGGCGGGCGCAACGTTGGGCGACGTGGTCATCTCGGTCGAGCAGGCGGCGCGGCAGGCGGCGGCGCACGGGCTGACGTTTGATGAGGAGGTCGCGCAGCTGATTCTCCACGGGTTGCTGCACTTGTGTGGCTACGACCACGAGACCGATAGCGGCGAGATGAACGCGCTCGAACTGCGCTTGCGCCGCCGGCTTGGAATATAATGGCTGGTGAATAGTGAATCGTAAATCGTAAATGGAAAAACAGCCTTTCTCTATTCACGATTCACGATTCACGATTTACGTTTCTTATGGAGATTGAAATAGGCATCACGTGTCTGTTGCTCGTCGCGCTGACGTTCTTCGCGCTGATTGACATGGCGTTCGGCGAGTTGAGCGACGTGGGGCTGCGGCGCATGATCGCGGACGCGGAGGAGAAGCCGCGGGCGGCGGCCGCGTTCCTCGACGAGATTCTGGAAAACCGCTCGCGCTTCCGCTTCACGCTCACGGTCGCGATCCAAATCCTGCTGGTCGCCATCTCGGTACTCGTCACTTCGATCACTTACGAATGGCTGTGGGCACGCGGCTGGTTCTCGCACGCGCGCTTCCTCGTCATCGCGGCGCTCGCCGGGCTGTTGCTCGCGGGAGTGTTCCGGCAGTTGCTCCCGCGCCTCGTCGTGTCGCGCCGGCCCGAAGGAACGCTCCGGCGTCTGCTGCCCTTGCTGCGCCCCGTCTATCGCCCGCTCGCGCTGCTCGCCTTCACGTGGCACAAGTCGTTCGACCGGCCGCGCCGCGCGGCGGAGCAGCAGACGGAGACCGGCGCGGCGGAAGAGGAGGAGGAGACGAGCAACGAGGACATACAGGCCCTCATTGACGTGGCCGAGGAAGAGGGCATCATCGAGGAGGAAGAGGGCGAACTGATCCACTCGATCATCGAGTTCGGCGACACGCGTGTCAACGAGGTGATGACGCCGCGCACCGAGATCGTCGCGCTGCCGCTGACGGCGACCGTGCGCGAGGCGCGCGATCTGGTGGTCGAGTCGAAGTATTCGCGCCTGCCCGTCTATCGCGAGCAGATAGACAACGTCGAGGGCATCATCTACGTGCGCGACCTGCTGCAATGCTGGTGCGACGGGCGCGAGAGCGAAGGGATCAAGTCGCTCCTGCGCCCCGCCTATTTCGTTCCCACGACGAAGCAGGTGGACGAACTGCTCGAAGAGATGCAGAAGGCGCACGTGCAACTCGCGATGGTGATTGACGAGTACGGCGGCGTGGCCGGTCTCGTGACGGTCGAGGACATACTCGAAGAGATCGTCGGCGAGATCGAGGACGAGGACACGGGCACGGACGAGGTGATCGAGATTGTGGAGGGCGACGAGGGCTATTACGAAGTGCTCGGCTCGACCGAGGTGGGCAAGATCGAGCGCCTGTTCGACTTCGAGATCGAGGACGACGACGCCACGACCGTCGCCGGCCTCGTCATCAGCGAACTCGGCCACGTCCCGCGCCCCGGCACGCGCCTCACCTTCCGCGGCCTCGACGTGGAAGTCCTGGAAGCGGACGAGCGCCGCATCGGCCGGCTGCGCCTGCGCCGCGCGCCGGCAGAGGCGAAGACGGCGGAAGCGGAATAGAGTTGCGCCGGACAGAAGCAGGACGCGGGGCGACGGTTAAAGTCTGACGTGGCTTTCTCGCGCGCGCGTTCTTCGTTTATATTGAGCGGCATGGCGAAAAAGCGGAGCAAGTTTCTGCAAGGGCGGCGGATCGATCCCAAGGCGATCACGGGCGGGGAGCGAGTCGCGGACTTGGTTGACGAGACGTTTCTGGCGTACAACGCCGGGCGGCTGCGCGAGGCGTGCCAGTTGTTCACGCAGAAGATGCTTGAGCCGGACGTAACGGTCGGGCTGTCAATTACGGGCGCGCTCACGCCGGCTGGACTCGGCATCTCGGCTCTCATCCCGCTCATGCGCGCCGGCTTCGTGGACTGGATCATCACGACCGGCGCGAACCTTTACCATGACACGCACTTCGGCATTGGTCTCGCGCTCCACCAGGGCAGCGCGCAAATCTCCGACATCGTGCTGCGCGCAGAGGAGGTCGTGCGCATCTACGACATCTTCTTCGACTACTCTGTGCTCCTGGACACCGATGCCTTCTTCCGCCAGATCATCGCCGCGCCTGAGTTTCAGCGCGCGATGTCAACGGCCGAGTTTCACAATCTGTGCGGCAAGTACGTGCGCGAGCGCGAGCGGCAACTTGGTCTCGAATACAAGTCGCTCATCGCTGCGGCTTACGAGTTCGGCGTGCCGCTCTACACGTCCAGCCCCGGCGACTCGTCCATCGGCATGAACGTCGCGGCGAAGGCTTTACAGGGCAACAAGCTTGCTTTCGATCCGTCGCTCGACGTAAACGAGACCGCAGCAATCGTCCTCGCCGCCAAGCGCGGCGCGATCCACGGCAAAGGCGACCGCGGGCACAAGCACGGCGGCAAGTCCGCCGTCTTCATCCTCGGCGGCGGCTCGCCAAAGAATTTCATGCTCCAGACCGAGCCGCAGATACAGGAAGTGCTCGGCATAGACGAGCGCGGGCACGACTACTTTTTACAAATCACGGACGCCCGGCCGGACACTGGGGGCTTGAGCGGCGCGACGCCCGCCGAGGCGGTCTCGTGGGGCAAAGTCGATCCCGACCGCCTGCCCGACGCCGTCGTGTGCTATGTTGACTCGACCATCGCGCTGCCGCTCATCGCGGCCTACGCGCTCGCCCGCCACGAACCCCGCGAGCTGAAGCGGCTCTACGACCGGCGCGCGGAGTTGATGAGCCTGCTGCTGTCGGAATACGAGCAGTCGGAAAGAAGGTGAAAAGCCGTGAATCGTGAATCGTAAATCGTGAATAGAGGAAGAAGGTTTTATCTATTCACGATTTACGATTCACGATTTACTAAGGTGCTTCATGGGGAAAACGATCACGGACGATCAGCCGCGCGTGTATTACGATTGCGCGAAGTGCCCGGCCTACTGCTGCGCGATCTACGACCGCGTGCAGGTGACGCGGCGCGACATCAACCGGCTGGCGCGCCACTTCGGCGTGTCATACGAGGTGGCCGAGCAGCGCTACACGACGACGTGGAAGGAGGAGCGCGTGCTCAGGCGCAAGGCCGACCCGCTCTTCGGCAAGGCGTGTAAGTTCCTCGACCCGGTCGGGCGCGGCTGCACCATCTACCACGCGCGGCCCGCGGTCTGCCGCGAGTACCCGGCGCGCGCGCACTGCGCCTATTACGATCTGATCCAGTTCGAGCGCCGCCAGCAGGCGGACGACACAGTCCTGCCGCTCGTGCAGATCACCTTCCGCGACGACATGCGCAAGAAGCTGAACCGGAAGGAACACGAGAAGGTTTGGGAGTGGACGCCGGAGAAATAGGGATGAGGGCGGAGGGATGAGGGATGAATAAGAGGTAATAGCTTTTCATTCATCCCTCACCCCTCCGCCCTCATCCCTTCGGAGGTTACGATGCAGGATTTATTGGCGCGGATGTTGGGGAAGCGTTTGGACGTTTATTGCGGCGGGGCGTCGAGCCTGCGGGGCGAGGTGTTGAAGGTCGAGGGCGGCGTGCTGCACCTGAAGGACGACGACGGGCAGGTGTGCTACGTGGCAATTGAGCGGATCATCGTCGTGTGGGAGACGCGCGACGAGGAGGAGCACCGCGCGGGCTTCGTGGCCGGGCGACTCAAGTAACAATCCGCGGGCACAAATTAACCGGCCGGCGCTGGCAGGGAAACCTGAGCGCCGGCCGGTCTTGCTTGCGCGAACTATGGGGGAGCTATTCGGCGAGCAACTGGGTGGGGAGCGGGACGCGGCGGAAGCCGACGATGCGCTCCGACCAGTAGTCGTTGAAGGGCGAGTAGGTGACGCCGCGGCTCGAAGAGGCTTGGTAGAAGCCGTGCTCGTCGGCGACGATGCCGACGTGCTTCAGGTTGTTGAAGAAGACGAGCGTGCCGAACTTGTACTCCTCGCCGGGCTTGGGCTGCTCGAACTGCGCCCAGAGGGTGCGCGCGCTGCCGCGCTCGAAGTTGATGCCGGCGGAGTGGAAGACGCTCCAGACGAAGCCGGAGCAGTCGTAGGCGCGCGGGCCCGTCGCGCCGTAGACGTAGGGCGCGCCCAGGCGGTCGTCAATCGCCGCGAGCATCATCTGGTTGAGGCGCAGCAGCGTGGGCGTCGCCACCGGCGTCTTCAGCAGGTCAACGTTTTCGCGGGGCGCTTCGGAGACGAGGTAGATGTCGTTCTCCAGGCGGTTCGTGCCGTCGGCGTCGAGCGCCTTGGCGACCTGGCGGGGGCGCGTGTCGGTCTGGGCGAAGACGCCCGTCGTGAGCAGACAGAGCGCACAGCACGCGACCAGCAACTGGGGGAACAGGGTTTTCACGGACATAGACCGGGGGCTAACGCTCCTTCTTTGAGTCTGACTAATGCTTTAACCGGGAACTGCCTTGACGTGAGGTAGGTGTTGCTATAGTGCAGCAACAAGTTAATCCTAATCAACGCTTACGGTCGGGCCAAGAGGCAATGTGACTGTTTTGTGACGTGCCACACGAGCCGCCGCGCGGTTGCACGATTAAGGGTCAGTTCATGCGGCGCGCGAGGTCTGGCCGAAGACAGATAAACAGAAGCCCAAGCGCGCGACTGAAAGAAATGGGTGCGGTCAAACTGACAAGGCAGGCGTTGGGAGCATATTTGACGGGCGGTTGAATTTAGGCCGGGATCAAGTCAACACAGAGAAGCAGCCGAGCACAGAGCGGGCACGGAGAGGCGCGATCTCAGATTTGAGATTTGAACTTTGAGATCAATTCCGCCCCGCACCTCTGCGTTAAGCTGCCCGACGCCTCTGCGTTAAATCGCGTCCTCATCAGCGCGTAATAAGAACTTGGCAAACTCGCGCCGCGTCGTGATAGCATGCGCGCCCAAGAAAGTGAGTGAAGCCCCGCTGCCATTCAGGGAGTGAACCCGCCATGTTATTCGTCGCCACGAAGACGCTCGCTCATCACGTGGAATTCGCGACGCGCACACCGCTCGTCGAGCGGCTGCAAGAGAAGGGCCTCGTGCCGCTCGTCCGCTCAGCCCGCCTGCACGCGTATGAGTTGGCGCTGCCCGGCGCGGAGCGCGCGCGCGAGTTGGAGCGCACGCTCGCGGCACAGGCCGAGGCGGCGGGCGAAGCGCCTTACGTGCGCGGCGACCTGTTCTGCTTCGCGGACTACGTCCACTTCCTGATCTTCGGCGACGAGGCGGAGGGCGGGCAGATACGCGCCGGCATCATCTACGACGCCGACACGGCCGACGCGCAGCAGAAACTCGACGCCTTCTGCCGCAACGTCTATGAGACACTCGAAGCGGCGCGCGGCTTTAGTGATCTAAAGGCTGCGAGCGCGCTGCTCGAAGTCGAGTGGCAGGCGCACGAACGAGACGCGCCGGAGGGCTTCACACGTTTCGCCGCCGATGCGGCGGGCGACGGCGCACAGCAGAACGCGCGCAGCGCGCTGGTCGCGGACTGGCTGCACGTCGCGGGCATGTTGGAGGACACGGAGGCGCGGCAGGTCTTGCGCCGGCTGGTCGAGGTGCAGAAGGAAGGGCGCGGGGCGGCGGCGCTCGTCGGCGGCGAGGGCGAAGGCGTCTCCGAGTCTCTGCTGGACAGGCTGGCCGGGGCGGGCTTGGTCAAGCGCGAGGTGCTGGTCAGTTGTCGCAAAGGCGGCCGGCCGCTCTTTCGCCTGCCATCGCCCGACGCGCTCGGCGTCCTGAACGCGTCGAATGCCATCTGCACAGAGTGCGGTGCGGCCATCGCCGACGAGAAGGCGGACGAGATCAGCGTGCCGACCTCGCTCACGACCACGCTGCTGCAAGACGGCTCGTGGCTGACGACGCACCTGCGCTCGATCCTCGGCAAGCTCGGCCTGCCCGAACAGCAGATCAGCACGCGCCCCGTCTCCGGCGAAGGCGAGTCGCGGGCGATGGCGCACCTGGCGGGCGAGCCGTTTCTGTTCCTGCTGCGCGATGGCGACTGGGCGGCGGCCGACGCGCGCCACGCCCTCGACGAACAGGCGCATGCCGGCACGTCACATCTCGTCGTCATCGCCACCGGACGCATTCACGAAGAGGTGCGCCAGCGCCTGCGCGAGCACGCGCGTTGGCGCGCACACGGCGGCCGCGCCGCCGACGTGCTCTTCATCGAGGGCATGGAGGCGGTTGCGCCGGAGTTGGAAAAAGCCTTCGAGCGCGTCGTCGCCGCCGCTCTCAATGAAGAGCTGTGGCCGCTCGACGCCAGCCTCGGTCTGAACGTCGCGCAGTTAGTCGCCGCGCGCTTCCGCCTGCAAAAGTCCGGCGCACTGCGCGAACTCGCCGCCTCCGCCGCCGGTGCTGTCGCCGGCAGCCTGGCGAAGGGATGAAAGGAAGGGATGAGGGCGGAGGGATGAGGGATGAAAGAGTGACCGCTCAACTTGCGTGCTCACTCTTTCATCCCTCATCCCTCCGCCCTCATCCCTTTCTTTAGTTGACAACTCGCCGCGCGGCGCGCGAATCTTAGAGAGGCTCGCGCTCCCCTGCGCAGCACTCCCGCACGCGAAGGTTGCCGTAAGTTATGTGGACAAGAAGGGTCGCCCTATTTCTGCTGGCGCTCGCGCCCGCGCTCGGCGCGCACGCGCAGACGCCGGTTGATCCGGCCGCGCAAGCGACGCGCCCGCGCACCGTCCCCGCGCCGGCGCAGCCGTCAACACAAGCTCAGACGCCTGCCGTCAGCCCTACGCCCGCGCCCACAGTGGTGGTCGTGCCGCAACACCCGGCGCAGCCCGCAAACTCGCCGACGCTGATTGAGTCTGTGCCGACAATCGCCCCGCCGGTCGTCGCGCTCGCGCCCTTGCAGCCCGCGCGCCCGCTCGCCGCCGGTAAAGTGCGCGCGCACATCGCCGAGGCAGAGCGCGCCTTGAAGACGCGCGTGCGCCCGACCGCGATGGCGAACGCGCTCGACTTCGTCACGCTCGCCGCGCTCGACCCCGACAGCGGGCAGGTTCATCTGCTGACCATGCCGAAGCAGACGTTTCTGACCGCCGGCACGGAGACGACCCTGACCTCTTCGCTCGGCACGCTCCTGCGCGTGCGCATCGTGCGCCCGAACTACGTCAACACGGCCGTCGTCGTCGCCGACCTGTCGGGGCGGCAGCTAGCGCCGCTCTTGGTCGAGTACCCGATTGAGAAGTTTGGGCGCTTCCGCGAGATGGCCTACTACACGTCGGCGCACCCAGCGCTCGTCTCGCCAGAACTGGTCAGGACGGGGCAGGCTTACGTGCGCACGATGATCGATCTGGCGGCGAAGCGTTTGAAGGATAAGGGCGTGACGATCACGCCGCTGATCCAGGACGTGGCCGAGCGCCTGTGCCTCGTCGAGCACATAGACCACGACCGCTTCCGCCGCGAGAGCCGCGTGCCGCTCTTCGAGGAGGTTTACGCGCTCTACGCACTGAACGAGTTGGACACCTACCGCTATTCGGTCTCGACGGCGGGCGCAGGGGGCATGGTGCAGATGATCCCGTGGACGTACCAGATGATCCGGCAGCGCCACGCCGCCGTCGGTCTCAACCCGGACTTCGTCGCCGGCATGCGCAACCACGGCAACGCGCTCGAAGCGATGCTGCTCTACATGCAGGACACGTGGAACGACATGGCGCTCGATCCCGATCTCAGCGCCGCGCGCTCCGCCGGTCTCGCCACGCCGGAAGAGTTGATGGCCGCCGGCTACAACTCCAACCCCGCGCGGCTCGCCTCCTACGCCCGCCGCGGCGGCGCGGACTGGCGCACGCTTATCCCGCGCGAGACGCAGATGTACCTGCAAATCTACAAAGCGGCCGAGGCGCTGATGTCCTTCAAGTCGCGCGCCGAAAAAACGACCGCGCCCACGACGCCCTAAGTTCGGCGTCGGCCTAGCCGTCCGCGCGCTAAGAAAGCAGTAACCACGAAAGCACACGAACCGACACGAATCAGAGTATGACCTGATTCGTGTCGTTTCGTGTGCTTTCGTGGTTCATTGTCCGGTCGGCTCGCTCTATTCACGCCGCGCGCCTGCGCCCTCCCGCGAACTCGCCGCTTTGCGCGCCCGCCCTTTTGCGCTACAGTACGCAGCGTCTCCCGTTACAGCTTTACCCCAATCTCGTTCCGACTTTGTTGAGAAAGGAAGCGGCCATACTCATGTCGCAGCGAAGGACTACCCGCGCCCTCAAGCTTTTCATCCTCTGTCTGGCGTTCGCACTCGTCGCCCTGCACTACACGCGCGTCGGCGCGCAAGCGCCGCAGCAGGCGGGCGCGCTCGTCGAGCAGAATCACCCGAACATACAGGTCTTGAAGGGACTGCCCGAAGCGCAACTCATCCCGCTGATGAACTACATCAGCGCCTCGCTCGGCGTCGCCTGCGACTTCTGCCACGAGCGCACGCGCGACCCGAAGAGCGGCATCGAGCACGTGGACTTCGCCGCCGAAGGGAAGAAGGAGAAGCAGACCGCGCGGCGCATGATGCAGATGACGATGGGCATCAACCAGGCCAACAAGATCGACGTGGGCAACGACCCCGTGAGTTGTTACACCTGCCACCGCGGCTCGAACCACCCGGCCAACACACCGGCCCTGCCGCTCCCCGTGCCATCCCCGCCCGCGGGCGGCGGCCCCGGCGGCGCGGGCCCCGGCAGACAGGGCACACCGCCCAGCCCCGGCGCGCAGGGCGGCCCCGGCACGCCGCCCGCAGGCCCCGGCGGCACACCCGGCGCGGCGGGCGCGACGCCGCGTCCCACGCCGCCGCCGCGCCCCAGCCCGCAGCAGTTGATCGACAAATACATCGCGGCCGTCGGCGGGCGCGACGCGGTCGCCAAAGTGCAGACGCGCAGCATGAAGGGCACGCGCATGGGGTTAGGCCGCGAGCAGCCTTACGAGGTCACGATCAAAGGCGCGGACAAGTTCCAGGCGGTCGTCACCACGCCGCAGGGCGGCAGCGAGACGCAGACCTACAGCGGCACGACCGGCTGGCTCGTCAACGCGCAGGATCGCCGCGCGATGACGCCCGAAGAGCTTGAGAATCTACACCACGCCATCGGCATCTACGAACTCATCCAACTCGGCGCGGCCACGCCCACCATGCGCACCACGCGCCCCGAGCGCGTCGGCGAACGCCTCGCCAACGTCATCACCGACACGCCCTCGCCCGGCGTCGTCGAGAAGTTCTACTTCGATCAGGAGACGGGCCTGCTCCTGCGCCGCCTGCGCCTGACGAGCACCCCCATCGGCCCCATCCCCGAACAGTGGGACTTCAGCGACTACCGCCCCGTCGAAGGCGTCCAAGTCCCGTTCACCATCGCCATCTCGACCACGACGCCGCGCGCCAACTCCACGCGCAAGTTCACCGACATCAAGTTCAACGCGCCCGTGGACGACGCGCGCTTCCAGATGCCGGCGAAGCAGTAGGCAGTAAGCCGCCTGATGCGGTGGCGAGATTGAGCCGCCGGAGGCGACGGTAGAATGTAGCCCTGGGCGGAGCGCCTGCGCAGCCCTGGGATCGAGCCAGATAAAATCGTCGCAGCCCCCGCAGGGGGCGACAGAATTTCCGCGTTGCGTTTCTGTCGCCCCCTGCGGGGGCTGCGACCATTCTAGGGTGCGCCGTGCCCAGGGCTGACGCCCTGGGCTACATTCTATCGCCCGCTTACGCGGGCTTCCCTCAACCGCCTACCGCCTACTGCCTTTTAATCCCCGTACTGCAACGTCCCGCTCAAGGGGATGTCGGGCACGGCCTCGTCGCGGTCGCGGTCGGCGTATTGGAGTTTGTAGAGCCGCCAGTAGAGGCCGCGCGCGGCGAGGAGTTCCTGGTGCGTGCCCTGCTCGCGCAACTCGCCGTGGTGGAGGACGAGGATGCGGTCGGCGCGCTGGATGGTGGAGAGGCGGTGCGCGACGAGGAGCGAGGTGCGGTCGCGCAGGACGCGCTCGATGGCTTGTTGAATTAGTTGTTCGGTCTCGGTGTCAATCGAGGAAGTCGCTTCGTCGAGGATGAGCAGCGCCGGGTCGAAGGCAAGCGCGCGGGCGAAGGAGATCAACTGCTTCTGCCCGACCGAGAGACCCGCGCCGCGCTCGCGCACTTCCGCCGCGTAGCCTTCGGGCAGGCGCTTGATGAACTCTTCGGCGCGGACTTCGCGCGCCGCCCACTCGACGCGCTCTTCTGGCATCTCGGCGCGGCCCAGGCGGATGTTGCCCGCAATCGTGCCGCTGAAGAGAAACACGTCTTGCAGGACGACCGCGAAGTTCTCGCGTAGCGATTTCAAATCCCACTCGCGCACGTCCACGCCGTCTAAGAGGATGCGCCCGCGCTGCACGTCGTAGAAGCGCATGAGCAGGTTCGTGATCGTCGTCTTGCCTGAGCCTGTGTGTCCGACGAGCGCGATTGATTGGCCCGGCTCGACCGTGAAGGACACGTCCTTCAAGACCCACTCCTCGCCCTTGTAAGCGAACCAGACGTGCTGGAACTCGATGCGCCCCTGCGCGCGGCCCTGCTTCTTCGGCGCGGCGGGCGTGGTGATGGCCAGCGGCAGGTCGAGCGCGCGGAAGATGCGGTGCGAGGCGACCATCGCGGCTTGCAGGACGTTGTACTTGTCCGAGATGTCGCGGATCGGCTGGAAGAGTTGCTGCGAGTACTGGATGAAGGCGACGAGCGCGCCGAGCGTCAGCACCTGCGCCTGCCCGGTGCTCTGCAACACGCGGTAGCCGCCGAACCAGACGATCAGGGCGATGCCGACCGCGCCGATCAGATCGACGAGCGGGAAGAAGACGGCGTAATAAAAGATCGTGTCTATGTTGGCGCGGCGGTAGTCGTCGTTCAGATCGTGGAACTGTTTGAATGATTTCGCCTCGCGGTTAAAAAGCTGCACGACCTGCGCGCCCGACAGGTGCTCTTGCAGGAATGCGTTGATGCGCGCGAGCCGGGTGCGCACCATGTCGTAGCCGCGCCGCGCGCCTTTGCGAAACCAACTCGTCGCCCAGATCAGGAGCGGCACGGTGACGAGCGTGACGAGCGTGAGCTTCCAGTCCATCGCCAGCATGATGGCGATGATGACGAAGATCATAACCACGTCGCCGAGCACGTCTATGATGCCGGAGGTGAACAACTCGTTCAGCGCGTCTACGTCCGACGTGAGGCGCGTCATGATGCGCCCGACGGGCTGGCGGTCGAAGTAGGCGACCTCCTGGCGTTGCAGCTTCTGGTAAAGCTCGCTGCGCAGGTCGTACATGACGCGCTGCCCGACCGTGTTCAGCAGCACCACCTGAAAGTAAGAGAAGACGAAGAACAACAGGCGCACGCCGAGCATCGCGCCCGCGAGCCGGAGCAGACCCGGCGCGGCGTGCCCCGCCGGCAATTGCCCCTTGCCCGCCGGGACGATGTACCAGTCAATCGCGTACTGGACGAACTTCGGTTGCAGGACGCCGAGCGCGTTGAGCACGAGCGTCAGCGCGAGCGCCGGCACGAGCGGGCGCACGTAAGGCTTCAGATAACGCAGCAGCCGGCGCGAAATCTGCCAGTCGTAAGTCTTGCCGATGGCCTCTTCTTCGTGAAATTGTTTGACCGAAGCTGACATAAGAGCAGTGACGAGTGACAAGTGACGAGTGACGAGTTAGGGCCTCTAGTTCATCGTGCTGTTGAAAGTCTGTGGCTTGCTGCCGGGGCTGACCGCCTCGATGTGCGCGCGGCGCGGGAAGTGCAGGAGCAGCCCGACGGCGGCGAGCAGGAACAGGAGGACGATGGGCACGCCGCTCAGAAAATAGTTAATCAAACCGAAGATGGCCGCCAGCTCGCAGAGGGCGAAGGCGAGGACGTAGGCGGTCGTCGCCACGTCCGGGCGCTGCGTGGTGACGGCGCGCTTGAGCAGTATGTGCTTGAGCACGAACGAGAGCGCGAACGCCGCGCCGCCGAGCACGTCGAAGAGTTGGAAGCGCAGCCGATCGTCGCCCGGCCGCGCATCGATCTCGACGAAGCGCGTCAGCGCGACGAAGACGACGAGCGTGACGAACTGCATGCCCCAAATAACGAGCAGCCCGCGATAGCGCGCGGCGGCCTTATCCGATGCCGGCGGTTGGGTCATCATTCTCTATCACCTGGGCGGTTGGGCACGTAAGAACTTAACCACGAAATCACACGAAACGACACGAACTAAGAGCATAACGAAACTATGTTCGTGTTGTTTCGTGTGATTTCGTGGTTCAAAGTTTTTCACCCCACGTTTCAACTCGCGGCCAGTTCTTCCTCCAACAACTGCCGCTCGTAAAGCGCGGCGTACTCGCCGCCGCGGGCGAGCAGTTCGTCGTGCGTGCCGCGCTCGATGATGCGGCCGTCTTCGAGGACGCAGATCAGATCGGCGTCGCGCACGGTCGAGATGCGGTGCGAGACGATGAGGCTGGTGCGCTCGCGCATCACGCCGCGCAGCCGGCCCAGGATTTTCTCCTCGGTGTAAGTGTCCACGGCGGAGAGCGCGTCGTCGAGGATGAGGATGCGCGGCTGGCGCATGATGGCGCGGGCAATCGCGGTGCGCTGCTTCTGCCCGCCGGAGAGCGTGATGCCGCGCTCGCCCACCATCGTGTCGAAGCCGTCGGGGAACTCGCGCACGTCGTCGGCGAGGCCGGCGATCTCCGCCGCCCATTCGACCTCGGCGCGCTCTGCCTGCTCGACGCCGAACGCGATGTTCTCCGCCAGCGTCTCGCTGAACAGGAACGTCTCCTGCGGCACGTAGCCTATGACTGCGCGCAACTGCGCGAGCGGGTAGTCGCGCACCGGCACGTCGTCAATCAAGACCGTGCCGGGCGGCGCGTCTAAGAGGCGCGGGATCAGGTTCATCAAAGTTGACTTGCCCGTGCCGGTGCGCCCGACGAAGGCGACCGTCTGCCCCGCTTCGATGACGAGGTTGATGTCGCGCAGGACGGGCGGCAGGTGCTCGCTGTAGCTGAAGGTCAGATTGCGAAACTCAATGCGCCCTCTGATCTGCGGTCGCGCGCGCACGTCCGGCTCGTCGGCAATCGCCGGCTGCGTGGCGAGGATCGCGTGCATGCGCTTCCAACTGGCCGTGCCGCGTTGATACAGGTTCACGACGTAGCCGAGCGCGATGAGCGGCCAGATCAGGCGCGTCAGGTACAGGTTAAATTCCGTGAACTGCCCGACCGTCATGCGCCCGTCAATCGCCATGCGCCCGCCGACGTAGAGGATGAGCACGTAGCCCAGCCCGATCAGAAACTGCATCAGCGGGCGCATCGCCGCGTCAATGCGGACGAGCGACAGGTTGCGCTCGGCGTACTGCCGGTTCAGATCGTTGAAGACGGCGATCTCGGCGTCCTCCTGCGCGTAGGCGCGCACGACGCGCACGCCCGTGAAGTTCTCCTGCGCGCGCGCGGCGATGTGCGAGAAGAACTCCTGAATCTTCTCGAAGCGCGTGTGCACCTGCTGCCCGAAGAATTTCACGGTCAGCGAGACGAGCGGCATCGTGACGAAGAGGAGCAGCGTCAGCCGCACGCTGATCCTGAGCATCAGGGGCAGGATGAGCACGACGACGAACACGGTCTGGAGCGTGTACATGATCATCGGGCCGGCCAGTTGGCGCACGGCCGACAGATCGTTCGTCGCGCGCGCCATCAAATCGCCCGTGCGGTTCGCCTGGAAGAACGAGAGCGGGAGGCGTTGCAGGTGCGCGTAGAAGTCCTGCCGCAGATCGTACTCGACGTGGCGCGACATGCCGATCAGGATGCGCCGTTGCAGGAAGAGGAACGTGCCGCTCAGGAGGCTGACGCCGAGGATCGTGAGCGCGTAGCGCGTCAGGCTCGCCCACGTCACGCCGCCGTGCAGGCTGTCAATGGCGCGGCCGACGAGCCACGGGATGATGAGACCGACAACGACCGACCCGAAGATGCAGACGATGCCGACGACGAGCGACGTTTTGTAGGGGCGGAAGTAGCGGGCGAATTTTCTCAACTCGTGCATACGGGAAACGTCCGCGGCGGACGGCTTCAGACCAGACAGAAACTTTAAGCGCGCTTAATGATGCGCGATCCGCCGCCCGAACGCCAAACGGCGGCGCAGTTTCCCGCATTGTAGGGGCATAAAATGGCGAAAATCTGTCGGGGCGGGAAGCCTCACGCGAAGGTGCAAAGAAAAAGGCGCAAAGAGGAACGTTCAACTCTTTGCGTCTTCCTTTGCGCCTCCAGCGTGAGAGTTTTATTCGGCCGCAATGATGGGCGTCTCGACCTCAGCGCCGATAAGTAGCTGCGTGACCGCCCCGGCGAGCACCTCGTCCGGCTCGGTGGCGCTCGCGGACGAAGCGCAGATGCGGTTGCGCCCGGCGCGCTTGGCTTCGTAGAGCGCGCGGTCGGCGAGCGTGACGAGTTGCGCGCCCGCGCTGGCGTGTTGCGGGAAGGAGGCGAGACCGAACGAGGCCGTGATGTGCCCGATGCCGGGCACGTCCGTCTGCTCAAGGCGCGCGCGCAGCCGCTCGGCGACGACGAGCGCGCCCTCAAGATCGGCCTGCGGCAGGATGATCGCAAACTCCTCGCCGCCGTAGCGCGCCGCCGTGTCCACGCCGCGCAACTCCGCGCGCAGCACGTCCGCGAGGAAGCGCAGCGCAGAATCGCCTGCGTCGTGCCCGTAGGTATCGTTGACCAGCTTGAAGTGATCTATATCGAGCATGACGAGCGCGAGCGGCTGGTGCGTGCGCGTGGCGAGGCTCAGGTCGCGTTCGAGCTGCATGTCGAAGGCGCGGCGGTTGACGCAGCCGGTGAGCGCGTCGGTGAGCGCCTGCCGCTGGATTTGCAGGAACAGGCGGGCGTGGCTGACGGCGAGCGCCACCTGATCGGCCACGGTGCGCAGGAGCAGGCGCTCGCTCTTCTGCCAGACGCGGCGCGCGTCGTCCGTACACACGAGCAGCGTGCCCACGTGGCGCTCCTGGCAGACGAGCGGCACGGAGACCGCAGACCCGTCCGCGCCGTCCTCGCTCGTCACGAGCGTCTTGTGCCCCGCCTGTTCGTGCCGGCGCAGTTCGTCCGCGACGCGCGCGTGACAGTCGTCGAGCCGGCTGAGCAGCCGGGCCTGCGCGGCCTCGGTTGGCGCACCGGCGCGGCTGTAGCACTTCGTCGTCGGCTGCTCCTGTTCGCCGCCGACGTAGAGGGCGCAATGCTCCGCGCCGAGCGCGCGCCCGACCTCGTCCACGGCCGTCTGCATGATGCTCGGCACTTCGAGCGTGCTGCGGATGGCGGAGGCGATGCGGTTGACGGCGACCTCGCGCGCGGCCTGCTCCTGCAACAGGCGCGCGAGCTTGGTCGTGACCGAGACGGTCAGTTGCAGCGAAGTCGCCTTCGGCATGCAGCGGCGCACGGCGGCGGCGAACTCCCCGGTCTGCGCGAACCGCTCGGCCGTGACGCGCGCCATCAGGTATTCGAGCGCCGAATAGACTATGTCCGGCTCGAACGTCCAGACGACTTCGTGCTCGGTGAAGGGGTCTGCGCCGTCGGTCTGCTGGCTGAGCGACGTGACGAGTAGGGCGGAGAAGCGCGCGTCGGCGATCAGGATGAAGTGCTCCTGCGCGCCGCCCGGCGCGGTGCGCGGCAACAGCACGGGCGCGCGCTCGCCTTCGACGGCGGGCAGCGGCATCCGGTACAGCGCGTCGTCAGCCGCGATGAAGAGGAAGGTGTGACCCGCCGCGCGCGCGATCTGGCCGACTCGCTCAATGCCGCGCGCGCTGCGCTCGGTTCTGCCGGGCAGACTCTCGACCACGAGCGCCGACAGGTTGTTCTCCAGCACCACGTCCTCGAAGTAGTAGTGCAGTTGCGTGATCGTCTGCTCGGCGCAACGCACGGGCGTCAATTGCCGGGGGTGTTGGAGCAGTAGTGTTTGATAAAGAGAGAGCATCGGTGGCGAACGTTATGACAGGGACAAGAGCGATTGAGGTGAGCTATCGCGGCAGACCTTGGGAGACCTTGCCGGCGGCCCGCGCGACAAGGGCAAATTCATTTTTGCATCTGGGCGCGGAATTGTCCAATAAATTTTAGGCGGTTTTTACGTGCCCCGGCCGGCGGCCGGTCTGGCCGTCCGCGGCAGGGATTAACGCTGTGTACTAAAGAGTTTAGCGCCGCACGGCGTAGGTCGTCAGGGCGGTGGCGACAAGCTCCCCGGCGTCGTCTTTGACCTCGACGGCGACGGTCGCGAGGCGGCGGCCGGCGCGCAGGACGCGGGCGTGCGCCGCCACCCGCCCCGCCGTGACCGGGCGCATGAAGTGGAGCGTGAGATCGACCGTGACGGTCTGCTCCCCCGGCGCGAGCAGCGAGAGGACGGCGAAGGCAGACGCGGTGTCCACCAGCGAGGCGAGCGCGCCGCCGTGCATGATGCCCTCCATGCGCGTCAACTCCGGCCGCACGGCGAGCGACAGGACGGCCGCGCCGCGCTCGGTCGCGGTCAACTCCAGGCCCAACAGGCGCGCGTAAGCCACTTGCGCGAAGGCGGCGCGCAGCCGCGCCGTCTCTTCGGCCGTCAGCGCGGTGGGCGTCACGACTGGTACATGCCGCCCGCGTCGGCGGGATGGACGATGACGGCCGTGCCGTAGGCGAGCACTTCCGTCACGCCGCTGGAGATTTCGGTCGCGTCGTAGCGCGCGCCAATGATCGCGTTCGCGCCGATCTCGGTGGCGTGCTGGATCATGATGTCGAAGGCTTCGGCGCGCGCCTGCTCGCATAACTGCGACCAGGCTGTGATGTTGCCGCCGACCAGCGTCTGAAACGCCGCGCCGATGTTGACGAAGAGGTTGCGCGAGCGCACGACGATGCCGCGCACGACGCCGAGCGTCTGCCGGATGTTGTAGCCCGGCAGCTCGAACGCGGTCGTCACCATCTGCGGCGACACGCTGTAACGCGGCTCGCTCACCGCGTAGGGCACGCGTCGTTCAAGGGGTTCGTTGTTCATAAGCTTAGGAGTAGAGAATCAGGGTCAGGAAAATGTCAGCCGACTTAACTCACGTCTGAGTTGAGCATCAGCACTGACGGATAATGAACCACGAAACCACACGAACAAACACGAAACACAAGCACACGAAAGTTTCCTTAATTCCTTTCGTGTCATTTCGTGTGATTTCGTGGTTAAGCAATTCGCTTCAGCTACTGCGCCGCGCTTTAGCCGAACAGACTACCTTGTTCATCCTGCTGCTCCGCGCCGCGCGCCTCTTCGGGCGTCCAGCGGTGGCGTTTGAGATCGCAGCGACCGCGCGCGTCGAAGGCGATGCCCTCGGCTTCGAGCAAACTCTGCTGGACGTTGTGCGGTAGCAGCACGCGCCCGGTCGAGCACGCGCCCTGCGCGTTGATGACGCGGTGCCAGGGCACGCCGTCCGGCGATGCGTGCATGACGAAGCCGACGGTGCGCGGCGTGTAGCCCTCGCCGAGCATCTCCGCGAGTTGCCCGTAGGTCATCACGTGCCCGGCCGGGATGCGGCGCACGATCTCATAGACGCGCTCGTTGTAGCCCGGCCGCGCGATCAACTCGCGTTCGTCGGGGCGCACGCCGCCGCCGCCTTGTTTGTCGGCTCGCTTGTCTGTCTGGGCCATCGTTTTCTAAAGCTCGTCTGATGTTCACGCCACCACGCGCGCCACTCCGCGACGGCGCGCTCTCTGTCCGCCTGCGACCCGGCAGGCTGAAAGCTCAGTCACGTGCCGGTCGCGTCGCGCAGGCACATCTCGGCGAGGAAGCGCGTGCGCAGAGACGCGCTCGCCAGCAACTCGATCAACTCCGGGATCGAGTGTTCGCTCATGCGCACCCGCGCCGCCGCGAATGCGCGCCGCTTCCGCGCCGCCCGTTCCATCAGTCGAGCGTCCTCAGGACGGCCCGCGCGGGCGCGCCGTCGCCGCTGCCGCCCGTGAGCTTGAGGGGCAGGCAGATGAGTTCGTATTGCCCCGCGGGCACGGCGCGCAGGTCGAGTCCTTCGACGATGACGACGCCGCGCGTGAGCAGCGTCGTGTGCGTCGCGAAATCCTCCGACTTAAACTGCTCGACCGAAAGATAATCAATCCCGACGAGCCGCACGTTGCGCTCGACGAGCGCGCGCGCCGCGCCGGGCGTGATGTAAGTGAAGTCCGTGCGGAACGTGCGCGGCGCGGGCTGCGCCCAGAACTGAGAGTTGCGCGTCTTGAACAGCACGCGCTCCGCGCCCGCCGGCACGTGCGCCGCGACGTGCTCCGCCGCAATCGCGCGCACGTCGCCCGCGATTTCGACGACGTGTGCCGGCCCGATCAAAACATCGAGCGGCAAGGTTGCGACCGTCGGCGCGGCGGCGATGAAGTGTGCGGGTGCGTCCACGTGCGTCGCCGTGTGCGCGCCGAAGTGGAGCATAGAGACGTTCGCTGCGTCGCCGCGCGCGAGCGCCGCCCACGACTCGATCTCCACGCCCGGATCGCCCGGATAGACCGGCGTCTCGCCCGGCGCGATGGCGACGCTGATGTCGAAGAAAGGCATATCAGAACAGTGACGAGTGACAAGATCAGAAATTGTCTTAACTCGTCACTTGTCACTCGTCACTCGTCACTGTTTTAACTGAGCTTGGCGTGAGTGTCAACGAACTTGGCGGGCGCGTTGTGGGGCTGCTTGCGAGCGTGATCGCGGTGGGTTAGCATCGGGCGCGAGGTTGCTGGATAGTCGGCCGGCGTTGTGACGCGGGCGAAAGGGGTGAGGGGTTATCGGTAGTAGCCGCGCAGAGACGGACGTGCCGCGCGTTGGCGCGTCGAGTTATTTGAACACCGCGCCGCTCATCTGGAGCTTTGTGCACGGCGCGCGCGCGGACGATGTGCGGTTAATTACCGACGCCGCGCCTGCGCGTTGTGCCGACCTGCTGGCGCGCGGCGCGGTCGAGGCGGCACTCGTCCCCGTCATCGAGTACCAGCGTCTGTCGGAGGTTTTAGTCGTCTCGGATGCGTGCGTCGGCGCGCGGCGCGAAGTGCGCAGTGTGGTGCTGGCGACACGTTGCGCTGACCTACGCGACGTGCGGACAATCGCGCTCGACGAGTCGTCGCGCACGTCCGCGGCGCTGGTGCAGATCATCTTCCGCGAGTTTCTGGGGCGTGAGCCTGAGACCGCGCCCGTGCGCCCCGACGTGCCCGCGATGCTCCGCGAGCACGACGCCGCGCTCGTCATCGGCGACCCAGCGATGACCTTCGCGCGCGCGGGGCTGCACGTGCACGACCTGGCGCGGCTGTGGCGCGAGCACACGGGCCTCGGCTTCGTCTTCGCGCTGTGGATGGCGCACGGACGGGCCGCGGCGGCGGTGCGCCGAATTGATTTCACGGCGGCGCGCGACGAGGGACTGGCGCACACGGAAGAGATCGTCGCGCGCTATGAGCGCGAGCTTGGGCTGCCGCGCGCGGAGTTGCGCTCGTATCTGAACGACAGCCTCTGCTTCGAGCTGAACGCGGAGATGCGCGCCGGGCTGGAACTTTATTTCCGGCTCGCGCACAAGCACGGCCTCGCGCCCGCTGCGCGTCCGTTGCAGTGGCTTACCTGATTAAGACTTACTGAATTACTGCGCGCTTCGGCGTATAATTTGCAACGCAGGGTGGGCATCAGAAGCGATGCCCGATAAAGTCTGTGCATGGCGGGCGTGCTGCTGGCAGAATGCGAATTTAAGCTGATCGTTATGGAAAATATCCAACCTATTCTAGACCGCGCGCTGGCGGGCGAGCGTCTGACGGCGGACGACTGCACGGCGCTGCTTGAGTCGCACGACATCGCGCGCATGGGCGTCGCCGCCGACGAGATGCGGCAGCGCCGCCACCCGGACGGGGTTGTCACCTACATCATTGATCGCAACATCAACTACACGAACGTCTGCAACGTCGTCTGCACCTTCTGCGCGTTCTACCGGCGACCGGGCAAGCCGGACACATACGTCCGCACGGTCGAAGAGATTTGCCAGAAGATCGACGAGACCATCGCGCTCGGCGGCACAGGCGTGTTGATGCAGGGCGGCCTGCACCCCGACTTCGGCATCGAGTGGTACGAGGACTTGCTGCGCACGCTGCACGCGAAGTATCCGACCGTGCAACTCCACTGCTTCTCGCCGCCGGAGATTCACAACATCCACCTGATCTCGCGGCTCTCTTACGAAGACGTGCTGGCGCGGCTGAAGGCGGCGGGGCTGTACTCGCTGCCCGGCGGCGGCGCGGAGATTCTGGACGACGAGGTGCGCAAACGCGTCTCGACCAAGTGTACGACCGACGAGTGGCTCGCGGTGATGCGCGCTGCGCACCGCGTGGGTCTGCGCTCGACGGCGACGATGATGTTCGGCATCGGCGACGTGGTCGCGCACCGCGTCCGCCACTTGCAGCGCGTGCGCGATCTGCAAGACGAGACGGGCGGCTTCACGGCCTTTATTCCGTGGACGTTCCAGCGCGAGCACACGGCCCTGGGCCGCCGCATCAAGGACGAGCCGACCGGCGTTGACTATCTGAAGATGCTCGCGGTCTCGCGCCTGTTCCTCGACAACATCGAAAACTTTCAGTCGTCGTGGCTGACGCAGGGACTGCGGCTCGGTCAGGTCGCGCTGCGCTTCGGCGCGAACGACATGGGATCGATCATGATCGAGGAGAACGTCGTCTCGGCCGCGGGCGCGCACAACGAGGCGGACGAGCGCATGCTCCGCTACCTGATCCGCGAGGCGGGCTTCCGGCCGCAACAGCGCGACATTCTTTACCGGCACGTTCATCGAGACGAGGCCGCACGGGGTGACGCGAGCGAGTCGGCCACTTTGCGCGAGTTGAGCGTGGCGTTCGCGGACTGAGCGGGCCGCCTGGTCGCGGCGACGACAGGCGAAAAGCCGGCCGGAGAAGAACAATCTTCTCCAGCCGGCTTTTCGTCTGTACGAGGCGCGACTTACGGCACGTTGGCGTTGGCGTCGTGGAGGGCCGTGATCTGTTGCGTTGAGAAGTCCTGCGCCGGTGGATACGGGGCTTTGGTGCTGTAGTGCAGTCCGTTCTGGAAGGCCACCGTGGCCCAGCCGGTGACATTCGGCTGGTTACGCGGCATGTCTATGCCGTCGTCGTTGATGATGAGCGGCGCGTTCGGGTTGTAGGAGGCGGCGCGCTGCTTGGCCTGCGGGATGCCCGTCTGGTAATGGTCGTTCACCTCCCACTGCCCGGCGTGGAAGTCGAAGATGGTGACGGGGAAGTTGCGCAGCACAACCGACTCGTTGTGGACGCCGGTGCTGCTCGTCACGTTGATGTCCGCCCCGGCGTTGGCCGCCAGCGCGTCGCGCATGTTGCCGAGCCAGGTGGCGAGCGCCTTGTTGTCGGCCAGGTGGGCGTCGTCCTCCGCGATGTGCATCTCGTGGCCGATCTCCCAGATGACGTTAGGGCGGTGCGCCAGGGTCTGACCGAGTTGGGCCAGCAGTTCCTTCTGCTTGTGCGTGCGCGCGTTCGTGCCGGGCGTCGTGAACCAGCGCACGCGGTCGAGGGGCGAGTCGGGCAGGCTGCTCGGCGGGATGAGTTCATAAGGGATGAACTCGGGCTGGAAGGCGGGCGGGTTTTCGAGCGCCTGGTAGGGGAAGACCGCGACCTGCACGAAGAAGTTCATGCCGGGTGCGGCGGCCGCGTCCACGAGCGCGCGCAGGTTGGTGAGGAACGCGGGGTTGACGGAGCGATCCGGGTTGTAGAGGGGCACGCGGCGGTTCGGGAACGCGCCGATGCCTTCGGCGTCCGACTTGTAGTAGACGATCACCTTCACCAGATTAACGAACGGCGCGCGCTGCTTGAGGGCCTGGAAGAAGGTGGGGCCGGATGGATTGTTCGCGGGGCGGCCCAACTGGTTATCGAAGCAGAGACCGTAAGCGCCATAGCCGATGAGGCGGCGCGGCAGACTGGCAGGCATAGTTTCTCCTTTTAGCTGTGCAGGCCGGCGGTCGCTGCCGGACGCGCGCGTCGGTCGCGGCCCGCGCGTTTCGTTCCTTAGCCGATTGGATTACGCCGGGCGATGAGTGTGGCGCGTCTGGGGTCGCAACCTCTGTGCGCTGTGTAGTCGTCAGCACGACCGCGCTTGGGCCTGAAGTTGACGTGAGGCTAACGAGTGTCAGGCCGCTCGTCAGCGAGTAAGCGAAGACGTAAAACGCGGGCATGATAAGACCGCCCGCCGGGGGTGTCAATCACAAACGGCACGCGCCGCTCGGCACGCCGCGCCCGCGTCCGGCCGCGCCGCACGGGCGTCCGTGCCGTGCCGTAAATTTCGGCCAACCGCTCAGCGCCAGCCCATGCGCTCGCGCAGCGAGGTGACGTGCGCCGTGTGGTGGCGGCTGTGCCAGGCGTAGAGCGCGAGTTGTTTGTCGAGCGTGACCGTGCCCCATTCCGGGTGGCGGAACGTGCGCGCGCGCTCGGACGGCGTGAGCGCGCCGAACAGCGCCGCCCAACGCTCGTGCAGCGCGGCGATCAGGTTGAGCGACGTTTCCACGGGCGTCGCCTGCGTGTCGGCCAACTCGGCCCAGCGCGCCTCGTCGTAGGTCTTAATCGCCGGCTCGTCCTCCGTGAGCGCGAGCTTGGCGCGGATGTAGCCGTTCATGTGGCTGTCTGCGACGTGATGCACGGTCTGGCGCACAGTCCAGCCGCCTTCGCGGTACGGCGTGTCGAGTTGCGCGTCGGTCAGCCCGACGACGGCCGCGCGCAGGCGGGCGGGCGCGTCCGCGATCTGCGCGATCAACTCCCGCCGCTGTTCGTCGGTGATATTATCGCCCGCCATTTGAAACTGACCGATGGGGTAGCGTGGATCGGACATATGCTCTCCTTTGCGCCTGAAATCCGCGTCAATTATAAGGCGCGGCCCGCGCCCGACAAGTGCCACTTACGCCGGCCCGGTCAGTGCCACTTGCGCGCGACGTGACCAGGCAAGCTTACGCTGGGAGCGCGGGCGTCCCGCCCGCCTTGAGCGCGTCAGCGCGAATAAGCGGATGCGCCTTCACTCAAGCTTGAATTAGCACGAAGCCGTTGAGCGTGCTTTAGCACGCTTGGCGGGCGGGACGCCCGCGCTCCCAGCGACAGGCGGCGCGCTAGTGTCTTGGGCCGGTGGTAAAGTCAAATGAGAAACGCGCTAACGCCTCGCTTGCAGCCGCCACACGAGGGCGACGATATTGCCGTGCCGGCCGCGAGCGAGGCGTTAGGTGCGATGTGTTTAGATTTCGGCTTTCAGTGGCTCAAACGTCGCTGGAGCGACCGAAGACCGTAAAGTTGGGCGTGGCGTCGGAAGACCCCGCGCCGCTCTGCAACGAGTAGCCGGTCGCGCAGAACAGCTTCTGGTTGGGGAAGTTTCGTCGGACGGTCAGGTAATCACCCCACTTGTTGTCGGCCGGCCCGCGCGTGCTGGCGAAGGTCGTTGCCTGCCGGCGCGTGCCAGTCAGGATGCCGACCACGTGCGTCGGGAAGCGCGTGCCGCCGCCAATCGTGTAGGAAGCGCCCACCTCGTTGTTGGCGTTGGTGTGTAGCCCGGCGTAGAAGATCGCGGAGTTCGGGTCCCAGAGGTTGATGTTCTCGATCAACGTCATGGTGGTGGCGTTGATGCGCGCGATCTGGACGAACGGGTTCGGGCGCGCGTTGGCCCCGCCTTTGTTCGACCCCCAGGCGAACCAGAGTTCGTTCCCGGCGAGGGTCGCGCCCGTGTGGCGGCTGTCGGCGCGTTGCAGCCAGTCGCGCCCGTCCGGCGTCACTGAACTCATCGGCCCCCTGGCCCACGATGCCACCGTCACGTCGTTCGTCGTCGGCGTGGGGCTGGTCTCCCTCCACGAGAACACGCGCAGGGAACTGGTCGAATTGTGCGCGACGAAGTAGGCCGTCGTGCCGCAGTTCTGCGCGACGCGCAGGCTGGGATGAGTGTTGGAGATAGACCGCGACGCCGACAGCGTGCCCGACGTGAAGCTCGACAGCCTGATCCTGACCACCACGGACGCTGTCCAGGAGCTACCCGCGAACGCGTTGGTCGTCATGTAGAGCATGTTCGCGCCGACGGCCAGGTCGGGGAAGTCCAGCCAGATGCCGGGCCCCAGCCCCACGCTGGCCGGCGTGATGTCGAAGAAGCGCCACGCGCCGGTCTTCACGCGCGCCGTCGTAGCGTAGGCGATGCGCTGAATGTTTTTGCCCGTGCTGTCGCGCGTGTACTGGAGCAGCCAGACGAACGTGTCAATGCTCTTGATGTACTGCACGACCTGGTCGCAGCAGAACGACATCCCCGGCGGGTTCGGGAAGGTGGTGAACGGATCGACGAACTTGAAGGTCGTCCCGCCGTCGGTCGAGAGGGCGGCGAACCAGTTGCCGGTGTAGAACACGACGTTGCCGTTGACGGCCGCGCTCGGCTCGCACACGTGCGAGGCCGTGTCGGCCGTGGCCACGTCGTTGAGTTGCACGTTCTTGACCAGGGTGATGGTGTCGGTCGGGGCCATCGGGGCGACCGCGCCCGCCTTCAGCGCCGCCATCGGCACGACCTCCTCGAACGACAGCGGCGCGGTGGGCTGCATGTCCAACACCTTCGCGCCGACCGGCGCTTTGGGGATGACTTTGCGCGGGTGAATCTCGTCCACCAGCTTGCGCGCCGCCGCAAACTTGTAAGCCTCCTCGACGTACCTGATCTTGATCTCCTGCGCCTTTACGGCTTCCAGTTTGCCGGTGGTCAGGCGGGCGGTGACGGCGTAGGCGCGCGTTGCCGCAGGCTTCTTCGCCGCCGCGGTCTTTTTGGTCTTCTTCCGTGACGCGGTTTTCCCGGCCTTCTTCGAGCCGTGTTTCTTCGTAGGCATGATTGGTGATCTCCTTTTCTTAGCGGCCGTGAGTTGTGCGCGTGCGCGGCGGCAAGGTTCTACCGGGCACGTGTTGTGCTAACAAGGCGGGCGACACCAGTGAGGTATCGAAGTCGCCGCCCCGCCCTGGCTCGCGGGGAAGCGGGCAAGATTCGCTCTACTCAAGCTCGACCGGCGGTGAAGGATCGGCGTCCGCGATCTCCTCCCCTTCGGGCACGGGCGGGAGCTTCTGCCGCGGATGAATCTTGTGCTCCGGCGGCGAGGGGGAAGGCGTCGAACGGTAATGAACTTTTACTTCCTTCCCCGACTGCTTCGGCAGCTCGTCCGTCGCCAGCGACTCCGGGTGCGAACATGTCGCCGGCCCGGATTTCTCGTCCTCGCTCACTTCGTCCCCTCTCTCGTGGCGTAAGGTTAGAACACTGGGCCACTTAATATCACTCAATTCAACCCGCTGCAAATTAAATTAGCGCCATCAGCCTGCGGGACGGGCGTGAGCACCACCGGTAGCGGGCGGGCCTTGGCCGCGTAACCACACACCCACCCGCTACCGCAGGCGGGACTGACCATCAGCGGCACTTGAAGATGCTGAGGATGTTGGAGAAGTCGTCCGTCCAGACGTGCCGTGTGGCGTCGCCGGGGAGCGCGTGCCAGCGCGGATCACTCGTTAGGGTGTTTAAGTCTTCGGTGCGCCGCGCCATGACGACCCATTGGGAGGATTCTTTGCCTTCGCTCTGATCGCGTTGCACGTCGTCGCGGACGAGGCAGGCGAGGTTGCGGCTGCGGGCGAGGTCGGCGACGACGGGGTGGAGGTCGAGGCTGCGGTTCGAGATGTGGAAGACGAGGAGACCTGTGGGCGCGAGCTTCGAGAGGTAGAGGTCGAGCGCCTGCTGGGTCATCAGGTGGACGGGGATCGCGTCGGAGCTAAAGGCGTCGAGGACGATGAGACCGTAGGCGTGATCGGGCGCGTGCGCGAGTTGCAGGCGCGCGTCGCCGAGAACGACAGAGATGGGCGCGTGCGCGCAGTTGATCAGGTAGGTGAAGTATTCGGGCGCGCGGGCGACGCCGACGACCGCCGGGTTGATCTCGTAGAACGTCCAACGCTCGGCCGCGCGCGCGTAGGCGGCGGTCGCGCCCGTGCCGAGACCGACGATGGCCACGTCCGTCGCGGCCGGGCTGGCCTGGAAAGCAGCGAAGACCTGGCCGAGCGGGCCGTCCTGGTGGTAGTAGGAGAGCGGCTCGCACTGGCGGGTGAAGTCCGTGTACTGGCGGCCGTGGATCGTGCTGCCGTTGTAGAGCCAGTGGAGCGCGGCGCGCTCGTCGCGCGTGACGCGCAGGACGCCGAAGAAGTTGCGCTCGGCGTAGAGCGTGCGCGTGCTCAGTTGCGCGAAGAGGGCGCTGGCGAGCATGACCGCGCCGAGGGCGAGCGCAAAGCGCAAGGGGCGTCGCCGGAACTGATAAGCGACGATGAGCGGGATGCCGGCGGCGAGCGCGAGCGCCTGCACGTATTCGAGATCGAGGCGGCGCGCGACGAATGCCAGCGCGAGCGCAAGCAGTCCGGTGGCGACGGGCAGCACTAGATCGAGTTGGCGTGCGCGCGTCGTTTTGTGCTGCGTGCTCGTTTCGTCTTGTCTGTCGGCGCGCGGCAGGAGCAGGCAGGCGAGCAGGACGGCGAGCGGGTATTCGACGACCGCGTTGAAGAGGGCGGGCGCGACGAGCGCGTTGAATAGTCCGCCGAGCGCGCCGCCGGTCGAGAGCCAGAGATAGAACTCCGGCAGGTGCGCGGGCGCGGGGCGGTCGGCGGCGAGCAGCGTGTGGCAGGTGAGCGCGGCGACGAAGAAGTAGAGCAGGTGCAGGAACAGGAGCGGCACGAAGGGCTGCGCCGCGCCGGAGAGATAGACGAGCGCAAGTACGAGCGTCACGCCCGGCAGGACGCGCGCGAGCAGGCGCGGCGTGAAGAACTGGCGGCGGGCGAAGGCGAGTACAAGCGTGAGCAGATAGAGCGCGAGCGGCACGACCCAGAGCAGCGGCAGCGAGGCGATGTCGGTCGAGATGAAGGTCGTCACGCCGAGCATCAGGCTCGACGGCACGAACGCCAGCGCGAGCCAGCGCAGGCGGCGACGGAGCGGAAGCCGTCCGTTGTCCGTGGTCAGTTGTCCGTCGTCATTTGAGATTTGTTCTTCGTCCTGCGTTGATTGATGCTCAGTTATCGCCTGTCGTTCGGCAGAGGTATCAGTCATCCACGCGTGTCGTGCGCGCCAGAGTGCGAGGGCGCAGGCGGCGACGAGGGCGACGAGGAGCAGGTAGCCCGCGCGCCAGAGCGTGCTCTGTTGGGGCAGGTTGAGGCGCGGTTCGAGGAGCGCGGGGTAGGCGACGAGCGCGAGCAGGCTGCCGGCGTTCGAGGTGGCGTAGAGGAAATAAGGATCGCGCGCGCGCGCGTGGCTCGTCGCGGCGAACCAGTGTTGCAGCAGCGGGCTGTTGGCGGCGAGGATGAAGAAGGGCAGCCCCACCGTGACGAGCAGCCGGCCGATCAGCCAGAAGACCGGGTTGCCTTCGGTCGGCACGGAGTTGACGGTCGCGGGCGAGAGCGCGATGGGGAGGCTGAGGAAGGCGAGGGCGAGCAGCGCGAGTTGTGCGGCGACCTGCTGCCGGGGCGTGAGCCACTTCGCCGCGGCGAGCGCGTAGGCGTAGCCGGCGAGCAGCAGCACTTGGAAGAAGAGCAGGCACGTGTTCCACACGGCCGGCGTCCCGCCCAGGAGCGGCAGCAGCATCTTCGCCACCATCGGCTCGACCCAGAAGAGCAGCGCCGCGCTGACGAAGAGCGTCAGCGCGAACAGGGGCGTGAGCGCGCGCGTGCGTGTGGGCATGGAGTTTACCGGGCCGGGGAGATTCTAACCGCAAAGGGCGCGAAGAGAGCCGCAAAGAGCGCAAAGAATTTCTCTGCGTTCCTCCGCGGCCCGCTCCGCGCCCTTTGCGGTTAAATTTACTGCGACCAGGAACTGGGCTGCCGCTCCCAGCGGTGCGCCCGCAGCCGCGCATGCAGATCGTCCGGCAGCGGCCCACTGTCACTCGCGGCGATGTTCGCCTCGACGTTCTTCAGCTTACGCATGCCGGGGATGATAGTGCTGACGCGCGGGTCGTTGAGGATGAAGCGCAGCGCCAGCTCAGGCATCGTCATACCCGCCTCCGCGGCGACGGGCTTGAGCGCGTCGGCGCGCTCGACGCTGGGGATCAGGTTCTCCGGCACGAAGTAGGTGTTGCGCCAGTCGCCTTCGGGCCACCTGCTCTCTCCGGTGAGCGTGCCGGTGAGCGTGCCCTCGTCGAAGGGCACGCGTGCGATGACGGCCACTTCACGCTCGGCGCAGGCGGGGAACAACTCGTCCTCCGGGTTCTGATCGAAGATGTTGTAGATGACCTGCACCGCGTCAATCAGCCCGCTCCGCACGGCGCGCACGCCGTTCCAAGGCTCCCAGCGATTCAGGCTGATGCCGACGGCGTGAAAGAGACCTTGCCGGCGCAACTCGTCCAGCTTCTTGTACCAGCGGTCGTCCGCGAGCCACGAGTCCTCCCACGTGTGCAGTTGCATGAGATCGTAGCTGGCGAGCCCCGCGTGCTCCAGACTCTCGTGGACGAAGCGCTCAATGTGGTCGGGCGGGTAGGCGTCGTCAACCGTGTGCTCGCGCCGCGACGGCCACTGGAAGTTTTTCGGCGGCACTTTGGTTGCCGTGTAGAGCTTGCGCGTCGGGTTGGCGCGCACCAGCCGGCCGAGCAGCGCCTCGCTGCGCCCCTCGCCGTAGCCCCACGCGGTGTCGAAGAAGTTGCAGCCCAACTCGACCGCATGTTGCAGCGACGCAAGCGACTCGTCGTCGTCCGCGCCGCTCCAACTGCCCATGCCCCACATCCCGTAGCCGATCTCCGAGACCTGCCAGCCCGTGCGCCCGAACCTGCGATAACGCATGACCTTAAAATCCCCCTGCCGTCGTTCGTCTAAATGCGGCTCATCGGATCATAACTCAGACCAAGCGTGATGATCTTCTGCAATAGCTGTTCGTAGCGCACGCCGACCTTGGCGGCCGAGTCGGCGAAGTCTTCGCCGCGCGCGATCTGCGGGTTGGGATTTACTTCGAGCACGTACATGCGCCCGTCGGCGCGCAGGCGGTAGTCTATGCGCGCGTAGCCGCAGAGGCCGAGCAGGCGGTAGATGCGACTGGAGAGGCGCGTCATCCGCTGCTTCTGCTCGGCGGGCAACTCCGCCGCCTGCGTGACGACGCCGACGCGCTTTTGATAATTCACGTCCCACTTGATTTTGTACGTGGCGATGTTCGGTGCGCCTTCCGGCAGGTCTTTCAGGAGCATCTCCCACGGCGGGTAGGTTTGCAGCTTGTTGTTGCCGATGACGCCGACGTAAATCTCGCGCCCCTCGATGTACTCTTCGACGAGCGCACTCTTGCCCGTCTGCTCGTGGATGAAATTGACGCGCTCCGCCAGTTTCTCGTCGTCGCGCACGACGGATGCGTGCGCGATGCCGATTGAGCCTTCGTCCACGAGCGACTTGACGATGAGCGGGAACTTCAGCCGCGCCGGTCTGCGCGTCTTCCACTTCGGCGGGATGACGACGAAGCGCGGCACATGTATGTCGTGGTAGGCGAGAATCTTCTTAGTCAGCGCCTTGTTGCGCGCAAGCGTCAGCCCCAGAGGATTGCAGCCCGTGTAGCGCATGCGGATCAGTTCCAGGTAGCTGACGACGTGCTGATCGTAGAGGGGGTGGCCGGCAAATTCTTCCAACAGGTTGAAGGCGAGGTGCGGCTTGTGGCGACGCGCGGCACGGCGGATGACGCGCAGATCGTTCGTGATGCCGACGGCGTGGACTTCGTGCCCGATGCGCCGCAAGGTCTTCATCACGTCGTACTCCGTGCGCCAGATTTGCGCCTCCTTGTTGCCGTGCCCTTTCAAAGAGCGCGGCGGGATGCAGTCCTGGTGCATCAGCACGATGATGCGCAGCGGGTTGATGACGAGCTGCTTCATAAGGGGATGCGGTGATAGCCCGTGTGCACGCCGTTCATCGTCTGCACGGTCAGCATGACCAGGAGCTTGCGCCGCGTCTGCTCCTGCGACAGTCCCAGCCGCAGACGCAGCGCGCGGCAGCGATCAATGATGTGCCCCATGATCTGATCGACGGCGTAGGCGTGCATGCCCGTGCCCTCGGCGACGGCGTGGACGAGTTCGCGCCGGACGCGGCGCAGGTAGCTGACGGCCGTGGGGCGCGCGCTGTGCCCCGTGCGCGGCGCGAAGATGCGTTGCAGGTCGCGGTCGAACGGCGCGGGGCGCAGCATGACGTAGTGCGCGCGCTTGCGCTCGTAGTGCGCGCGCAGGGTCAGCCTCAACTCGCTCAGCGGCTCGACCTTCGCGCGCCTGCGCACGACGGGCGCGCGCCCGCTCAACTCCTCCATCAAATCGTCAATATATTCCAGCTTGCGCAGCGCCGGCCAGTTCTGGTAGCGCGTGCGCCAGCGCCCGCCCGGCGCGAGCCAGACGGCGAACGTCTCCGCGAAATCTTCCGCCGGGTGCGCCTGCGCGTACCACGCCGCGAGGTGCAGCACGTGGCTGCGGCTGTGCGGCTTCGGTTTATAAAACTCCGGGTAGGGTTTGGTGAACGAGCCGAACAACTCGCGCCAGCGGCGCTTGTAGTGCAGGCGATAAGCGTTACTCAGGGCGTGACCCGCCTCATGGCGCATGATGCGCAGGCAGTCGCGCTCGGTCGCGCCTTCGACTTCAAGCATCTGCCGACGTTCGAGGCGCATCAGGCGCGGGTGCGCGAGATAGAAGGGGATGGCGAAGCCGGGCACGCCATCGGGCGAGAACCACTCGGCTGAGAGCCAGACGTGCGGGCGGAAGCGCAGGCCACGGTCTGCGAGTTCGGCATAGAGATGCTTGATGCGCTGCGCGAGCGCCGTCCCCGCGATGCGGACGGGCAGGTCGCACAGCCGCATGTCGAGCAACTGTTCGTCCGTCACGCGCCGCCAGGAGAAGCCAGCCACCGTCTCTTTTGCCAGCCGGAAAAGTTGGGTAGAGCTTTCACGCCGCGCGCATTATAGCGGGGAAGGACAGGCAGTAACCACGAAATCACACGAAGCAACACGAAATAGAACGGGAGGTAACAGTAGACGGAAGACAATTATGCCCGCGCGTTTCTTGTCGCCTTGCTTCGTGTCGTTTCGTGTAATTTCGTGGTTACATGCTTTCCGCGCGGGCGTCAGAGTGCCCCTTCGTCGGCCGTCGGCCCGTAGAGCGCGGGCACGGGCACGTCGTTGAGCCGGAGATAGACGCCGAGTTGCGCACGGTGGTGGATCAGGTGGTTGAGCACAAAGCTGCGCAAGATGGCCGTGCGCGGCAGCGTCATCACGCGCCGCCCGTTCGAGAGCAGCGACCACGCCTGCGCCAAGTGCTCGTCGCTCGCCCCGGCGATGGCCGCGCGCGCCTCCGCCACGTTGCGGTCGAAATTCTCCAACGCTTCCGCCCGCGACTTGATCTCCTCCACGCGCCACGGCACGCCGTTCGGCGCGATGTCCAACTCGGCCAACTTGATCCCGTGCACGGCCCAACTCGGCAGGTTCGCCACGTGCGTCGCCAGCCCGCCCAACGTCATGGACTTCTCGTGCGGTCGCCAGTCGAGCTTGTCCTCCGGCACGCGCTCCAAAGTCTTCCGCGTGTTCGCCATCTCCTGATCGAACTCCGGCAGTAAAGCTTCGCTCAGTCTCATTTAATAGTCCTCGTGGGGTTATGCCGCAGACAGCAGTTCCTTTTCTGCCTCTTGCGGCAACTCGACAGGATAGAAATAGCCCGCCGGATACAGATAATCTTCGCCCGACTCGTCGATCACGCGAATGTAATCGTCTTCGGCCGCCCGCTCGTCCGGCAGCACCTGATATATCTTGCGCACCTCTAAATCCTCGCAGCCCTCGTTCCGGACACAAACTACGAAGCGCGCCGCCGACCTTTTACTTCTCCGTCTCATCGTACTCAATCCAGGTAGCGTTTGATCTTCATCTTTCGCTTCCCAATCCCGTGCGCCTCATACCAATGCAACTCGACCCGCCGTATCCTACCATTGAGGAGCTTCACGTTGGCAATCCCTTTCAATTTCCGCTAGCGCCCGACGCCGAACTCTCGTCACAGACGGGAGAGTTCACGGATGCGGCCACCGACGGCGATGGTTTCTACGTCGGTGATTTGACCGATGACCTCGAAATACATCGTTCGAGCACAGTCCCGACTGGCGAGGCGCTACATTGCGACGCAGTATAACACGCGCTCCGAGCGTGTCAGGCGCGTTGGGGTGTGGAGTGCGTGGTCGCAAAATTACCGCCTGACGCCGCGTGTCGTGATCGCGTGTCGGAGTATTGCCGCTACCGCAAGGCGAGTCGCCACAGTTCGGCCTGCGTCGTGCCGACGTAGAGCGCGCCGCCGAGGACGGCGATGCTGCGGGCGGCGCAGCCTTGTTGCGGGTTGGGGTCTTGGACGGGGAAAGTGGGGAGCGCCTGCCAGCGCGGCCAGGGGCGCGCGAGGCTAGTGGTGCGGCGCACCGTGCCGTCGCGGGCGAGCACGTAGAGGTATGGGCCGGCGACGGCGAAGTTGGCGATGCCGCCGGGTATCGGCAGGTAGCGGACGCGCCCGCGCCGGTTGAAGACGGCGAGATCGATCTGGTTCTGCCAGAGCGGGAGCGCCCGCGGGTAGGAGCGCGAAATGGGGACGCGCGTCAGGTAGATGATGTGTTGGTCGAAGGCGACGGGGTTGTAGCCGGAGTCGCCCGTGCGCCGGCCCGGCAGTAGGTCTGGGCCTGCGGCCCACGCGCGCCCGTCGAAGACGAAAGAGTCCGTGCGGACTAGATCGGGCCGGCCCGCGACGGAGAAGCGGTAGTAGGCTTGCAGGTAGAGCCGGCCGCGGAAGGCGAAGACGGTGGGAAACCACGCGAGGCGGTAGCCGTTGGCGGCGGCGGGCAGGCGCTTCATCTCTGTGAAGGTCTGCCCGCCGTCGGTGCTGCGGTAGGCGACGGCGTCGCTACAGTATTCGTAAGGGCAGCGGGCGCTCGCGTCCGTGCCGACGAACCACACGTCGCGCCCGTCGAGCGTCCCCACGTCCCAGGTGTGATACATGGGGCGCTCGACATGATCGGCCCACGCGTCGCCGCGTTCGTCCGTCGTAACGGCGAAATCCTGCCGGCTCAGTGCGCCGTCGTGCGCGTCCATCGTGGGCGCGTAGAGGCGGCCCGCTACCTCGCGGAAGAGGCCGAGCGCCTCGTTGTCGGTGGCGAAGGCGGGCGCGGGCGAGAAGCTGCCGGTCGCGGGGTCGAAGGCGCGGATGACGGCGCGCGGGTTCGCGCCGTTGAATGAGCCGTAGCCGACGAACAGACGCCCGCGCCAGGGGTAGAGCGCCCACAGCCAGCGCGCGCCCCACATGGGGCTGGCCTGGGCCGCTTCGGGGTGCTTGGCGACGAGTTGCCACGCGCCGGGCGCGGCGTGCGCGAGGTGGCAGATAAGGAGCAGGCACGCGAGGGTGGCGGTGATGAGACGGCGGGCGGGCCTGAGTTTCATGTGACGGGGATTGAGACGCAGGGTAGGGAAGTAACCACGAAGCCACACGAAACGACACGAAGCAAGTGACACGAACTTTCGTGTGCTCTGCTTCGTGTCGTTTCGTGTGGCTTCGTGGTTAGCTTTTAATCCCTTAGTTCCGCGCCGCGTTCGGGTCTTAAATGAACGCGAAGTCGAACTGCTCCTGATGGACGTGCTCGTCGCTCGTGATGTCCACCGCGCCGAGGTAGTCCTCGATCTCGCGGAGCACGTCGCGCTCGGTCGAACGTAGGGCGCGCGCGACCTCCGGGTTGATGCGCAGGGTCGTCTGCTTGAGCCGGTCGCCGTTGAGGCTGCGCGAGAGCCGGCGCGCCTCTTCGAGGATTTCGTAGCAGACCGTCTGCGGCGACTTGACCAGCCCCGCGCCCTGGCAGTACGGGCAAGGGCTACAGAGCGTGCGTTCCAGGGACTGCTTGACGCGCTTGCGCGTCATGATCACCAGCCCGAAGTCGTTAAACGAAAGTACCTTCGTCGGCGACTTGTCTTCGCGCAGCGCGTCCTGTAGGGCCTGCATCACGCGCGCGCGGTTGCGCCGCTCCTCCATGTCGATCAGGTCGAGCACGATGATGCCGCCCAGATCGCGCAGGCGTATCTGGCGCGCGATCTCGTCCACGGCTTCGAGGTTCGTGCGCGTGATCGTGTCTTCGAGCCGGTTGCCGCCGCGCCCGACGAACTTGCCCGTGTTCACGTCAATCGCCACCAGCGCCTCGGTCTGGTTGATGACGAGATAGCCGCCGGACTTCAACCAGACGCGCGGCTTGATCGCTTTATCAATCTCGGCCTGCACGCCGTAAGCCTCAAGGATCGGCTCGTCGCGCGTGTAGAGCTTGACGCGGTTGACCAGCCGGGGCTGGATGCGGTTGATGAACTCGACGATCTCCTGATACTCCTCTTCGCCGTCCACGCGGATGGCGGTGAAGTCGTCGGAGAGCTGATCGCGCAGGATGCGCTGGACGAGGTCGAGGTCTTTGTGCGTCAGCGCGGGCGCTTTCTGCTTCTCGGCGTTGCGCCGGATGTCGCGCCAGGTGCGGACGAGGTAGCGCGCGTCGTCGCGCAAGTCCTGTTCGCTGATGCCGACGCCCGCCGTGCGCACGATGAAGCCGCCCGACGGCACTTCCTCGGTCTCGCGTATGTCCTTGATCAGTTTGCGTAGGCGCTGCCGCTCGTTGTCCGACTCGATCTTGCGCGAGACGCCGACGTGCTCGATGGTCGGCATGTAGACGAGGAAGCGACCGGGCAGGGCGATGTGCGACGTGATGCGCGCGCCCTTCGCCGCAATCGGCTCTTTGGCGATCTGGACGAGAATCTCCTGCCCCTCGCGCAAGAGATCGGTGATCATCGGCATCCCGCGCCCGCCGCGCCCGCCGCGCTCACTACGCCCGCCGCTTTCGCGTCCGCCGCCGCTGCTTTCGGCGCGACTACCGTCGCCCCGCCCGCCGTTGCCGCGTCCGCCGCCGCTGCTGCCGCTGCCGCCGCTACGCCCGCCGCTCTGCCGACCACCGTCGCCGCGCCGGTCGCGACCACCGCCGCCGCCGCCGCGTGAGCCGCGCTCGTTCCGTTCGGGCCGTTCGGCACGCTCGGCGCGCGCGGGTCGTTCGACGTGTTCCGGCGCTGCCGCCTCGTGCGCGGGCGCAGGCGTTTCCGCCACCGGCTCGGCCGGCTCGGCGTGGCCATTGCTCTGTCCGTTGCTCTGATCCTCCGCACCGCCCTCCTCGCCCGGCTTGGGCCGGCGGTTGCGGCGGCGACCGCCGCGCCGCGCGAACTCGCCGCGCGCGGGCGTCGCCTTCACGCTGGCGTCTGCGTCGGCCAAAGGCTCGCCTTCAGCGCCCTCCGCCTTCTTGCCGCGCTTGGTCGCGCGCCCCTTGCTGCTCGTCTTCGTCGCCGACTTGGTGGCGGATTTCTTCGCCGCCGACTTCGCCGCGGCCTTGGTCGCGCCGCCCGCCGCGCGCTTACTCTTCGGCGCACCGTCCTCGGTCGCCGCCGCCGCCTTGCCCTTCGAGGCGCGCGCCCGCTTGCCCTTCGCCGCGGGCAGGGCCTCGACCGCCTTCTCGTCGTCGCTCACGCGCTCGAACGACTGCGGCGTGCCCGTCGTGGGCGGCGCTTCGTCGAGCACGCTCTCAGTCAGGGCCGCGACCGAGGCGGCGACGGCCGGCTGCACGCGCTTCGTGCCGCTCGCCACGGCGTCGTAGTCGAACTCCTCGTCGGCGACGCGCTCGAACGAACTGCCGCCCGCCAGGTTGTTCGCCGCCAGCAGCGAGCCGACCTCGAAGCCTTGTGCCGCCTCGTCCATATCGAACTCGACGCCGCGAATCTGATCCATGAGGCGCTCTTGCAGGCGCGCGTCCTTGAACATCTCGCCCTCGCCGAAGGCGTTCTCGTCCTCGTCCACGACGCGCTCGAACGAGTCGGCCGCGGCCGCGAACGGCGTGTCCGCCTTGACCTCGCCGGCACGAGCCTGTGCGCGCCCGGCCGTCGCCGCGCCGCCGCCGGCAGCCGCGGCCTGCGCGGCGGCCGGTTCTTCCGCGCGCCCGCCCTTGCCGCGCCTGCGCCGGCCGCGCCGCCCGCCCGTGGCTTCCGCCTCTTCCGCGCCCGGCTGCGTCTCGGCTGCCACGACGGGCGCTGGCGGCAACTCTTCCGCGCCGGTCTCGTCTTCGGCTTCCGCCTCCGCCGCCTGCACAGGCTCGACGCGCTCGTGCGCCGACTCGATCTGCCGCTCGCGCTCGATGCGGTCGCGCTCGATCTTCTCGGCGGCGTGCGCGCGCGCGGCCTCGGCGCTCTCGGTCTTCGACTTGTCCACGACGATGCGCTCGAACTCTTCCTCCTCGTCGAAGAAGTCCGAGACGTAGAGGAAGGCGTCGCGCTCAAGCCCGATGTCCACGAAGGCGGACTGCATGCCGGGCAGCACGCGCATGACGCGCCCCTTGTAGATGTTGCCGACGATGCCCTGGCCGCCCTCGCCGCGCTCGATGTAGAACTCCGACACTTTGCCATTCTCGACGATGGCGATCTTCTTTTCGCGCCCGTTGACGCTGACGATTAACTCTTTTGGCATTGGTTCAGAACCTTTGTCTCCCTGGTGAGGAGGCGACCGGGCCGGTCTCTTTGGCGACCGAGGCGCGGCGGCCTCTGCTTAGAATGTTGGTTTGGGCAACGCTGTACGCAGCAGCCCTACTGACGGGCGCGCGTCGCTCACGTTGCGCTGCTGGCGCGGACGCCGCCGTTTGCGTGCGTGCGCGTGTTAAGGAGATGTGCGGGTCTTGCGGGTGGCGCGACGGGGGAGCAGGTCGGATCGTTCGGACGAACTTAGACCGCTCCGTGGCATGTGAGCCGGGCCGCGCCTAGCGCGCGCGTCGCCCGGTTAGACGCCCGGCGGGCGTAAGGGCTAAAGCCTTCGCCGCCGAAGGGCGCTGCGGAAACTGTTCACATGAACAACCGTCGAGCCGCTTGCGGTTGGGAGCGCGAAAACGCTCGCGCACGAAACGAACTCGTGCGGCGCGGCGGCGTCTGCCGTCAGACCCCGCGCGTCTCTCAACCGGCGGTCAGGGACTAGCGCCCACTCGCGCGTCCTCAGTCCGTGACCGCCACGGCCTCAAACATCTCACCGGCGCGGATGCCCGGCGAACTTCGCCCGGCAGCGCGCCCGAAAACTTTGTCTCATCCGCCCCGCGCCGCAAACGTATGCGGCGCGCTCGTGCGCCGCGAAGGACGCCGCCGAGTGACTTGCGCACAGCTAAGCTGTCAGCACGACGAGACGGCCGCAAGTATAACCGACAACCATCAATTAACAAATCGCCGCAGTTGCACGCTGACGGCGAAGCCGATGGCGATGAAGGTGGCGAGGATGGCCGACAGCCCCGCGCTCATGAGCGGCAGGGGCACGCCGATCACCGGCAACAGGCCCACCGCCATGCCGATGTTGATGAAGACCTGAAAGGCCATGCCGCCCACGGTCGCCATGATGACGAGCATGCCGGCACGGTCGGGCGAGCGGCGCGCGCCCATCATCAGCCGCGAGAACAAGACCGCGTAGGCGACGAGCAGCAGGATGCCGCCGACGAAGCCGGTTGTCTCCGCCGTCACCGCGAAGATGAAGTCGCTGTGCGGTTCAGGTAGAAACTTCAGTCCGCTCTGCGAGTATTCGGGCGCGCGCCCACCCGTCCCCGTCAACTGGCCCTTGCCGACCGTCAGGATCGACTGCCAGGTGTGGTACGCGTAGCCACGCCGGTCGGCGTGTTCCGGGTCGAGGATGACGTTGATGCGCTCCAGCTTGTAGCCGTGCAGCACGCCGGTCTTTACGCCGACCGTGTAGGCGAGCGGCGCGCCGGCCGCGCACACGACGAGCGCGGCGACGACGATCCACATGCGGATCGAGGAGAGGAAGAGCACGACCGCAAGCAGCGGCAGGTAGGTGAGCGCCTGCCCCGTGTCCGGCTCAAGCAGGATGAGGCCCACCGGCAGGGCGAGGATGCCGACGCCGACGGCTATCTCCTTCCACGCGAGCGGCGCGCGCTGCCGGATGCGCCCGAAGTAGTAGGCGAGCATCAGCACGGTCGGAATCTTGACGAACTCGGACGGCTGAAACTGCCCGATCCCAGGCGTCCTGATCCAGCAACGCTGCCCGTTGATCTTCATGCCGATGCCCGGAATCAGCACGACGACCAGTAGCACCAGCCCGAAGGCGTAGAAGGCGGGCGCGAAGTGCACCAGCTTGCGGTAGTCCGTGAACGCGACGGCGAAGAGTATGACGAGCGAGATGACCAGCCCGATCAACTGCTTCTTCCAAAAATTCTCCGTCGGCTGCGCGTTATGAATCTGCCATGTGCCGAACAGCACGATGCCCGTCGCCAGCAGCGTCAGCAGCCAGTCGAAATCGCGGTAGCGGCGTTTTTCGAGTAATGCGACCATGAAAAGCTAACGTCCAAAGTCCAAAGTCCAAAGTCCAAAGTCTAATGTCTCAACTTCCGGTGCGGCGCTCATGTGCGCTTCGTGACTTTGGACTTTGGACTTTGGACTTTGGGCTGTTGCTGCGCGATCTGTTCGGGCGGCGTGTCGCCGCCGCGCGTTTTGCGGTAGTAAACGTCGTAGACGCCGCGCGCGGCCGGGGCGGCGAATTTGCCGCCGAAGCCGACGTTTTCGACGAGCACGATCATGGCGATCTCAGGCTTGAAGGCCGGCGCGTAGGAGACGAACCAGGAGTGATCCTTGTTCGCGCCCACGTCCTTACCTAAGCCGACGACCTGCGCCGTGCCGGTCTTGCCGGCGATGTCGAAGTTCGCCATCTTGATCGCGGCGGCCGTGCCGCCGTTATTGACCACGCCCCACATGCCTTCGACGACCATGTGGTGCTGGTCTTCGGGGATAGGCAGCACTTTTGGGTTCGGGCGCGCGGGGTCGAGCGGCGCGAACGAGCGCGCGGGGCGTTCGGGGCGGTAGTCGGGGCGGCCCGGCTCGCCCATCGCGCCGATGGCCTTGACCTCTTTCAACAGGTGCGGCACGTACATCTGCCCACCCATGCCGATGGCGGCGACGGCGCGCAGCATTGAGATCGGCGTCATGATGTCGTAGACCTGTCCGAACGACGCGTAGACCGTGTCAATGTCTTTCCACTCGGCGTCGCGCGGGTTGAAGCGGCGCTTAAACTCCGGCGAGGGCGTCCAACTGACCAACTCGTGCGGCAGATCGATCCCCGTCTGCCTGTTCAGATCGAATTCGTCCACCATCTCCATGATCCCACGGATGCCCATCTTCAGACCCAGGCGGTAGAAGTAGCCGTCGCACGAGCGCGTGATGGCGGTGCGCAGTTCAGGCGAGCCGTGGTTGCCCATGCAGCGCGTGAACTTGTTGCCGATCTGTATGCCGCCGCCGCAGACGAGGTTCGAGTGCTGGATGGTGATCGCGCCCTGTTGGAGGCCAGCGACCGCCATCGGAATCTTCCACGTCGAGCCGGGCGGGTAGCGCCCGCGGATGGCGCGGTTGTAGAGCGGCTTCTTCGGGTCTTTCAGCAGGGCGGCGTATTCCGCGCGCCCTTCTTTCGTGTTGATGCGCTGCGAGAAGAGGTTCGGGTCGAAGGTCGGGTAGGAGGCCATGGCGAGGATTTCGCCGTTGTTCGGGTCGAGCGCGACGACGACGCCGCGCCCGGTCGGCGTGTTGCGCAACTGCTCCTCGGCCGCCTCTTGCAGGTCTAGGTCAATCGTCGTGACGATGTCCTGGCCGGGCTGCGGCGGGACGCGCTCGATCTCCTCCTGTATGCGCCCGCGCGAGTCCACGATCACTTTGCTGTAGCCGTCGCGCCCGCGCAGGGTGTCGTCGTAGGTCGCTTCCAGACCCTCCTGCCCGATGATGTCGCCGGGTTTCAGCCCCTTGTCCTTGTACTTGGCCGACTCAAGCTGCTTCGGGCTGACCTCGCCCACGTAGCCGAGCACGTGCGCGAGCATGCCGTTTTCGGGGTAGCGGCGCTGCGGCTGCTGCTCGATGCGCAGGGCGGGGAACTCCGCGTTGTGCGCCTCGACCCACATGATGTCGCCCGGCGTCGCGTTCTGCTTGACCGAGATGGACTCGAACGCCGGCTGCGACTTCACCTCGTCGAAACGCTCGCGCAGGATATCGGCGTCAACGCCCAAACCGGCGGCGAGCGGCGCGACCAGCGCGCCCATGTCCTGCCCCTTCGCCTCCTCGCGCGAGAGGATGACGTTGTAGATCGGGCGCGAGTCCACGAGCACGTGCCCGTTGCGGTCGAAGATCGTGCCGCGCTGGGCGGGGATGGGCAGCAGGCGGACGCGCTGGTTCTCGGCGCGCTCGGCGTAGTAGGGGCCGTTAGCGATCTGCAAGTAGTACAGGCGCACGCCCAGCACCGCGAGCAGCAGGAAGACGAGCACCTGGATGACGCGCAGACGCTGCCGCAGATTTTGTGAATCGTCCTCGAATTTCATAGGTCAGGAGCAAGTGCAGGGTCTAGGGGAAGAACAGCGCCGGACGCGCAAACGCACCCGCGCCGGATTCTAACGTGCCCGCTAACACTTGTCACCAACTATTTTAACCCGGCTCAGCGGCGGGCCAAACTGCGGCGGGCCGCCCGGCGGCGGAAGGCGAACTGCCGGCGGGTGCGCGCCCGGTCGCTGAAGAAGATGTCGAGCAGGTAGAAGAGAAACGTGCCGACGACGGTCGTGGCGATCACCTTGTAGGTCACGGTCTCGACGAAGGGGCGCAGGACGGGCTGGCGGAATATCTGGTGGAGGAGCACGTACAGGGTGGCATCGAGCGCCGCCGCCCCGGCGATGACGGGGATGCGCGCCAGCGGGTTGTCGAGCATCACGCGCGTCACGAGCGCGGCGATCAAATAGCTGATGAGCGTCTTCGAGAAGCCGTGCGCGCCGAGCAGTCCGCCGCTGAAGGCGTCCGTCGCCAGCCCCGTCACGCAGCCGACGACGAGCGCCAGCACCACGTCGCGCCGCAACGCGAAGTAGGTGACGACGACGAGCGGCAGGTCAACGTAAACCAGCCCCTGCCAGTAGTGCCGCAGCGTCGTCTGCAACAGCACCGCGAGCGCGACACAAACGCCAATCTTCAGCTTCATAAAGCAGTGACGAGTGACGAGTGACAAGTGACGAGCAAGAAGTTTTTTATCTTGTCACTCGTCACTTGTCACTCGTCACTGCTTTCTCATGTTCGGCAGCGTCTCCGTGGGCGCGGTGCGCGGGGGCGGGTGGTAGAGCAGCACGGCGACCTCTTCGAGCGCGTTCAGACGCGCGCTCGGCTTGACCTTGATGTCGTGCGGCTGCGTGGCCGAGCCTTCCTTGAATTCGACCACCTCGCCAACGTTCAGCCCCGGCGGGTAGATGCCGTCCTGCCCCGTCGTCAGCACGTAGTCGCCCAGCTTGACCGGCTCAAGGCCCGAGACGTAGCGCATCTCCAGCAGCCCGTTGCGCCCCAAGCCGCGCACCGCGCCGAGCGCCTGCGACTGGCCCAACTGTCCGACCACCCCACCGGCCGCCGCCCGCTCGTCCGTCAACAGCAGCACCTGCGCCGTCCAAGGGCTGACGCCGATGACGCGCCCCACGATGCCGTCCGGCGTCACGACCGGCATGTTCAACTCGACGCCCGACGCGCTGCCCACGTTGACGAGCACGGTGTTCCACCACTCGGACGGGTCGCGCGCGATGACGCGCGCCGGGAGTGACTTGTAAGCGCCCTCGTCCTTGAACGCGAGCAGCCGCTTCAGCCGCTCGTTCTCGTCCGCGACGGCGCGCGCGTTGTGCAACTCGGTCTGCGCGTCGGCCAGTTGCCGCTTGAGTTGTTCGTTCTCGGTCGCGGCGTGGTTGAGGTTGGCGAGGTGTTGGAAGAAGCCGACGCCAGTGCCGCCAGCGCCCGTCAGCGCGCTCTGCACCGGCGCGAACAGCGCCTGCGCCCAAGCCTGCGCCACGAGCGGGCCCGTCTTTTCGCCGCCCTGGTGCGCGCTGAACGCCATCAGCGCCACGTTGAGCACGAGCAGCCCCGTCAGCCACAGCGGCGCGCGCTGCCTGATCTCACGCTGCGTCCGAATCGCCATAGGAGCAAGTCTAGAGAGTCAGGAGTCTGGAGAGTCTAGAGAGTCAAACGGACTCCGCACGCTCCAGACTCTCCAGACTCCTGACCGTTTCGTTAGGGGGTCGTTCCCGTTAAGGTGTTGTCCCACTTGACGCGCTTCAGGAGGTTGAAGTCGGAGAGCATCTTGCCCGCGCCGAGCACGACCGAGGAGAGGGGGTCTTCGGCGACCGACACGGGCAGGCCCGTCTCAATCGAGATGCGCTTGTCGAGGTTCTTCAGGAGCGCGCCGCCACCCGTCAGCACGATGCCGCGCTCGACGATGTCGGCGGAGAGTTCCGGCGGTGTCCGTTCAAGCGCGACGCGGACGGCGTTGACTATCGTGCTCACGGAGTCGGCCAGCGCCTCGCGCACTTCGTCGTCGGTGATCGTGATCGTCTTGGGGATGCCTTCGATCAGGTTGCGCCCGCGCACGTCCATCGAGAGCGGCTCGTCGAGCGGGAAGGCCGAGCCGAGTTCGATCTTGATCGCCTCGGCCGTGCGCTCGCCGATCAGCAGGTTGTACTTGCGCTTGATGAACTGCGTGATCGCCTCGTCCATCTCGTTGCCGGCGACGCGGACGGCGCGCGAATAGACGATGCCGGACAAACTGATCACCGCAATGTCGGTCGTGCCGCCGCCGATGTCCACAATCATGTTGCCGTGCGGCTCTGTGATGGGGAGGCCCGCGCCGATGGCCGCCGCCATCGCCTCTTCGACCAGATAGACTTCGGAAGCCTTCGCGCGGTAGGCCGAGTCTTCGACGGCGCGGCGCTCGACCTGCGTGATCTCAGAAGGTATGCCGATGACGACGCGGGGCGAGACCCACTGCTTGCCATTGTGGGCCTTACGGATGAAGTGTTGGAGCATCTTCTCCGTCACCTCGAAGTTGGCGATCACGCCGTCCTTCATCGGGCGGATGGCGACGATGTTGCCGGGCGTGCGCCCCAACATCTCCTTCGCCTCCTTGCCGACCGCTTCGGGCTGGTTCGTCACCTTGTTGATGGCGACGATGGACGGCTCGGAGACGACGATGCCGCGCCCTTTAGCGTAGACGAGCGTGTTCGCCGTGCCCAGATCAATCGCCAGATCGCTGGAAAAAAGACTGAAAAGAGATTTAAAGGCCATTCTGTTTCTCTGTCCGTGAACTGAAATTCAATCCGCCTTGTTACACTGCGGCCCTTGCGCTCGTGCCGCTCCAAACTGTTCCGGGGAAGAACCAGGACGGGCCGGCGCGCACCACGCGACGCGGTGCGAACAGAACAAGATACAACGAAAAAGCTAAAGTCTGAAGTAGAAACGGCTGGGTTGGGGAAAAATGCGCGGGCGATGGCGGGCGCATGGTTCAACGGCCGCGCCAGTCGTACCCGGTGAAGAGTACGAAAGTCGCGCCGCACAGGGCGACGACGAGCAGTAACAGGCCGACGACTTGCAACGTGCGCCAGACGGCGTGGCGGATCGCGTATGCTTCCTGCGTCTCGCCCGCGCGCCGCGCCGCGCCGAACTTGCCGGCCAACATCACGCCAGCGAGGGCGAGCAAGAGAATGTACATGAGCGCTCGCATGGCGTCAGCCTCCGGCGGGGCAGACAAACCCGCTCATTCGTTCTCGGCCGCTGCTAGGCGGACGCAGTTCTTGCGCGCGGCCTTGGCCTCGTACATGGCGGCGTCGGCGTCCACGAGGAGTTGCTGCGGCGACTGGGCGTGGGCGGGGAAGGTGGCGACGCCGAAGCTGGCGGTCAGGCGCAGTTGCAGGTTGCGCCCGCCGGTGAAGGCGTGTTGCGCGATGGTCGCGCGGATGCGCTCGGCGACGAACAGGGCCTGCTCGACCTGCGTCTCCGGCAGCACGACGACGAACTCGTCGCCGCCGTAGCGCGCCACCATGTCCGTGTCGCGCACGCCGGTCAGGATCACGGTCGCCATCTCCATCAGGACGTGCGAGCCGACGAGGTGGCCGTGCGAGTCGTTGACTTCTTTGAAGTCGTCGAGGTCGAGGAAGAGCGCGGCGACGGACGAGCCGTAGCGGCGCGCGCGCTTGATCTCGGCGGTCAGGTACTGGCGCAGGAAGCGCGCGTTGTGCAGCTTGGTCAGATCGTCTGTGAGCGAGAGGCGTTCGGCCTCGGCGATGCGCGCGGAATTGGCGAGCGCCGCCGCCGCGGGCACGGCGAGCGCCGCCAGCAGTGTCGCCTCGCGGGCCGTGAAGCCGCGCGCGCTCTCGCCTTCGCGCACCGCCTCGATCACGCCGAGCACGCGCCCGCCGCTCGCTAGCGGCACGGCCAGGATGCGGCGTGCGCCTTCCGCCTTGCGGACAGGCTCGACGCTGGCGATGGCCGCGCGCGCCGCGCGCGACTCGCGCCCCGCCAGCGCCAACAGCGAATCGCCGCCCGCGAGCGCAGTCCGCCAGTCTTCTTCCGGCAGGGCGCGCTCGCTCTCAGTCTGGCCGCGCACGGCGAGCGGCTCAAAACTCGTGGCCTGCGGGCCGCGCGCCTCTTCGGTCAGGTAGAGTGCCCAGCGGTCGGCGCGCACGAGCGGCGCGAGACCGGCGAGTGCCGCCTGCGCCGCGCTCTGCTGATCCGTGACGAAGTGCAAGGCCGCGACCGCCTCGAACGCCGCGCGCAGTTGTGCGCTGCCCAGACGTTCGGGCAGCAGGAAACTGGCCGGCGCGGTCTCGAACTGCGTGTCGGGTACGGCCGGCTCGCTGACGCTCGCGCCGCTGTCGGCCAACTCGCGCAAGAGCGCCGGCACTTGCGCCGGCTCGTCCGCGACCGCGCAACAGCCGAGCCGTTGCAGCGTCGCAGCGTCGAGCCTGTGCGCCTGTCTGTGCGGCTGCGTCGGCGCGGGCCGGCGACACGCGACAAGCAGCGCGTCGGGCCAGGCGGCCGCTGCGCGCGCGCACAAGCCGCGCACGTCGGCCGCGTCCGCGCCGTCCATCACTTCGAGCAGCACGAACAGCGGCGCGTCGGCCGCGCCCTCGTCCGTCGCGTAGAACGCGCGTGCGTCGCTCTCGCCCGCCCACGCGCCCGCCGCGACCGTCGCGCGCACGCCCGCCGCGTGCAACACGTCCAGCAGCGCCGCCGACACGGGCGCTTCATGCTTGCCTGACAGGAGGACAACTTGCATAAGAGCAGTGACGAGTGACAAGTGACGAGTGACGAGTTAAAAACTGTCCGCCGCGCGGAGCTACATTCCTCTATTCACGATTCACGAGCCGGTCAGCCGCCGGGCGCGATCTTCTGGCGCGTGGACGCCTTGTTGCCGTGCGCGTCTTCGAGGTCGAGGGCGACTTCGCGCGTGCCGGGCGGGGCGGTGAATTGCAGTTGGAACGTGCCGTCGGGGGCAGCGACCGCCTCGCGCCCCGCGATGCGGACGATGTTGCCGGCCTGCGTGCGCCCGCGCGCGATGAAGATTTGCCCGGCCAGGTATTCAAAGGTGACGTTCGAGACCGAGATACGTTCGCCCGGCTGCTCGCCCGCCGTGATGGTGAACTTCTGCGGCTCGCTCCAATCGCTCGTCTGCCCCGAAGTGGCGACGGCGCGCACGCGCCAGAAATAGACGCCGGGGCGCAGGTCGCCCGCGTTGAACTCGGTGGCGTCGAGCTGGTCGCGCTCGATCACTTTGCCCGCCGCGACGAAGAAGGGGGAGGTGGCTACCTCGACGCGGTAGTGGCCGGGTGTGCCGGAGGCGGGGCGCTGCCAGCGCAGGCCCACGCTGGCCGCGCCGTTCGCGCCGGCCGGAATCTTTTCCAGATCGTGCGGCAGCACGGGCGCGGGCACGTCGAGCAGCCGCTCGCGGCTCTTGATGTTGCCCGACGGGTTGAAGGCGACGTAATCGCCGGCCTGCACGATGGTGTGCTCGCCGCCGCGCGAAGTCGTGTCAACCGCGCCGGTCGAGACGCGTATGTCTTCCGTGTTGTCCGCGCGCACGCCGAAGGACGCGCCCGTCTGCGGCGCAAGGTTGTTCTGCGTCAAGGGCGTCACGACGACGTTCTTCGAGCCTTCGGTCTGCTGCTCTGTGTGGACGTTGATCTGCCCGCTCTCGACCGCGACCTGCACGTTGGTGCGCTTGCCGCCTTCGAGGCTCGTGTTGTCGCGGATGGTGACGACGCTGTTCGGGCGCACGAGCAGGGTCGAGCCGTCGGCGAGCTGTATGCGCGCGCGCCCGTCGGCCTGCGTCTGCACGATGTCGCCGGGGTAGAGCTGCGTGTCGCCGCGCGCCAGCAGGGTCTCGCGCGTCTGCGCGCGCACGACGCGCACGTCGCCGTCGAAGGAGAGGAAGCGCGCGCCCGCCGGCACGTTCAGGTCGGCGGCGATGTGCTTGAACGGGTTGCCGTAGAGCCAGCCGTAGAGGGTGATGCCGCCCGCCAGCAGCGCGACCAGCAGCAGCGTGACGAGGAGATAGATGACCCGCTTCGAGACGATCCACCACTCGACATCGAAGCGATGAGGCTTGACAGACATGGTTCGTGGGTTGTCCATACGGCACTCAGGGGCGCGCGGACGTGACAGGTTTTGACCGGAGAATGCTGTGCGGTGAGAAAACGCGCGTGGTCGCGGCTTGGACGGCGCGCGGACGGGGACAAGCGTGTTAAGACAGGCGGTGCGGCCACAACGCCCTAACAGCAACTTAGCACAGCGCCCCGCGCCGGTTCAAGAGAAAGGATGCAGGCTGAAACGAGGGCTTGGCGGTAACTGAGGTCAGTACCGCCTGCGGTAACGGGCGGGTCTCATGCCGGATCGCAGGGCTTAACCACGAAATCACACGAAAAGGCACGAAACGAGGGACACGAAAGTTCGTGCGTCTTGCTTCGTGTGATTTCGTGGTTACTGTTTCCCCTCCGCCCCGGCGTCAACGATTTTTTCGCGCCGCCGTGCCGGCGCGTGCGGTCTCGCCGGGAAGGACAAAGACGGAGAAGTCCCTCAGCCTGACTTCCTGACGGGCGGCGGGTCTTCCGCGCCCGGCGCTTCCGCGCCGCGCCGGCCCTGGTCGTCGTCATGGGGCGAGTCGAAGCCTTCGGGCAGTTGCACCTCTAGCTGGTGCTCGACCGGCTGCGGCCAGATGAGCGAGGCGGCGACCGAGGCGAGCAGCACCACGACGACCACGCCGAGCGCGATGAGGGGCGAGAGCTTGAAGTGGACGATCTCCGCCAGCATCTTCACGCCGATGAAGGTCAGGACGAGGGCGAGACCCGTCTTCAGGTAGTGGAACTTTTCGACCACGCCCGCGAGCAGGAAGTAGAAGGTGCGCAGCCCCAGGATGGCGAAGACGTTCGAGGTGTAGACGATAAACGCCTTGGTCGTGACGGCGAAGATGGCCGGGATGGAGTCCACGGCGAAGACCAGATCGGTGACTTCGACCGTGATGAGCACAAGCAGCAGCAGCGTCCCCATCAGCCGCCCATCCACGCGCGTGAAGAAGTGGCTGCCCTCGTAGTGGCGCGTGATCGGCACATAGCGCGTTACGAAGCGCACGACGGAGTTGCGCTCCGGGTCGATCTCCTCGTCGCTCTGCCCGAACATCTTGATGCCGGTGAAGACGAGGAACGCGCCGAACAGGTAGATGATGAAGTGGAACTTCTGGATCAGCAGCGCGCCCGCGGCGATCATGATGCCGCGCATCACGAGCGCGCCCAGGATGCCCCAGTAGAGGACGCGGTGCTGGTACTTCGCCGGAACTTTGAAGTAGGCGAAGATGAGCAGGAAGACGAACAGGTTATCAACCGAGAGCGATAGCTCGATGACGTAGCCGGTGAGGTAGGTGATGACGGCATTGAGCGCGCCCGCGTGCCCTTCGACCGTGCTGTGCCGCCAGTAGACGACGCCGGAGAACAGCAGCGCCAGCGTGATCCAGACGACGCTCCACCCGACCGCCTGCCGATAAGTGATGACGTGCGCCTTGCGGTTGAACAGCCCCAGATCGATCCCCAGCATGAGCAGGATGAAGGCCGTAAAGCCCGCCCACAGCCAGATAGGTTCGTGCATGGCGCTAGATATAACATCCGCGCGCGAGCGGAGCAAAGCACCGCTCTAGGAGGATAGTGGTTCAATTTGAGCTAGCTTGAGCCGGCCGGCAAGTTGTACCACAGAGGCACGGAGGCCGGAGTGCCTTTTGATCCTCTGTCCCCCTCTGTGTTCTCTGTGCCTCTGTGGTAAACCGCCGCTTGCATACTTCCAAGCAAGACTGGCCCGCCGCCCCGCCCGAAAATTTGTTAGCAACTTTCATCGCCTGGGTGTATCCTACGCGGCTCGCTAACACGGAGACTCTGGAAAATCGGGAGGCGTGCCTTGAGAAACAAGTTCGAGTTCACTTCGGCTTTCATATGTTTGTCGTTGGCCGTGATCGTCCTGTTCCTCGCGGGCGGCAAAGCCGCCGCCAGCCAGGATCAGCCGACCATCGCCAAAGACTCCGTCCAACTGACTGCCTTCACCTACAACGTTTACAAGGGGAACTACGACACTTGGAGTTGGGTGCCGCTGATTAACTTCCGCGTCAACGGCCCCATCCCCAGCGGCGGCCAACTCTACGTCGAATACACCGTGCCGGGCGCGCCGCCCGTGAAGTTCGATTGCAGCACAGAGGAGACGCCGGCCGACCGCTGGTGGAAGACCGAGTGCGGCGGCCGCGAAGGCGTTCCCGAGGAGAAGGCGAGCATCTACACCGGCCCCTTCCAATTCACCATCAAGATGCGCAACGAGTTGGCCGGCGCGGACACGACGCTCTTCACCGGCAAGGCGAAGGTCGCCAAGGTGCACTCCAACGAGATCAGCACCGGCAAGTTCGCCAACCACTTCGTCTATTACGTGGATCACGACTGGAACCTGCCCATCGGCTACGTCTATTACACGCCCGACGATCTGAAGGGCTGGGACAGGCCCATGCTCAACGTCACGTTCTGGGTGCGCGGCGAGGCCGTGAGATTAGACCCGCACCTCTTCTATCAGGGCAAGGAGGTGGGCCGCATCATGTACGAAGGCGAGCAGGTCGGCAAGGCCAGTTGCGAGCCGGACGTGGAGAACAACACCACGCAGTTCGTGGACGAGAAGCTCGCGCCGCAGAAGGCGAAGTGGGCGCGGGTGCGCTGCACCTTCAATAACGTGCGCGCGTGGGACAGGTCGGGCGAGCAGTGGGGCTTCGGGCCGCCGCACCTGATGGACAAGAACCCCGGCGAGTACGAGCTGAAGGTGCTCTGGAACAACAAGCTGGCGCGCTCCGTCAAGTTCACCGTCCCCGCGGGCGGCAAACTCGACACCAGCCTCGCCGCCAAGAACAAGCTCGGCACCGACCGCCTCATCGTCCCCGTCCAGATCATCGGCGATCAGGACGGCACGTGGGATCGCGCGGCGTGGAAGACCGACGCCTTCTACGGCAATCCGCTGACGGGCTTCACGCCCGCGCCGTAAAGCGGGCAGCAACCACGAAATAACACGAAGCAGCACGAAAAGAGGCCACGCGTAAGTCGGTGGCCTCTTCGTGTCGGTTCGTGTGTTTTCGTGGTTGCTGCCTTTTCCTGCCGCTCTGTGCCCGGTTGCGACCGCGCCCGCCGCTCCGCTACAATCCACCGCTTGCAACGAGCGCGCTGTTGTCGTCTGACAGGCCCGCCCGCGCACGAATCAGATGGTTGAGCGAAAGAGCGCAGCGAAGCACTCTACTTTATCTGTGACACTGAGAAGAATCGTCTCAATGCATAATAAACAAAGAACCGGATGAATGCCGGATCATGTTTGACCTATGAAGACATTTGCAAAAGAACTTGCAACCTACATAAGGTTTCCTTGACAGCAGAATATGACGGGCATAGGATCAGCCCATCGCATAATAACTTACGGTTGTTTGTAGGTCGAACGAGCGTCCGCTACTTCATGTACGGTAAAATGCCAGAGTTTCGATAACTGCTAAGAAAACAAGGGAGAAGTATCTATGTGGAAGGATAAAAGGGTTAATTACTTACTGATGGGATTAACGACTATCACTCTCTTAGCGATTATTGTTACAACCATTGGTGTGCGAAGTCAACAAGAACAAACTAACAGGCAAGCAGTAAAAGTTTTGAAGCAACCAGCCGACAAAGAACTTGATGACGCGGCAACACCGATTGTTGACCTGAATAATTTAGATACAACTTCGCCGAGCAACGACCGCGTGGCGAAGAGCAGCCGCTACGATAAATCCAATCTCGTTAAAAGTGAGATTGACCTCAGAACCGCAAACGTTATAACGGAGTCTCCCGGCGATATTTCCGATATACCTACGGATAGGAGTGATCTCATCGTTGAAGGGACAGTAACCGATTCAGCAGCTTTCCTTTCTAACGACAAAAGCGGGGTGTACTCAGAATACACTATCACTGTTACCGATGTCCTAAAGCAAGCTTCAGACCTTCATGTAAAGAACGGTGATTCGGTAGTCACTGAAAGATTCGGCGGACGAGTCAGGTATCCAAATGGCCAAATCATCCGTTATGGCGTCATCGGAGAAGGCTCCCCGATGAAGGGGAAGAAATATCTATTTTTCCTCTCCAAAACGGAACAAGGCAATTACAACATACTGACTGCTTATGAACTGCGGGGCACTAGAATACTCGCTTTGGATGGTTCAAGGATAAACCAACGGGGGCTAGGACATTGGGCTTTCGATAAACACAACGATGAGGCTTACCAGAATTTCAGGCAGGCTGTGGAACAAGCCATAAAGAATCCTCCTAGTCCAAGTAGGAGGTTCAATCCATGAAAAATTACACCTCACCAAAGTTCCTGTTGTGTTCATTATGTTTGGGAGTTTGGTTCGCCTTTTCTTTAAGTCTCACCGTTGAAGCACAGACCTGCACTTCTCAAAATACTCCTCCGGTAAACAAGGCTGGCTGGCTCAAAGGAACGACTGTTCAAGTGTACATTAATCCTGCAATAACCGGAGATCAAAGAAACGCTGTCATCCAAGCTTTCACCAACTGGAGTAATGCTAGCGGAAGTGGTGGGAATAACTCTGGTGTGACTTATCAGATTGTTAACTCTCCTCCTCCCGCTGGCAGTAACAGTTTTACTGTTAATTACGGCACTCCACCCAGCGGTGTAAGAGGAACAACAGGCACCTCACAAGATTCGCAGGGTTACACGGTTAGTGCCACCACAGTAATTGATTCCCGTGTAACTAACCCAGCCGCCGTTCAGGAAGTAATGGCTCATGAAATAGGTCATCCGGCTGGTTTCGGCGAGTGCGATACCTGCGCGCCCGCTGATTCGGTCATGGGGCCGGGGCCGGAGCTTGGTCATTACAATGAGGTTGTTGGCAGACCCACAAGCCCAACTCAATGCGATAATCAAAAGCTACGAGATGTTGATTACCCACCTTGTAATCCACCCCTAGATATATCAAATTGCGCCGTCTATGACCCGAATACTTGTACTTGCACCGAGTATTTTAACGGTGACTGTCCGCGAACCGGATGGTTTGTCGGACATGATGGGGTATGCGTTCCGCCAGAATGTGAATCTTGCTATGACGGAGGCGGAAGCTATTGTTCCCTGCAAGGGAATTGCTGGACTCCCATACTCATTGATATACGCGGCAACGGGTTTGCTCTGACAGATGCACTGGACGGCGTCAGCTTCGATCCGGATGGTGGCGGCTACAGAATCCATACCGCATGGACGGTTGCGGGTAGTGATGATGCGTGGCTCGTTCTTGACCGCAACGGCAACGGCGCGGTTGATGATGGCACGGAATTGTTCGGTGCTGCTGCGCCGCAGCCCGAACCACTGGTGGGCGAAATGAAAAATGGATTTCTCGCTCTCGCTGAGTACGATAAGCCGGCGCAGGGCGGTAACGGCGATGGCGTGATTGACAGCCGCGACGCCATCTTTAGGAGTTTACGTCTATGGCAGGACGTGAACCACAACGGCATCTCCGAGGCGGGCGAACTGCACGCCCTGACCATGTTGGGGGTTGCAATCCTAGACCTCAACTATAATGAGTCGAAGCGCACCGACCGATATGGCAATCAGTTCCGCTACCGGGCCAAAGTCAAGGACGTTCATGGCGCGCAGCTCGGGCGCTGGGCGTGGGACGTATTTCCTGTCTCAGGGCGCTAACCTCAATGCCAGCTTAAAGCGAAAGCCCTCCGTATTGGAGGGCTTTCTATTATTCTCAAGCTTTAAAGAGCTAAAAGCAGTAACTAGGGGAACGGCATCGCCCGGTGGTCTAGATGACTCCCAGGCGGTTCTGTTTAATGCGCAGTTGTAGAATGTGCTTAGCTTCGCCTCCGGTTGCGACCGCGCCCGCCGCTCCGCTACAATCCACCGCTTGCAACGAGCGCGCTGTTGTCGTCTGACAGGCCCGCCCGCGCACCGATCACGTTCACAACTGTTTTTGCTGGGGAAGGATTTTACGGCATGCTGAAAGTTTTTAACCGCATGAAGCGGGCGCACAAGTGGGTGTTGCTGTTCTTCGCCGGGCTGATGGGCCTCAGCCTCGTGCTCTTCTACGCGCCGGGGCGCAACCTGGCCGACGCGCCGACGAACACGGAGGTCGTAGCCAAAGTTGACGGCGACGAGATCACGGTCGGCGATCTGTCGCGCCTGAAGGAGACCTACTCGCAGTACGGTATCAGCGCGGCGCAATTCGGCGGCGACCGCCACTTCCTCGACGGGTTGATCCGCGACCGCGTCACCGTGCAGGAGGCACGCCGCTTGGGCCTCGTCGCCTCCGACGCCGAAGTGGCGGCGGCCATCCGCAGGCAGAACCCGGACGCCGCGGCCGGCAGCGGCGAGGGTTTTGACAAGTACCGCGACGCCGTGACGACGCGCTACGGCAGCGTGGAGAAGTTCGAGCAGTCGATCCGCGATCAACTGACGGCCGAGAAGCTGCACGCCTTCGCTACGGCCGGCGTCAATGTCTCCGAGCAGGAGATTAAGGACGAGTTTCTGCGCAAGAACACCGCGTTCGACATTACCTACGTGCCGGTCGCCGCCGACAAGATCAGGGCGCGCATCCAGCCCGCGGACGACGAACTGCAAAAGTATTACGACGAGCACAAGACCGACTTCCGCTACCTCGAACCGCAGAAGAAGATTCGCTACCTGTTCATAGACCAGACGAAGATCGGCGAGAAGTTGGCGATCCCCGAAGCAGACCTGCGCGCCGAGTATGACCAACTGCCCGAAGATCGGAAGCAGGCCGGCGTCAAGGTGCAGCAGATCGTCTTGAAGGTGGCGACGCCGGCCCTCGATCAACAGGTGCTCGCCAAGGCCACACAGATCGCCGCCGACCTGCGCGGCGGCACGAGCGATTCGACCGTCATGGTGGACGAGAAGAAGTTTGCCGACGCGGCACGCGGGCAGTCGGAAGACCCCGCGACGGCCAAGGCGGGCGGCTGGCTGCCGGCGCTCGTCAGGCGCAACCCGAACAAGCCGAGCGAGCTGGCCCAGAACGTGCTCAGCCTCAAAGAGGGGCAGACCACCGACCCGCTCTACGACAAGTCCACGAAGTCTTACTACGTCTTCCGTCACGGCCCGTCCGTGCCCAAGACGTTTGAGGACGCCAAGCCGGAGATACTCGCCTCGCTGCGCAACCGCCGCGCCTACAAGACGGCGGCCGATCTGGCGGCGCGTGCCGCCGCGCGCGTGAAGGAGACCAAGGACGTGCAGAAGGTGGCCGACGAGTTGGCGAAGGAGGCCAACATGACGCCGGCCGAGATGGTCAAGGAGACGCCGCTCGTCAAGCCGGGCGACAACGTGCCCGACATCGGCAGCAGCCCGCAGTTCGAGGAGGCCATCAAGCCGCTCGAAAATCCCGGCGACATCGGCGAGCGCACGCCCGTCAAGAACGGCTTCGCCATCCCCGTGCTCGTCGAGAAACGCGACCCGCGCATCCCCGACTTCGCCGAGGTCAAGGACAAGGTGGCGGAGCGCGTTAAGGACGAGAAGGCGAAGGCGCAGCTAGAGCAGACGGCGCGCGACATCGCGGGCGCGGCCAATGCGCCGGGCGACCTGAAGGCGGCGGCCGAGAAGTACGGGCTTGAGGTCAAGACGATTGAGAAGTACAAGAAGGGGCAGCCGCTCGAAACGGCGGGCACGAACCCCGCGCTCGACGAGGCGCTCTTTAACATGAAGGAGGGCGAGGTGACGAAGACGCCCGTGCAGGTCGGCGACTCGTGGGTCGTCGTCGGCGTCGCCAAGCGCACGGACGCAGACCTGGCCGAGTTCAACAAGCAGCACGATCAGTTGATGGAGTCCGCGCTCTCGACCAAGCGCAACGACGTGTATGAGGACTACATCACGGCGCTCAAGGCGCGCTACGAGCGGGAGAACAGGATCAAGGTGTACGACGACGTGCTCGCGCGCATCGCCGACGAAGAGCCGGAAGCCGCGCCTGTCCCACGCAACTTTCCGGGCCTGCCGACCGGGAAATAGAAGCAAGCTTAACCACGAAATCACACGAAGCAACACGAAGTATTGTAGCCGCCGTTTCGGGCCTGTTGGTTCGCGTCGTTTCGTGTGATTTCGTGGTTACTTACCTCCGTCCCGCGCCTGACTTTGTTCGGCCGGCGGAGTTGAGCCGCTAAAAGACGAAGGGCCGTGCATGGTAATGCACGGCCCTTCGTCTTTCTTTACCTATCCGATCTCAAATCTCAAATTTCACATCTGAGATCACACATCAGAACACGCGCACGAGCGTCGCCACGTTTGCGTCGGCGAGGTCGAGTCTGATCTGCACGTCGCTGCCCTGCGTCGTGACCTTCGTGTTCTCGATGAGTTGCTGCACCAGCTTGGCCTTATCGGCGCGCATGCGCGCCATGCCGAGCGGCGCGAGCATCTTCAGCCCGTCCACCGTCTCGCTCAGATTCCGCGCGTCGGCGGCGCTCGCCGTGCGCAGGACCGTCAGCATCTCGAAGCCGTTCGTGCTCGTGCCGACCGTGCCGTAGAACTGCCGGATCGAGGCGACGCTGCGGCTGATCTCCGGGCTGAGAAAATCCAACTGCCGCGTGAGCGACGCGGGCACGTTCCCGCCCAAGCCGATGATCGCGTTCGGGTCGCGCTGCGCGAGCGCGACCACGTCGTTCGCCACGCGCGCGCTCGTGCCGCCGCTTACGTCCACCGCCGCGCGCACGCGCGCCAGTCGGCCGAACGCGAGCGTGTTCTGGTCGAGCACGACCACGGCCAGTTCCGCCCAGCGCAGGTTCAGAAACTTGATCTGCTCGCCGAGGTCGAAGACGTAGATGGTCTTACCCTTGTACTGCTGCTCCTGGTACTTGCCCTGCGCGGCGATGCGCCCGGCGGCGACCATCGCGGCCGCGTTGAACCGGCCGCGCGCAATCGCCACCGGCTCAAGCTTCACCGCGCCGTCCGGCAACTCGGCGAAGTGCACGCCGACCGCCAGGCGCTCGAACGAACGCGGGTCAAGCCCCGTGCGCGTCTTAAAATCTTCGATGTCCGAGTTGATCTCCGCCAGCTTCGCCGGCTCGTTCGCGTAGACGCGCGGCAGCGCCTCCTTGAACAGACGCTGCACGTCCACGGCCATCACCGCGTCCGAGGCGGGCAGCGCCGCCAGCGCGCCCGACACGCCCTGGGCTGCCGGCGCGGTCGCCGCCCGCCGCTCGGTCTGCGCCACGGCCGGCAGCACGAACGCCGCCGCCAGCGCCAACATGTAAACAATTCTCTTCATTATTTCCCTCTCGCTCACAGATTAAGATCGACGGCGCACCCGGCGTGCGCCTGCGCTTCGGCAAATTTGGGGGAGAATGTGTTGTGGTCGGATGCGACCCGCGCCGCCCCGGTTGGCTTCCAAAAGCCCGCCCGCGCACACCACCACGCGCGAGATAAGACGCGTGCTGACGGCAGAACGTTACAAGCCCTAAGCCCGATTTAGCTCACACGCGCTCGACCAGCAGCGCCAGCCCCATGCCGCCGCTGACGCAGAGCGTGGCGAGACCGCGCCGCGCGCCGCGCCGCCGCATCTCGTGCAGCAGCGTGACCGTGATGCGCACGCCGGTGCAGCCGATGGGGTGGCCGAGCGCAATCGCGCCGCCGTTGACGTTCAGGCGGTCGGCGTCGAACCGCAACTCGCGGTCGCAGGCGATGACCTGCGCGGCGAAGGCTTCGTTTAGTTCGACAAGGTCTATGTCCGCGAGCGAGAGCTTCTGTCTGTCGAGCAGCGCGCGCACGGCCGGCACGGGGCCGATGCCCATAATCTCCGGCGCGACGCCCGTGATCTCGTAATCAACGACGCGCGCCTGCGGTTCGACGCCGCTTGCGCGCAGAGCCTCTTCGCCCACGACGGCGACCGCCGCCGCGCCGTCGGTGATGCCGGAAGAGTTGCCGGCCGTGACCGTGCCGTCCTTGCGGAAGACGGGCGGCAGCTTGCGCAGACTCTCCAACGTCGTGTCGGCGCGCGGGTGCTCGTCGCGCGCGAAAGTGATCGGCTCGCCCTTGCGCCCTTTGATCTCGACCGGCGCGATCTCCGCGTCAAAACGCCCCGACTCAATCACGGCCGCCGCGCGCTGCTGCGAGCGGAGCGCGAACTCGTCCTGCTCCTCGCGCGTGATGCGGTAGCGGTCAACCAGATTCTCGGCCGTCGCGCCCATCAGCAGCCCTGAGAGCGGATCGAGAAAGCCGTCGCGGTACATGCCGTCCACCAACTCGACGTTGCCCATGCGCATGCCCCAGCGCGCGCCCTCCGCCAGATACGGCACGCGCGACATGCTCTCCACGCCGCCCGCGATGACCACCTCCGCGCGCCCCAGCATAATCTCCTGCGCCGCCAGAATGATCGCCTTCAACCCCGACCCGCACGCCTGATTGACCGTGTACGCTGGCACAGTCTCCGGCAGCCCCGCGCGATAACCTATCTGCCGCGCCACGTTCGGCCCGCCGCTCGCCTGCCGCGCGCAACCCCAGATAACTTCCCGCACGTCGGCCGCAGACATTTGCGCGCGCTCAAGACACGCGCGCGCCGCCACCGCGCCCAACTCCGCGGGCGTCATGCCCGCCAGCGCGCCGCCGAAGCGACCGATAGGCGTCCGCACCGCGCCGACCAGATAAACATCCTGCATTGTCATCTCGATTTTGACCTGCGCCGATCTTAGCACACGACCCGCGTGGGTCTGGAATCGCGCCACCTGAATGAAGCAGCCCGCTTGAGAGTTTGAGATTTGAGATTTGAAATCTGAGATCGCTTTTTTCTATGCCCGCTGTGTCTCTGTGTGCTCCGTGTCGAATTGCTCTTCCCTTACACGTAAGCTTGATTTAACCTCACACCCGCAATCGCGCCCCTTTGTTCAGCCGGACGCGCCGCCTGTCTCACTATTACGCGGCTATGCCTATGAAACGCCTCACGACCGCAGACGATCTCGAAACTTCCTGGCGCTCGCTCGCCGCCCTGCTCGACGCGCGGGGCGAGTGGTTCTGCACAGAGCGACGCGACGGTCTGTCCGTCCCGCTGCGCAAGGGCGAGTGGGAGTTGAGCGCGGCGCGCGGGCGTGTGCACTTCGCCTACTGGACTGAGCGTGGCCTCCGCACGTGGCGTCTGCTCGCGTGGGAATGGCAAGGCGAGCGTCTGCGTCTGAACGTGGCGCGGCGCATGGGCGCGGAGCGCGCGACGCTCGAACTCGTGCCGCGTGCGTCCGCGCGCGCCGGCCTCAAAGCGGTGCGCGAGGCGCGCACGCGGCTGTGCGTGCAGTTGACGCAACTCGCCCGCGCGCACACAAGCGACGCGCAGGTAGAGCTTGTGCGGCTGAGCGCGGGCGCGCGGCGCACAGAGCCGGGCCGCTACGCGCGCATCGTCCTGCGCACGCGCGGCGAGTTGCTGGCCGTCACCGGCCCCGTCTTCGCGCTCAGCGCGCGCGACGCGGACGCGCTGCTCGCGTCGGCCCTGCTCTGGTGGCTGCGCCTGAACCGGCAGCTGCGTTTCGCCGCCCTGCGCAAACTGTGGCTCGTCGTGCCGCGCGAAATGACGGAGGCGATCACGCAACGGCTCGCGCTGCTACGCGCCGGACTGCGCCGCGACATCTCCCTGTACGAACGGGACGAAGCGTGGCAGGCGTTGACGCCCGTCGCCGTGCCGACCTTGGCGCAGTTGTGCGCCGCTGCGCCGCGCGCCCTCAAATCCATCCGCACAGACCTGAGCACGACGGCCGCGCGCATCGTCGCGCTCGCGCCCGACGCGATTGACGTGGTGCGCGCACGCTACGGCGAGACGTTGCGCTTCAACGGCCTCGCCTTCGCGCGCGTGCGCCGCACGTTCGACCGCGAGCACGTCTGGTTCGGCATAGGCGCGCGCCGCCTGCTGACGGAAGAGAACTGGCCCGAACTCGCCAAGCTGCTCGACGAACTGCGCACTCACCGCACGGCCGACCCGCCCGCCCGCCGCCACGCGCTCTACCGCGCCGCGCCCGAAGCCTGGCTCGAATCGCTCCTGCGGCGCGACATCACGCGGCTCGATCCCGGTCTCATCCTCGCGCCGCTCCACGCGCAGTTCCGCCCCGCATCGCAAACGAGCAGCACCGCGCGCCCCATCGATCTGCTCGCGCTCCGCCGCGACGGCCGCCTCGCCATCATCGAACTGAAAGTCTCGGAAGACGCGGCCCTGCCTCTACAGAGCGCGGACTACTGGCGGCGCATCTCTGCCTACCACCGCGCCGGTCATATCGCGCGGGCACGTCTCTTCGGCGACGCGCCGCTTGCCGACGAATCGCCCCTCGTCTATCTCGTCGCGCCGCTCCTGCGTTTCCACCGCGCCTTTAACACACTCGCGCGCTGCCTCGCACCGGACATCGAAATGTATCGCTTCGATCTGAATGAAGACTGGCGCGCGGGCGTGCGCGTGGCGCGACGCGTCCGGGTCGCTGCAAGCTAAGAGGGACGACGGGCCTGGCGGATAGTGGGTCGGTGTAAGACTCCGCCGCGCGTGAGGTTTGTCTGTCAGCACTATTCAACCGTTGCGACATCGCGCCCGGAAGGCCACATGCTGCTAATAAACTCTTGTGTCTTTGGCAGCCTTCTGATTATATTGGCGCACTCCAAGGGGCAAACTTGTAAAGGAGACTCACGTCCATGAAAAAAGTTGCCGCTTCTCTTGTCCTCGTATTTGTGTTCGTCCTACTGCTCTCCGGGACTAAGTCTTACGCGTCCCTCCAGGAGCGAAGAATCTGTGGTTATGATTGCAAAAGTTCAGGCAGCCCATCCTGCTGTAGTTACTCTGAGGGGTGCTTGTACCAATTAGAAATCTGGGGCTGTAGCGATATTTGTGTCAGGGACGGCCACGATCCGACCTGCGGTGATCCCGTTCATATAATTACGGAGAAGCGGAAAGAAGAATTTAAATTCTTCGACTCCGCTTTGGAAAAACAGATTCAGCTTGCCAACTGAACTTGCCTCCGGCGTGATGGGCGTGCCGCGCCTCCGCAAGCTCACCACCGGCCGGAACTGGAGCAGCAACTACGGCTCGCCCGACAACGCGGCGGGGTTCAAGTCCCTGCGCGCCTACTCGCATAACCGATAAGTTGCGCTGGCAACGGCAAACAGGCTACGTCTTTGCGACGTAGCCTGTTTGCCGTTCCTGTCAGTATCCACTCGCTATTGCAGGCGGTACAGACTGACATCAGCGGGTGGCCGTGCCCGTCAGCTCCATGAACGTGCCGAGCAGGGCGAGGGCGAGCAGGAGGCCGCCGAGGATGATGGCGACGATGTTGCCGACGGTGAAGCGGTCGTTGCGGTCGTGGTCGGGCGCGACCTGCGCGTTGATCTGGTTGGCGACGCCCTGCGCGACCGTGAGCGGGTAGAAGGAGAAGAGGGCCAGCAGCCAGCCGGCGCTGCCAAAGCGCGCGCAGAAGTTCAGCCCCCAGAAGGTAGCCGTCAGCGCCCACGGCTTGTAGTCGGCCGGCACGCCGTAGAGCGCCGCCGTGTCCTTGATCGAAGTGAATAGCGACCGCATGTAGAAGATGCAGAAGAAGGCACGCCAGAACGGCCGGATGTCCGAGCGTTCGTTCCGCTTGATGATCTTCCAGTGCTGGTAGAACCAGTAATAGTCGTAGAGACCCATCGTGCAGAGCGACAGCACCGCCAGCTTGAGCGGCGAGACGGCGAAGTAGAGCGGCACGCCTTCACTCCCCGCGAGGGCTGGCGGCTGAAACACGAACGTCTGCGCGTCCGCCAGCGACCCGGCGCAACGCCGGCACGTCGTTGACTTCCAACTGACGAACCCGCACTTCGGGCACGTCACGCTGCTCACTGTACTCATGGGAAAACCTCGAAAAAAGGGATGATGGGTGAATAAGACTCAAGCGCGTTGAGCGGTTTTATTCATCCCTCATCCCTTTTATTTGTTGCTCATGCTCACGATCTCGTCGTGCGAGTGATCGACGGCGGAGGAGATGCCGGCGACGCGCATGCGGAACTCGTCCGGGTTGGACGCGCCGCGCAGCGCCTCTTCCATCGTGATGAGGCCGGCCTGGTGTAGGTTGAAGAGCGACTGGTCGAAGGTCTGCATGCCGTACTGCGACGTGCCAGCGGCGATGGCGTCGCGGATGAGCGGCGTCTTCTCCTCGTGCGAGATGTACTCGCGGATCAGCCCCGTCGAGATCATGATCTCGGCGGCGGGCACGCGCCCCACACCGTTCTGCGCGCGCACGAGCCGCATCGAGATGACCGCGCGCAGAATCCCCGCGAGTTGCAGACGCACAGACTTCTGCTGGTGCGGCGGGAAGGAGGAGACGATGCGCGTGATGGTCTCGGTCGCGTCGAGCGTGTGCAGGGTGGAGAGCACAAGGTGGCCGGTCTCGGCGGCGGTCAGCGCCGTCTCAATCGTCTCGTGGTCGCGCATTTCGCCGACGAGGATCACGTCCGGGTCTTGGCGGAGCGCGCCGCGCAGGGCTTCGGCGAACGAGCGCGTGTCCACGTCCACCTCGCGCTGCGTGATGAAGCTCTTGCGGTCGCGGTGCAGGAACTCAATCGGGTCTTCGATGGTGATGATGTGCCCGCCGCGCGTGGCGTTGATGTGATCGATCATGGCGGCGAGCGTCGAGGACTTGCCCGATCCGGTCGCGCCGGTGACGAGGATGAGACCGCGCTGCTCGTCGGCGATGCGCTCGGTGAGCGGCGGAAGACCCAGGGCGGAGAGCGTCTTGACGCGGTCGGGGATGACGCGCAGGACGACCGAGACGCTGCCGCGCTGCTGGAAGACGTTGGCGCGGAAGCGGCCCACGCCCGCCAGCCCGTAGGCGATGTCCACCTCGTTATATTCTTTGAAGCGCTGCTTCTGCCGGTTCGACATCATCGAGAAGGCCATGTCGAGCGTGTCTTCCTGCGTCAGCCGCGGCGCGTTCAGGATCGGGCGCAACTCGCCGTCCACGCGCATGACGGGGAACGAGCCGGCCTTCACGTGCAGGTCGGAGGCGGATTGGGCGGAAGCGGTGCGTAAGAGATCGTCAATCTTGATTGGCATAGACGGAAAAATTGGGTGGCGCAAGCAGCGGTGGGCGTTTGGTGCGGAAAAGCACCGGGGCGATTGCGCTCTCAGACTGAACGTTACTGGCGCAGTGAAACGGAATACGCGCTGATCCGGGCGGGCGCTCGCGGACTCGTTAGGAGGGGACGCCGCCGGAAAGATTACAGCCCGGAGACGCCATAAACATACTAGCCCGCGCGGCCAAAGCGCGTCAACGATATTTTAAGCCGCGGGCGGACGCTATAGGTGGCCACGCCACCGTCGGTCAGGCCGAACAAGCGAAGACCGGGCGGGGTTGTTCAAACCCCGCCCGGTCTTCGTCTTTATCACCGGCCTAAGCGTTGCGCGCCACTATTCCGTGCCGACCGCGACGAAACTCTCGGACACTTCTGTCGCGACGGCGTTCGCGCCCGGCTTGCTCGCCGTCGCGGCGCGATGACCGTTGTTCTCCGGCGCGACGGGCTGCGTCTCGTTGACGTAGGTGAGCCACGCGCCCGGCGCTTCGCGCTCGCCCGAAGTGATCTCGAAGAAGGCTTGCTGGATGCGGTGCGTTATCTCGCCGCGCCGGCCCGCGCCGATCTGTATCTTGTCCACCGAGCGGATGGGCGTCACCTCGGCGGCCGTGCCCGTGAAGAACAACTCGTCGGCGACGTAGAGCGCGGCACGCTGGAAGCTGCGTTCCTTGATCGTGATGCCTAGCTCGCGGCAAATCTGGATGACGCTATCGCGCGTGATGCCCGGCAGGATGGAGCTTGAGAGCGGCGGCGTCAGCACCACGCCGTCGTGCACCATGAAGAGGTTCTCGCCCGAACCCTCGGAGACGAAGCCGCGGTCGTCTAAAGCGATGCCCTCGGAGAAGCCGTTGACGAGCGCCTCCATCTTGATCAGTTGCGAGTTCATGTAGTTCGCGCCCGACTTCGCCATCGCCGGCATCGAGTTGGGCGACAGCCGATTCCACGAAGAGACGCACACGTCCACGCCCTGCTCAAGCGCCTCCTCGCCCAGGTACTTGCCCCAGTCCCACGCGCCGATGTAGCAGGAGAGCGGGTTGGGGAAGGGGTTGACGCCGAACGCGGGGTGCGCCTCATCCAGGCTGCGGAAGATGATCGGGCGGATGTAGCACTGCGGCAGGCCGCCGCGCCGCGCAAGTTCGACCGCCGCCGTGCACAACTCGTCGAGCGAGAGGCCGTGATCCATGCGGTAAACCTTCGCCGAGTTCAGCAGGCGCTGCATGTGCTCGCGCAGGCGGAAGATGGCGGGGCCGCGCCGGGTCGCGTAACAGCGGATGCCCTCGAAGACGCTTGAGCCGTAGTGCAGGACGTGCGACATGACGTGCACGCGCGCGTCCTCCCAGCGGATGAACTCGCCGTTGTGCCAGACCTCGGACACGATGGCCGGCGTCCGCACGTCCTTCTTCCTGGCGTCGTCGTTGAACATTACTTGCTTGCTCCTTCGCGCTTAAAATTTCGGCTCTTGGAAAACTGCACAACCCCCTGCTCGGCTTACTTACCCGGATTGATGTCGCGGAATAATGTTAACTCGCAAGTCGTCGCGTGGTGAAAAGTAAGCCGCACGATAACCCAAAGGCGCGGGCGTTGGCAAGCAACGCGCCCGGCTTGCCTGCGGTCGCGTGCGCGCCGTACCATCGTGGTGGTTTTCCCGAACTAAATAAACGTGCAATCGCGCACACAATTCAGATGACGCGCCGCGCCTGCACACGTCTCCGTCTGCTCTGCCTGGCCGGCGCGCTCGTCCATTCGCTCTCGTGCCACAGCGCGCCCATGTCCAAGCCTAACGAACCGACAAACGCTGCCCCGCCCGCCGCTGCCGTCGCCAGCGAGCCCTTGAGCGTCCACCGCCGCGCCATCCTCGTGGACATGCACGCCGACACCGTGCAGCGCATGATTGACGAGGACGCGGACATCAACCAGCGCCTCCCCGACGGCCACTTCGACGCCGTGCGCGCACGAGACGGCGGTCTCGACGCGCAGTTCTTCTCCATCTGGGTCGAGCCGCAGTTCTTCGGCACGGGCGGGCGGGCGGCGGTCGCGCGCGCCGACAGACAGATCGCCGCCGTGCGCGCGTTGGCCGACGAGCACCCGGACGTGTGGGAGCTGGCGACGACCGCCGCGGACGTGCGCCGCGCAGCCTCCGCCAGCAAGCTCGCCGCGCTGATGGGACTGGAAGGCGGCTACGCGATTGACGAGAAGATCGAGAACGTCGAGAAGTATTACCGCCTCGGCGTGCGCTACATGTCGCCCGCTTGGTCTATCTCGACGAGTTGGGCCGGCTCATCGGGCGACGCCGTGGGCGAGACGCGCGGCTTGAACGATTTCGGCCGCGCCGTCGTCCGCGAGATGAACCGGCTCGGCATGATGGTTGACGTGTCGCACGTCTCCGACAAAACCTTCTGGGACATCATCGAGACTTCGACCAAGCCGGTCGTCGCCACCCACTCCGGTGTCCGCGCGCTCGTCAACGTCCCGCGCAACCTGACGGACGATCAACTGCGCGCGCTCGCACGCACGGGCGGCGTCTGCTGCGTCGTCTTCTACCCCGCCTTCATCGAACCCGGCTGGCAGGACGCGCAGCGCCGCGTGGACGCCGAGATCGCCCCGCTCGTCGAAGCGGCGTCCGCCAAGGCACAGGGCACACCGGCGCAGCGCAAGCTTGTGCGCGACCGCGTGCGCGAGCGCGAATACCTGAAGCGCCTGCCGCCCGTCTCACTCGCGCGCATAGTCGATCACATAGACTACATCGTCCGCCTCGTCGGCATAGACCATGTCGGCGTCGGCTCGGACTTCGACGGCACGCAGGCCGTCCCAAGTGATCTGGCCTCGGTCGCGGACTTCCCGCACCTGACGGCGGAACTCCTGCGGCGCGGCTACAGCGAAGCCGACGTTGACAAGATTCTCGGCGGCAACATGCTGCGCGTGATGGAGGCGACGGAGCAGCATTGATCGGGCGTGGAACCGAAGGGAGTTATTAACCACAAAGACACAAAGATACGAAGTCCTTAGTGCCTTTGTGTCTTTGTGGTTAAATCTCAACTCGCGAACGAACAAGGCATGACAGAATCGCTCAAGCGCCGCCCGCCCATCGGCTTCCACGCGCCGATTGCCGGCGGCTTGCAGCAGGCATTGCTGAAGGCGCACGCGCACGGCTGCGACGCCGTGCAGATGTTCTCGCGCAACCCGCGCGGCTGGCAGGCCCGCCCCTTAAGCGACGAAGAGATCGAGACCTTCAAGCGTGTCCGCCGAGAGACCGAGATCGCGCCTGTCGTCATCCACGCGAACTACCTGATCAACCTGGCCGCGGCCGCTGAAACGATCCGCGCCAAGTCCGTCGCTTCGTTCCGCGAAGAGCTTGAGCGAGGCGTCGCGCTCGGCGCGGACTATCTGGTCGTGCACCCCGGCAGCGCGAAGGACGCCTGCGAGGCGGACGGCATACGCACCTGCGCCGAGAGCCTGCGCGCGGCTTCAGCCGATCTCGATCTCGGCAACTGCCGCATCCTCCTTGAGAACACCGCCGGGCAGGGCGCGTGCATCGGCCACCGCTTCGAGCACCTGCGCGACCTCATCGCCGCCTGCCCCGCGCTGAACCTGGGCGTTTGCCTCGACACCGCCCACGCCTTCACCGCCGGTTATGACATACGCGAGGAGGACGGGCTTGCCGCCACCATCGAATCCCTAGAGCGCAACGTGGGCACACAGAACGTCCGCGCCGTCCACTTCAACGACTCGAAGGCCGCCTACAACTCGCGCGTGGATCGCCACTGGCACATCGGTCTCGGCCACATCGGCGGCGACGCCCTGCGCCGCGTCGCCCGCCACCCGCAGCTCGCGCACGCCGCGTTCCTGCTTGAGACGCCGCAGGACGAGCAGGCAGACGACGCGCGCAACCTCGCCGTGCTGCGCGCCTTCGGCGCGGGATAGTGCTTGACAGCCCGCCCCGTTTCTTTTATTAAGGACGCCCCTCGCGCCTGATGCAGTGGTTCAGCCAACCTTGTGCCGGCTGATGATGTCTCTGCATCCTCACGTCAACCGCTGGGGCCGCAGGGCGGAAGGAGAACACACATGGCCGGTAAAAGGGGTACGATTGTCATCGATCCGGGGCACGGCGGGGCTGTCGAGGTCGGCGGCTCATCACCCAACAACGCGCGCTCGCCGAGCGGCGTGCTGGAAAAGAACATCACGCTGCGCATGGCTTTCCTCGTGCGCGACGCGCTGCAACAGGCGGCGTCCATCGGCGGGCACAACATCAACATCCTGCTGACCCGCGACACGGACAAAAACGTCGGGCTGGCGGATCGCGCGCGCGTGGCGCGCAACAACAACGCCGATCTGTTCCTCAGCCTGCACTGCAACGCCTCGGAAAAACACAACGCGCGCGGCGTCGAGACGCTGGTTGATCGCAAGAACCGCAACTCGAACCACGCGGCGGACGTGGCCTACGCCCAGTTGATCCAGACGGCGGTCTTCAACGCCATCAAGGCGCACGATCCGAACACGAAGGATCGCAAGGTCAAGGATCAGGGCCTGGCGGTGCTGAACGAAGCATTCAGCGGCACGAAGGTGCGCGGTTGCCTGTGCGAGATGGAGTTCATTGACGTGAAGGCCGTGGACGATCTCCTGAACGTCGGGCCGAACTCGCCCCAGGTGCGCAGCGACATCGCCACCGCCATCGCCAACGCGCTCATCACCGCGCTCTGACGTTTGTGCTCGCGCCGCGGCCGGCCCGTACCGGCCGCGGCGCGTTCGTTATCGACAAGCGCGCCGCGCCTGCGCTATGATGTGCGCGCCTGCAAAGCGCGAGGGGCGTGTTAGCTTGATGAGACCTTTACCCCAACCCGCGAAACTCCTCCTTACGGTGCCGCTCGGTCGCCGCGCCTGAAGTGCGCGCGGACGCTTGCCGAGCGGCGACATCCCAACCGCGACAAGTTAAAAGTAGTTACGCCGTCGGCGTGCGTGCGGCTTGCCTTGCGCGTCGGCGGTCGGTGAAGATGTGCGAGGACGAGTAGAGAGGTGTCAGTCATGGACGAGAAATATTTCCCGGAGAAGATCGAAGAGAAGTGGCAGCGCCACTGGGCCGAGACGGGCGCGTTCGAGGTCGAGCCGGACGAGAGTAAGCCGGAATTCTACTGCCTGGAGATGTTGCCGTACCCGTCGGGCTTCCTGCACATGGGGCACGTGCGCAACTATTCCATCGGCGACGCGCTGTCGTGGTACAAGCGTTTGCAAGGCTTCAACGTCATCCACCCCATCGGCTGGGACAGCTTCGGGCAGCCCGCCGAGCAGGCGGCGATCAAGCGCGGCGTGATGCCGGGCGAGTGGACGGAGAAGAACATCGCGCACATGCGCGGGCAACTGAAGCGCATGGGCGTCAGCTACGACTGGCGGCGCGAGATCGCGGCGCACACGCCCGCCTACTACAAGTGGGATCAGTGGTTCTTCCTGAAGATGTTCGAGCGGGGCTTGATCTACCGCAAGCAGTCGCCCGTCAACTGGTGTCCGCAGGAGGGCACGGTGCTGTCGAACGAGCAGTCGTCGGGCGGCGTCTGCTGGCGCTGCGGCGCGGCGGTGGAGAAGCGCGATCTGGAACAGTGGTTCATCCGCACGACCGATTACGCACCGGCCTTGCTGGATGACATGCGCGAGATCGAGCAGGGCTGGCCCGAGCGCGTGCTGACGATGCAGCGCAACTGGATCGGCCGCAGCGAAGGCGCGTTCGTTGATTTCCCCATCAAGGATACGGAGGAGCGCGTGCGCGTCTTCACGACGCGCGTGGACACGATCTACGGCGCGAACGCCGTCGTCGTCGCGCCCGACCATCCGCTGCTGGCGAAGCTGATGCGGGACTCGGCGCTGCGGGCGGACGTGGAGCAGTTCGCGGCGCGCGTGAAGGCGGCGCGCGCGGTCTCGGCGAAGCAGCCGGGCGCGGAGGAGGAGAAGGAGGGCATGAACACGGGGCTGATCGCCGTCAACCCGTTTAGCGGCGAGCAGATTCCGGTGTGGGTCGCGAACTACGTGCTGACGGAGTACGGCACGGGCGCGGTCATGTCCGTGCCCGCGCACGACGAGCGCGACTTCGAGTTCGCGCAGAAATATAGCTTGCCGATCCGGCAGGTCATCGCGCGCGTCACGCACGAGCAGGAACAGATCAGGCACGACCCCGAAATGGGCATGGATCATTCGCGGACGATGCCGCACGCCTTCACGGACTACGGCGTGCTGGTCAGCAGCGGTGATTGGAGCGGCAAGCTGTCTGCGGACGCCATGCGCGAGATGGCGGAGTTTGCGCGCGCGCAAGGCTTTGGCGAGCCGGCCGTCACGTATCGGCTGCGCGACTGGGGCATCTCGCGCCAACGCTTCTGGGGCGCGCCGATCCCCGTCATCTACTGCGACCGTTGCGGCGTCGTGCCCGTGCCGGAAAAAGACCTGCCGGTCGTGCTGCCGGCGCGCGCGGAGTTCACGGGCGCGGGGCAGTCGCCGCTGGCGAGCGTCGCGGAGTTCGTCAACACCGTCTGCCCGCAGTGCAACAAACCGGCGCGGCGCGAGACAGACACGATGGACACGTTCGTTGACTCGTCGTGGTACTTCTTCCGCTACTGCGATCCGACGAACGAGCACGCGCCGTTTGACAGGGAAGTGGTCGCGTACTGGACGCCAGTGGATCAGTACATCGGCGGCATCGAGCACGCCGTCATGCACCTGCTGTACACGCGTTTCTGGACGAAGATGATGCGCGACATCGGGCTGGTCGAGTTTAACGAGCCGGTCAGGAACTTGCTGACGCAGGGAATGGTGACGAACGTCGTCGCGGGCACGGGCGAGTACAAGGCGATGTCGAAGTCTCTGGGGAACGGCGTCGACCCGGACGAGATGATCGGCATCTACGGCGCGGACGCCGTGCGCCTGTTCATCCTGTTCGCCGCGCCGCCGGAGAACGAACTGCGCTGGCAGGAGACAGGCATCGAGGGCGCGGTGCGCTTCCTGCGCCGCGTCTATACGGCCGTCTATCGCTGGCGCGAGCGGCTGGCGCAGGCGGACAGCTTCGATGCCGCCGCGCTGGATTTCTCCGACGCGGCGCGCGCCCTGCGGCGCAAGACGCACCAGACCATCGCGCGCGTCACCGCCGACTTCGAGGGGATGCACTACAACACCTCCATCGCCGCGCTGATGGAGTTGATGAACGCGCTATCGGATTTCAACGTTGCGCCGGACGGGGCCGCGCCCGCCGACGCCTTCGCCGTGCGCGAGGCGCTGGAAGCGATGGTCTTGATGCTGACGCCGATTACGCCCCACGTCGCCGAAGAGATGTGGGCGGGCCTGGGGCACGAGGGCGGTCTGCTGGCGAGCGGCGCGCGTTGGCCGCAGGCGGATAAGGAACTGGCGCGCAAAGAGGAGTTGGAAATCCCCGTCCAGATCAACGGCAAGCTGCGCGCACGCATACGCGCCGCACCGGGCACGCCGGAGGCGGAACTGCGCGCGACGGCGCTGGCGGACGACAAGGCGCGCGCCTACACCGACGGGCGCGAGATCGTCAAAGTGATCGTCGTGCCGGATCGCCTGGTCAACATCGTCGTGCGGTGAGGCGCAACCGTGGGGGCGGGGACTGGCCCTGCCCCTACAACTTTGCGTGCGCGCCGTTATGCTTTAGTCTATGGCCATGACCCGGAATCATATGCCGCGCGCCGCGCGCATCTGGACGAGCAAGCGGCTCGCACTCGCGCTCTTAGTCTTCGCGCTGCTGGCCGTCGCGTTCTCCGCCAGTTGCAACAAAGAGGCGAACTACGAGGCGACGAACAATGCGCCCACCGCGCCGCCCGCGTCGCGCACTGCCGCGCCGCCGCAGCCGGCCGCCACCGCCGCCAGCATGTTGCCCGACAACCTCAAGCAGACCGAGATGAAGACGCTCGACGGCAAGATGCTCAAGCTGGCCGACTATTCGGGCAAGGTGCTCGTGCTCGATCTGTGGGCGACGTGGTGCGGCCCGTGCCGCTACGAGATTCCCGATCTGGTGGCGCTGCACAGAGACTACCAGGGGCGCGGCGTCGAGGTGGTGGGCCTCACGATTGAGGGGCTGACCGAGGCCGAGCAACAACAGAAGTTGGTGGCCGTGCAGCAGTTCGCCAGCCAGTACAAGATTTCCTACACGCTCGGCTGGGCGGACAGGGGGCTGGCGGTTGCGCTGCTCACGCCTTCAGGGTCGATCCCGCAGACCTACGTCATCGGCCGCGACGGCCGCATCGTCGGCCACTTCGTCGGCTACAACCCGTCCGGCAGCAGCGCCGCCCGCATCCGCCAGACGGTTGATCAAGCGTTGACGGGAAGCTGAGGAAAGGGATGAGGGCGGAGGGCTGAATAAGCACCACTCAAGTTGAGCGATTCTTCTTTCATCCCTCATCCCTCCGCCCTCCGCCCTCATCCCTTATTCTTCTTCTTCCCTGATCTTCTCTTTCTCCAATTCGCCTTCTTCTTGTAGCTTGCGCCCTTCGCGCTCCAATTCCTTGTCCTGTAGCCCTTGCGCGACGCCCTCTTTGGCACGCCCTTCGATGCGCTTCATCTCCGCCTCGACGCGCCCCTCGACCTGATCGATCTCCGGCAACTCGCCTGTCTCGTCCGCCGTCACAATCTTGTCCCGCTCGATCTCCATCGCCTGCCTCCTCGCAACACTCCACTGTGAATTTAGGCGGCATGGTCGCACTCTTCGGCGGGCGCGGTCAAACGGCGCGTGCGCCGGGCGGCGTTCGGGTAAGGCACGCCGAGTGGGGTAAAATAGCCTCATGCGGGAAGCATGCGCACTTAGCGCGCCGGGCGAGCGGGCAGACCACAGTCGTCACGTTCACTCCCGAACGCACTGGCGAGTTAGTCTTCACCTGCGACATGAACATGGTGCACGGCAAGCTGATCGTCGAGGACTAAGCCACGCGTGGCAAGGAGTTCGGGGAGGTTCGTAGTGAGCAATCTTAACGATGCGGCAAGGCGCGGTCTGTTCTACGCGCTGATCGTCCTGATTCTGTCGGTGGGCTGCGGCGCGTCCGTCCGCGCCGGCCAGCACGACCAGCACAGCGGCCACACGATGCCGGGCATGACGCAGCCGACGCCGACTCCGACACCGACGCCGCAGCCGGCTACACACGACGCGCACGCCGGTCACGCGATGCCGGGCATGAGTCATGCGGGCGACACGACGAGCGTGACGGAGGCGGACGTGCGCGAATTGATGGCGATGTCGGGCGAGGAGATGGCGATCCGCGTGGGCCGGAGCGCGCACAACCTGATGCCGATGGGGCAGATGGGTTCGGGCACGGCGTGGCAGCCGTCCGCGTCGCCGACGAATATGCTGCACAGACAGTCGGGCGACTGGCTGTTGATGTTTCATTACAACTTCGTCGGCGCAATCAACCATCAGGGCGGCCCGCGCGGCGTGACCAAGATCGAGTCCGCAAACTGGTTCATGCCAATGGCCTACCGCCGTGTGGGCAAGGGCACGCTGCAACTGCGCGGCATGTTCAGCCTTGAGCCGTTCACGTTCCCGCCGGGCGGCTCGCCGCTGCTCTTCCAGACGGGCGAGAGCTACAAGGGGCAGCCGCTCGTTGATCGGCAGCACCCGCACGACCTCTTCATGGAACTCTCGGCGCAGTACACCGCGCCGCTGGGCGAGCACGCGACGTGGTTCGGCTACGTCGGCTATCCGGGCGAGCCGGCGCTGGGGCCGGTCGCCTTCATGCACCGCGCCTCCGCGTCGGAGAACCCGTCCGCCACACTCGCGCACCACCTGCAAGACTCGACGCACATCTCGTTCGGCGTCTTCACGACCGGCTTCACCTATCGCGCGTTCAAGCTCGAAGGTTCAGTTTTCAACGGGCGCGAGCCGGACGAGAACCGCTACAACTTCGAGGCGCACCCGTGGAACTCGCGCGCCGCCCGCCTGTCCTTCGCGCCGAGCCGTGCCTGGACGTTTCAGATAAGCCACGGCTTCCTGCGCCACCCCGAAGAGCTTGAGCCGGGCGACACGCGCCGCACGACCGCCTCCGCGCAGTACGAGCGCCCGTTCGCGCGCGGTCGCCTGTCCGCCGCGCTCATCTGGGGGCGCAACCACGTCGGTCGCGCCGACGGCGAACGCGCCAACCTGAACAGCTACACTGGCGAGGCGACCTTCAACTTCCTCGACAAGAATTATCTCTACACGCGGCTTGAGCTAGTTGATAAAGACGAGTTGCTGCGCGCCGCGGATCGCGCGCGGCTGGGGACAGCGGCCGAGCACCCGTCGTTCCGCGTCGGCGCGTACACGTTCGGCTACGTGCGCGACGTGCTGGACACGGGCGACGTGCTCTTTGGTCTCGGCGGCGACGCGACGTTCTACTCAATGCCAACGGCGCTCGACGCGCTCTACGGCAGCAACCCGACCTCTTACAAAATCTTCTTCCGCCTCCGGCCCAGCCGCACGCGGATGGACGCGCACGGCGGGCACGCGACGCCGTGAGACACGCTGTCCGCTGTCCGTCGTCAGTTGTTCTTGGTTATTATTCTCAGCCAAACAGGCAGTAACACGAAACCACACGAAATGGCTTGAAGTCCTTTCGTGTGGTTTCGTGTGGTTTCGTGGTTACTGCCTTTTCTGTCGCGCATGCATAGACCCTGAACGACGGACAGCCCTTCTTTCATCGCCGCTTACGTTGCGGTAAGATGTAGGCGTTCCACTGGCGTGACAAACAGTCGCGAACCCCCGCGTCGATGCTTTTCGTTCTCCCTGCACGCCGAATGATTTTCGCAGGACACCCGATGAGGAGGAAAAGTATGAGAGGGAATCTAGCGCGAAAGTGCGCGGGCGCAACCGTCGCGTTGTTGCTGCTCGGCGCGGCGTTCAGCGCGTCCGCGCAGAAGAGTTACACCAAGGCCACCGCCGACGCGCGCAAGCAGACGAGCAAGGCGGCCGCCGCGTTCAAACAGATCATGGGCGTGCCGGACAAGGCGATCCCGAAGGAGTTGCTGGACAAGGCGGAGGCGGTCGGCGTCTGCCCGGACGTGATCAAGGCCGGCATCCTGCTGGTCGGCGGGCGCGGCGGGCGCTGCGTCATCAGCCGGCGCATGCCGGGCGGCTGGAGCGCACCTGCGTTCTTCAACCTCGGCGGCGGCAGCATCGGCCCGCAGATCGGCGCGTCGTCCACTGACTTCGTGCTGCTCTTTATGAACGAGGGCGCGCTGAACGGGCTGCTCGAAGACAAGTTCGAGTTGGGCGGCGAGGTGGGCGTGGCGGCCGGCCCCATCGGGCGCACGGCCGCCGCCTCGACCGACGCGCAGTTGAAGGCCGGCATCCTGACCTACTCGCGCAGCAAGGGCGCGTTCATCGGCGCGGAGCTGAAGGGCGTCGTCATCAACCCAGACAACAACGACAACGAGGGCGTGTACGGCGTGAAGGCTAACGAGGTATTGAACGGCAAGCCGATGCTGCGCAAGAACAAGCCGTGGATACCGCAGAGCGTCAAGGTTTTTCCGCTCACGCTGTCGCGCTACTCGCTGAAGTAGCCGAGCGCACTGAGAAATAAATTTCCGGGGCAGGGCAAGCCTGCGGCCCGTCTCGCCGCATCACACGTGGCGGGGCCGGGGCTTGTCCCCGCGCCCGCAAACTAAATCACGTCTAGGAGAGACCCCATGCAGCGTTCCCCGCGCACCGGCTTCGTCGTCTCGTTACTCGCCCTCGCTCTGCTCGTGCTGTCCGCCTACGCGCAGGACACGCAGCCGCCCGCGAAGCGCGAGCGGGTCGTGCCGACGCCCGACGCGACGCCCGCGCCGCCCGTGGACGAGCGGCGCGAGGACGACGCGGCGCGCAAGGCCGAGGCGGCGGCGCGCGTCTTCACGCAGATCATGAAGGCGCGCGACAACGCCCTGCCGAAGGAACTGCTCGACCGCGCGGAGGCGGTCGCGGTCTTCCCCGGTGTGTTGAAGGCGGGCTTCATCGTGGGCGGGCGCGGAGGCAGCGGCGTCATCAGCCGGCGCGTGCGCGGCGGTTGGAGTCAGCCCGCGTTCTTCACCCTGCGCGGCGGCAGCGTCGGCCCGCAGATCGGCGCGTCGAAGACCGACTTCGTGTTGCTGTTTATGAACGAGGGCGCGGTGCAGGGCCTCTTGGAAGACAAGTTCGAGATGGGCGGCGAGGCGAGCGCCGCGGCCGGCCCCGTCGGGCGCGCGGCGAGCGCGACGACGAATTTGACGCTCGACGCCGGCATCCTCTCCTACTCGCGCTCGAAGGGGCTGTTTGCCGGTCTCGAACTCAAGGGCGCGGTCGTCAACCCCGACAACAAACTGAACCAGGCCATCTACGGCCAGAAGGCCGACAAGATTCTCGCCAACGTGGATCGCATTGACCTCAACAAAGTCCCCTCCGCCGTCCGCATCTTCCCCGTCACGCTCGCGCGCTACTCGCGCCGGTAAAGCGGAACCGAACATCACCTGGATTCTAAACAGAGCGTGACGCGTAAAACGAATAGACTTACATTGCGTCCGTCCCCAACGGCCTCGCAGGAGCGATCCAGCTTCAAAGGAGAAACACAATGAGTCCTCACAATGTTACCGCCACTCTAGAACGGCAGAACCTGCCTATCTTACAGATCGCGCTCCTGGCTTCATTCCTCGTTGTGTGCGCCGTCGGAATCGTATCAAGCACAGCGCAGTCGCCGCCGAAAGAGGAAAGAGAGATAGAAGATAAAATACCTAAGCACCTGCCGCTCAAATTTAAGGTGAAGAATCTTAACAGTGAGAAGTGGGCGCGCGATCTAGAGGTCGAGGTCACGAACACATCGGATAAGCCGATCTATTTTTTAGCCATCGGGATAATTATGCCGGAGGTAAAGTCGGACACTGATCATGAGATAGGGTTCGTGCTACGGTACGGCAGAATTGAACTGGTTGATTACACCGCCCCGCTCGAACCCACTGACGTGCCGATCCGACCGAACGAAAGTTACACATTCAAAATCCCTGAGCAGAACCTCCGTGGGTGGGAGCGGTTCGCGGCTAAAAGAAATCTCCCCAAGGGCGAGCCTAAAAAGGTCCGGCTCGTATTTAGTCAGCTCAACTATGGAGATGGAACCGGCTATCAAGGACTCGACGGCGCTCCGATAAATATCCATCAGGAGCAATCAATAAACAATTCTTGCGGGAAGACTGTAAACGGTGCAGACGGTATAGCGACGAGGGCCGACCCCAGCCCTTTACCAAACTTCTTCACATTATCTTCGGCTTCTTTTTTACCGGCAAATTTTCTGCCGGTAAAATTGTCTCTGGCTAAGAATAATTTGCAAATCGCACTTAATATCTGCATGTCCCGTAGAGCCAACGCCGACCCCAACCCCTCCTCCGTCCCCCTCGCCGAGCGGGACGCCAACGCCCTGCCCTCCGCCGAGGGCTGAGGATATGCCGTGTAAACCGAATGAAAGCTGCACGCCAATACTGTTGGATATGTGCAAGTACGATTGGTTCTGTCCCCTCACTTGCTCCGGCCCTGGTGAGATACCGTTGAACCGCTGCGGCTACCCGTCGAACGGATGCCCTGAAGGCTATTACCCTGACACCTATGGCACCTGCTGCATACCATATGTGACGCCCACTCCGACACCCGTCCCGACTCCGATACCTACCCCGAAAATCATCCGCGACGGCTTTTGCACGACCACCGGCATCGGCGGCTACTGCCCGCCCGGCTCCGTCTATGACCCGAACACGGATCGCTGCTGCTTCACCGGGCGCGGGCAGTGCGCCTTCGACTACGGGGTCGCCTACTGGTGCGCCGGCTTCGGCGGCTACTACGACCCGGACGTGTGCCTCTGCGACCCCACGACGCCCGTCCTGCTCGACGTGGCGGGCGACGGCTTCGACCTGACGGGCGTGGCGGGCGGCGTCGCCTTCGACCTCAACAGCGATGGGCGCGCGGAACGCCTGTCATGGCCGGCGGCGCATCCGGACGACGCCTGGCTCGCGCGCGACCGTAACGGCGACGGGCTGATCAATAACGGGCGGGAGTTGTTCGGCAATTTCACCCCGCAACCGCCGCCCGCCGCAGGTGTAGCCAGGAACGGCTTCCTGGCCCTGGCCGAGTACGACAAGCCGGCACGGGGCGGCAACGGCGACGGCGTGATTGACGCCCGCGACACGGTCTTCAACTCGTTGCGCCTCTGGCAGGACGCGAACCACAACGGCGTCTCCGAGCCGGCAGAGCTACACACCTTGCCGGAGCTTGATGTAACGGCTCTCCACCTCGCCTACCAAGAGTCGAAGCGGATAGACCAATACGGCAACCAGTTCCGCTACCGCGCGAAAGTTGATGACGCGGCGCACGCCAGGGTCGGGCGCTGGGCGTGGGACGTGTTCCTCGTCCACGGGCAGTAACAGATCATTCGATGGGAAGAAGTGCCCGTGAGTCCGCGCCGACTCGCGGGCGCTTTCGTTAAGAGACGGCTTTCTCCCTTGACCACCCTGGCCGCGCGGCATAGAATCCGAGCCGTCCAGCGTGCCGTTTGATTGTTGTACCCCGCCCTCGCCCGCGGAGAGGAGTGTTTAGCAGATGCAACCCCGCACACAGCGCCAGAAAGAGATTCTCGACTACATCACGCGCTTCATCGAGCGGCACGGGTACGAGCCGTCCTACGCGCAGATCGCGCGCCACTTCGGCATCTCCTCGAAGGCCACGATTGCCAAACACATCGAAGCACTCGAACGGCGCGGGCTGCTCTCGCGGCGGCGCGAGAACGGCGCGTTCGCGCTCGCTGTGCAGGTGGAAGGGCCGGACAGCGACGCGCTGTGCGAAGTGCCGCTGCTGGGGCGCATCGCGGCGGGCGCGCCCATTGAGGCCGTCGGCGAGGGCGCGGACAAGGTCAGCGTGCCGCGCTTCCTGCTGGGGCGCGTGCGCCCCGAACAGGTCTACGCGCTGCGCGTGCAGGGCGACTCGATGGTGGACGAGCACATCTGCGACGGCGACCTCGCGCTCATCGAGAACCGCACGGAGGCGCGCGATGGCGAGATCGTCGTCGCCTTGGTCGGCGGCAGCCATGCCACCTTGAAACGCCTGCACCGCATCGGGCGCGAGGTCGAGCTGCGCCCGGCCAATTCCAGCCACGCGCCGATCCGCCTGCCCGCCGGACAAGTCCAGGTGCAAGGCATCTTCCGCGGTCTCCTGAGGCCCGCGACGTAAAGCAAAAAAGTAACCACGAAAGCACACGAAACGGCACGAAAAGAGTTTTGCTTTCTTCGTGCCGTTTCGTGTGCTTTCGTGGTTACTGCTTTTCGCGCGGACGCATGCCACGCCCGCTGACCCTTGCTCATTTTTCCTCCGAATCAAAACAGATTCGCAACACAAAACGCCCATGCTTCGGGGACACTGACGATGTACCCAGAGCAAAGGAGTAAACGTTTATGGCTACCGATAACGCAGCGAAGAGGGTCGCGCTCTTGATCGAGAGTCACGTCGAGGACTCGGAGTTTCAAGTGCCGTACACGGCGCTCAGGGAGGCGGGCGCGGAGGTGACCGTGCTCGGCTCGCGCGTCAACGAGAAGTACGTGGGCAAGCAGGGCATCCTGACGCGCGAGGCGGACGCGACGACGACCGACGCGCGCCCGGAAGACTTCGACGCCGTCGTCATCCCCGGCGGTATCGCGCCCGACCGCATGCGCACCAACATGAAGACCGTGCGCTTCGTCCAGCGCGCCGTCGAGCAGGGCAAACTCGTCGCCGCCGTCTGCCACGGCCCGCAGGTGCTCATCGAAGGCGACCTGCTCCGGGGTCGCCGCGCCACAGGCTTCCGCGCCATCCGCAAGGACATGCAGAACGCGGGCGCGCACTTCGAGGACGCGCCCCTCGTCGCCGACGGCAACCTCGTCACCTCGCGCCGGCCCGGCGACCTGCCCGTCTTCACGACGGCGCTCCTGCGCCGGCTCGGCCTCGGCGCGAAAGGTCTCGACCTGCCGGAAGTGGACAACGAAAGTTTCGACTGGTGGCGGCTGGGCGAGCAGTGGGGCGGCTCGACGAAGGACGAGATCGTGGACGGGCTGAACACCGCGATCCGCGGCGAACGCTACGCGCTCGAAGCCTTCCGGCAGTACGCCGACAAGGCGAGCGACCCGGAGATCAAATCGCTCTGCAAAGAGATACAGGCGAGCAAGCAGCAGCACCTCGCCCGGCTCGAAGCGCGGCTCGCCGTGCTCGGCGGCAAAGAGACCATGCAGGCGGCCGGCAGCGGCGCGTGGGCCACTTTGAAGAGTTGGCTACAGTCGAGCAACGATCTGGCGTTGCTCAGGCGCGCGCTCGGCGATCTGCAAACCGGCGTCGTTGACGCCTTCAACCTGAGCGTCAAGTTCACCGACCCGGCCACGTGCGCCATCTTCGACCAGATCGAAATCGACCTCGCCCGGCACGAGCAGCGTGTCGCAGACCTCTACCACGCGCGGCTCGGCGACAAGACGGCGCAGCCCGCGCAGCCGACGACCGGCGCGGCCGTCAGCGCGTAAGACCGACGACGGGGCAAAGACCAATCACGAAGCCACACGAAACGGCACGAAGCAGGCGGCACTAAAAAGTGTGCTCTGCTCCGTGCCGTTTCGTGTGGCCGCGCTGTTAAGCTCTATTCGGCCACCGGCGCGCTCTGCCACTCGACCTCATAGACCTGCACGGGTTGGGCGCGATTCTTGACGCACAGGGGCTGGCGCTCGTGGAGCGTGTAGGCCGGGCGGGCCGCCTGCGCCGCCGCCTCACTGATGAGTATCTGCCCGCCCTGCGCGTTCTGTTCGAGGCGTGCGGCGAGGTTGACCGTGTCGCCGATGGCCGTGTACTCCGTGCGCCGCTCCGACCCGATGTAACCGACCGTCGCTACGCCCGTGTGCAGCCCGATGCCGATACTGATGCCGGGCAGGCCAGCGCCCGCGAGCGCCGCGTTGATGGGCTTTATCTGGCGCTGCATGGCAGCGGCGCAGGCGACGGCGTTGGTGGCGTCCTGCGGCGTGGCAGTGGGCGCACCAAACAGCGCCATCAGCCCATCGCCAATGTACTTATCGAGCGTCCCCCCGTGCGTGAAGATGATCTCAGTCATCGCCGAGAAGTAGCGGTTCAACAACTGCACCACCTGT
>Ga0081539_10000503_pt1 | contig 81931 bp, 69 predicted proteins | sample TabmetS4T2R2_FD_71023 | JGI IMG/M metagenome (GOLD analysis project Ga0081539, IMG submission 71023) | Tabebuia heterophylla rhizosphere microbial communities from the University of Puerto Rico - S4T2R2 | ecosystem: Host-associated > Plants > Roots > Rhizosphere ...
CAGTGCCTTTCCGGTCGTAGGCGATCCTCGTACCGTCGGCGGACGTCACACGAAGTGTCATCTCGTTCACTGCTTCTCTCCATTTCTCGATGCGTGGTCGTCACCGTCGGAGCATGTCGACCAAGGACCACCCGGGGGCCCCGTCGCCGTGCCGTGTGTAGCCGATGACGGTGCCGTCGGCTGAGGTCACGGTTCATACTCCTAATTTAGTAGTGTTCACACCTGTTATACAAGTACAATCGGGTGCATGAGCAAGAAGCGGCTGTTCGACGACCCCTGCGGCATCGCGCGAGCGCTGAATGCGGTCGGCGAGCGGTGGGCGTTGCTCGTCGTGCGGGAGCTGGTCTTCGGCCCGAAGCGCTACTCCGACCTGCACCGCGGGCTGCCGCAGATGAGCCAGAACGTCCTCGCGCAGCGGTTGCGCGAGCTCGAAGCCGACGGCCTGGTGCGGCGAAGGCGCCTGGGACCGCCTGCGTCCGCCGCCGTGTACGAACTCACCGAGCGCGGGCAGGAACTGGAGCCCGTGCTCCGCGCGCTCGCCCACTGGGGCAGCCGCGCACCGCTGCCCGAGGACGGCGCGGCGGAACTGAGCGTCGACGCGCTGCTGTTCGCCCTGCGCGCCACCTTCGATCCGGCACTGGCAGGTGAGCTGTCGCTGCGCTGCCAGCTGGACGTCGCGGGCGACCGGTTCCGCATCACCGTTGCGGGCGGGCGCCTCGAGTTGGACCGCGGTGAGCACGCCGAACCCGATGCGTGGCTGACCGTGCCGGAGGCGGCGACATTGCGCGATCTGGTGTTCGCCGGTGCGGCGCTGCACGACGCCGTCGAGCGGGCAGACACCGAGGTGGCGGGCGATACCGCGCGGCTCGCCGCACTGCTGCGCTGCTTTCCCGCAGCCGTGCGGTATCCGGCGCCACAGGACCCCGGGCCGCCGGATCCCGTGTAGCCGGGCCCCGTGTCACCTGGCCCCGGGTCACCGAACGCCGAACTCCCGGATCCCGCCGTCAGCGCAGGAAGTCGTCGGGGGTGAGCGGCAGTCCGCGGACCCCGGACACCGGTGGCGAGGTTACGCCGGCCGACAGTTCAGACTCCGCGGGCTCGCGGAACTCATCGCCGAGACGACGACGCACCACTTGGAAAGCGACCCGCAGCTCAACGCCTGGCGCTGGTCCACGACCGAGCATGATCGACCTGTTGCAGTAGCCCATCCCCATAAGAACCAGCCGAGCAGTTCTGAGACCAAGTCTAAGGGCACTTCGCGACGTCGGCCCGGTCCCCTCCCCCACGCGCTACGGCGTGGGCTTGCTGGTGTACACGGTGGGGTTGCCCTGAACGATCCACACCTCCGGGTTCTCCAGCGGCGTGAACGCCCTGTCACCGCCCGGTTCCCGCGTCGTGGGCACGGTGTCACCGCTCGGCAGGTGCATGATGAAGTTCACCGGCTTGGTGGCGTCGACGAGCGGGATCTCGTAGCGCGCCCAGCCGTCCGCATCGACGCCGGCCCGTTGCCACGGGTGGTCCCAGGTGATCTGCGCCAGGACGGCCGGGTCGACGGCGTCGCCCCACATGTGCAGGCCCCATCCGTCGGGCGAGGTTCCGTAGTCACCGGCCGGACGGAAGTAGCGCAGGACGGCCGCGGTCGGCGGCGGTCCCGCCATCTGCACCGTCCTCGTGGCCGTCACCGTGCCGCCTCCCGCGTAGTGCAGGGTGGCGCGGTAGGTGATCGGCGTGCCTTCGGCCAGGTTCAGCTGGTCGACGTTGTCGAACACCGTGTAGGCGGGCGAGGTGTCATCGGTCCCGATGCTCGTGAACGATCCACCCGCGACGCTCCGCTCGAAGCTGACGACGTGGTCGGCCTTCTCGGGGTCGGCGACTGCGCGGACCTCCACCGTTCCGCGTACCTTGGCGCCCTCGGCCGGGACCTCGATCGTCAGTTTGGGAGCGGGGGCCAGCGCCTTCTGGATCCCGCTGACCGACGTGTGCCCCGCGTTGTCCAGGACGACCGCGCGGTACTTGAGCTCCGTGCCGGGGAGGTCGTTGCTGACATCGTCGTAGACCTGGTACGGCGCGCTGTCGTCCGTGCCCACGGCCTTCCAGGCGGCGTCCCCGTGCTGAGCGTAGAAGGTCACCTCGTAGAAGGACGAGCCGTTGACGGCCGCACTGACGTGCATCCGGCCGCGCGACTCATCGGCAGGCGCAGGGGTCGGCAGCTGGATGGACGGCGCGGCCGCCGACCTCGGGATCACCGAGTCGGAGCGGTAGACGACGGCGGAGAGCGCCGGCACCATGACGCTCATCGTGCGGCCGCCGTCCGTCGTCTCGGTCGCCGCTCCGGCGCCGTACAGCAGCGTCCAGGAGCCGTTCGGAACGAACGTCTTGAACGACGCGTCCGCTGCCGACTCGCTGTTGTTCAGCGCGACGACGTACTCGTGCCCGTCCGTCCGGTCCAGCCGCGAGAACGCGTAGACGCCGGCGGAGGCAGTGCCGCTGGTGCGGCTCTGCTGGGCCCCGTCACGCAGTGCCGGGTGGTCCTTGGTCAGGTCCGCCAGCGAGGCGATGGCCTGGTACAGCGGATGGGACGGCTCGAAGTTGCTCTGGGCATGCGTCCTGGTCGTGCCGAGCAGGTCGTCGTCCAGGTAGTCGGGCACCTGGCTGGCGAACATCGTCTGCCGGGCGTTCTGGTCTCCGCCTGGGGCGCCGGTGAAACCCTGCTCGTCGCCGTAGTAGACGACCGGGTCGCCCCGCGACAGATACATGAGTTCGTGGGCGAGCTTGTCGCGCGCCACCCACTCGTCGTCGCCCGCCCCGGGGTTGTCCGAGACGATGAACTGGCCGATCCGGCCACGGTCGTGGTTACCGAGGAACGTCGGCAGCTGGTAGGCGTTGGAGTCCCCGTCGGTGTACCAGTCGTCGTTGGCGAAGAACGCGTCCAGCGAACTCGTGGCCTTGCTCCGCGACGCGAAGTCCCGGGCGGCGTCCGCGAAGGGGAAGTCGAGGACCGACTGCATCTTGTTGTGCGTGGTGTACTGCGAGGTGAAGGCCTTCGACGCCGGACCGTAGCCGTCGAGGGCCACCTCGCCGAACATGAAGAACTCCGGCTTCCCGTGGTCCTTCGCGTACTGCAGGACGGTCGGTCCGAACGCCTGCCAGAACTCGTCGTTGACGTGCTTCATCGTGTCGATCCGGAAGCCGTCCACCCCGACATTCTTGATCCACGTCTCGTAGATGTCGATCATTCCCTGGACGACCCTCGGGTGCTCGGTGAACAGGTCGTCGAGACCGAAGAAGTCGCCGTACTGCGAGTTCTCACCGACGAACGTCGTGTCGCCCCGGTTGTGGTACAGCGTCACGTCGTTGAGCCACGCCGGGACCTTGAGGCTCTCCTCATTGGTGTCGAGGACCGGGTGGTACGGGAAAGAGGTTGCGGGGTCCATCGCGGGGAAGGGTGGTTCGCCCGTCGCGTAGTCACGGTCGTCGAAGACGGTCCCGTTCACGTCCCTGTAGGGCGACACATCCTTCGAGATGTAGGGCCGCCGGGCGCCCTCCTGGTACCCGATGACGTCCGCGGTGTGGTTGGTGATGATGTCGAAATAGACCTTCATCCCCCGGGCGTGGGCGGCGTCGACGAGGGCCTGCAGATCCGCATTGGTGCCCAGGTGCGGGTCGATCTGGGTGAAGTCGGTGACCCAGTAGCCGTGGTAGCCGGCGGACGGCCCGTCCTCGAGCTGGACGGGCTTGTTCGTGAAGCTCGGGGTCAGCCAGATCGAGTCGGTGCCCAGGTTCTGGATGTAGTCCAGCTTCCCGAGGAGGCCCTTCAGGTCGCCCCCGTTGTAGAAGCCCTTCTTGGTCGGATCGAAGCCGGAGACGAGCGGCTGCCCTACGGGGTAGCCCCCAGTGTCGTTGGCGGTGTCGCCGTTCTCGAACCTGTCCGCCATGACGAAGTAGAAGTTCTCGTCCGTCACGGAGCTCCGGAGCGAGTGCTTGGCGGAGATCACACTGTTCCCGCCGGTCGGCGGCGCCGCGCTGCCCGGCGTGGCGAACCAGGCCACGACCACCAGAGCGGACACGAGGGCGAGGAGAAGCCGGGCGAGGGGGGCGCGACGGGCCATGGCGAGCCTCCGGCTCTGGGGGGCCGACATCCGTTGCGAGCGTAGTCGCAACCCGGACGACAGGGAATCCGCGACCAATCGGAGGTCCCCGGGGTCCGGGAGTCGCCCGTCTAGGCTCGGCCTGCGCTACGTGCCTTCACGTCCGATCCCTCGGCGGGTAATCCCGCGCGAGTGGTCCTGGACGCCGGCGGGGCGTCCGACGTCGAGATGCTCGCCGTCGCCGGCCGACATCGCCTACCCGGAGACGGCCGTCCTGGTCCCTCGCGGCGAGTTCCGGACCCTCTCGGGCCTCGTCCGGGGTCCTCGCCGCCCGGGACGCCGCCGGGACGATCACGGCGACGCTGACCAGCGTGGGGCGGTCCAGCCTCCCGCTCGCGGGTTCGGACCTGATCGGCCTTCTCGCCGCGTTGCGCTGGTCTCCGCAGAGCCTCGATCCGGCCCTGCCGTCGCAGGTGGGCTACGCCGGGGCCCGGCACCCGATCCTGGTCGTGCGAACGTCCACCTGGTCGGCGACGCCGCCGGACGGGTCCACGACGCGCTGGATCACACGGCGACCCAATCGCCGTGAAGCACCTGCTCGGCGAGTTCATCCACCGCATCGAGATCAGCACTCGCTGGCCGGCCCCTACGTACCTAATCCCCAAAACGCCGATCCCCGAGCCGCTTGCGACTCGGGGATCATGGACGCCGGTTCGTATTTGCGAACCAAACGTGGTGGTGACGCCTCCAAATACGAACCACGTACAAGCAGTGACCTTCCCGCCAGTCGCGATCCGCAGGGTTCCTGACGGACACAACCGGCGCTAAGGTATCTGATGAGATACGTCGAAGGGAGAGATCGTGGACGGCGGTGAGATCCTGGCCCAGGCCCGGCACGAGGCTGGGCTCAGCCAGGAGGAGCTGGCGATCCGGTCCGGCACCTCCCGGCCGACTCTGTCCGCGTACGAGCACGGTCATCGCTCGCCGACGCTGCGGACCGCCCAGCGGATCCTCGCCGCCGCCGACCACGAACTGACCGCGACCGCCCGAATCACCTTCACCGAGCACGCGACGTCCCGCGGCCGGCCGGTGCTTGTGCCCTCGCGCCTGCCCCGGCTCGATCCGGGACAGGCCCTGGCCGCCGTAAACCTGCCCCTGCACCTGGACTGGTCAGCCTCGAACCGCCGCTACGACCTGCGGGATCGGCGACAACGCGCCCGGGTCTACGAGATCACCCTGCGCGAGGGCGCTGCCGAGGACCTGCTCACCTATATCGACGGCGTACTGCTGGCCGAGCTTTGGGACGACCTGGTTCTCCCCCGTGAAGTCCGCTCTGCGTGGGAGCCCCTCATCCGCAGTTCGCTAGCTGCGGCGTAAGGACCGCCCACCCGTGAGCCTGACGCCGTTCCAGATCGCGGTGGCGGAGCTGTTCTTCTCATTGCCCGAGAGCGACGGGTTTCTCCTGGCCGGCGGCGCCGCGCTCGCCGCCCAGGAACTCACCCGGCGGCCGACCCGTGACTTGGACCTCTTCACCCACGTGGGCCGCGGTACGGTGCCGGCGGCCCGTGACGCCCTGCGGGATGCTGCCCGTGCACGCGGCTGGGACGTGCGCCTGCTCCGCGACGGCGACAGCTTCTGCCGCCTCGTCATCGCCGGTCCCGAAGATCTGCTCGTCGACCTCGCCGTCGACGCACCGCCGAGTACTCCGTCGGCCACGAGCAGCGTGGGGCCCACGTTCGGCCTCGAAGAACTCGCGGGCCGCAAACTGATCGCCCTATTCGACCGCGCCGAAGCCCGCGACTTCGCCGACGTCTACGCACTCGCCCAACGCTTCGGCACGCATACCCTGCTCGAGCAGGCCGCCGAGATCGACGCCGGCTTCGACCCAGCCGTCCTGGCAGCCATGATCGGCACTCTCGACCGCTTCAGCGACGACGAGATCCCGATCGACCAGAACAGCACCGGCCCACTGCGCGCGTTCTTCCGCTCCTGGCAGCAGGAACTGCGCCGGCGGTGAACTGGTCGGGGAATGCCTTGGAAAGGTGGCAGGATCCGCCGGCCGAACGCTCCACGCTCCTCGGAGCGGCCCCCTCCCGACTCCCACCATGCTCAATAGACGCGAAAGCGCCCCCCGAAGAGCGTGGGGCGTTTGGGACCGACTCCTCCGGCGGCTGCGCCATGCACGCAGGGGCGGCCCGCCGAGGGCGTTGCCTGGCGACCGGACCAGGACCTCCCCCTCGTTAGCTGTCACGTAATGGTGGAACGGGGGCAGGATGACCCTAGTGAACTCGGACAATGTTCTCGCGGTCAGCGGCGCCGTAATCGCTGTGGCCGCGCTAGCGGTGTCCGTGTACCAATCCTGGGTGACGCGAGATCACAACCGCCGAAGCGTACGTCCCTTGTTGCGGCTGCGGCTCAGCCTGCGAACCGGTCAGACTGCCGGGATCCGATTGACCAACTCGGGACTGGGCCCGGCACTGATCACCAAGGCCATGGTTTGGTTGGACGGCAAGTCAATCGGGCCATACAGCGAGGACACCTCCAACGTCATCCGAGGTGATCAGCGGCCGCGACCATCGGCCACGACGCTGACACCCGGAGACGTTCTGGCCACCGACTACGACCAGTACATACTTGCCGTCGCCGATTTCGACCTTGCCGTCGACTGGCACGCTGCGTTCACCAACCTGGTCCGCGAGCGCCTCGTTCTTGAGATCCACTACACCTCGCTGTACGAGGAACGGTCTTGGACAGCTCGCTGGCCTACACACCGCTGACGCCGAACACGGACTTGAAGCGTCCCCTCCGCCGCCGGGCGCGCTTACGCAAGAGGCGGACGAGAGCCGGCGGTTCCGTCGGGAGGTGGGCTGGTGCTGGACTCTGGAAGGATGGAGACCTTGTACGCCGGGATCATTGCGCTGGCGGGCAACCACCTACGTTCTTCAGCGTCGGATCGTTTCCGAACAGACGATGACGGCGCGGAGCGAGAAGCTGAGGAACGAACGGCTGGCCTCGTGCAGCGCCTTCGCCACAGCGCTAACTGACCTTAAGCGGGCGGTCGTGTCCCTCTGGTTTCAACGACGAGATGACCCCGAGTCCAAGGGGACGCGCCTGGCATGGATCGAGGCCGACCGGCTTGGCGCGACCGCCGAGGCGGCACGCTTCAACATGCTGCTCTTGCTCCCCGAGTCGTCCCTGGAGCGACTTGCCAACGACGCGTTCGACTCAATCGAGCGAATCGGTCGGGCCAGCGAGCGCGCAGACCTCATTCCTGCGGAGCAGAGATTCTCTGATGCCGTCAAATCGTTCATCGAGGCCGCAGCCCGTACGTTACGCTGATTGACCCACACTTTGCTGGACCATCCCTGGACCAAACGATCAACTGACGGGTCCAGGCGAGAGCAACAGTGGGCGTCTGATCTGGCAAGCGTGAGTCGGCGCGCGATCATGCCTCGGGCACTTCGGGCGGTCCCGACGCTCCGGGTGACGTGACGGGTTCGAGCAGCGCCGCAGTGGCGAACTGGTGGAAGTGCCTGGCCCAGTCCAGCGCGGTGGCGTCGAAGCGTCGGTCGCGCAGGTCGGGGTCGGCGCCCAGGTCGAGCAGCTGGCGGGTGAGCTCGACGTTCCCCTCGACGGCGCTCTGGTGCAGGGCGGTCTCCCACTCCTGCTCGACCGGCGTGTCGCCGCGCCCGTAGGCGTTGACGTCGAACCCGAGTTCGGCCAGCAACGTGACCGTCTCGACGGGCGCCTGGGTGGCGGCCCACACCATGAGTCCGGGGCGGGTGCGGCGGGCCTCTGCCACCGCCTCCGGATGCTCGTCGCGAAGCCGCTGCACCGTGGACCGATCGGGACGGAACGCCGCCGCGATCAGATCGTGCACCGGGTCGGGAGCCGGTCGCGCGGCGCCCTGGGCGACGAGATAGTCGGTGATCTCGGTGTCGCCGTTGAGCCGGGCCAGTTCGACCGGCGTCCGGCCGTCGCCCGGGCTCCAGGCGAGCCCGTCACCCTGATACGGCGAACGGAAGTCCACGCCGTGCTCGACCAGCAGCCGCACCCGGGCTGCCTGGTGATGCTCGACCGCCCAGCGCAGCTGAATGCGCAGCAGGTCCGCGGGCGTGCCCGCAGCTCCGATCCGTTCCGCCCACGGGCCGCCGTCGCCGGTGCCGAGGCCGTACTCGAACAGCAATTCCAGATGGGAGTCGTCCGGTTCGAACATCCGGTTGTACAGGGTCTGGGCGTCGTTGGGGTCGGCCCCTTCGTCCAGCAACAGCCGGCCCAGCACGCGCCACTGGGGATGGCTGGGTTGGCGCTGGGGACCGAGCTCGCCGGCGCCGAACACTCCGGTCAGCAGCGTGAACGGCGACGGGAGGCCGTCGAAGAGATAGCCCTCGTTGGGATCGGCACCGGCGTCGAGCAGCTGCCGAGCCACCGCGAGCACCCGCTCCGTCGGCGCCGCGCGGTCGACGCGCGAATAGACGAGGTAGAACAGTGGCCGCCACCGAAGCGGCCCACCCCGCTCGACCGCCCACCGCGGCTGCTCGGCGAGGAGCCGGCCCACGTCGTCCGGGCGGGCGGCTGCGGCGGCGGCCCAAATGTTCGACGTGGTCAGCTCGGCATTCTGATCGAGCAACCGCCGAGCCTGCGCCCAGCGGGCGGGCCCGTCGTCCCGGCCGTAGGTCAGGCAGGCGAGCCGGCAGAACTCCTCTGCCGGGTCGGTCGCGGGCGTCGTACTGAGCGCGGTGTCCCAGCCGTGTTCAACCACGGTCTCCACGTACCGCACGAGCCGGGGCCAGCTGGCGAACCCGTACTCGCGGGCGACGACCAGTTGCGCCGCGCTGAGCTGAAGGCGGCTGACGTCGTCCGGCACCCCATCGGGGTGGTGCCGCGCCAGCCGGGCGACGCCCTCGGAGTCGGCTGCGCGGACGGCGCGCCGCAGGGCACGCGCCTGACGGCGGAGGTGGTCGAGGTGGGGACGCTCAGGCAGGCCCAGGGTCGGCACAGGGGGCTCCTCTCGTGTGTGCCCGATGTCCGCTGGGTCAGGCCGAAAGGAGTGCGGTGGGTGATACGTGCGGTCGTGCGCCAGGTGGGCTGAGCCCGTTCCCGCGGACCGGTGGCTTCCTGGCAGCCGCGCCAAGTCTAGTACCGCGTCAGGCACCCTTGGCCCGCTTGATGGCTTCGACGGACGGATGACCTTGCGTAGTCAGGAGAGGCCCCGATCCAGCAAGGAGAAGCTGGCTGCGCGTCGGGCCCTCGCTGGACATTCCGGACAGCAGCGCCCAACCAGACCCGCTGGCGGTCCACTCCTCGATGCGCGGACCGCAGGGTGGGGGGCCGACCGATGAAGATCGACCGCGCCAGCCGCCGGGTCATCGCCCGCGCGCCGAGGGTGGGACGCTCAGTGTCGATCTTCACCGGGGTGGATCCGAGGCCGTCGATGTCCGTGTCGACGATCGGTTGCCACGAGTCGGGCAGGTACTGGGTGATCTCGCTGGCGACAGTGGGAAGGTCCAGCGGGATGGTCCCAGGCATGATCATGGGAGCGGCGTGCTCGCCAACCCTGCCCCGGCGGCGCCGACCGCGGACCTACTCTCCCTGATCCACCCGCACATCCGCGACGTCATTACGCAGGAGACTCCAGAGACGACCAAGGCCCTGCTCTCCGTCGTTCTCGACTGGAACACTGTCGAGAGCCGCAGCGCGATCAAGCCGACCTTCCGCGTGCACTGCCCAACGAGAACGGCACAGCTCACGAGTCCCAAGAAGGGGTTCGTGAGCTGTGCCGGTCGGTGGTGGTGACGCCTCCAAATACGAACCGTTCGCTGCCAGTCGCATTCCCACCGGTAGCGATCCAGAGAACCACCCGAAGCTGGAGAAGGGTGACCACCCGCACGTCGGCGGCTAGGTCGACCTCGACCTGGGTGGCCCGGGCGCCGCCGTCGACCCGATGATCATTCCTCAGTGTACCACTCACAAGAGCGGTGGTACACTGAGCAGATGCCGACTACCAGGCCTCGCCACCAGATCACCGAGACCGACGAACTGGCGGCCGCCTTGGACGAGGCCGCCGCCCGCTGGCCTGGGCTCAGCCGCGGCCAGCTCATCACTCGCCTGGCACTGGAAGGGCACCGGGCCACCGTGGTCCGGCAGCGCCAACACCGTGATGACCGACTCCGCGCGCTCCGTGCCCACACCGGTGCCTTGACCGGCGTCTATCCCCAAGGCCACCTGGCGGATCTTCAGGAGGACTGGCCCGAGTGATCGTCCTGGACGCCAGCGTCCTGATCGGTTTCCTCGACGCCGGCGACGTGCACCACGAGCGAGCTACGGCCCTGCTCACCCGGGAGATCGAGGATGTCTTCGCAGTCAACATCCTGACCCTCGCCGAGATCCTCGTTGCGCCGACTCGGGCCGGGCGGCGCGACAGCGTTCTGGGCCTGCTCGCTGATCTGGATGTGGTGACGCTGCAGTTCTCGGAGGGCTCGGCCGTGACGCTTGCCCAACTGCGCGCCGAGACACTGCTGAAGATGCCGGACTGCTGCGTCCTCCTCAGCGCCCTCGATCAGCGGGCGCGCCTGGCCTCGTTCGATGATCGACTGATCAAAGTCGCGCGGGCCTGGGGGGTGGATGTCATCGACTCCTGATGACCGTGGCGGGCAAGCTGCCCCACGAGTGGGGTGAGGTCTGCGTCGGCACGGGTGACGGCGTGGATGTGCCGGTGCAGTCGGGTCTCCCCAGTGGTCGGTGCGTGGTGCCCTCGGTCGCGGTGAGCGCAACGCGGGAGATCATTGCGATGCCGATACCTGTACCGACGAGGGCCAGGGCGACGTGCGCCACGGAGGGCCACCAGCCTCCCGGTGACCATCCCCCGGATTCTCGGCTGCGACGACGCCTATCGGGCATGCCGCGGGCATGAACCTGACTTCAGCTGATCTTGTCGGCGGTGAGGAGTTGAATCGGGCTCGGCCACACGGCATGGAAGATCCTGGCCAGGCCTTGGCTCAGGATCGGCACAGGTAGGCGCACCCGGAGGGATGACGTGACACCAGCCCGGAGCACAAGCGGACCGCCTCTAGGGGACTTTCTGGCGGCGCTGCAGGAACGGTGGCGGGGTCTGTCCCGTGACGATCTGCTGGCCGTTCTGGTCGGCCACGCCGAGCGGTTGCCGGTGCGGGACCGCCAGGCATTCCTCGACATCTTTCCCGACCCAGCGGTCGAACCGCCCGAACGCGCGCAGTCGCCGACGATGGACCTGTTGGCCGGGATCGACGAGTTTGCGGCGAGGGTCGCTGCCGGGGAGTACGCCGACGACGAGGAGTACTACCGCGACCGCTACGGCTGGTCCGATGAGGAGGCCGTCGCGTGGGTGCCCGAGGCCGATGCGCTGTTCGCCGCGACCGGGGACGTGTTCGTGGCCGGCGACCTCGACAACGCGCGAGAGGCCTACCAGCGGTTGCTGGCGCAGTTCGGCCCGCAGGGGGACGACGCCTGGTCGCTGGAGTTGTGGCGGCTGGAGGACACCGACGTGCCGGAGACGCTGGCCCGCTACCTGCGCTGTGTCTACCAGACCACCCCCGCGGACGGCCGAGCCGAAGCCGTCCATCAGGCCTATCTGGACCTGCCCTGGAGCCCCTCGGCGCCCATGCTGGCAGACCTGGCGAGCACGTGTCGGGAGGCCTTGTCCGGCCTGGAGGCGTTCCTGCCCTGTTGGATCGAATGTCTGCTGTCCGAGACCGGGCATCCGCCGCTGCAGCAGCGGGTCCGGCTGCTTGCCGAAGCCGCCACCCTGAGCAACGGCGTCGACGGGTTGGCCGCCCTGGCACGCCGTTCCGGCCCGCATCAGGGCGGCGTCGGCCTGGCCCGGATCGATGCGCTGGCCGCAGCCGGCCGCGTGCACGATGCCGTGGCCGCGGCCGGCGAGATGCTCGACCTGCCTCACCTCGACGCCCGGCAGCACGCCGAGGCCGCGGACCGCCTCGCCGACCTGCACACTCGCCTCGCCAACCCCCGCGCAGCCGTGCAGGCCCGTCGACGGGCCTGGACTGGCGGACCCACCCGGCAGCGCCTGCTCGCGCTGGCCGGGAGCAGCCGCGATGCCGGAGTGCTGGCCGAGACGCTCGCCGCCGAGGCTGGCGCCCTCGACACAACCAGCAGGGCCGGGACTGATCGGCTCGGCTGCGAACTGCTCCTGCTCGCCGGGCGCCTCGACCAGGCGATCGCCGCCCTCGCCGGCTCCGAGCCACTCGGCTGGCACCGAGCCAGCCATCCCGGACCAATCGTCCTGCCGTTCCTGTGGGCCGCCGCGACCGGCACTGCCCCCACCACGGACGCAGGCCACCTGGGGCAGGCGTTCAGCGCGATCGACCACGACCCGGACACCCTCCCCCGACTCGAGGACTGGCACCAGCAGGCCGCCAACCCGCCAACCCGGGCGGATAAGCAGGAACCGGCCGGCCCGCGCCTGACCGCCCTGCTCGCAGACGTGATCCTCCGCCTCCCAGACGACGCCGACGACAGCAATCGGTGGATCACCACCGCCACCACTGTCGTCGACGCCCGCATCCACGCGATCGTGTCCGGCAAGCACCGGAGTGCTTACGCCCGCGCGGCCTCCCTCGCGTTCGCCCACGCAGAAACCTTGGCGGCGATGGACCGCGAGGCCGAGGCCCACGCCTACCTGAACGGGGTACGCACGAGATTCCCCCGGCACGTCGCCTTCCGCGGCGAACTCGACGCTGCCGCTGGCACCTCGACCCTCGACGTCCGGCAACCCAGCCGGACCCAACGCTGACATCAGCCCGACGGCGAAAGGCAGACCCCGTCGAGAAGCCTGCGCTGACCGGTTGTTCGTGGTGTGGGGTGCTCAGTCGGGCAGGGTTCGCGGGAATCCGAAGCGGGCCAGGACGCTGGTGTCGAAGCGGGTCATGGCGCAGATCCGGTTGCCGGTCAGGGTGAGCACGAGCAACCCGATCGCGTGCCAGAGGCTGGCCTGTGGGTCGCGCACGTAGAAGCCGAACGCGGGCTGGCCGTTGGCCCTGGTCGCGATCAGTCGGCAGGTCTGACCTGGCCGGAGTGCTGTGGCGGTGAGGAACCGGGCGGCCAGCTCGCGTCCTTGGTACTGCAGCGGTAGTGGCGGCATGGTCAGCCACGCGTCGTCGGTGAGCAAGGCGATGATGCCATCTACGTCTGCGGTTTCGAAGGCGCGGGTGAGCCGCTCGACGAGTTCCTGCTCGACGGGAGAGTTGGGCGGTGGGGGCGGTTCCTGCCGCCCTGCGGACAGCTCATGCCGGTGCAGGGTGGCGCGCGCGCGTTTGAGCGCGCTGGTCACCGACTCCTCGCTGGTGTTGAGGATCTGGGCGGCTTCGCGGGCTGGGAAACCCAGGACGTCGCGCAGGATGAGGGCGGCGCGTTGGCGGGGTGGCAGCAGCTGCAGGGCAGTGATGAAGGCCAGCGAAACCGATTCCCGGGCCTCGTAACGGGCCTCGGGACCGGGTGCGCTGTCGGCGAGGCCTGCGAGCAGGACGTCGGGGTAAGGCTCCAGCCAGAGCACCTCTCCCAGCCGGGTAGGCGCGGGCGGGTCCACCCCCGGCATGGGCGCGGTCATCGGCGGGCGCCGGTTAGCCGATCGCAGCGCGTCCAGGCACCGGCTGGTGGCCACCCGGTACAGCCAGGTCCGCAGCGAGGCACGTCCCTGGAACCCGGCCAGGCCCTGCCAGGCACACAGGAGGGTGTCTTGCAGCGCGTCCTCGGCGTCGTGCGCCGAGCCGAGGATCCGGTAGCAATGCACCTCCAGCTCGCGCCGATAGGGTTCGACGAGTTGGCGAAAGGCCTCTCCGTCTCCGGCTCGCACCCGAGCGAGCAGGTCGGTTGTCACCACGCCATCCTCCCATCGCCTCGAGCTCCGACTCCTCGCATGGCAGCACCGGTATAGACGGCGGCACCGGTGAAAACTTGGCGGTCGCCGGGCGCCCAGTTTTCACCCGTGCCGCCGTCTACGTCATCGACCGTGAGCGGGCCACGAGGAGGCGGGCTACGAGCCGACCGAACGTCGGGCATTCACGGGCATGCCAGTGACGTACCAGCAAGGACTGGTCCAGCAGCAGATCTGTTGACACATCAATGGAGAGTCAAGATGTCTATCCATCACGAATCACCCGCCGTGGCCATTGCCCACGCCCACGTGCAGGCATGGAGCAATCACGACTTCGGCGCCGCGCGAAGCAGCCTCGCGGCCGACGTCAAGGTCAAGGCGACATCGACCCAACCCATGATGCCGGACACGCATCTCGCGGGCATCGATGATTACATGCGCGGCCTCATGGAGTTCGCGCGGGCCGTTGTGCCCGGCAGCGCACGCGTGATCGCGAGCGTCGGCGACGAGCACAACGCGCTCCTCACCTTGACCGTGGAAGCGGACCTGGGCCATGGAAAGGTGACGCTCCCCGCGGCTCGCCTCTACCTGCTCGACGATAACGGCAAGATCAAGAGCGAGCAGGTCATCTTCTACGCGGCCGGGGGCTGAACTCAGCCCGATCAGCTACGACTTGCTGGGCTTCGAGCCCGCTCAGCCGCCTCGATGATGGCGAACCACGGCAGCTAGACCGCAGCCGTCCTAGGCATCATGCGGGACGCGGTATTCGAGGGCCTCGCCTCGTCGACCATGCTCAAAGTGTCGCCGAGCACGGCCGACACGGCCTGGCGGCTGTCACGCTCGCTAACGATCGCTTGAAGATGATGACGGGTGCAGTCCTAAACGCGTCGGCCGGAGCGGTCCCCGATTAGCCTCGATCTTGCATAGGGTTCAGGCGTCCGGGATGTCCGGAGACATCACACTGTGGAGGTGCTTACCGCTTACTCGCACATCAGCCAGCTCGCTGACCTGCAACGTTGCGTCAGTGCGCGTCGGTTGGAGGAGGCCCTTGTCGCTCCACCCGCGTTTACGAGGCCGTCGAGCCTGCGAGAACGCCTCAACGAGCGCACCCGCGCCGACATGATTGCCACCTACCGGGCCGAACCGCAGCCGCGTCGCTCGCGACCACGCACGGGTTGAGTCTGAGGAGCGTCAAGCGCATGCCGGCCGTCGCGACAGCATGCCCTCAAGCAAACCCTCGGCACCCACGCACCCAAGTGTCGCCGGAAGTCCAATGCTGACCCTGTGGCGCCCTTCCGCCAGGGGGTCCAGATTCGACTTCCGTTGACACCCAGGATGACGGGGGCAGAGGCGGCGCACCGTCCCCAGATGTGGGCGGCAGCCAACCTCTCGGAGACGGCCGCCTCTTTGACCCGCCCAGTGCGGTCCAGTCCGCGAGTTCGGGTGCGGGCTGTCCTGTTGGATCGATGGGCGCCCGGCGGGCACCTCACGGCGTGAGCGATCGGAACCCACAGCCAAACAGCACGCAAGTAACGTGGCGATTCCTCAAGCGGAGTGATCTTCCTTGGGTACGGCCGGCCCATCTCCCCATCAGTAGGGTGGCTCATCGTCTGTTGCGGCCCGCCTCGCGCGCGGCCTAACCCACTTCTTCCCGACGCCACCGCGGTCGCGCGTCTCCGTTTCCCAAGCTCCTCTGCCGAGGATTTCGTCAAGCGCCTGCGGCATCGCGTTGAATGCCCAATTGAATCCTTCTCCCTTACCCACGATATCGTCACCTGGTCCATACCTGGCGAGCCGACTCTGTATGGTCCCCCACCACATTCCGTCCGAGGCCATCCACTGCTGAAAGTCGGAATCGGCGCGGAGTCCGTTGATCGCGTCGGCCCGATACACAGCTTCAGCGTCGATCGGCTCTCCGGGCTCTCCGGGGATACCGGGCGCAGGCGTCCTTGGTGAGGAGGCGTGACCGCTGACATGAGAGCGCACGTTCATACGCATGAGCGGCACGCGAGAAGGGACTCGCACACCCTGGATACGACGAACGCCCAGGCCAGCGGCCGGGGCGTTCGTGCGTGGAGGTGGCGCCTCCAAATACGAACCGCCCGCAGCCGGTCCAGTTCCCACCGGTAGCCATCCGGACGTACCGGATGCTGGCCGGATCGTGCCGAGGAGGATCCTCTACTGATACCGACGCCGCGGCAGGCCGGCCAATGACGTGTTAGGACGTCCACGCCTTGCTCCACGCGAACGATGCAGTGCACTCCGAAGACAGCGCCCATGGGGCCGACTTCGAAGAGCGGCTGAGCAATCATTCCTCGTTCTAGCCCTGACGGGCTCGGCGATCCGCCGATGGGCGCTTGGCAATCTGCAGAAGCCGCACGGACAGGAGGACCCGGCAGGGGAACAAGACGAGAAGGATGAGCATCCGCTGGGCCAGACCAGCCCATTCGTGCAGCGGAGCGTCATCGGGCATCACGAGCAGGCCCATGGCCGGGAGACTGAGAAGGCTTATGACTCCTGCTACGAGGGAGTACGTGGCCAAGCTGCGCCAGCTCGGATCACGAGCGAGCCTCCGGGAAAGGGCGGTCAGGGCGAGTGCGCTCGCCAGGAAGAAGATCAGCCCGGCGATCAGGTGACCGCCCGGGTCGTAGGTGACGCCTGCGGCGTCCTCCCTCAGGGGGAAGGCGGCGGCGAGCAGCAGCCCGATGCCGCTCACGGCGAACAGCGTCGGCCCGAAGAGGCCCAGTCTGCTGCGGCGCGGGCCGAGATTCAGCCCCACGGCGAACGCGATCGTCAGCAACCCGAAGACGACGAAGTTGATCTGCTGGATCCATCCGTTGGGCCCTGCCTCCAGCGCGCTGACCGGCTCCGCGAGTGGGTTGTACTCGTCGCGGCGCGACGCTTCCTGGGCGAGGAACGTCGCGGTGAACAGGACGGGCCCGACGATGCCGGCCCAGGCGAGACGCTCGACCCACGACGATGGGCGGACGTCCAGAGTGCCAGCGCGGGTGCTCTGTGCGGGCGTCCGCGGAAGGTGCATGGTCTTCATTGCCGCCTCCGGCTGCCGAGCACCTGATCTCTGAGCCAGGTGCCTCTGTCACGACGCTAGAAGCGGCCGGGTGGGCTGACGATGGGGACTTCTCCCCACGTGGCCAGCCCGTGCTCCATCGCGAACAGCGCGGCCGCCGCCCTGGTGGAAACCCCGATCTTGCCGTAGGCGTTCTGCACATGGCGGTCAGCTGTCTTGGCCGAGATGCCCAGGGCACGGGCAATCTGCTTGGTCTGGAGTCCGCGGGCCAGCAATGCGACCACCTGGGCCTCACGGTCGGTCAAGCCCGCGGGCCGGGCGACCCGCGGGGCGGCGTGTCCGGCCGCCTCCAGCACCGCGGCCACACTGTCGGCGTCCAGCCGACCGTCGCGGACCTCCTGGCCGAGCACGTCGGCGACTCGTTGTGCTGACAGTGCCTCGCGGTATGGGCGTGGCTGAGTCATCGCGTGGAAGGCATCGGCGACAGCGAGCAGCCGGGCCGGCGGCCTGAGGTCGACCGCCGTCGCCCTGCGGTGGTAGCCCGCGCCGTCAAGGCGCTCGTGGTGGGCCGTGGCGGCAGGCACGAACGCGGCCAGGAAGGGTGAACGGCAAATGATCCGCTCGGTGTGGTACGCGTGCAGCCTGACCTGTTCCCACTCGTCGGGCGTGAGCGGCGCGGCTTTCTGCCAGATGCGAGCCGGGACGGCGACCCGTCCGAGGTCATGCACAAGTGCCGCCCGCCGCACGGCCACACGCTCGGCAGCCGGCAGACCGCATCGGTGTGCCGCGGCGGCCGCCAGCTCCGCCACCCCCGCGGAGTGGCCCACCAGGTAGGGGGACAGAAGGTCGGCGAAATCACCCATGGCCGCCAGCGCCTGATCGATCGCTTGGCCCTCCAGGACGAGTTGGGTGCCTGGTTCTCCGGCGAGCGTCGCATCCCACGCCGATTCGTTGGCGTCGAGTGCCAGGAGCGTGTGGACCTCGTCGGCGACGAGCGTGGCGATCGATGGATCGAAGGCGCGCCCGGCGCGTTCCCGGATGACGTCCGCGGCATAGTCCTCGCCACCGAGCAGGCATTGGAAGGAAGCATCTCGGGCCACATGGATGATCCGCAGGGGAAGCGGGATCTCCTCTCCCCGCAGCAGACCAGGCTCACCCTTGCCGTCCCAACGCTCGATGAGCTGGGCGAACAGCTCTCCCAGGGGCCGCGGCAGGCCGAGCCGGTCGGTCAGCATCTGCGCGACCTCACAGATGGCGGCGAGGTGACGCTGGTGACCTCGAACGGCTCTCGGCAGCCGGCTGACGCCTTGGAGGAGTCGGATTGGCAGCCCGCTCCCCGGCGGTGCCACCGCTCGCACGATGCCGGCCACCGTCTGGGCCCGTGAACCGAACATCACCGGGGTGAAGTGCGTCAGCAGCGCACCTTCGTCGAACAGCTCGGCGGCGACCTCGGCGTCGGCGGTGCAGCCGACGTAGAACAGCAGACACCCGTAGTAGGTCTGCGACGAGGTCTCGGCGTCGACCCCGAGACGCTCACCGATCCGCATGGCGAGCAGGGTGCTGTGTAGCCCGTGCTCAAGCGGGAGGCCGACGCCAAGATCAGTCGCGAGGGACAGGGCCGCGATCACCTCGGCTGCGCGAACCCGCTGCCGACTCGACGAATACGATCGCGACCCGTCCGGACGACGGGGGAGGTCTTGGTCTCGACGCTGCATCTGCATGGCGCACCGGGCTGTGGCGTGGCCCGACCCTCGACGCGATTATCGCCCGGATCGTGTCCCAGGGACTACACATCGTGCAGCCAGAGCCGCACCGAGGCGTAGAGCAGCGCCTGGCCGAACCGCGTTCCGTGGAACGCGGCTGCCAATGAACCAGCAAGAATGCACTCGGTCAGCTGGTACCGACTGGTCGCGTCCGGTTGCAGGGAGGCAGAGCCCGACCTGGATCTTGCCGCTTTGAGCTTGCCGTGTGGAGACGCTTGCCTCTACTCGCAGGTGGGTGCGGCCGACTCACGGGCTCACCGACGGCCAACGCCGCTGATCTGGCTGATGCTGATCCTCGGCCTGGCCGCGTCCCTCACTGCGAGGATTGCCTCCACGCCATCACCGCAATCCGCGTCCTCGACCTGGTCCAGCTCAGGTCCGGTGAGCTGCCGGCCATCCAGGCGCATCTGGGACGTGGGTGTCGCGGGCGGACCGGCTCGCATCCCTTCCCGCGCCCCGCAACGCGACCAACCTCCGACCCGACCCCACCACGCAGCTGGTAGCCGCCTCCTGTGCAGCAACTGGAGGACATCATCAGCAATGCACGAGCCGACGCCGCGCCTGCGGAGCGGGACCGTGTCCGCGTCCTCAGTACTCCTCGTACGTGCAGGACTCGTCGTCCCAGTCGACCAGGATGCCGAACCAGCCGTTGTCATTCAGCCACGCTGGGCACGGCGAGCCCGGATGCGTGGGTCCGGTGATGATCCCGCGAGCGGCATCTGCGCCGCGGTCGAACCGGTCGCCGTCGGTCCACGAAGGAATCCTGCGCCGCCGCCGACGGCCACGCCCACATCCGCCTGCCGCCGCCCCGCCGCTGCGGACGAAATCGGTGCGGCAGTGCTTGCAGCGAATGGCCTCGGGGTGGATCTGCTCGCGGCAGAACGGACACACGCCGCCGTGGCCCGCCCTCTGGGTGCCGATCCACCCCTGACAGTGCTTGCAGCGCACGGCGTCCGACCGGATCTCTTCACGACACAACGGACACACCTTGACGCCGTCGTCGACCTGATCCATGGCCATCTCCTGTCCGAGCGGTGCCCGGGCGCCGTCGCCTGATCGCAGGCGTCCGGGAGCGCGAGGCGAAGCAGGGATCGTCTCGGACGCCTCTCCGGCACAGCAAGGCCCTGGGCCCCTCGGTCTCCTCCCTCGGCACAGACGTACAGCCTGAGCGCGATCGCCGTGAAGCACCTGCTCGGACAGTTCATCCACCGCATCGAGATCAGCACCGACTGGACGGCCCACCCCAGCTACCTGATCCCCAAAACACTGATCCCCGAGCCGCGTGCGGCTCGGGGATCAGGGACGCCGGTTCGTATTTGCGAACCAAACGTGGAGGTGGCGGGAATCGAACCCGCGTCCGATGGCGTAAAACCAGGACTTCTCCGGGCGCAGCCTGTTTCAGCCTTTCTCAGCCCCGGCGATCACACAGGCAAGTCGCCGAGCCGGGCTCAGTCGCTGTTCAGTGTTCCCTCAGGTCCCGCGACCGGACCCTTGGGCAGTGGCCTTCTAGTCGACGCCAGCTACCGGGCCGAAGGCATTCCCGGGCTGACGGAGTTCAGCCTCGCTCAGGCGGCGAGGGTGAGCTCGGTGCTCTTAACATCGGCACCTATTGTTTGCGACGAGGTTTACGAGATCACGTCACCTTCTCGGCCCGCTTCTCCTGGATCGACGTCCACCGTCGAAACCTGTCACCCCCATGACAGCTCCGACCCTGCCGTCGGCAGGGACGTCGTCGCTGCACTCTTCAGTTGTCAACCGCACTCAACGGACGATGCCGGGCGACGATTCCCGCCCGCCGTCCGCCGAACCGGTCAAGTCTAGCTGTGCCCGTGACCGGCCTGCGACCGCCGATCGGGGCGGGCGAATGTGCGCAAACGGCCACCGAACCTGCGCACCCAGAACGGCGCTCACCAGGAGCCGCCGCCACCCCCGCCGCCACCGCCGCCGGAGAACCCACCCCCGCCGAAGCCGGACGAGCCTGAGGACGACGGCGTCGCGGCCGCGATCGAGCCGGACGTCGTCGTGGCGAATTCGTCCATCGTGCTGCCGAACGCGGCGTAGTTGAACAGCCCCGGCCCCCAGCCCGGGCCGACGTACCAGGTCGGCGCCACCACCGGCGCCCCGGACGCCGCGAGCTGCGCGAACACGTGAGCCCAGCGCTCCGCCACGCCGAAGACGATGGCGTAGGGCAGGTACCGGCTGAAGATGTCCTCGCCCTCCTCGAAGCGGATCTGGTTCGCCTCCGCCTTCTCCAGATAGGTCCGGAACCCCTTGGCCTGCGCCAGCAGCGCCGTGCCCTTCGCCGTCCGGGCCGGCATCCGCGGGGCCAGGAAGAGCATCACCAGCCCACCCAGCGCCACCGCTACTCCGAGCAGCCCGAAGCGGGTGCGCGTCGCCAGGAACCAGGTCAGTGCGCCACCCGCGGCGGCCAGGCCGATCCCCAGGAACTGCCATCGAGTGCGGACGGCCGAGGGGTCCCCGCGGAACCACCCGTTGTGCGTGACGTCGTCGTACAACAGGCTCTGCACCTTCTGCAGGTCGGAGCGGAAGTGTTGCTTGAGGGTGGACAGCAGCACCTCGCGGCGGTCCTCGAAGATGGCCTTGAGCAGGACCAGCTCGTAGTCCCGCAGATCCTCGACCTTCGCCGGCCAGATCATCACCAGCTTCCAGTCTCCGGACCGGAATCGTCCCGGCGCCTCGACCTCCTCGATGCGCAGGAAGCCGCGCACGGCCAGATCGATGATCGTCGCGGTCACATCGACGACGTTGGCCTGCTCGTCGATCAGCGTGCCCAGCTCACCGGGGCGCATGTCCTTCGGCGGCGTGAACTGGACGGCAACCGGGTCGCGACGCAGCCACGGCACCCGTGACGTGCGCACCTCCTGGCCGAAACCGGGCTCCAGGCCCGGCGTCACGCCCAGGTACCGCTGGTCCCGCCCGCGACGGGACACCAGCAGCCCGGCGCCGCCGGCCAGCAGCGCGAAGATCCCCGCGGTGCCCACGCCGGTGAGCGGTGTCAGCGAGAAGGCCCGCGCCAGCGTCTGACGCTCCTTGATGATCGGCGCGGCGTCTGGGAACGTCCCGCTCGGCAGGGACGCGACCACGGTCATCCCCTGGGCCGGTTGCAGTTGCGGGGCGACGAACGTCGCCGATCCACCCTGGCCGATCATGGACTGGCAGGTCTGGGTGCTGCCCTGGGCACCCTCGAAGCACGCCACCTTCTGCACCGGCTCCGGCCCCTTGACCGTCACCGATGCTCCCGAGATCGTCACGCTCCACTCGGTGCCGATGGCGTTCCAGTACAGCTCCTGGTGATCGGTGAACGTGTTGATGACGCCGCGGACGTCGTAGGACAGCACGTACGTCTGGCGCCCGGTGACGGTCTTGTCGGGGTCACCGACGCGGATCGAGGTCACCGCGCCGCCGTCCACCTTGGTGTCGGTGGGCGCGTGCGTCGGGCTCGTCACCTCGACGTCACTGATCGGATAGACCCGGACCTGGTTCTCCTCGTCGGTGTGGAACTCCGTCGGGATGACCCGGTAGATGCCGTGCCGCCGTCCCGAGCCGAAGTCGTAGTCGATCGTCTCCTGAACGTGCATCGAGGCGTCCCGGTTCAGCGACATCGCCACCTGGTAGCGGGTGATCTGCTCCAGGCCCTGCGCGTACGCCGCCTTCGGCGCCAGGAGCAGGACGGCGGCGGGGACGGCGATGACCGCGGCACCGGCGAACCGCGCCAAACGCCGTCGAACATGCGCAATCGGACCTGCAGCACGGATCACGGCGACAAACTAGTGCCCCGCCGTCCGTGGCATCGCGCCAGACGCTCAGCGGTCGGCGCGATGCGCCATCGCCCGATCGGCTTCCCGCTTGTCCTGGCGCTCCCGCAGCGCCTGCCGCTTGTCGTAATTGCGCTTGCCGCGGGCCACCCCGAGCTCCACCTTCGCCTTGCCGTCCCGGAAGTACAGGGCCAACGGAACGATGGTCAGCCCCTTCTCGCGGACTGTGGCGTCCAGCCGGTCGATCTCCTCCCGGTGCAGGAGCAGCTTTCGGCGGCGCCGCGGCTCGTGATTCGTCCAGGTCCCTTGGGTGTACTCCGGGATGTGAACGGCCTCCAGCCAGGCCTCCCCGGCATTGACGGAGGCGAAGCCGTCGGTGAGCGTCGCGCGCCCCGCGCGCAGCGACTTCACCTCGGTGCCGGTGAGCACGAGGCCCGCCTCCAACACGTCCTCGATGAAGTAGTCGTGCCGCGCCTTGCGGTTGGTCGCGACGACCTTGCGACCCCGCTCCCTGGGCACCACGACCTCCCGAACCTCACCGTGTGTCACCCAGGCGGGCAACCGCCCAAGTCTACGGTTCGCGGCCGCGAGACGATGGGATCCGTGACCGTAGACCGCCAGTCCATCGCCGCCATCCATCCGGTGATCGAGCCGTACATCCGCCGCACCCCGGTGGTGACCACTCCCGGGTCCGACGTCGGCCTGCCCGGCTGCACGGTCGTCCTGAAGCTGGAGCAGCTGCAGCACAGCGGCTCCTTCAAGGCCCGCGGCGCGTTCACCAACCTCCTGACCCGCCCGGTGCCGGCCACCGGTGTCGTCGCCGCCTCGGGGGGCAACCACGGCGCGGCCGTCGCATACGCCGCAGCACGCCTCGGCGTCCCAGCGACGATCTTCGTTCCGACGATCTCCAATCCCGCCAAGGTCGAACGGATCCGGGCTGCCGGCGCGTCTTTGTATCTGGTGGGCGCCCGGTACGCCGACGCGCTCGCCGCGAGCCGAGAATGGGCCGCCGATCGTGACGCGCTCGCCGTGCACGCCTTCGATCAGCGCGAAACGCTGCTCGGGCAGGGCACGGTGGGGCTGGAGCTCTCCGAGCAGGCACCCGACCTGGACACCGTGCTGGTCGCCGTCGGTGGCGGCGGGCTGATCGGCGGCATCGCGGCCTGGTACGGCGGCAGCATCCGGGTGGTCGGCGTCGAGCCGGCCGCCGCGCCGACGATGACGGCCGCGCTGGACGCCGGCCGGCCGGTCGACGCACCGGCCGAGGGCACCGCGGCGGACTCCCTGGGCCCGCGGCGGGTCGGAGAGCTGACGTTCCCGCTGGTGCGTGACCTGGTCGAGCGGGTCCTGCTCGTGGACGACGGCGACATCGCCCGAGCGCAGGGGCTGCTGTGGGACCGGTTGCGGATCGTGGCCGAACCCGGCGCGGCCGCGCCCGTCGCGGCCCTGGTCAGCCGGGCCTACCGGCCGAAGAAGGGCGAGCGCGTCGGTGTGGTCGTCAGCGGCGCCAACACGACGGCCGTAGCCTTCGGCACGCCTCAGGCAGAGGCGGTCACAGCCAGCGCATCGGGTTGACCCGCGTGCCGTTCTGGAACACCTCGTAGTGGAGATGGCAGCCCGTGGACAGGCCGGTGGTCCCGGTGTAGGCGACCACCTCACCCCGGCTCACTCGTCCGGAGTGCACCAGGATCTTGCTCAGGTGGTTGTACCCCGTGGCGATCGAGTAGCCGCGCATCATGCCGTGGTCGATCACCAGCTGATTGCCGTACCCCCCGGCCCACCCGGCTCGCACCACCACACCGGACGCCGAGGCGTGCACCGGCGTCCCGCACGGCGCGCCGAAGTCGGTACCCGCGTGCAGCCGCCAGATGTGCAGGATGGGGTGGAACCGCATACCGAACCCGGACGTGATGGGGGAAGTGACCGGCCGGGACAGGATCCCGCTGCCGCCGTTGTAGTCGGTGGAGCCCTTGTGCTGCTCGTTGTCGCGCGCCCGCGCGGCCAGGATCTGCTGCAGCCGGTTCTGCTCGGCCTCCATGGCCTTGATGCGCGCGATCTCGGCCGCCTTGCGGGCCTCGATGGTGACGACCGTGCGCTGCTGGAGCGCGACGAGGACGGCGATCCGCTCCGTCAGTGTGGCCTGCGCCTGCTCCGCTGCCTGGCGCTGCGCGACCACGGCTTCCGCCTGCTCCTTGAGCTGCGTGACCTCGGCCCGGGCCGCGCTCAGCTTGTCCTCGCGGGCGCGGGTCTCGGCCTGCTGGACGTCGAGGCGGCTGATGGCGCCGTTCTGCACCCGCAGCGCCGTGCTGGCCGCGCTGGCACGGTCGGCGAACTGGGCGGGACTGGCAGCGTTCAGGGCCACGGCGAGGCCGCTGAGGCCGGAGCTGACGTAGGTCTGCCGCGCGATCGCTCCCAGCCGCTGCCGCGTCTGCAACTCTTCCGACCGGCGCGAATTGAGATCGCGGGAAGCCTTGCTCTCGTCGGCCTCGGCCACCGCGAGCCGCACGCCGAGCTCTCGATCCTTGCGCTGCGCCTCGGCAAGCACATCCCGCGCGGCAGCCAGATCGACCTCGGCGTCCGCCTGCTGGACCTGCGAGCGCTTCAGCGTGATCGCGGCCGCCACCAGATCGGTGGCCGTGCCCTCCAACTGCTCGCGCAGGTCGTCGAGCTGGCGGTCCAGGGACCGCTCGCGATCGCGCACCTTGTCCGCCGTCGCAGGGGCCGGAACCGCCACGCCGGCGCCGAGCGCGAGAACGACTCCGGCAGCCAGGGCGCCCGCGCGCAGGCGGAAACGGCGCGTGGCGGTCATATACGGCCTCCAGGGTGCAAACCCTCGACTTGTTGTTGAGGTACTACACCTTGAGGTACCGAAGCAGCGCGAGGAAGGACGACACGCCAGCAATCACCAGACCGACCACGAAAAGCCACGGAACGATGACCAGCGCATCCGTGACGTTCACGTAGTTGATGAACCGCAGGGAGTGGGCCAGCCGGCCCTGAATCTCGAAGTGGGTGAGCGCCACCAGGCCCGCCGAGGCGAGCGCTGCGCCGACCGCGGCGGCGATCATGCTCTCCAGGATGAAGGGCAGTTGGATGAACAGGTTGGAGGCGCCGACCAGCCGCATGATGCCGGTCTCCCGGCGCCGGGTGAACGCCGTCAGCCGGATCGTGGTCGCCACCAGCAGCACGGAGCAGGCGAGCGTCACCAGGGCGATGCCCCATGAGTAGTACTTCAGGCGGTTGAGCAGCGCGAAGAGCCGGTCCAGGACCTGGTTCTGGTCCTCCACCGATTCCACGCCGGGCCGGTCGGTGAAGACCTGCGCGACGACCTTGTACTCCTGTGGGTTCTTCAACTTGACCCGGTAGGACTCTGGCATCTGGTCCACGGTCACGTTCTCCGACAGCACGCTGTCCTTGAACTGCACCTTGAACCGGTCGTACGCCTCCTGCTTGGACTCGTAGTAGATCCGGTCGACGTAACCGGCGAGCTGGGGCGACTGCAGGTCGGCCATGATCTGGTCCTTCTGGGCCTGCGTCACCGCACCGTTCGCGCAGCTGGCCACGTTGGAGTCCTGACCGCACAGGAAGATGGAGACCTGGACCCGGTCGTACCAGTAGTCCTTCATCGTGGCGACCTGGCGCTGGGTCAGGAATCCGAGACCCAGCAGGAACAGCGACACCAAGGTCACCAGCACGACCGAGGTCGCCATCGCGACGTTCCGCCGCAGGCCGATGCCGATCTCACTGAGGATGAACTGCAGACGCATGGTTACCTCTCGCCGGAGTCAGCCCGGAGTCAGCTCGAAGTCAGCCCGAAGTCAGCCCGGAGTCAGCGGCGTCAGCGGGCGTAGCCGTAGACGCCGCGATCCTGGTCCCGTACCAGCTGGCCGTCCTCCAGCTCCACGACGCGCTTGCGCATCTGGTCGACGATGTCGTCATCGTGCGTAGCCATGAGGATCGTGGTGCCGGTCCGGTTGATCCGGTCGAGCAAACGCACGATGCCGATGCTGGTGGCGGGGTCGAGGTTGCCCGTGGGCTCGTCGGCGAGCACGATCGACGGCCGGTTGACGAAGGCCCGCGCGATGGCGACCCGCTGCTGTTCGCCGCCCGACAGCTCGTGCGGGAACCGGCGCTCCTTCCCCGCGAGACCCACGAGGTCCAGCACCTCCGGCACGGTGTGCGCGATGGCGTGCCGCGGCTTGCCGATGACCTGCAGGGCGAAGGCGACGTTCTCGAAGACCGTCTTGTTGGGCAGCAGCCGGAAATCCTGGAAGACCACGCCGATGGTGCGCCGCAAGTGCGGCACCTTCCAGCTGGACAACCGGGCGACGTCCTTGCCTGCCACCCGCACGATGCCCTGGCTCGGCTTCTCCTCCTTGAGCACCAGTCGCAGACAGGTGGACTTGCCGGAGCCGGAGGCGCCGACCAGGAAGACGAACTCCCCCTTGGTCACCTCGAGGGTGACGTCGCGCAGGGCGGGGCGGGAGGTGCCCGGGTAGATCTTAGTGACGTTCTCGAATCGGATCACGGAAGAAACCCTCGGGCCGGTGTCGGGAGCAGGTGTCAGCTTGCGTCGTCGGTCTGAAGCAGTACGGGAGTCGCTCTGAGGTGGCTCGGCCCGCCTGGAGTGTATTCGCCGAACCTGCGAACTCCGAGGATGCCGACCGCGCGGCGGCGTCATCCGTTCGGGGGCGCGCGCCAGCCGGCCACCGGAAGAGGTCTCCGGCGATTCCGCCGGTGCCTACCGGACCGACGCTTCAGCCTCGACCGGGGCGTACACCTCGTAGATCGCGTAGGCCGCGCCGATCACCGGATGAGCGACGTTGCGCACCCGAGTGCCGTCCTCGGTCAAACCCTTCTCGCATCCGGCATGCGCATGCCCGTGGATGGCCAGTTGGGCACCGGCCCGGTCGATAGCCTCCCCCAGCAGGTAGTTGCCGAGGAAGGGCCAGATCTCGGGCGGCTCACCGACGAGGGTGTCGTCGACCGGCGCGTAGTGGGTGAGCGCGACGGTCACGTCCGCGTCCTGCACGGCCGACAGTGCGCGGGCCAGCACGTCGGCGCTCTCCCGTCCGTGCCGGGCGAACGCCTTCATCTCCGGTTCACCGAAGTCGCTGCCGCACCGGCCGGCGAACCCGAGCCCGAACCCCTTGGTGCCCGCGACGCCGAGCCTGCCCCCAGGCAGATCCAGGAGGACGCCGTCGCCGTCCAGCACCGTCAGGCCGGCGTCGATGAGGATCTTCGTGACCTCGCCCTGCTGGTCACTGTGGTAGTCGTGATTGCCCAGCACCGCCACGACGTCGAGGCCCAGGTTCGCGTACTCCGCGGCGACCACGTGCGCCTCATCGACGGTTCCGTGCCGGGTGAGGTCGCCGGCCAGCAGGAGGACGTCGGCGTGCTCTCGGATGCCGCGGAGGCCGGCGCGGTGCCTGCCTTGCATGTCGGGGCCGAGGTGGACGTCCCCGACGGCGGCGATCCGGATCATCGGATCACCTCGGTGTGGTCGGGCTGCACGGCGAGGGTCCGCTCGGCGCAGCTCAGCTCGTCCATGACCTCGTCGTCCGGGCACATCTCCCGGACGATGGCGAGCACCCGCCCACGGCGCGGCTCACCAGACACCTGGCCGCGGACGAAGACGCGGCCGCCGGTGCGGAACAGGTGGACGCCGAGTTCCGCCGTGGCATCGTCCTCGGCCAGCCGCTGCTCGACGTGCCGAAGTGCGTAGCTGTCGCTCATGTGTCCTCCCGCCGCGCTCGTTCGCTGCCCACGCCTGTAGACAGGACATCGAGGCGATCCGCCAAGAAGAGCGTGGCCTCCGCGAAGGGCCGGCCCTCGCAGGCCTTCAGAACCAGCCCGACGTCGATCTGCTCGCGCAAGCTGCGCATGAGCGCGAGGGCCGGCTCCAGGTCGCAATCGTGCTCGGACAGGGACAGCAGCTTGGCGATGACCAGGTCGGTGGCCGATAGGACCGGCATCCGGACGGATTCGACGCTCAGTACCTCGCCTCTGGCAAGCAGATCGGAGTCCACCGGGCCCATCGGCAGCCGATGGATGACGTCAACGGGCGCGTCCTCGTAGCGCGCCTTGAACAACCAGTCCTCCGGCGGCTGGATCACGGTGATCCCCGCGGCCTCCAGGGCCTCGCGGGCCGCCGGCACGTCCTCATGCATGACGACGAAGTCCACGTCGTTGTCGCTGTTCTGGCCGCCGCGGGCGTAAACGGCGTACCCACCGGCCAGCGCGAACTTGATCTCCTCCTGCTTGAAGACCACGGCTACCGCCTTGAGCGCTTCCAGCAGCGGCCGCACCCCGGCTCTCATGGCCCACCTCCCCGAAGGTCTCCCTGAGCTGGGAGCTCATGTTCGGGCCCTACCCACTTTCCCGTCGATCAAGCAAACCGGAGTCGATCAAGCAATCCGGGAACGGGTGCGCGCTCAGACCTCGGCCTTCTCGGCGGTCTTGCGCCAGCGGATGCCGGCCTCGAGGAACTCGTCGATCTCGCCGTCGAACACCGCGGACGGATTGCCGGTCTCGTACTCCGTCCGCAGATCCTTCACCATCTGGTACGGGTGCAGCACGTAGGAGCGCATCTGGTTGCCCCAGCTGGAGCCCTCCCCCTTCAGTGCGTCCAGCTCGGCCTGACGCTCCTGACGAGCCCGTTCCAGCAGCTTGGCCTGCAAGACCCGCAGCGCGGAGGCCTTGTTCTGCAGCTGGGACTTCTCGTTCTGGCAGGTGACGACGATGCCGGTCGGCAAGTGGGTGATCCGGACCGCGGAGTCGGTCGTGTTGACGCTCTGCCCGCCCGGACCGGACGAGCGGTACACGTCCACCCGGATGTCGTTCTCGGGGATCTCGATGTGGTCGGTCTCCTCGACGACGGGCAGCACTTCGACGCCCGCGAACGACGTCTGCCGGCGTCCCTGGTTGTCGAACGGGCTGATCCGCACCAGCCGGTGCGTGCCCTGCTCGACGGAGAGCGTTCCGTAGGCGTACGGCGCGCTGATCTTGAACGTGGCCGACTTGATCCCGGCCTCCTCGGCGTAGGAGGTGTCGTAGACCTCGGTCTTGTAGCCGTGCCGTTCCGACCATCGCAGGTACATCCGCAGCAGCATCTCCGCGAAGTCGGCGGCGTCCACGCCACCCGCCTCGGATCGGATCGTCACGAGCGCCTCGCGCGGGTCGTACTCACCGGACAGCAGCGTGCGGACCTCAAGCTCGCCCAGTGCCTTGCGGACGTCGATCAGTTCCCGCTCGGCCTCCGCCATGCTCTCCTCGTCGGACTCCGCCTCGGCAAGCTCGACCAGCACCTCCAGGTCGTCCACCCGGCTGGTGATCCGGTCCAGGCGCTCGGCCTCGGCCTGCAGATGGGAAAGCTTGCTGGTGACCGCCTGGGCGTGCTCGGGGTCGTTCCAGAGATCCGGCGCGGCGGCCTGCTCGGACAGTTCCGCGATCTGGCGGCTCAACCGATCGCGGTCACTCACCGCGAGGATGGAATCCAGGGTTGCCCGCAGGTCCCTGAGTTCGGTGGGAAAGTCGACGGCGGCCACAGATCCAGCCTACGCGGCGGGGAACGCCCGGCCGCACGCCTCCCCGTCGATCATTCAGCCGACTCCCTGCCTTCTCCCAGGATCGGCGGTCACACTCCTGAGATGCAGGAGAAAGAGGCAGAGCGGATCGCCGAGGCGTTGCGCGCTCGCGGCGTCATGGCCCGGGTTGCCCGTCCGGCGGCGTTCCGGTTCGGCGTGCGGGTCCCACTGGGGGACGGCCGCGAGGCGCTGTGGGATGTCGACGGGGCCGCGGGGCTGGAGGCCCAGATCATGCGCAATGGCATGTTGGTCGGTTTCGTGCCGCACATCACGGGCTCGGAGGACTTCGACGACGCCCAGGTCATCGAGGCCATCGCCCAGGCCGACTACGGGGCCGCGTAGGCGGACGCACCCTACGCGGCCGTCAGCCGCTCGCCCTGGCCCGGGAGGTGGCCTCCAACGGCACACCGTCGGACCAGACGGCTAGGACGTAGGTCAGCAGCGGCAACCGAGCCACAGCGGCCAAGGTGACCTCCGCGGTGACGCCGTCCGGCGTCCCGGTCGGACGCACTACCGCGATGTCCTGTAGCCGGGCGCCGTCCGCGGCGGTCCGCAGGTAGGACTCCGCGGCCGCGTGGACAGTCTCGTCCGAGACCGGAACCGGCGACGACACCCCCGGGCCGGCCGCGCCCTCGCGATAGAACCGTGCACGATCGAGGGCGTCGGCCGCATCGAGTGCCGCTCCGTCCGTCAGCGCGATCAGCCTGGTGCGCTGGAGATGAACGGCAGTGGCGTCGACGACGACCAGCACGAGCAGGAATCCGATCAGCACATAGGCGATCAGCAGGAGCAGCAGCTGCCCGCCGTCCCTCCCCTCGGAGGCCTTCATGGGCCGGTCACCCGGAACGTGTCGACGGTCGCGACCTGCTCGGCGCGGACGGTGACCCGAGTCGGGACAGCGCGATCGACGACACCGGGAATCCCGGGCAGGACGACGGAAACGGTGACCCGGGTGACGACCCGCGCACCCGGGGTCAGGCACGGAGTCGCGGCGCAGTCCAGCGTCAGCACGCTGGACGGCTCGACGTCGAAGCCCTGGTCGAGCAGCCCCAACCGGACAGCGGCCAACGCACGCGCCTCCGCCTCTGCCTCGGAATCGGACGTGACGAACGCCCGCGCCGCCTCGCGCGCCGAACCGGCCGCCGCCAGCGACGCAGCTTGGACCCGACCCATCGCCAGCACGACGTAGATCAGCGGGATCATGAGCAGCGTTCCCAGCGTGACGAACTCGACCACGGCGCTGCCCCCGTCACCGCCGCGGGCTGAGCGAGCCCGGGCAGCCCGAGCCGTTACCTCCTGCGCCGCCGTCGACGTCATCCCGCCTCCGCCATGGCGTGCCCGGTCACGGTGATCACCCGCCCGACGCCGAACAGGCCCACCACGGGAAGCGGCGCCCGGACCCGCACCGCGACCGTGTCCAGGCCCTGGTAAGTCACGCGCTCAGCGACGACGTCCGCCGCGTAGGCGGGCGACAGATCCGCGGCGATGATCTCCCGAGCCCGTTGCGCCCCGGCCTGTGGATCACGATCGGCTAGCGCACCGAACCGCGCACCCTCGCTCGCGCAGTCCGTGAGCAGATTCCGCACGTGCAGGACGACGGTCAGCTGAATCACCGCAACGAACAGCAGCGTCAACAGGGCGCCGACGAGGACGAAATCGACGACGGCCGAACCCGTCTGTGAGCCGGTGGCCTCCGCCGTCGAACGACGCATGCGGTCACGGACCGCTGACGACACGGTCGATCGCGTCGTTGAACACGCCAACGAGCCGCGGACCGGCCACCGCCCACAACGTCAGGACCAGGCCCGCCGTCATCAGCGTCACGAGCACCCAGCCGGGGACATCACCGCGATCGCCGCGCAGCACGCAACGGCCGCGGCTGAATGCTGTCCGCATCCAGCGGACCGGCATGAGGATCGGCAGGAGGATCGGCAGGAGGATCGGCAGGAGGATCGGCAGGAGGATCGGCATGGCGGCTCCCGATCAAGGGGTGAGGGTCAGAGGTTGAGATCGAGGACGGCGAGACCCGGATAGACGGCGAACAGCACGGTCACCGGCAAGATCAGAAACACGACGGGAACCATCATCAGGATTTCCTTCTTGCCGCCCGTCTCCATCAACCGGCGCCGGCCGAGCTCGCGGACGTCCTGGGCCTGCGCCCGTAGCACGTCCGCCAGCGGCGTCCCACGCTCGATGGCCACTGCGACGCCGTCGACGAACCGGGCCAGGCTCGGCAGCCCGGTCCGGGCGGCGAGCCCTTCGAGGGCTTGGACGAGCGAGGCGCCGGTGCGCGCGTCGGCGAGCGTGCGGCGCAGCTCCTCCGCAAGCTCGCCGTGGCAGGTACGAGCGACCCGATCCAGGGCACCGACCGCGCCTTCGCCGGCACCGACGGCGAGCGCCAGAAGCTCCGCGACGGTGGGGAACTCGGCGAGGATTCGCTCCTCGCGCCGCCGGACCTCGCTGGTCAGCCACCGGTCCCGGCCGAAGACGCCCAGCAGTCCACCGATCACCACCAACCCGGCGAGCGGGATCACCGTCAGCCCGCGACCGATGGCGATCAACAGCGCCACCGCCGCGCCACCCAGCGCGCCGATCACACCCCAGATCACCTGCTCGGCGCGGAACTGCTCGAGTGTCCGGCCGGGGCCGAGCTGGTCGAGCCGTCGCCGCACGGTGCCGGTGCCGCCGCTCATCCGCTCGACCCACGCGGCGGCGTCGGCCATGACGGGTGACAGCAGCCGCTCCAGCACGCCGAACGGCGTGCGCACCATGGCTTCCGCGCGTACCGCCGGGGGCCCGACGTCCCGCAGGTAGGGGGCGAGCCGATCGTCGAGACTCGGCGTTCGCAGCGCGGGGAGCCGGGTCAGGACCAGGAGCAGGCCGAGCCCGCCCGCGAGGCCGATCAACGCGCCTGCGGCGTTCATCGCAGGACCCGCGCTTCCTCCGGCAGGCGGGCGATCCGGACCATCGCCCGGTAGGCAATCAGCGACGCGCCCGCGCCGACCGCGAGAACCACCGCGCCCGCCGGTCGGTGATACGCCACGACGGACTCCGGCCGAGTCGCCAGCAGCCCCAGCACGAGCCAAGGAGCCGCGACCGCGAGCCGTGCCGCGTACACCGTCCAGCTCTGGCGCGCTTCCAGCTCCGATCGCGTCCGCGCGTCCTCGCGGAGGAACGCCGACAGGCTCCGCAGCAGGCGACCCAGGTCACTGCCGCCGACTTCCCGCGTGATGCGCAGCGCCTCGCAGATCCGATCGGCCACGGGATCGGCCAGCCGGGCCTTGAGGCCGTCCAGCGACTCCCCGAACCGGCCGGTCGTGCGGTAGTCCCGGGCGAAGGCCGCGAACGCCGGGCGCAGGGGGTCCGGCCCGCGTTCCGCGACCTGCGCCAGGGCCTCCGGAAGCGAGAGCCCGGCGCGCACCCCCGAGGCGAGGTTGTCCACCACGTCCGGCCACAGATCGCGCAGGCGCTCCCTGCGCCGCCGGGCCCGCCCGCGTACGACGGCGACCGGCGTCCACGCTGACATGGCCGCGAAGCAGACGGCGATCTGCGGGACCCCCGAGACGGCGAGCACGCCGGCGAACGCCGTAGCGCCCAGCCCGGCACAGGTGACGGCCATCGCCTGTGGGGTCACGGACGGCATTCCGGCCTGGGCCAGAATGTCACGGGCGCGGTCGGCCGGCCCCCCGCGACGACGCGGGCGCGGTGGACCGGGTGTCCACCAGGACCACCAGATGCAGAACAGCCCGACGCCGAAGACCAGGCCGACCAGGACGCCCACCGGCTCACCGCCATCCGTCGGCGGCAGGCGGATCCTCGACGACCGCCACACCGAGTGGTACCCCGCCGCCGAGCAGGGCCGCGATGTCGATCCCGGCCCGCCGGAAGCGCTCGACATGAGGCGGGAAGCCGTCCGCGCGAACCAGCCGATCGCCCCGGCGGGTGAAGATGTCGGCCATCTCGACGACGTCGCCCTCCACGCGCCCCGGCACGGCGGCGATCTCGGTGACCCGGCGTCTGCCGTCCACGTCGAGCGTTATCTGGACGACGAGGTCGATGCTCGACGCCACGGTGGGCACCACGAATCGGGCCCCCACGTTCTCGCCGGCCAGAAGCGGCAGGGTGCACATCTTGACGATCGCCTCACGTGCCGAGTTTGCGTGCACACTCGCCATTCCCGGCAGCCCGCTGTTGAGGGCGATCAGTAGGTCCAGGCTCTCCGCCTGACGGACCTCGCCCACGACGATGCGGCTGGGGCGCATCCGTAGCGCCTCCTTGACGAGGCGTCGCAACGGCACCTCACCGGTCCCCTCCAGACTGGGCTGGCGGCACTGCATGGCCACGACGTCGCGCAGCGCGGGCACCTTGAGCTCGAAGACCTCTTCGCAGGTGACCACGCGTTCCCGCGGCGGAACGGAGGCCAACAAACAGTTGAGCAGGGTCGTCTTGCCGGCCTGCGTCCCGCCGGACACAAGGATGTTCAGCCCGGCCCCGACGGCGGCCGCGAGGAACGCCGCCGCGTGCGGGGTCAGGGTGCCCAGGCCGACGAGATCGTCCAGGCCGGCGGCTCGCACGACGAACTTGCGAATGTTCACGGCCATGTGGTGGCGGGTGATGTCGGGGATGACGACATGCAGCCGGGACCCGTCGGGCAGGGTGGCATCCACGAACGGGCTGGACAGATCCACCCGCCGGCCGCTGTTCTTCAGCATGCGCTCGACGAGGTCGTGGACCTCCTGCTCGCCCAGGATCGTCGTCGTGAGTTCGCTGCCGCCATTGCGGGCGACGAAGACCTTGCCCGGCTCGTTGATCCAGATCTCCTCGACCTCAGGATCGTCGAGATAGGCCTGCAGCGGCCCGAACCCGGCAACGTCGTCCAGGACCCGCTTGATCGCGACGCCGGCCTCGGGCAGCGGCGGCAGCGGTCGAGTCAGCGAGCGCTCGTCGTACTCGACGACGGCGGTCTCCACCAGGCGCCGCACGCCGGCGACGTCGCGGCTCGGGTCGATCCCGCGCCGCCGGATCTGCTCGCGGACGTGGTCCGACACGATCGCCACCGCGTCCACTGCGGGCCTCCGTTCCCCCGTCGTGTGGCGCATCCCTCGGGACGGCCACATCGCCGCCAATCAGACATTCCCACCGTCGAGGGCGCAGCCTAGACGAGTCGGCGATCAGGTGTCGCCTGGCTGTCCACAGGCAGGTCCGGTGCGCGGGGTTATCCACAGGGTCCGCGGCGACTGTCGGGCGGTCCGCGCACAATTCCCGGCCATGAACGGCACTCCGAACAGCACCCCTCACGGCACCCCCAACAGCGGGACCTTCGAGTTCCACCTGACCGTGGTCGACCCGGCCCGCGCCGGTGCCGTCCGCGATGTGGCGATCACCGCCTGCCGCGGTGCGCCGCTGTCCGCCGTTCATGAGGAGTTGCTGCGCAGCGTCGGCAGCCCGGCCCGGTCGGGGCTTTTCTGCGCCGGACGGAGGCTGGACGGCACGGCGACGCTCGGCCTCCCCCCACTCCTGCATGGCGCGACCCTGACGGTGCGAACCGGTTCGGCATCGGCAGATGGAGTCGGTGCCCAGGTTGTGGCGGCGTTGCAGGCACACGTAGTGGCCGGTCCCGATGCCGGCACCGTCGTACCGCTTCCGCCGGGAAGCACTCGGGTGGGGCGGGCCGTCGAGGCCACCGTGCGGATCGCCGATCCGGACGTGTCCCGGGTCCATGCGGAACTCTCGGTTGCCACCGACGGGGTGTGGGTGGCGGACCTGGGGTCGACCAACGGATCCACGGTGGACGGTGCGCCGGTGGACGGTAGCCGACGGCTCCCAGTCGGGGCTGCGCTGCGTCTGGGCGCCAGCACGCTGATCGTCCGAGGTCCGGACCGGCCGGGCGCCGCGATGCTGCCCGACGGCACGGGGCACCTTCTGGTGAACCGCGCGCCACGGCTGACCGCGACGCGCCCGGAAGCCGAGATCCGCTACCCGGCCCCGCCGTCGGGACCGAGTCGGCTGCGGCTGCCCTGGCCGACCTTGCTCCTGCCGATTCTGTCGGCCGTGCCGCTGGCTCTGTGGTGGCGCCAACCGGCGTTCCTGCTGCTCATGCTCATGACCCCGGCACTTGTCCTCGGCCAGCATGTCGTTGAGCGCAGCGGCCGGCGGCGGGACGAGGAGCGGCGCCGGCGCCGGCATGAGCAGGCTGTGGCCGCGGTCGACACCCGGCTATCGGCCGCGGTCTCGGCGGACGCTGACTATATCGAGGCGGCCAACCCGGATCTGGCTCTGCTCGCCGAGACGGCGACCGGGCCGACCGAACGGCTGTGGGAGCGGCGGATCGACGATCCCGATGCCGTGGTGCTGCGCCTCGGACGCGGCCGGGCACCCTCGACGATCATGGTCAGTCGTGCGCCAGAGGCTGGCGACGTCGCGGCGAGCGAGCCTCGAGACCCCAGCGTCGAGCACGTCTTCCACGACGATGTACCGATCTCGGTAAACCTGCGCGAGACCCGCGTTCTCGGCGTCAGCGGGCCACGGGAGGCGGCACTCGGGCTCGTCCGTGGGCTGGTCGGGCAGGCGGCCGTGTTGCACTCACCGAGCGATCTCCGGATCACCGTGCTGTCCGTTGATCCCGACCCGCCGGAGTGGCGCTGGGTGCCGTGGCTCCCCCATGCCGTCGATGTCCCCGACAGTGCCGGAGGTCCGCTGGTGGTCGTGCTGGACGGGGCACAGCGGCTGCGGCTGCGACCGGACGTCGCGGCGCTGTTCGCCGCGGATGGCGTGGTCCTCATCTGCCTGGACGAGGAGCCGGGCCGTCTCCCGGTCGAGTGCCGAACGGTGGTGAGCCTGCATCATGACGGGCCGGCGTCCGCGACGGTGTATCGACCGGAGTGCCCCGGCGGGGACCCGTTCCGGCCGGATCTTGCGGGGCGACGCTGGGCCTGGCGGGTCGCCCGGGCGCTCGCCCCGTTGCGCGACGCAATCGGCGGAGCGAGTGAACGTCTTCCTTCCGCGGTGCGGCTCGTCGACCTCCTGCGGTCCGTGGACGGGGTGGATGCCCGGGATCCCGCCGATCTCACCCGCCATTGGCGGCAGGGAGGAAGGCCAGCGACAGCGGCGCTCGGCGTGGGCGCGGCCGGGCCCCATGTCATCGACCTGCGGCGAGACGGACCGCATGTGCTCATCGGTGGCACCACCGGCGCCGGCAAGTCCGAGTTGCTGCGCAGCCTGGTCGCCGCTTTGGCGGTCAGCGAGCCGCCGGACCGAGTCGCGTTCCTGCTCGTGGACTACAAGGGCGGTAGCGCGTTTCGGGACTGCGCGGGCCTGCCGCACGTCACCGGCGTTGTCACCGACCTCGATGAGCACCTGTCCCAGCGCGCCCTCGCCTCTCTCGGCGCCGAGCTGCGCCGGCGGGAGCGACTGCTCCGCGGAGTCGGGGCGAGTGATCTGGACGAGTACGCCGTCCGCCGGGATCGCCTCGCGAACGCGCCGCCCTCGCTACCGCGGCTCGTCGTCGTCGTGGACGAGTTCCGGGTCCTCGCGGAGGAGCTCCCGGACTTCGTCGCCGGGGTGGTCCGGCTGGCCGCCGTCGGCCGCTCGCTGGGAGTCCATCTTGTGCTGGCCACGCAGCGTCCGGGCGGCGCGATCTCGGCTGACCTGCGGGCCAATGTCAACCTCCGGATTGCGCTTCGCGTGCGCGATGCGGCCGACTCCCTGGACGTACTCGACGTTCCGGACGCGGCGTCGCTCCCGGCGGACACGCCGGGGCGGGCTATCGCACGGACCGGCGGCGGCGAGCCCATGACGTTCCAGGTCGCCCAGGTCTCCGGAAACACGCAGCCCTTCGAGCGGCCGTCGGTCCGCGCGTTGACTGCGCCGGTGCCTCTGGCGAGCCCTTCCGCCGACTCTTCAGCGACATCGGAACCGGCCGAGCCGACCGATCTCGCGGCAATCGCCGCGGCGGCAACTGAGGCGGCGAGGGCGCTGGGCTGTGCTCCCGCCGTCGCGCCGTGGAAACCGCCCCTGCCGACACGGGTCGAGCTGTCCCGGCTGGCCGCCCCGCCAGACGACGGCAGCGCCAGATGGGCGGGCTTCCTGCTGGCCGACCACCCGGAACGGCAGGCGCAGAACCCGGCCGGCTGGCGGCTCGCGGGGCGGCAACTGGCAGTGGCGGGCGGTCCGCGGTCCGGCCGGACGACCGCCTTGCGGTCGATCGCCGAGGCATTGTCGGCGTCCTACCCGCCGGATCAACTGCACGTCCACGGCATCGACGGAGGGGGCGGCCTTCGCCACCTCGTCGGGCTGCCGAATGTCGGCGCCATCGTGCCCGCGAGCGACACCGAACGCGCCGGCCGGTTGCTGCGGCGGTTGGGAACGGAGATCGACCAGCGGCGCATCCGTGCCGGTGACGGCGAGCCCGACATCGTGCTGCTCCTGGACGGCTGGGAGCCGGTCGTGGAGGCCTGGGCGCCGGTGGATCACGGTCGGCTCGTGGACGATCTGCTGCGCGTACTGCGGGACGGCGCGGGATGCGGGATCCACGCCGCCGTGGCGGGCGGCCGTGCGGTGCTGACCGGCCCGGCCGCGCCGTTGCTGAGCGAGCGACTGGCGCTGCGCTTCGCCGACGCGCACGACGCAGTACTGGCCGGCATCCGCCCGGCACGGCTGCCGGCATCCCAGCCGCCGGGACGGGGCTTGCTGATCGGCCCGGACGATCCCGAGGGGACCCTCGTTCAGGTTGCCTGGCCGGACGGCGTCATGCCGGTCCACGCAGCGGCCGCGCCATCACCCCGCCTACCCCGCCCTGCCGGTCCGTGGCGGATCGCCGCGCTCCCCGATTCCGTCTCGATCGAGCAGCTCGCGGCCATCTGCGCCGCCGATCCCGTGCCGTCTCTCCCGGGATGGGTGCCGATCGGGATCGGCGGGGACGACGCTGCGGCGGTGGGTTTCGATCTGGATGCCGAGGACGGCGTCCTGGTCCTCGGGGCCGCCAGCAGCGGGCGAAGCACTGCGCTCGCCGTCATCGGGTGGGCCGTCGCCCGCCGGAACCTGCCCGTGCTCGCGCTCGGTAGCCCGGGATCGCCGCTGCACGCGTGGGCCACTGAGTTGGACGTGGGGATTTCCGGCGAGCTCGTGCGTCACCTCGATCCGCACCGGCCCGACGCGGCGGATGAACTGACGAAGACGATCCGGTCCGCGCCGCGGACGACGGTGCTGGTCGACGACGCCACCGCCTTGCCGCCGGGGATCCACGACGTCCTGGAGGACCTCGCCACGACGACGCGTGGTTCCCCCGGACGACCGCGGTGGATTGTCGCCGCGACCCCGAACGCCGCTGTAACGGCGTTCCGCGGGCTGTTGGCCTGCCTGCGCCCGGCCCGAACCGGCCTGCTGCTCGGGGCCGTCGGTCCGGGCGACGGCGACGCGCTCGGTGTGCGGGTCCCACCCGGCCCGGCCGGACCGCCGGGCCGTGCCGTCCTGGTCGTGGCGGGCCGGACGACGACATGCCAACTGGCGACATTCCAACTGGCGAGGCCGGCCGCTGTTCCCCCGGGATCGCAACGGGTCGTTTCCCCATGAGACGGCGGAACGCCATCCGCCGCCGGGGCCCGGAATGAGACGCTGGGCGGGTGCAAACCCAGCCGGAGCCGCAGACCGCCGGCGCGTCAGTGTCGACGGCCACCGCCGCCGGCGAGCCGGCACCGACGACGGCAACCCCTGCGCCTGCCGACGAGCCGGTACCGACGACGGGCATCGCCGCCAGCGCCGGCGAGCCGGCGCTGGCGGCTGCCGCGGCCGCGGCCGCTTGGCGCGTCCGGCCGGCCGAGCCACAGGATGTTGTCGCGATCCACCGGCTCGTCCACGAGCTGGCCCATTACGAGCGTGCGCCGGACGCTGTCGAGGCGACTCCCGAAGATTTCCGCGTCGCACTGTTCGGGCCTGACCCACGAGCACACTGCCATGTCGCCGAGGTCGACAGTCCCGACGGACCGGAGGTGGTCGGGATGGCACTGTGGTACGTCACCTTCTCCACCTGGCGTGGCCGTCACGGGTTGTGGCTGGAGGACCTCTTCGTTCGGCCCGCTTTCCGCCGATTCGGACTGGGCCGGGCACTCATGCAGGCGCTGGCGGCCGTGTGCGTGGAACGCGGCTACCCGAGGCTGGAGTGGTGGGTCCTGGACTGGAACGAAGCGGCCCAAAACTTCTACCGAGGGTTGGGCGCGGTGCCCCAGGACGAGTGGACCGTCTGGCGCGTTGACGGCGACGACCTGCGGATTCTCGGGACCAGCGGGACGCCGTGATGTGAATGCCGTTCGGTTTGTGCGTACTCAAAGCGAAGGGCTGGTCACGGCACGCCACGATCGGCGTGCACCCGCACCGCGCGGAGAAGTCAAATGCTCGACAATCAGCACGGAACGTGTTCTATCCTCTTCCGATGGTGACATCCGTGTCGTTGTGTAACGAGCGGGCGGCACAACGCAAACCCGGAGGCACCGCTCTCAGGAGGGCCTGCCCCGTGCCGATGACCAGGCGTGACGAAGCCGCGCAGACCAGCGAGGCGGTCGAGCTGCGGGTGCCCGCCGACCCCGCCTATCTCGCGGTGGTCCGGACGGCGACAGCGGGTCTGGCGGCACGCATAGACCTCACGCTCGACGACATCGAGGACCTTCGCATCGCTGTCGACGAGGCCTGCGCGTTGTTACTCGACGGTCGGGCACATCCGGGCGTCTCGCTGCGCACTCGGTTCCGGGTCGGCCCGAACCGGCTCGACGTGGTGATCCATGGGCCTTGCGAGATCTCACCGCAACGCTCGAGCTTCGCCTGGTCGGTCCTCAAGGCACTGGTGGGTGGTGTCGAGACGGGACGCGACGTCGATGGGAACTGGATTCGACTCACTCACATTGGGGGGCGAGCGGAACGGTGATGTACGACGATCCGCGGGAGCCGCGCGTCGCGGTCCTCGCCCGCCCGCCACAGCCACGCCGTCACGAGACGACCAAGGCTCAGGCCGACCCGCAGCTCGCCGCCCTCGCCGCCATGCACCCGGACGACCCGGAGCGAACACGCCTGCGGCGAATCGTCATCGAGGCGCACCTGCCTTTGGTGCACCACCTTGCTCAGCGCTTCCGCGGCAGGGGTGAGCCCTACGACGACCTCGTCCAGGTGGGCACGATCGGGCTGCTGCACGCCGTCGACCGCTACGACCCGGACCGCGGATCCTTCACCGCGTTCGCCGTTCCGACCATCCTCGGTGAGATTCGCCGTCACTTCCGCGACAGGGGCTGGGCGATGCGCGTTCCCCGTCGCGTCCAGGACCTCGGCCGGCGCGTCTCCGAGGCGCGCGAGGCGCTCACCCACCGACTGGACCGCTCCCCCACCGTGCACGAGATCGCGGAGCACCTGCAGGCCGATCCCGACCTGGTCCTCGAGGCGCTGGAGACGGCGACCGCCTACGTCACTGTGCCGCTGCCCACCGCTCCGGACGAGGCGGATCGCCTGCAGCGCCCATGCCTGGACGATCGCCTCGAACTGGTCGAGCAGCGAGAGACGTTGCGCCCGTTGCTCGCCCGGTTACCGGCCCGGGAGCAGCGGATTCTCGACCTGCGATTCGGGCGGGGCCTGTCGCAGTCGCAGATCGCGGCCGAGGTCGGCCTCTCCCAGATGCATGTCTCGCGGCTGCTGGCCAAGAGCCTGGCCACCCTCCGGCTCGGCCTCACCGACGAGAACTGAGCCCCGAGACTCGTCCCGAGACACGTCGCGGAGGCGAACCCTTAGAGGGTGTTTCAGATCTCCCGCCGGCCGCGAGCAGATGCCCGGGCGAGTGCCCGGCAAGGCAGCAGGAGGCCCCGATAGCGGAGCTATCGGGGCCGACGAGAACGCCGCCGGGCGCCGTCCGGGTGCCGCGCAGCGCCGAAGCGGAGATCTGAAACACCCTCTTAGTCCTCCGCCGGCCTGCGCGCATCACTGCGCGTCGAGTCCGGCAACGCGCCAAGCATCATGACGCCGACAAACACCGAGACGACCAGCAGCGGGACGCCGATGTACCAGCGCTGGCTCGCGGTGACTTGACCGCCCACCGGCAATTGAAGGAACTGCCAGGTCAGGACCGGCGCCCTGGCCCATCGTCGCCCGCTCACCACCCCGCGGGCGCAGTAGGCCAGCCCGGCGCCGATTGCCAGGGCCACCAGGCCCAGCCCGACGTCGAAGCCGACGCCCCGTCCACGTCCCGCGATGGCCGCGACGAGCAGCGCCGCACCAGCGATGAGGAGGGCCAGAGCCTCCAGCGCCACCAGCCCGGCAACCAGTCCCCGCAGCCAACCCCCGCGCATGCCATGCCTCCTCGCCGTCGCGTCCCGCCCTTCGTCCTATGAAGGGCGGACGCACGCTACCGCCCGGCGCACCGCCGTCCGAGACACGACTCCGGCGACCGGGCCATGGGAGATCACTCACCGTAGCGGGCTCTCGCCCTTCGCCCACCATGCGGTCCACATATCAACTGCAGGTATTCGGCAGCGGACACTGCGTGAAAGAAGGCTGACGATGCGCTGCAAAATCCATGTGAAGCGCCGTTCCGAAATGACCAATTCCGCCCGTGGTCTCATCAGGGTCTGACAGCCGAAGCCGGATCGGAACTGCGCCAATGAGCAGCAAGGTATATACGTACGGTGTCTGAGCGACTACAGTCCTGCACCGTGGCCGCGGCCAATCCACGATGGCTCAACTCGCGAAGCGAAAACCCTTGTGAAAGCGGGCACAAGGATGTGAGGCTGTGCGTTGGTTTCAACGGGGAGCGCGACGCCGCGACTTCCACGCCTGTGCTACAAAGCCGCCAGACCGGCGACACCTTGTGACACAGGCCCCGACCGCCAACGGGTAGGCGCTACGGTGCCGCGCCCGACGAATGACGACAGCCCCTCAGGGGCAGAGGAGTGGACCACCCCATGGACTGGCGCCACCAGGCAGCCTGCCTCGACGAGGACCCGGAGCTGTTCTTCCCCATCGGGAACACCGGACCGGCAATTCTCCAGATCGAGGAGGCGAAGGCCGTCTGCCGCCGCTGCGACGTTACCGAGACTTGCCTTCGCTGGGCGCTTGACTCCGGTCAGGACGCCGGCGTGTGGGGCGGCATGTCGGAGGACGAACGTCGCGCGCTGAAGCGTCGCAACGCACGCGCCCGCAGGGCCGGCTGAGCCACCACCGGTCGCGGCTCTCGTCACACGAATGACCCGTCGGCTCCCCGCGCGGTGGCGCGGGGAGCCGACGGCGTTCGGCGCACCCACAACCGCCCCCTACGCCATGCCCAGTTCAGCTGGTCAGCCGGGGCGGCGCTCCTCGCTCCAGCCGACGGCGTCCCAGTCGTTCGCGGCGTCGCGCAACGAGACCGGCAGCTGGCGTGGCAGATCGCGTGACGCGCCGTCCGCGCCCACGTCACGACTCGTCCCGTCGGGCGACGCCGGCGCGCGCAATGTCACCTCGACGGTGACCTGAGTGCCGCCCTGCGGTGGCCGGTCCCACGTGATGCGCCCCCGCATGTCCCCCGCGACAAGCGCCTGGACGATCTGCATTCCCAGGCCGCCCCCGTTGCCCGTGGTGAATCCCTCCGGCAGCCCGTGCCCGTCATCGACCACCATGGCCCGCAGGGATGCGCCGGACCGGTGCGCCACAACCCGGACGGTTCCTGGCCGGTTGCGCAGCCCGTGCTCCGCGGCGTTCGTCACCAGTTCGGTCAGCACCAGCGCCAGCGGCGTCGCGTTCTCCGCGCGCATCTCGCCGAACCGTCCTTCGCGAACCACCCGAACGCGTGAGCCACCGGCGGCGATCTCGACGGCCATCGACAGCGTGCGGCCGACGACGTCGTCGAAATCGACGGTCTCCCCCAACCCCTCCGACAGCGTCTCGTGCACCAGCGCGATCGTGGTGACCCGGCGCATCGCCTCGTGCAGCGCCGAGCGTCCCTCGACAGAGCCGATCCGGCGCGCCTGCAGCCGAAGCAGCGCCGCAACCGTCTGCAGGTTGTTCTTCACCCTGTGGTGGATCTCGCGGATGGTGGCGTCCTTGGTCATCAGCTCGCGCTCGCGGCGCCGCAGCTCGGAGACGTCGCGCAGCAGGATCAGGGCTCCCGTGCGCTCGCCGCCGGAGGTCAGCGGAATGGCCCGCATCGCGAGGGTGGCCCCGCGGCTCTCGATGTCGCTGCGCCAGGGCGCGCGTCCGGTCAGCACCAAAGGCAGTGACTCGTCCACCGGCCCGGGCTGGTCCAGCAGCGGGGTCACCACTTCCGAGAGGGTCCGATCGACGACGTCCCCCTTGTAACCGAGCCGGTGCAGCGCCGAGACGGCGTTCGGGCTGGCGTATCCCACTCGGCCCTCCCGGTCCATCCGGATCAGTCCGTCACCCACCCGCGGCGCGCCGCGGCGGGGTCCCGTCGGCGCCCCCGGCGGGGGGAACTCGCCGTGGGCGACCATCCGCGTCAGGTCGTCCGCGCACTGCAGGTAGGTCAGCTCCAGCCGGCTCGGGGTGCGCGCCGCCGCCAGGTTGGTGTGCCGGGACACCACGGCGATCGACCGCCCGGAGCGGACCACGGGGATGGTTTCCTCGCGGACCGGGACGTCCTCGCGCCATTCGGGATCGCGCTCCCGGCAGATTCGCTGCTCCTCGTAGGCGCGATCCAGGTGCGGCCGCCGGCCGCGGGTGACCGTCGTGCCGACCACGTCGTCGTAATAGACCGTCGCGCCGGTGCTGGGCCGGCAGTGCGCCACGGCGATCCATCCCGGCCCCGGGGCCTCCGGCACCCAGAGCACGAGGTCCGCGAAGGACAGGTCGGAGATCATCTGCCAGTCGCCGACCAGCAGGTGCAGCCACTCCAGCTCGGCGTCGTCGAGCCCGGTGTGGCGTTCCACCAGGTCCTTCATGGTCGGCACTCACCCAGCGTAGGGCAGGCCTGGGAGCTGTCCTCCAGACGGCGGCCTGTCACCATGGGCCGAGAGGGAGGTCCACATGGCCTGGCTCATGCTCGTCATCGCCATCGTCACCGAGGTCATCGCCACCACGGCGTTGACGTGGATGAACGCCCAGTTCAAGCCGGTGCCGCTGGCGATCGTGGTGGTCGGCTACCTGATCAGTTTCATCGCGATGGCCCGGGCGCTGCGGGACCTGGATGTCGCCGTCGTCTATGCCCTGTGGTCGGCCGTCGGGATCGCGGCCATCGCGGTCATCGGCGCGGTTGTCTTCGACCAGGTCTTGACCCCGGCACGCGTGGCATGGCTGACGGTCATCGTGATCGGCGTCATCGGCCTGCAGTTGTTCGGCGGCGCTGCACAGCGGTAAGCCGCGTGACCGGCCTACGCGTAGGCCGGCGACGCCGTCGGCCGGACCACGCCCCGCAGGGTCCGCAGCACCACCGACAAGGATGCGATGTCCGGCGAGTCCAGCCGGCGGATCTCCTCCAGGGTGTGCACGGCCCGGGCCACCGCCGCGGCGTTCTCCCGCTCCCACGCGGCCACTCGCTCCTGCGGATCGCCCTCCGGGGTCGTTGTCAGCACCGCGACGGTCAGCGACTCCAGCGCGGCGTACAGGTCGTACCGCAGCGCAGCCCGGGCCAGCGCCTTCCACCGGTCGTCGCGCGCCAGGTTGCTGATCCACGTCAGCATGGCGTCGATCGCGTAGCGCTCGGACAGCGCCAGGTAGACCCGCGCCACCTCACCTGGGCCGACCCCGGTGGCCCCCGCCACCTCGGTGATGTCCAACAGCATGAACTGCACGAGCATGGCCGCGCCCCACCGCGCAAGCTCCTCCGGAACTCCCTGCTCCTCCAGGCGGGCCGCGCGTTCCAGCAGCGCGTCACGCTCCACGCCGACCAGCATGTCCGGCAGCTGCGGGGCCAGCTGCGCCACCACGGGACCGAACCGGTCGATCTCCGCACCGATGTCCAAGCGCCCCGGCCGGGTCTGCAGGAACCAGCGCACGGAGCGGTCCAGGAGCCGGCGGAACTCCAGGTAGAGCGTGGTCTGGGTCGCCGTGGTCACCTTGTTGTCCAACGCCTCGACGGCCGCCACGAACCGCGGCAGGTCGAAGATCTCGCGACAGACCATGTACGCCCTGGCGACCTGCTCGGGCGAGGCCGAAGTCTCCTCCTGGGCGCGGAAGGCGAACGTGATCCCACCCCGGTTCACCATGTCGTTGACCAGGCAGGTGGTAATGATCTCCCGGCGCAGGGGGTGTCCGCTCAGCCGGTCGCCGTACCGATCCACGAGCAGCGGCGGGAAGTACCGCTCCAGGGTTCGCACCATCCACTTGTCGTCCGGCAGGTCGGAGCGCACGATCTGGTCGGTCAGCGTCAGCTTGGCGTACGCCACGAGCACCGAGAACTCCGGCGACGTGAGACCGAGCCCGGCCTCCGCCCGCTCCGCGAGCCCCAGGTCGTCCGGCAGGTACTCCAGGGCCCGGTCCAGCCCGCTCTGCGTCTCCAGCGCGCGGATGAAGCGGTGGTGCACCGTCAGCATGTTCGCCGACTGCTTGCGGGCATTGCCGAGCAGCACGTTCTGCTCGTAGTTGTCGCGCAGCACCAGCCGGGACACGTCGTCGGTCATCGCCACGAGGAGTTGGTTGCGCTGCTTGAGGGTGAGGTCGCCGTCGGCGACGACCCGATCCAGCAAGATCTTGATGTTCACCTCGTGGTCGGAGCAGTCGACCCCGGCGGAGTTGTCGATGGCGTCCGTGTTCACCCGGACGCCGGTCAGCGCGGCCTCGACCCGGCCGAGCTGGGTGAGGCCCAGGTTGCCGCCCTCGCCGATCACCCGGACCCGCAACTCCCGCCCGTTCACCCGGATGACGTCGTTGGCCTTGTCCCCCACCTCGGAGTTCGGCTCCGACGAGGCCTTGACGTACGTGCCGATCCCACCGTTCCACAACAGGTCGACCGGCGCGGTGAGGATGGCGCGCATGAGTTCGGCGGGGGTCATCGCCGTCGCCGTCGGGGCGAGCCCAAGCCGCCGCGCCACCGGCGGGGTGATGGGGACCGACTTCGCGGTGCGCGGGAAGATCCCGCCACCCTCGCTGATCAGTGACGCGTCGTAGTCCGCCCAGGACGAGCGCGGGAGATTGAACAGCCGTCGCCGCTCGGCGCAGGAAGCGGCCGGGTCGGGATCGGGGTCGAGGAAGACGTGCCGATGGTCGAAGGCGGCCACCAGTTGCAACTGTTCGGACAGCAGCATTCCGTTGCCGAAGACGTCGCCGCTCATGTCGCCGATCCCCACCACGGTGGTGGGCTGGGTCTGCACGTCGTGGCCCATCTCCCGGAAGTGGCGCTTCACGCTCTCCCAGGCCCCGCGGGCGGTGATGCCCATCGCCTTGTGGTCGTAGCCGGCCGACCCGCCAGACGCGAAAGCGTCCCCCAGCCAGAACCCGTAGTCGGCAGCGACCTGGTTGGCGATGTCGGAGAACGTGGCGGTGCCCTTGTCCGCGGCCACGACCAGGTAGCTGTCGTCGCCGTCGTGCCGCAGCACCTGCTCAGGTGGGACGACTGTCTGCCCGCCCTGCCCGTCCGGCACCAGGTTGTCGGTCAGGTCGAGCAGGCCGCAGATGAATGTCCGGTAGCAGGCGATCCCTTCCGCCAGCCAGGCATCGCGGTCCACGGCGGGATCGGGCAGATGCTTGGCCACGAAGCCGCCCTTGGCGCCGGTGGGCACGATGACGGCGTTCTTCACCATCTGCGCCTTGACCAGGCCGAGGATCTCGATCCGGAAGTCCTCACGGCGATCGCTCCACCGCAGCCCGCCCCGAGCCACGGCACCGAAGCGCAGGTGCACCCCCTCGACGCGCGGCGAGTACACGAAGATCTCATGCGCGGGTCGTGGGTCGGGCAGATCCGGGACGACCGCAGGGTTCAGCTTGAACGCCAGCGAGGGTGCCCGCCGATCCTCGGCGGGACGGCGCACGTAGTAGTTCGTCCGGTCCGTCGCCAGGATCAGACCGAGGAACGAGCGCAGGATCCGGTCCTGGTCCAGGCTCGCGACGTCGTCCAGTGCAGCCCGGATCTGCCGCGTCAGCTCCTCCTCGGCGTCCCGGCGTTCCTGTTCGATCTGCCCGTCGAACCGGCCCGGATCGAAGCGAGTCTCGAAGAGCTGCACGAGCAGGCCGGCCACCTCGATGTGGGTGCCCAGGCAACGCTCCAGGTAGCTCTGGCTGAACGTCGACCCGATCTGGCGCAGGTACTTGGAGTACGCGCGGAGGACCGAGACCTGCCGCCAGGTGAGCAGGCCGGTCAGAACGAGCCGGTTGAACCCGTCGTTCTCCGCATCACCGTTCCATGCCGCAGCGAACGCCTCGCAGAACAGCTTCCGGGCTCGTTCCGGGTGGGACAGTTCCGACGAGCGCTCCGCCGGGGCCACCTCGCGGCGTAATCCGAAGTCATAGATGTACGCCGTACCGCCGCCGATGCGGTCCAGCGTGTACGGCCGCTCGTCAACCACCTCGACGCCGAGGTTGGCCAGGTACGGCAGGACCCTGGTGAGCGACAGTGGCTCGCGACGGTACAGCTTGAACCGCCGGTCCCCGAAGGCGGCGCCGACCGGCTCGTACAGGTTCATCACCGTTGCAGCGCCATTGGCGGACGGTCCGTCGACAAGTTGCTCCAAGCGGCGCAGGTCGCCGACGGCGACTCGGGCGTCGACGTCCTCCTTGTAACCCTGCGGCAGACCGGCCCCCCAGCTGCGCAACAGCTGGGAGCCCAGCTCTTCGCCGAGCTCGGTGCGCAGCGCATCGGCAAGGTCCTCGTCCCACGTGCGCACGGCCTGGACCAGCCGCGCCTCCAGCTCAGCCGGGTCGACGTCCGGCAGCTCGATCCCCCCCGGCACGCGCACCACGAAATGCAGCCGCGCCAGCACTGACTCGCTGACCCGCGTCGTGTAGTCGATGCTCGATCCGCCGAATGCCTCCAGCAGAATCCGCTCGATCGCCCGCCGAATCTCTGTCGTGTATCGCTCGCGCGGCAGGTAGACCAGGCACGACACGAATCGCGCGTAGTCGTCGACCCGCAGGAACAGCCGGGTGCGCCGCCGTTCCTGTAGATGCATGACGGCGAACGCGATGGTGTAGAGGTCGTCGACCGAGATCTCAAAGAGCTCGTCGCGTGGGTAGGTCTCCAGGATCTGCAGCAAGTCCTTGCCCGAGTGACTCTCCCGGGACAGTCCGGCGCGGTCCAGGACGGCCTTCACCTTGCGGGACACGACCGGGATGCGCAACACGCTGTCGGTGTACGCGGAGGCGGCGAACAGCCCGAGGAATCGCCGCTCGCCGGTCACCTGGCCGTTCTCGTCGAACGTCTTGATTCCGATGTAGTCCAGGTAGGCGGGGCGGTGCACCGTCGCACGAGAGTTGGCCTTCGTGACCAGGAGCAGGTTGCGGTCCCGCGCGCGTGCACGGGCCTGCGGCGTCAGCCGGCTGAAGCTGCCGGACGCCGCGTGCTGGTCGTGCCGCAGGATGCCCAGGCCGCTGCCGGTCTCGCCGAGCAGGGCGTCCAATCCCTCGTGCTCAACCAGCTTGTACTCGCGGTAACCGAGGAACGTGAAGTGATCCTCGGCGAGCCAGCGCAACAGTTGGGTGGCTTCTTCGGCGTCCGCCGGGTCGATGCCGGTGGGCGGCTGGCTCGCCAGCTCCTCGGCGATGCGCAGCGCCGCCCCGCGCATCCGGGGATGGTCCTCGACGGACACGCGCACGTCCTCCAGGACCCGGCGAAGCCCGGAGGCCACCAGGTCCAGCTGGGCCGAATCGGTCTCGCGGTCGATCTCCACGTGCATCCACGACTCGATCTGGGCGTCGCGTGGCCAGCCCACCCGCTCGGTGTCGTGCACGGGAAGGTCGAGGACTTCCAGGAGGACACCGGTGACGTCACGGCGGACCACCAGCTGAGGGTGGATGACGACGTGGATGGGCCGCTCGACCCGGCCGAGTTCCGCGGTGACGGAGTCGACGAGGAACGGCATGTCCTCGCTGACGATCTCGACGACGGTGTGACCGGTGGCCCAACCGTGCTCCTCGACGGTGGGGGTGTACACCCGTACCCTGGCGGTACCCTGCGGTCGCCGTTCCCCCAGCTGCCGATGAGACAGCGCAAGCCCGACCAAATCCGCCGACTCCCGGTCGCGGAGGTCCTCCAAGGCGACGTGGCGGTAATACCGGCCCAGGAACGCCTCGAAATCCGGCTCGTTCCATCCGTGGCGGCGGCCCCATTCGACGGCGCCCTGAATCACCTGGCCCCGCTCCGCCTCTGCCACCGGTAGCGTCACGGTCGACCCGGACATATGCCCAACTCCTGTCGAACAGCGGCGCCGCTGCGCGCCTTCCCCCGTGCCCTTCCGCTCTCGTGACCATACTCTGGGGGACGCGACTCGTCTGTCCCGCAGGCCGGTGTCGGCGACGACGCGCGGGACGGCATCCGCGAGTCGACTTCCTCTGGAGGATCACGTGCGACTGACCGCCGAGACCGTCTACGACGCCGATCCCGACACGGTCTTCGAGATGTTCCTGAACGAGGACTTCCAGCACCAGCGGGTCCTGGACAGCGGCGCGGAGGAGTCCGAGGTCGAGATCAGGCTCAAGGGTGACGGCACGGACGGCGCGGTGATCACCATGCACCGGCACCTGCCGGCGGACATCCTGCCCTCCCAGTTGCGTGGGCGTTTCGGCGATCGGCTGACCCTGATCCAGGTCGAGGACTGGGGTCCGGCCGGATCGGACGGGTCACGCAGGGCTTCCCTGCTCGCCGAGGTGAGCAGCGCTCCGGTCCGGGTGACGGGGTCGCTGCGACTGATGCCGGACAGCGCGGGTGGCAGCAGGCAATCGCTGGACGCGGAGATCAAGGCCAAGATCCCGCTGGTCGGCGGATGGATCGAGAACGGCGCCGGGCCGGTGATCCGGAGCACCTTCGAGGCCGAGGGGCGGATCGGGCAGGAGTGGCTCGCGGCCCAGGCCTGATGCCCGCCCGCCCGCCCCGCCCGCCCCGCTCGCCGCTCGCTCTCACTCCTGGTGCGGGTACCTATGGGCGGTGGGAGGCAGGAAGGTCTCCTTGATCGAGCGGGCCGAGGTCCACCGCAGGAGGTTGAGCGCCGAGCCCGCCTTGTCGTTCGTCCCCGAGGCACGCGCGCCGCCGAACGGCTGCTGGCCCACGACGGCCCCGGTGGGCTTGTCGTTGACGTAGAAATTCCCGGCCGCGAACCGCAGTGTCCGCATGGTCGCGGCGATCGCCGTCCGATCGCGAGCGATCACGGAACCGGTAAGGGCATACGGCGCCACCGCCTCGAGCTGGCGCACGACGTCGTCGTACTGCTCGTCGGGGTAGACGTGCAGCGACAGGATCGGCCCGAAGTACTCGGTGCCGAAGGACTCGTCGTCGGGGTCCTCGGCCAGCAGGATCGTCGGCCGGATGAACCAGCCCTCTTTGTCGTCGTACCGTCCGCCGGCCAGGATCGCCACGCCCGGGGCGGAACGGGCGCGCTCGATCGCCGCCACATGCTTGGTGTACGCGCGCTCGTCGATGACGGCGCCCATGAAGTTGCTGAAATCGGTGATCGGGCCCGCTGTCAGGGACTCCGTGGTGGCGACGAGGTCGTCGCGCAGGGTGCGCCACAAGGACTGCGGGATGTAGCCGCGGGACGCCGCCGAGCACTTCTGCCCCTGGTACTCAAACGCACCGCGCACCAAGGCCGTGCGCAGCACGTCGACGTCAGCCGAGGGGTGGGCGAGCACGAAGTCCTTGCCGCCGGTCTCCCCGACCAGGCGCGGGTAGGTGCGGTAGATGTCGAGGTTCTCCGCGACCGTGCGCCACAGCGAGCGGAACGTTCCGGTGGAGCCGGTGAAGTGGATGCCGGCCAGCTCCGGATGGGTGAGCGCGACCTCCGAGACGGCAATGCCGTCGCCGGTCAGGAGATTGACGACGCCCGGCGGGAGGCCCGCGGCCTCCAGGAGCCGCATGGTGAGGTGCGCGGCGAGGGTCTGGGTCGGTGACGGCTTCCAGATCACGGTGTTCCCCATCAGCGCGGGGGCGGTGGGCAGGTTGCCCGCGATCGCCGTGAAGTTGAACGGCGTGATGGCGTAGACGAAGCCCTCCAGCGGACGGTGGTCCGTCCGGTTCCACACCCCGGGGGCGTTGCGGGGCGGCTGGTCGGCGAGGATCTCACGGGCGTAGTGCACGTTGAAGCGCCAGAAGTCGATGAGCTCGCAGGCGGAGTCGATCTCGGCCTGGTACGCCGTCTTGGACTGCCCGAGCATTGTCGCGGCGTTCAGCACCTGCCGCCATGGGCCCGCGAGCAGTTCCGCGGCCGTGAGGAAGATGGCGGCGCGATCGTCGAACGACAGCTCGCGCCAGCCGGGCGCGGCCGCGAGTGCGGCGTCGATGGCCGCCTGCGCGTCAGCGTGCGTGGCGCCACGCATCACACCGAGGACCTCGTGTCGCGCGTGCGGCTGGACCACCTCGATCGGCGCGCCGCCACCCATGACCTCCCGACCACCGATGGTCATCGGCAGGTCGAGTTGCTGAGCCGCCTGCGCGACCAGCTCCTTCTCGACTGCGGCGCGTTCGGCGCTGCCGGGTGGGTAGAAGAGCACCGGCTCGTTTGCCGGCTCGGGTACCCGCGTGACGGCGTCCATCGGAGCACCTCGTCTCTGCGCAATCGCTTCGTGTGTAGCTTTACCTTGGGTCGACCGACAGGATGCCGCAGTGACCGACCCCTCTCCTGAGACCGTACGCGTCGATGCGCCGGACGGGCCTGTCGAGGTCCTCGTGTGGCAGGCGGAACCCCCGGGGTCGGATGCCACACCGGTGCTTCTCGCGTGTCACGGCTGGACGGACTCTGCCGAGGTATTCGAGCCGGTGTCCCGGGCGCTGAAGCGCCGCTGGACCGTGGTGGCACCGTCCGCGCCGGCCCACGGCGGTACGCCGCTTCGCGGCGGCGACTACGTGATCGCGGATCACGCCGTTTCGGCCACGGCTGTGCTGGACCGGCTGCCGCCGCTCGCGGAAGCAGGCCGGCCGGTGGTTGCGTACGGCCACTCGATGGGTGCACTGACCGCAACACGCCTGGCTGCCGCCCGGCCCGACGTCGTGGCAGCCCTGGTCTTGGAGGAGCCCGCTCGCACGACCCTGCGCCGGTCGCAGTCCACCGCCAGGATGCGCGAGTGGCTGGTCGGACTGCGTTCGGGCAATCATGCCTCCCGGGTGGCGTGGGTGCGGGCCAATCACCCCGACTGGCCACGCGACGAGCTGGACCCGTGGGCGCGCAGCAAGGCCGCCGTCGATCTGGCTCACCTCGATCGACGGGTGGACTGGGGGGAGCCCCTTCCGGCGCTCCTGGCCGACGTCCATTGCCCGGTCCTGATCGTGCGGGGCCAGCCGCAGCGGGGCGGCATCGTGTCGCCCACGGCGGCCCGCCGGTGCGCGGCGGCCTGCCCAGGAGGCGCCGAGGTGATCCTGTTGCCGGCGGGGCATTCGCCGCGGCGGGAGGCACGGGCGCCGTTCATGGCGGCCTTGACGGCGGTACTGACCGAGGTGAGCTGAGGGCCTTCCTGTGCGCCCCTAGCCATGATCAGCACGTTCAGGCACGGCATTCTGCGGCTGCGTGGATAACTGCACCGAAACTGTCAGAGCCTATGGGTAGATTCGGACACATGTTCGATGACGGGGACTCGGCCGGCCCGACCGATGCCGACTCGCGGGCGATGCCGCAGGTCACGCCCGGTGTCGCACCGGGTGAAGCGCTTGCGACGCTGGACGCCGCGCTGGCCGCGTTGGCGGCCGCGCCGGGCGAGGCGCTTGCCGCACTGACGGCCGAACTGAACCGTCCGCCGTCGGCGCGGTTGGCGGCGCTGGTGGCGGTGTTCACCGGTCCGGCCGGGCTGTCCCGGTTGGACTCCTCCGGGTGCGTGGATCTGGCGGTGGCGTGGGAGCGGCTGATCGGGTGGGGCCAGGCCGGGCAGCTGGCCACCCTGGCCCGGCACGCCCGGATCGCGGGCTACCCCCCGGGCACCCTTGACCCGCCCCCGGCCACCCCGGCCGACTTCGTGCTGTTCACCGAGACCGAGCTGGCCGCCGCCGAGCTCGCCCCCGCGCTGGGCATCTCCCGCAACGCCGCCGAGGCCCGGGTCGACCTGGCCCTCACCCTGACTCGGGCCGTGCCGGACACCCTCACCGCGCTGGGTGCCGGAGGAATCGATCTGACGAAGACCCGCGTCGTGGTTGAGGAACTGGTGACCGGCCCACACCTGGACGGCGAGAACGCGTTGCCGACTGAGCACCGTGCGGCCATCGAAGCGCAGGTGCTTCCGGAGGCGCCGACGCGGACCCCGGGCCAGCTGCGCAACCTGATCCGTCGCATGGTGCTGACCGTCGATCCGCAGGCCGCGCAACGTCGCGCCGAGACGGCATACCTCGATCGGCATCTGGGGGTCGCACCTCGGTTGGACGGGATGAGCGATCTATGGGGCGTACTGCCCGCGGAGACCGGCGCCGAACTCGACCTCGTCCTCAACAGCCTTGCCGACGGCTTGCGCGACTCCCGGTCCGCGAGCCACGCCAAGCCCGACGCTGCCGATGCGAAGCCCACGCATGAGCAGCGCCGGGTGGATGCCCTAGACCTGCTTCTCAAGGCGGTCCTCGCGGGGCAACCCATCCCCGTCCCGCTCTCCGTCGGTCCCGACGGAGAGCCAACCAGCGACGATTACCCGGTCCGCGCCCTGGGCGCCGCACTCAGGGAGGCCCTGGACGGCACGGCATCGCGCGGCACTGAACCCTCGGGCACTGAACCCTCGGGCACTGAACCCTCGGGCACTGAACCCTCGGGCACTGAACCCTCGGGCACTGAACCCTCGGGCACTGAACCCTCGGGCACTGAACCCTCGGGCACGGCACCCTCGGGCACGGCACCGCCCGGTGCCGACTTCCCGGCTCAGTCCAACCCCCTGGGCCTTGCCCGCAGCGATGGCTCGACCGGTCCTGCCGGATCGACCGGTCCTGCCGGATCGACCGGATCGACCGGATCGACCGGGCCCGCCGGCTCTTCGCGGTCGACCAGATCTACTCGCTCGACGGGCTGGACGGCGTGGGCGACGTGGAGCCCGCCCCGATTGCCCCACCGCAAGGGCCGTCGCCCGCACTTGATCATCCACGCCCCCGCTGCCACCCTCTCGGGCGAGTCAGAAGACCCCGGCGAACTCATTGGCCACGGACCGATCACCGCCGGACACACTCGCGCCTTGGCGGCCACCGCCGGCACGGTCCAGGTGGTCACCCCACCGCCGCCAGCCGCGGCGGCACCGGCCACGGTTCCGGGCACGGTTCCGGTCACGACCCCCGCCGCGGCGGCACCGGCCACGGTTCCGGGCACGGTTCCGGTCACGACCCCCGCCGCACCGCCGGGCACGGTTCCGGGCACGACCCCCGCCGCGGCACCGGCCAAGGATGGCGTCGGCGACAGTGCGGCCGGGGCAGGGGTGACGTCGCGCTGTGACCACCCGGCGGCGACCAGCGCGTACCGGCCCACTCAGGCGATCATCGATGAAGTCACCTCCCGCGACCGCACCTGCCGGTTCATCGGCTGCCGTCGTCCGGCCCACCAATGCGATCTTGACCATCTCCGTGCCTACCAGGACGGCGGCCCCACCTGCCCCTGCAACCTCATGGCGCTTTGCCGCTTTCACCACCGCCTCAAACACAACGGCGGCTGGACAGCTCGATGGGCAACTCCCAGCAGCCCAGGTCGAAATGCGCGACAAGACAGCGGTGCTGTCTATCCATCGAACCCCGGCCACCCACCTGGCACGGTGGAATGGACCAGTCCCCGGGGTCGCCGCTACTACGACCCACCTGAACCATGATCGGCGAATACGCTCGGCAGGTGATCGCCTGAGCGCGATCTAGGTACGACACGCTATCGGTGCTCCCTACGTCGCGCTCGTGGGCGAGCCATCGCCGTGGGCCGTGGGCGAGCCGAGTCCGTGGGCCGTGGGCGAGCCGAGTCCGTGGGCCGTGGGCGTGGGCAGTGGCGAGTACCTGGGCCGTGGGCGAGCCGAGTCCGTGGGCCGTGGGCGTGGGCCGTGGGCGTGGGCCGTGGCCGAGACAGGTTCCTGGCGAGCCAGTCCCTGGGCGAGCCATCCCGTCGCCAGTGGTGGTGCCCGCACGCGCGTGAGTGAGCCACGGCCCCGCGTGTGGCGAACCACGCCTGACTGACATCGGGTGAGCGCGTTCGGCGCCCGCGAGCGAAGAACGCGGCGCGGCCTCGGCACGCACTCGCACCGCTCTGGCACCATCGGCCACTATCGCTCATTTCTCGCATGCGGGCATTTACGTGGCGATGGCAGGGTTACCTCGCGAAGAGGGAAGCTCTCAACGTCCGCCCCGGACAGACCCGGGGTTCGGCGGACTGTGGGAGGGGGTGTGCGGCACTGAGGCTGACCCTGCACGACGTGCAAGTACGGGCCGCGACCGGCCCAAGGCCCACGGTCCTCGCCGTCGTGCTGCGCCCCGTCCCCCTCGTACTGCGCGCCCTCGCCGCCGTGGCGCTCGCAGCGCTCCCGCTGGCGGCATGCGGCGGGTCAGAGTCCGGCACCGCGTCCTCCCCCTCGAGCCCGACGTCGTCGGGCGCGATGACATCCCAACCCACGGGAGGTACGGGCGACGCCGCGCAGTTGACCAAGGAGAGGATCGCCATGGCGTGGACGGAGTTCTTCCGAGGCACCACGCCGGCCGACCGAAAAGAACAACTCCTCGAGGACGGCGAGACCTTCGCCGCGATCATCGACGCTCGAGCCGACTCCCCGATCGCGCAGCAGACCACCGCGACCGTCTCCACAGTCAGCCTGACCGCAGCTCGACAGGCCGCAGTGCGGTACACAGTTCTGATCGCGGGGAAGCCCGCCCTGGTGGATCAGCTGGGTGTCGCGGTGCGAATCGACGACGCGTGGAAGGTCTCCAAGTCCACCTTCTGCCAGCTACTGGCCCTTGAGGGCTCGGCCCCGCCCGCTTGCGGCCACCCCGCGGGTGGCGCGTCGGTGACGCCGGGTGCCACGACGGCGAGTGTCACGACGGCGAGTGTCAATACGCCCTCGGCAACGGGGTGATGCCGTGGCCCCCCGCACACTGAAGGACAGCGACACTCGCTCCCGCGCGACCCGGCGCGCGGCCCTTCTCACGCTCTACGGCGTGCTGTTCCTGACATTCCTGGACACCACAATCGTCAGTGTCACGTTGGGGAGCGTGCAGTCTGACCTGCACGCGGGCGTCGACGAACTGCAGTGGGTGGTCAACGGCTACGCGCTGGTCTTCGCCAGCCTGATGCTGATGGCCGGAAGCATCGGCGATCGTTGGGGACGGCGCCGACTGATGCTCGGCGGGGTCGCTGTGTTCTGCGCGGGATCCCTGCTCGCGGCTGCCGCATCGACAGCGACAACGCTCATCGCTGGGCGCGTCGTCATGGGTGTCGGCGCCGCGGCCTCGGAACCCGGGACACTGTCCATGATCCGTCAGCTCTTTCCGGAGGCCGACCGGCGCGCCCACGCTCTCGGCGGGTGGGCGGCCGTTTCCGGGCTGGCGCTGGCGTCCGGGCCTGTGCTCGGCGGGGCGCTGGTCGGGCTGGGCTCCTGGCGCATTGTGTTCTGGGCGAATCTGGCGGCAGGTGTCGCGATGCTGGCCGCCGTCGCGTGGTTGCTCCCCGAGAGCGCCGACCCTCGCCCGGGCCGGCTTGACCTCCCCGGGTTCCTGCTCGGTGCGACCTTCCTCGGGTGCGGCGCGTATGCCGGCATCGCCGGGGAGACTCGCGGCTACGACGCGCGCGAGATCATCGCCCTGTTCGCCGTGAGCGGGCTGGCGCTGATCGGGTTCCTCGCCGCTGAACGGCGTGCCCGCAACCCGATGCTCCGGCTCAGCTACCTTGCCAAGCCGGCTGTCGGCGGACCGCTCGCCGTCGCCTTCGCCATCTACTTCGGCGTTTTCTCGATCTTCTTCTTCACCGCGCTGTACCTCCAGCAGGTGGTCGGCTACTCGGGGTACCGCACGGCCGGGCAGTTCGCGGCCATGACGCTCGCCATGGTGGTTGGCTCCCTGATGGCCGGCCGCTGGGTGGCGCGATCCGGCGCGCGCGGGCCGATGACGCTCGGCTGCCTGCTGGCCGCGCTCGGCCTGGTGCTGACCGACCACTACCTCACGATCGACGCGCCGTTCGTGCCGCTGTCCGTCGTGCTCGCCGTCGCGGGCCTGGGGTTCGGCGTTGCGGTGGTGCCGGTGACCTCCACCGTCCTGGCCGCCATCCCCGCACGCGACTCCGGCATGGCGGCGTCGGCGACCAATACCAGCCGGCAGCTCGGCGCCGTGGTGGGTGTGGTGGCCCTCGGATCCCTGGTCAACGCTCACCTGACCGGCGACCTGACCGCCCGGCTCAGCGCGCTTGGCGTTCCGCCGACCTTCCAAGCCATCGTGATCGATGCGATTCAGACCGGCATGGTGCCCCGCGGCGGGGACGCGAACGCCTCGGCCGCCTACGGGCCGATCGTCAACCGTGTCATCGGCGCGACCTTCGACGCGTTCCGTGCCGGGCTGCACCAGGCGCTCCTCGTCTCCGCCGTCCTGATGATCGCGGCTGCGGGCATCGCCGCAGTGAGCACGCGAGCGCAACGGACGCGAGCCGGCGAGCTGGCCGATAACCCGGCACCGGCCGCCGGGCGGATTTGACGGGGGATCTGACGGCGGATCTAACGGAGTAGGTGATGGCTCGAGTCACGGACATGCCGACCGTTCGGTCGGCCCCACGCACCTCCGCCGGCCTTTCGCTGCGCCGCGAGGCAGTCATCGGCCTGCTCACCTTCGCGGCGTACATCGCGGTCGACGTCACGGGCGGGGTCGAACGGCGCCAGGCGGCCGCCGCTCACGGCGACACCCTTTTCCGGCTGGAACAGTCGCTTCACATCGCCATCGAGCCCTCGCTGAACGCATGGCTGGCCGATCGCACCCTCATCCGGACACTGGCCAACTACGAGTACGCCTGGAGCTACCTGATCGCGGCGTTCGGGCTCTTGGTCTGGCTCTATGTCCGGCGGCCGGACGCCTACCGGCCCGCTCGATCGTCCTTTGTCGCGCTGAACCTCACCGGAATCGCCTGCTTCGCGATCTATCCTCTGATGCCGCCGCGCCTGGTCTCCAGCCAAGGCTTCGTCGACACGGTAACCCAGGGTCACACCTGGGGTTCCTGGGGCTCGCGCGCCGTTGACCAGGCCAATCAGCTGGCCGCCATGCCGTCACTGCACGTGGCCTGGGCGGCGTGGGTGAGCGCCGTTCTGGGCTGGCTGATCGCCAAGCGCCAGGTCCAGCTTCTCAGCGCGGCTCACGTCGCCGTGACGACGTGGGTCATCATGGCAACCGGCAACCATTACCTGCTCGACGCTGTGGGAGGCGCGGTGCTGGCCATGGCGGCCACGGCGGCGCTGCCCCGTGGCGAGGGCCGGGCAGCCGGTCACAGACAGGCGTCCCGGCGCGTCCCTGCCGCCGACGCCTTCTTCCTCTACGTCGAGACGCCGTCCGCGCCGCAGCACGTCGGTGGTGTCGTGCCGCTGGACATCCGGTCGAGACCGGGCGGCGCACCCACCCTCGACGACGTCACCGACATGCTCCGCGCGGCCCTCCCCGAGTTGCCGCGCTTCCGGCAGCGCCTCCTGCACGCCTCGCGATGGCGCCGGCCTCGGTGGGTCGACCACGACGACATGGACTGGAGCTGGCACGTCGTCCTGCGGGACGTGCGCCGGCCCGACGGAACGCCGGGGGGCGACGCCGCGCTCAACGACCTCGTCGCCGAGCTCGCCGCGACGCCGCTGCCCCGCGATCGTCCCCTGTGGCGGTTCGTTCTGGTGCACGGCATCGCGCAGGACCGGGCCGCCATCGTCCTGCTGGTGCACCACGTCGTCGCGGACGGCATCGGCACCGTGCTGCAGGCGATGCGGTTCCTTCAGCCGCGTCAGCCCGGCCTCGCCGACACCGGGACGGGGGAACCCGGCCCGCTCCGGCGGGCCGCCGCCGTCATCGCCGGCCTGGGACAGCTGGCCACGGACGGGACGGCGCCGCCGCTGCCATCCGGCACGCTGACCGCGGACCGGGGCGACACGACCGGGCGCGCGTTCGGCACCATGACGATCCCGCTGGCAGACGTCGTGGAGGTGGCCGGTCGGCTGCACGCCCGTGTCGTCGACGTCCTGCTCTGCATGGTCGCCGGCGGGCTGAGCCGGTGGTGGCACGAGCACGAGGAGTCCCCGCCGCCGGAGCGAATGCGCGTCGCCGTCCCCCTCATGGTCCGGGTGCCGAACGACGCGGCGGAGGGCAACGTCACCGCCGCCGTGATGGTAGATGTACCGCTCCACGCGGGCGCGGAGATCGAGCGGCTGGCCGAGATCCGCCGCCGGACTGCCCGCCTGCGGTCCGGGACCAGGGCGCTCGCCTCCCGCTTCGTCATGTCAACGGCGGGCCAGCTGATGCCGCCGCCGCTGCACGCCTGGTTCTCCCGCTCCGTCTACGGAGGCCGCTATTTCACGGCGATCGCGACGAACATGCCGGGCCCTCAGGTGCAGCTGACGTTGGCGGATGCCCCCATCCTGGCCGCCTTTCCCCTGCTCCCGCTCGCGCCGGGAACGCCGCTGGGCGTCGGCGCGCTGGGATGGAATGGGGTGTTCTGCCTGGGCATCAGCGCCACACCCGGCCTGCTCACCGGCCCGTCGGTCAGTCCGCAGGAGGCCGACGTCCCACGTGGTCTGGACGTGTTGATGAAGGAGGTGTTCGACGAACTGCTGGCGGTGGCCCGCCACACCACCGGCACGCGGTCCTGATCTCATGGCCGTCATCGTCTTCACCTTGAGTGTGGCCGCGGCGTTCCTGTACGCGTTGTCCGACTTCCTTCAGCAGCGTGCGGCAAGCCGGGCCATGCTTGTTACTCCCCACGAGAGCCCCACCGGCCGGTTGCGCGCCGGCCGCGAGCTGGCGGGCCGCCTCGTGCGCGAACCGGGCTGGTTCCTCGGCTGGGTGATCGGAACGTTCGGCTTCCTGCTCCAGGCCGTGGCCCTGCACTTCGGGTCCGTGGCCGTCGTGCAGGCGATCATCGTCACGAACCTCCTGTTCGCACTCCCGCTGTCGGTCGCCGGGACCCATCAGCGACCCCGCAGCCGCGACTGGCTCGGCGGCATCAGTCTGTGTGTCGGCCTGGCGTTCTTCCTTCTGGTGCGCGGCGGTGCGCCGACGGCCGGGCAGGCCAACCGAGGCAGGATTGCACTCCTGCTCGTCGTGCTCGGCTTCCTGCTCGTCGCCCTGATCTGCGTCGGCCTCGGACAGGCCAGCGACGTCGCCCGCGCCGCGACATTCGCCATCGGCGCGGGCGTGGCGTTCGCGTGCACCGCGACGTTGATCAAGCTGACGGCGGCAGACCTGCTCTCGATCGGTATCACGGGGACCGCCACGGACTGGCCCGGCTACGCCCTGGCCATGTCCACCGGCATCGGCATCGTGCTGGAGCAGGCGGCCTTCGCCTGGGGGCGGCTGCCCACCGCCGTGATCGGCATGACGGTGACCAACCCCCTGATCGGCACCGCCATCGCCGCATATGGGTTCGGCGAGGGTCTGCCGATCGACCCAGCGGGCGTGACGGCGATCCTCTTCAGCTCGATTCTTCTGGTGGCCGGACTCGTGGTGCTGGCCAATTCACCGCTCCTCCTGGGTGCCCGGTCGGTTCATCCCGTGGGCGGGCCGGGAACGGCCACGAAGTAGCGCGTGTACCTCCAGTGCCCGCCATACGTTTGGTCATCCTCCGCGGCGACCAGCCGAGCGGCAGTGCCGGACAGGGCGTTCTCGACGTCGCTGCGCGTCATCCGGGTCATCCGCATCGGCGCCGGGTAGCCGAGCAGGCGTCGCTGCGCCCAGCGCAGCAGGGGCCACGGCGCGTACCGGAACAGGAGTCCCTTGAGCGAGAGGGTCGGTCGGCTCGCCACCTGGAAGATCGCGACCCCGCCCGGGGCCAGCACCCGGACGAACTCCCGGAGATACCCACGGGCCAGCTCCGGCGCCATGTGCTGCAACACCAGGCTGCTGTAGACGACGTCCACGCTCCCCGAGTCCACGAACCCGAGGTCGGTGGACTCGTTCAGGACGAAGCGCACCCGCCCACCCGAGGTGTCCAGCTCTCGCGCCTTCGCCAGCATGCTCGGCGCGATGTCGACGGCGATCACCTCGTCCACGTGCAGCGCCAGCGCCTGGGACAGGCGACCGACGCCACAACCGAAGTCCACAGCGCGCCGCCGGCCAGGGGCCAGGGCGAGCGGTCCGAGACGGGCAAGCGCCCCGTCCACTTCGCGACGGCCCAAGGCGAAGAACTCCTCCAGATCCCACCGGCCGCCGCGTGTTCCCGGAGCGACGTACACCGCCCAGAGCGGATCCTGCGTGCCGAGCCGGGTCCAGTCCTCCTGCAGCTCGCCGAAAACGTCACTCACCGCGCAGGGTCCTGCTGGGAACCTATGTCAGTGCTCGGCACGAGGTGATCCAACTCCGTGACGTCGTACCACAGCAGGTCGCACGCCTCCGCCTCGTCGATCAGGAACTGGGCGTCGTCATCGCCCCCCTCGGCGGCGGCGAGCGCACCGACGGCGGCATCAACCGTGTCGGCGACCTCCGGTTCGTCAACGTGGACGCTCACCAGCCGGTCGACCGGAACCGGTCCGGTGACCCACACGGAGGAACGGAACCGGCCGCCGGGCGTCACCATCGCGTCGGGGACGTCCGCCGCCAGCACGGCCCGGCGCCGCGGAGCGTCGGGATCGGCTGCGAGCAGCGCGAGAGCAGCCTCGGCCGCCTCCAGGAGCGCGGTGTACTCCAGATCCTCGACGTCGCCTTCGATGTACCACTCGCGCACGGCCGGCGTGACGGCATGAGCGGCGATGCGCTCTCCGGACTGTCCGGCTTCGACTGCCGACAGCGCGCCGGCATCCCGGACCCGGGCGAGCACGGGAAGGGTGGCCGGGACGTAGACCCGCATCAGCCGATGTCACCCGCGCCGTCGGAACGCGCCGCATTCTCCAGGGCGGCGTTCTCCAGCGCGGCCGCCTGCAAGGCCGTCGACTGGCTGACTGCTGAGTCGAGGTGGATCACCGAGCTGCCGAAGGCGCGCAGCGACGTCTCGGTCGCGCGGGTCAGGACCTCACGCCTTCGGCGCGGCGCCATCAGGTTGAACCCCATCAGCTCCAGATCCTCCGGGCCGGGCCCCAGGACCGTGACGCTGCTGCCGTTGCGGTACACCCGGGAGGCCTCTCGCAGGCAGCGCCGGGTGACCCGGACCCGCCAATGCCGCTCCATCCGCACCTTCCAGTCGGTCGGGGAGTCGAGGGCGAGCGACACCATCGGGGCGAGCACGATCACCTCGTCCAGCCCCTGTCCGGCGAGGATGTCGGCGTTCGTGGCCGACCAGGCGCCGCCGTCGATGTACCGGCGACCGTTGATCACCACGGGCTTGAACCAGCCCGGGATGGCGCACGACGCGAGGACAGCCTCGGTCAGGCCCACGGCCGGCGCCCCAGGCGCACCGAAGATCACCCGCTCACCGGCGTCGTAGTCCAGCGTCACGACCCACACGCCGTCTCGTGGCGCCCACTGTCCGTCAGGCGCGACGGCGTCGACCAGTTGCCGGACGCCGCCCATCGTCCCGCGTCCGGACGGCACCAGTCCGGACAGGACCGCCGTCGGCGGCATCCTGCGCAACCTGCGCGGATGCCGGGCCAGCAGCCGAGCGTTGCCGGGACGCAGTCGGGGGCGCGGCGGCGTCGCGGGCCCGGCCGCGCGATCGGCGTCTCCGCGCAACCTGCCCAGAACGGTGTCAGGCGCCGCCTCACCCAACTGGTACGCCCTGAGGTCCTTGACCGCGATGCCGCTGCCGAGAAGCGCGGCGAGTACGGCCCCGGCCGACGTCCCGACGATCGTGGACGCGTCGCGCGCATCGAGCCCGCGGCTGCGCTCCAGCGCCTCCAGCGCGCCCACCAGCCAAGCGCCGCCCAGCACCCCGCCGCCGCCGAGCACCAGACCCCAGCGCCCACCGTCCCCCGCACGTCCGGCGCCCGGAACCTCCAAACGCCACACCATCGAACCGGAGGTCATCGGACGGTCTCCAGAAGTTCAGTCAGCGCATCGAGGATGCAATGGCCGAAGACGTCGACGTCGGGCATGGCGTCACGGTCTGCGTTCAATCCGTAATACACGCCGCCGTCGTACGACGTCACGCCGACACTCAGGACCTGTCCGACCGTCAACGGCACCATCGGATAGCTGGAGAGGAGTTGCGCGCCGTCCAGGTACATCGGATGCTGCGGCCCCGGCACGTTCGTGACGACCAGATGAAACAACCGGCGGGACAGGCCGGTGGCCACTCGCGCGCCCAGCGAGTGCAGCGTCGGCGGGGCGAATCCCGCGATCCCGGCGATGGCCGGGGCGCCGACCGCCTGCCCGGTCTCCCGGTGCGCCTTGGTCTGATACACGATGTGGTGCAACCGGATCAGGGGACTGCCCTCGCCGGTCGGCAGGTCCACGAGCAGGGACGCCACACGGCTGCCGATGGCGCCGGCCGACCGCGGGTCTTCCGCGCGCACGCTCATCGGCACCAGCGTGCGGACCACCGCGCCGGGCGGTTGGGCCAATCCTCGGGTCATGAGCCAGGCGCGCAGCGCTCCCGCCAGAGTGGCGAGCACGACGTCGTTGATCGTCGCCGTCGCGGACAGCTCGTCCGACCCGTTCACCGCCAGTGCCGATGCCCCCCGGCGCCGCGGCGGCCGGGTCAGATGATTGCGGATCTTGCGATAGTCGGCGAGATCGGTCGCGACCATCGCGAAGCGCCGATGCTCGGAGACGCCACCGGTGAGCGGGCCCGGCGTCGTGGCGGGCGCCCTGGCCCGCAACACGAGGCTGCCGACGCCGCGCGCCGTCCGTAGCGCAGTCCGGCCCACCTCCCCCGCACCGGACAGCAGCGCGTCCACCACCTCACCTGGCCGGCGGATGCTGTCGACAACCGCACCGGCGATCAGCTCGGCCGTGCTGGGCTCCGGTGCCGGGTTCCAGGTGTCCGGCGGCGGGACGTGCCCGTCCGGCTCGTCGGTCAGCAGGACCTGCCCGACGTCGACCGCGTGCACGCCGTCGACCATCGCCTGGTGCACCTTGGTGACCACCGCGAACCGGCCGCCGGTCAGACCCTCGACGAGGTACACCTCCCACAGCGGGCGGCGCCGGTCGAGTCGCCGACCCTGCAGGCGGGCGACCAGTTCCGCGAGCTGTTCCTCCGTTCCGGGGCGGGGCAGAGCGGAACGGCGCACGTGGTAGCTGAGGTCGAAGTGCTCGTCATCGACCCAGACCGGGTTCGACATCCGCCCGGGCACGGAACGCAGACGCTGCCGATACCGCGGGACATAGGCGATGCGCGACTGGATGTACCGCAGCACGCGGTCGACGTCGAACCCGGTGGGTCCGGGCTGGAGGATCATCACCGAACCCACGTGCATGACCGTGGTCGGTTGCTCCAGATACAGGAACGTGGCGTCCAGCGACGAAAGACGGTCGGGCACCGCCACCTCCTCAGTCGGGTCCGCCATCGGCCCCACGTCCCGCGGCATGCCGCGGTCCTCCGGCATATCCGACCACGCATTTGGCCGACCTGTTGGACGAGTCGATGTATCGCTGCGGCGACCGGCCGACGATGCCCGGATCGGGCCTATCGTCGCACGACGGACACCCCCTCAACCGCTGCGAAGTCATCCGCTGCGGTCGCCCTCGGGGCGCAAGGGCAGCTCGAACAGCGCCTCCAGTTCCGAGACCGTCTCGTCGAAGCTGCGATGGAGCACGCCGACCATTCCCGCCTCCACGGCTCCGCGGACGTTGTGCGCCAAGTCGTCCACCATGACGCATGCTGCGGCCGGCAGTCCGAGAAGGTCGGCCGTGTGCAGATAGATCTCGGCGTCCGGCTTGCGCATCCCGATCCGTCCCGAGATCACGACGGCATCAAAGGCGCCCTCCCAGGCGTGCTCGGGGTACGTGTCGCCCCAGGAGTTGGACAGCAGGGCGGTCCGCAGACCGGCCCGGTGCGCCCGGCGCACGACGCCGAGCATGTCGTCCGACAGGTCGCGCAACCCAGAGAGGAGTCGGGTCAGCAGGCCGCGTTCCGGCACGTCACTGCCCCGCAGGCTCAGCGCGAGAGCCAACTCGCGCTCAAAGTCCTCGACGGTGATCTGACCGCGTTCGAGCAGGTGGACGGGGGAATTCGCGGCGGGGCCTTCGTCCGGAGTCGCCTCGACCTGGGCGAAGACTCCGTCCGTCGGCGTCCCCGCCTCCTCCGGGGCGGGGCGCCCGACCCATTCCCGCATCACGTCCCGGAAGTGCTCGAAGTCGACGCCGTCCTGGTGAGCCCATTGCGTCATAGCGGTATCCAAGGGCGCCGTAAGGACGCCGCCCCAGTCGACGATGAGCCCGCGTAGGCCGGTACTGCTGGTCACGACCGTCATCGTAGGTGGCGGTCCGCGCGCCGACGCCGCCGCCGTCGGTCCCGCGAGGCCGCAGCCGCCTGGGACGGCTCGGCTGCGAAGGCGGCGCTGAGCTCGCCGGCGAGCGCGGCGACGGCCGCTCGAGCAGGCGATTTGGGGGCCTGCTCCGTCAGGCTGCGACCGCCGAGCATCGCCGCGTCGCACGCGGCTCGGTCGTCCGGCACGAGGATGGCGTCGGGCACCCCCGCGTACCGGGCGAGCGCCTCGCGGACGCGCTGCTCCGGCCGGGCTCCGACGGCCGACGACCGGACCCGGTTCACGACGACACGGATCGGCTGTCCGGCCGGAATCGTCTCCGCCAGATCCGGCAGGCCGCGGACGAGCCGGTGTAGCCCCACCGGATCCGCGGCGCCGACGGCGAGCACGATATCGGCGGCCTGGACGGCGGACAGGGTCGCTGCGTTCCGGCGCGGGGCGGCGGTGTCGAAGGACACTTCCTCATCCGCCTCCAGGCTGAAGCCGCAATCCACGATGACCCAGTCCGCGACGCGGCGTGCCTCTTGCCAGACCGTCTCCAGCGCGGCCGCGCGCAGCTCAGCCCACCGCCGGGGTTGCGGCAGTCCGGTCAGCACGTGCAGGCCGGGCGCCACGGTGAGCGCCAACCCGGCGAGACGGGCGGCATCCAGACCGCCGTGATTGGCGGCCCGAGCCGCCGCCGCAAGGCCCGCCGACTCGTCCAGCAGGCCGAGCGTCTGCGCAACGCTCGCCCCGTAGGTGTCGCCGTCCACCAACAGGACCGTGGCGCCCGCCTTGGCCAGTTCGGCGGCCAGCGTCACCGCGATGGTCGTCCTGCCGGGCGCCCCCGTCGGCCCCCAGACGGCAACGATGCGCCCCATGCCGCCGACCGTCGGGAGTTCCCCGGTGGTGACGGCCGGATGCGGCGGCACGGCGGAGCCGGGGTCTCCCGTACGCACGTCCAGCGCCGCGGGCGCGGCGCGCCGCTCCGTGAGCTCCTCGACCGCGGCCGTCACGGCCGCGGCGACCTCGTCCGCGGGAGAGTCGGCCGGAAGCACGCGGAGGACCCCGAGGTTGCGTAGCCGCCGGCCCGCCACCGCGTCCCCGGGGTCCACCAGCCCGACCACCGCCACGCCTGCCGCGAGCAGTTGCGCAACGGCGTCACGGTCCAGCCGTTGTAGATCCGCGGACAGCACGACCGCGCGGGCCAGGCCGGCCGCCGTGGCCGAGAGCACCTCGGACAGATCGACGCAGCGGCGCACCACGTGTACCCCGGTCGCCGTCCGCTCCAGCCCGGCAACAAGGGTCGCCTCCCACGCACCGGTGACCGCGGTCAGCACCGGCAGCTCACTCATGACACGCCCCGGATCGCGCGTGCGTCATGATCCGTCCCTGGCCGGTGCGCTGCCCGGCACGGGCACCAGCGCGATCTTGGCCCCGTTCGCCAGCGCGTCCAGGACGACGGGCAGCTGCGCCGAATCGAGCAGAACCTGGACGGTCGTGGATCGACTGGCCGACAGACTGCCCCCGGCGGTGTTCACGGCGAACACCTCTACCTCCCGCGCCGTGAGCCGCGGCGGAGCGAACGCCGCGCCGGTCGTGGCGGCGACCGCGCCGTCGGTCCGGCGCAGGGAGGCCCACACGTCGACGCGGGAACCGGCGGTCAGTCCCGTGGGGGGCGCATCGTCGAGGGGAATGGAGACCGGCCGAGTCTGCAGCGCGTCCACGCGGCCGACCGCGGAAAGCGGCACCAGTTCCCCGGCGCCGACAGTGCGCAACAGCACCCGTCCCGCCGGCGGCGGATCCCTTGCGTCGAGGTAGGCCGCCGTCCCGACCAGCCGCACTCGCACGACAGTGAGCATCTCGGTGGTGAGTGCCGTGCCGCTGGGCAACGCCTGGCGTGCGGCGTACACCGGAACGGTCCGGTCGGCCGCCGCCACCGTGCGCGCGCCGAGAGCAACCGCGGCGAACACGAGCAGCACGCCGATGAGCAGGCGACTGTCCCGCCAGGAGGGTCGGCGCAGCCGCGCGGCCGGCTCGGCGGTCGTATCCGGGATCGCACCGATCACGGGCTGCATCCTGGCAGAACGGCACGACGTTTCGTGACGATCGGGTCCAACCTGTGGATAACGGGCACGTGACGGGCGCCTGTGCATAACTCGAGAGGGCGCCCGGAGCGTCGTGCGAGACTGGCCATGCCCAACCGGGTCACAGCCCCGGGGTCATGGGCCGTCACGTGCGAGCAGGAGGCAGACGTGCCACCGCGGTTCTACCAGCTGGCCGATGTCGCGGAGCTGCTGAACATCTCACCCCGGCAGGCGTACGCGCTGGTCAACAGCGGCGAGCTGCCCGCGATCCGGGTCGGGGGGCGCGGGCAGTGGCGGGTGGAGGCGACCGAGCTGGAGGCCTACATTCAGCGCAAGTACGCCGAGACCCGCGCCATGATCGAATCGCGCCCGACGGTGCCGGCGGACGACGGCGACTGATTTGTCGTGGGACCCCGTCGCGTCCGACCACGCGACGCGTCAGACCACGACGCGGCTGACGGCGGCGAACGGAACGCACCGAACCGCATTGACGGCAGCCGGACGCCGCACCTCGTCGAGGGCATGTACGGCGAGGTCGAGGTGATCGGCACCGACTCGGTCGATCGTTCCGGTGATCGCCCCAGCCGGCTCGAGATGGATCGTCACCGCGCTGCGGTCACGGGCGAGTCCACGCAGCACCATGCCGAGGCCGAGCCTCGCGGCCACTCCCCGCTCGGCCGAAGCGGCGCGCGACAGACCCGTGATGCAGACCACGGAACGCAGCGGTAGCACGACGTCGGACGGGGCGTCCCGAACGAGCACCCAGTCGGCTCCGACGTCGTGCAGGACGCCGCGAAGAGCCTCCTGCCCGCGCAACCACCAGGTCAGCTCCGCCCCCTGATGCGCTCGAAGGCGGTCAGCCAGCGCCAGCGCTGCTCGCTCCGCCCGGACCAAGTCCGCAACGTCGGCGTCGAAGCCGATCCGTTCGTCCGCCTCGAGCTGTGCCTCCAGATCGGCGAACAACCGGTCCCATCTCACGGCCCTCACGCTAGCGACCCCGCAGTGCACGGCGCCCGTTATCCACAGAGCTGGACAAAGTCCTCCCCGTCCGGTACACCTAGCGCCATCTAATGACATCAAACGACATCTAACGCAGTCAGGTGCTGGCACGGGGAGTGTTCGGGATGGCGATGGGAAACGGCGAGGCCAGGGCCCGGGTTCGGGTCCGCGGGCTGGCTCTCGCCAGCGCGCTGGTGCTGGCTTTGAGCGGCGCCGCGGCTCAGGTGGCCGGGAGCACGGTGGGCGCGTGGCGCGCCGTATTCGCCGACGGGCCGGCACGGTTCGACGACGCGGTCGCGGCCCTGGCCGGCACTGCGGCCGTCGCGATAGCACTATGGCTGGCGCTCGCCCTGGTCGTGAGCGCGCTGGCCGCGCTGACCACCGCTGCCATCAATCGTGGGCGTGGGTACGTCGCCGTCCAGGACGCCGCGCAGGCCATCGCCCCCGCAGTGGTTCGGCATTTCGTGGGCACGCTGCTCGGTGTCGTCATCCTTGGCACTGCCGCTGGCGGGTCGGCACACGCCGCGAGCCGAGCCGGCGCGGCTGCTGCGCCGGTGCTCGTAACGGCCACTGCCCCCGCGCTTGCAACGGCTGCTGCGCCGGCGCTCGCGACGGCGGCTGCGCCGGTGCTCGTAACGGCTGCCGCCCCTGCGCTCGTAACGGCGGCTACGCCGCCGGCGCTCGTAACGGCGGCTACGCCGCCGGCGCTCGTAACGGCGGCTACGCCGCCGGGCGATGCGCGGAACGACACGGCCGGCCTGTCTCCCTCGTGGACACCGGGTACCCGCGCTGCGACCGTGACAGGTGATCCGCTCTCGCCGGGCTGGGTGCCGTCCGATCCCGGGCGGGTCCGATCGCGACCAGGGTCGGTGGAGCCACCGGGGGTGAGTGCCCAGCGGCTACGGGCCGGGGTCCAGCCGGACGACGAGGTGGTCGTGCGCCGCGGCGACTCGCTCTGGACACTTGCCGCCCGGCACCTCGGCCCGGGAGCCACCGTGGCGGAGATCGCCGCCGAGTGGCCGCGGTGGTTCGAGGTGAATCGGCACCAAATCGGTGGCAACCCGGATCGTCTGATCCCGGGCGAACGGCTCCGTGCGCCGGCCAGCGTCACCGCAACCGATGACGCCGATGATCGTGCGAGCGGACAGGCGGGCGCCGGGCACGACGACCTGGTGCCGAGCGCGGGGCGGGTGGGGTCACGGTGACCGCCGAGCCCATCGCGTCGGGATATCTCGATCCCGTGCCGGTAAGCCCGCCGCGAAAGGCGGCCACGCTGCGAGCCGCTCCACCCCAAGGCCGGACCGGGAGAGTCCGAACGCGACCGTCACCCGAGGGCAACCCGTGGACGGGTCCACCGCGGCTACGCAGCCGCCCCGTCCCGGTCCGCGAACCGAATCCCGCGGTGCGGGTCGTCATCCACGAGCCCGTGCCCGCCGTGCCCGCGACCCAAGGAACCCTCCCGCTCGTTCTTCCGATCCCGACGCCGACCCAGCCGATGAGCGACGACCATGAGGACGGTGAGCTCCCCGGCGAATCGCCGGCCCTACCCGAGCCGCGGGAATGGGCGATGGGGTTCGTGCAGGCGACCGCGGAGGTGCTCGCCGGCCTGCGCTCACCCGCGCAACTCGTGCGATGGACGACGCCGGAGGTCTACGCGTCGATCAGCCGGCGCGGAGCGCTGGCCGCGCGGGCCCGTCGCGCGGCTGGCATCACGTCGACACCACCGGTGCTGCGAACGATCCGCGTCGACACGTCGAGGCCAGGGATCTGCGAGGTCGCCGCCGTCATCGCCGATCGGGAGCGGGTCCGCGCCATCGCGTTCCGGCTTGAGGGCCTTGATCGGCGATGGCGGGTGACGGCGATCGAGATCGGCTGAGCCGCTGCCGGGGCCGCGAGTACTGGCGGCCGGGGTTGCGAGTCCTAGCGGCGCCCGGCCGGGGCTGCCAGGGTGCGCTGCCGCGAGTGCTACCGGCGGCCCTTCTTCCGCTGCTGCGCCCGGCGCTGGGCCCGGTTACTGCCCCCGCTCGCAGCGCCGCCCGCCCCGACGCCATCCGCGCGGCGGGCCGGGGTGGGCGCCCCGGCACCGTTCTCCTGGTGCACCTCGACCTCGGCGTCGCCGTCCACGCTCGGCGCACTGTACTGCAGCTGCCGCGGCGCGTCCGGCTGTACGAGGCCCTTCGCAACGAGCACGGGGGCCGGGCTGCCCTCTTCGCCCTCGGTACCGTCTTCGGCCGCGACCTGCACCTCGAGGTTGAACAGGTAGCCGACCGACTCCTCCTTGATCGCGTCGGTCATCGCCTGGAACAGCTGGTAGCCCTCACGCTGGTACTCGACCAGCGGGTCGCGCTGCGCCATTGCCCGCAGGCCGATGCCCTCCTGCAGGTAGTCCATCTCGTACAGGTGCTCGCGCCACTTACGATCCAGGACGGAGAGCACCACTCGGCGCTCGAGGTCGCGCATCAGCTCCTCGCCGAGCTCCGCCTCGCGAACGTCATAGGCCAGCTGCGCGTCGCTCACCAGCTCCTCGATCAGCATGTCCTTCGTGATGCCGGCCCTTCCGCCGGCCTCCTCGACGACATCCCCCACCGAGATCGACACCGGATACAGCGTCTTGAGATTCGCCCACAGCTGGTCGAGATCCCAGTCGTCGACGAAGCCCTCCGCCGTCGCGCTCTCGACGTAGGCGCGCACCGTGTCGGCGACGAAGTGACGCACTTGTTCGTGCAGGTCTGCGCCTTCGAGCACCCGGCGCCGCTCGGCGTAGATGACCTCGCGCTGCCGGTTGAGGACGTCGTCGTACTTCAGCACGTTCTTGCGGATCTCGAAGTTGCGCGCCTCGACCTGACTCTGTGCACTCGCGATCGCCCGCGTCACCATGCGTGACTCGATCGGCACGTCTTCGGGGATCTTCGCGGCCGTGAGGAACGACTCGACCATCCCGGCGTTGAACAGCCGCATCAGGTCGTCCTGCAGGGAAAGGTAGAACCGGCTCTCCCCGGGGTCGCCCTGGCGACCGGACCGTCCCCGCAGCTGGTTGTCGATCCGGCGGGACTCGTGGCGTTCCGTGCCCAGCACGTACAGGCCGCCGAGCTGGACCACCTCGTCGTGTTCGGCGGCGACGCCCTCCATCGCGCCCTTCAAGACGTCGGGCCAGGCGGTCTCGTACTCCTCCGGCGTCTCCTCGGGGTCCAGTCCGCGCCGGCGCATCTCGGCGACAGCCATGAACTCCGCGTTCCCGCCGAGCATGATGTCGGTGCCGCGGCCCGCCATGTTGGTCGCGACCGTGATCGCGCCCTTGCGGCCGGCCTGCGCGACGATCGCCGCCTCCCGCTCGTGCTGCTTCGCGTTCAGGACGTCATGCGGGACCTCCCGGCGGCGCAGCAGCCCCGACAGGTATTCGCTCTTCTCCACGCTGGTCGTGCCGACCAAGACTGGCTGGCCTTCCTCGTGCCGCTCGACGATGTCATCGACGACCGCCTCGAACTTGGCCTGCTCGGTCTTGTAGATGAGGTCCGACTGATCCTCCCGGATCATCGGCCGGTTCGTCGGGATCGATACGACACCGAGCTTGTAGATCGACATCAGCTCAGCCGCCTCAGTCTGGGCGGTACCGGTCATCCCGGCGAGCTTCTCGTACATGCGGAAGTAGTTCTGGAGGGTGATCGTGGCGAGCGTCTGGTTCTCGCTCTGGATCTCCACGCCCTCCTTGGCCTCGATGGCCTGATGCATGCCCTCGTTGTACCGGCGGCCGGGCAGGATGCGGCCGGTGTGCTCGTCGACGATGAGCACCTCGCCGTTCTGCACGACGTACTCCTTGTCGCGCTTGAACAGCTCCTTGGCCTTGACCGCGTTGTTCAGGAAGCCGACGAGCGGGGTGTTGACGCTCTCGTACAGGTTCTCGATGCCGAGGTAGTCCTCGACCCGCTCGATGCCGGTCTCCAGGATGCCGACGGTGCGCTTCTTCTCATCGACCTCGTAATCGACGTCGATCTGCATCCGGGTCGCGATCTTGGCGAACTCGACGTACCACTTGGTCGGTTGGTCCGCCGGACCGGAAATGATCAGTGGTGTCCGGGCCTCGTCGATCAGGATCGAGTCGACCTCGTCGACGATGGCGTAGGCGTGTCCGCGCTGTACCAGGTCGTCCGCCGACCACGCCATGTTGTCGCGAAGGTAGTCGAAGCCGAATTCGTTGTTCGTCCCGTACGTGATGTCGCAGGCATAGGCCTTGCGGCGCTCGTCCGGCCGCATCTGACCGAGGATGCACCCCACCGACAGCCCAAGGAACCGGTAGACCCGGCCCATCAGATCCGACTGGTATTCCGCCAGGTAGTCGTTGACCGTGACCACGTGCACGCCGCGGCCGCTGAGCGCGTTGAGATACGCCGGGAGCGTGGCCACGAGCGTCTTGCCCTCACCGGTCTTCATCTCGGCGATGTTTCCGAGGTGCAGCGCGGCGCCACCCATGATCTGCACGTCGAAGTGCCGCTGGCCAAGGGTGCGTCGGGCCGCCTCTCGCACCGTGGCGAAGGCCTCCGGCAGCAGGTCGTCGAGGCTCTCGCCCTCGGCGAGCCGCGTGCGAAACCGCTCGGTCTCCTCCCGTAGCTCGACATCCGTGAGCCGGGCGAAGTCCTCCTCGAGCGCATTCACCTGGTTGGTGAGCCCCTGCAGCCGCCGCAGCACGCGGCCCTCGCCTGCGCGGAGCAGCTTTTCGACGATCTTCGGCACGCTGCCGTCTCCCGTTTTCGACGTTCTACCTCGCGGCGGTACACGGCGCCGTCCCAGGCATGACGAACAAGGGCCCGTCCTCGTGCCCGAACCCATCGTAGACACTCCGTGACCCCTACACGGGCAGCCGGGGCGACCGAGCCCGGGCCGTTGCGGTGGACAGGCCTGCTCGGCGAGGCTCAGGGGGTGGTCAGCACGCAGAGCATCGGCTCGGACGAGGTGCCGATTCTCGGCGACGGCGTCGTAACCCTGCGCGCCCACCGACCCGACGACACGGACCGGATCATCGCGCACGCCCGCGATCCGCAGATGCAGCGATGGACCCAGGTTCCGGTTCCGTACGGCCGGCGGGACGCCGAGCAGTTCCTGGCGACCGCCGCAGCCAACTGGGCCACCGGCCGCGCCTTCTCGTTCGCCATCCACGCGGAGGACGGGTTCGCCGGCAGCATGGACCTGCGACCCCTGGGCGACGGCGCGGCGGAGATCGGCTACGCCCTGGCCCCGTGGGCCCGTGGCCGCCGGGTCATGAGCCGGGCACTGCGCATCTGCTTGCGCTGGGGATTCGAGGACCGCGGGCTCGAGGTGGTGCAGTGGCGAGCGCAGGTCGGCAACTGGCCGAGCCGCCGGGTCGCCTGGGCCTGCGGGTTCCGGGTGGAAGGCACGGTCCGTGGACTGCTCGCCCATCGCAGTCGCCGGGAGGACGGCTGGATCGGCACCTTGCGCCGCGAGGATCCGATGACGCCGGCCCACGCGTGGTTCGACCCGCCCGTCCTCACGGACGGGCCCCTTGCCCTGCGCCCCCATCAGATCTCCGACCTGCCCGACATCGTGGAGGCCTGCCAGGACGTGGAGACCCAGCGCTGGCTGGACATCCCGCACCCGTACAGCGAGGAGGACGCCGTGCGGCACCTCACCCGCGTTCGCGAGCAGCAGGCGTCGGGGCGTGGGCTGTATTGGATCGTGGCCGACGCCGGCAGCTCGCAGCTGAAGGGCGAGATCGGCCTGTTCGTGCGCGATGACTCCGGCCGCCACGGCGAAGTCGGGTACTGGGCGCATCCGCGCAGTCGCCGCCGGGGCGCGATCAGCAGCGCTACCCGCCTGGTGGTCCGGCACGCCCTGCTGCCCCGCGACGTCGGCGGCCTGGGCATGGACCGGGTGTTGTTACGAGCCGCCGCTGCGAACCACGCCTCGCAGCGTGTGGCGGAGCGGGTCGGCTTTGTGCGGGCGGGACTGGACCGCAACGCCGGACGGGCGCGCGATGGCACCCTGCACCACGACATCCGCTTCGACCTCCTGCCGGATGACCTGCCTGTTGCGCCGGACGACCTGCGAACTGCGGACGGGCCATGACCGACGACGACGCCCCGCGCCGGTCACCGAGGCCGCCGCGGCAGCCACAGCTGCCCCTCCCCGGCTCCCTCGTCCTGCGCCCATGGACCCCCGACGACACGGCGGGCCTGCTCCTCGCGGTGCGTGACCCGGCGGTACGGCGTTACGCCGGGCGTCTCATCGATTCACGCACGCAGGCCATGGAGTCCGTCCGGCTCTGGGCGCGTTCGTGGATCGACGGAACCGGCGCTGCCTGGGCGGTGGCGGACAGGAGTGGGCAGGTCCTTGGCTCCCTCAGGTTCCAGATCCTGGACCTCGAGCTGCGATGCGGCTCCGTGGGGTACTGGCTACTGCCGGAGGCTCGAGGAAGAGGCGTCGCCGCACACGCCCTGCGCACCGCCACGAGCGTGGTCTTCCGCCGACTGGACTGGCACCGGATAGAGCTGTACCACGCCGTGGAGAACGAGCGGTCCTGCAACGTGGCGCGCCGGTCTGGGTATCTCTTCGAGGGCGTCATGCGGGAGGCGATGCGTTATCCCGTGGACGGCCGCTGGTCCGACGAGCACCTGCATGCCCGACTGGCTAGTGATCCGGTCGACGTCGCCCGACCCTGACGGCGGCACGCAGGTGCGCCGCCAGATCACCGACGTCCTGCACCACGACGTCCTCCAGCTCTAGCCAGTCCGCCATCAGCCGCAACTCGGCGGCGAGCTCCGTGGCGGCGTGCGCGATGGGCCGGGGGGTCCGCAAGCCCCGGGCGGGCACCACCACGGCGTCCGGCTCCGCCCAGGCGGCCTGCACGAGCAGCCTGCCGCCGTCCGACGAAGTCCGCGGGCGGTCGGCCTTCAGATCGACCCGGGCCACCAGCCGATCGTCCAGCAGGAACGGCAGCACGTAATAACCGTGAACCCGCTTGGCGGCCGGCGTGTATATCTCCAGCCGGTAACGGAAGCCGAACAGTGCTTCGGTCCGCGACCGCTCCCAGATGAGCGAGTCGAACGGCGACAGCAGGGCTCGCGCGTCGATCCGGCGCGGCAACCGCGCCTCGGGATGGAGATAGGCGGGCCGCGGCCACCCCTCCACCGTGACCGGAAGCAACTCCCCCGCGTCCACCAGGTCCGCGAGCGGTCCACGCGCCACCCCGGGCCGCAGCCGGAAGTAGTCCCGCAGGGCCAGCTCGTCGGCCACCCCGAGCGCACGGGAGGCGATGCGCAGGAGCTCGCGATGCGCGTCGTCGGGATCGAGATCGGGTGCAGCGGCCACCTCGGCGGGCAGCACCCGATCCGGTGGCGCGTACTGGCGCTCGAACTGGGTGGTCCGGCCCGCCGAGGAGATCCGGCCGGACCAGAAGAGGAATTCGACGCCCCGCTTGACGTCCGACCAGTTCCAGCCCCATTCCGTGCCCCGCTTCGGGCGCTCGTGTCCCAGGGCGCGTTCGATCTCGGCGGACGTCAGCGGCCCCTGCGACGTCACGACCTGGAGAATGTCCTCCAGCAGCTCGGGTTGTTCCCGCGCGATGCGAACCATGCCTCCCCACGCATCCGCCGTCGCCTTGGCCATCCGCGGCCGCAACAGGCGATGAGTGGCGGGCGACACGAAGGACGCCTCGTGCGCCCAGTACTCCACCAGGCGGCGCGGGCGGACGCTCGTAGCCCGGTCCAGCAGCTCACGGCGGTACGCGCCGAGGCGGGAGAACACCGGCACGTAGTGACTGCGCGACAGAACGTTGACCGAGTCGATCTGCAGCACACCCACCGTATCGATCACACGCTGGACCTGGCGCATGGTGACAGCGCCAGCGGGACGGGGGACGCCGAGACCCTGGGCGGCCAGCGCGATCCGGCGCGCCTGGGCCAGGCTCAGCCGCTCTCGGGTCCGAGGAATGCGGCGGGGGTAGGCAGCAGCCGATGACGCACTGCGGGTAGCGGTCTGCACGAGGGCGATCCTGCCAGCCGGCACCGACAGCCCGCGGGTGCGCTGGGCTGGCCAGCTCGAAGCTACGCGCGACGACGACAATGCCCCCTGGCGGGATGCCGGGGTCAGATCCGGTCCGCGATCTCCCCTATCCGCGGACCCTCACAGCGACTTCGCTCAGAGGCTCGTGTCGATCGACGCTTCGGCGGTCTCCACCTGGAGCCGGATCAGCCCGTAATTCCAACCGCGCCGCCGGTAGACAACGCTCGGGCAGCCACTGTCCGCGTCCACGAACAGGAAGAAGTCGTGCCCCACCAGCTCCATTTCATACAGGGCCTGATCGAGCGACATCGGAACGGCGCGGTGCTCCTTGGTGCGGATCACGACCGGGCTGCCTTCGAGGCTGTCGGCCGCAGGGCCGGGCCCACTGGTGTCAGCCGCCTCCGCGGACTGTCCGGCTTGCTGCGGCACGGCTGATGCGGCACCATCCGCCGACACGATGGCCGCTACGTCCGGAGGTTCGACGAAGCCGTTCCCAGGTCGTGCACGCACCGAAGCCGGGGTCTGCCGCCCATGGTGCACCTTGCGCCGATCACCGAGACGGCGCAGGCGCTCGAGCAGCTTGCCGAAGGCGAGGTCCAGAGCCGCCGCCGGCTCTTCCGCACTCGCCTCTGCCCGGATGACCGGGCCCTTGTCGCGGACGGTGATCTCCACCTTCTTGCAGTTGTTGGCCTGCCGTGGATTGCGCTCGTGGGACAGCTCTACGTCCACGCGGTGGGCGCGGGGAGCGAACTGCGCGATCTTGCTGAGCTTGTCCTCCGCCTGCCGGCGGAACCGTTCGGGCACATCCGTGCGCCGTCCGGTGATCACGATCTCCACGATGGTCCTCCTGTCGCAATTCGGGTCGTCGTCACCACTGCAACGACTCGGCGTGGCCGGAGGTCACCGACCACGCCTCGACGGACCGCCTCCCCCCAACGGCCGTCCCGCCGGCCCTTCGATCCCGACAGTTCGGCCGTTCATCCCTCGAAACGCCTCGTATCTCTCGTATTTCTCGACGTCGGCGGCCTGCTGTCGCCGACAGTTCGTGCACGATCGAGGCTAGTCCACGCGGGCGTTTCCGGATACCCCGAGTCGCGGCTTGGTTACTGAGAGGCAGCACACGCCCACGACGCGTGCCCCCGCCCAGGTCAGTGCGCGCACTGCCTCAGCCGCTGTCGAGCCCGTGGTGAGGACGTCGTCCACCACAATGCACGGCCGGTTGCCGATCGCGCGCAGCCAGCTACGACGGACCTCGAACGCACCCCTGAGATTCGCCGCCCGGCCGCGAGCGTCCAACCCCGCCTGATCGCGCACGCGGCGGGTGTGGCGCAGCGCCGGCACCACGCCGACGGGCGTCATCCAGGGGCGGACCGGCGCCACGCCGACGTGGGCGGGACTCGCGACAGCCGACCGGCGGGTCGCGGCGCCTGGACGGGGCGTCGCGCCGGGGGAAGGCCCCGCAGCGGGACCGGGCGTCGCGGCACGTTGACGGGATGTCGCGGCCACGCGGCGCGCCGTGGCTCGTGTCAGGTCGCCCACCAGGTCCGTGCCCCGGACCTGCCGCGACCGCCACGAAGACGGGACGGGCACGAGGGCAACACTCCCGACGGCGGGCGATTCGGCGAGGCATGCCGCCAGCGGCCGCACCAGGGCGTCGGCGAAGGGCGCGGTGAGGTCTTGACGACTCCGCTCCTTCCACGCGACCACCAGCCGGGCCGGCGTCCCCGCGTACTCGCACGCACCCCACACCGGAATGATCGCGCCCGTGCCCGGGGGACCGCGCAGCCCGACCCGCACCGGCGGCCTGTGCAACGTGGCACCGCAGACGTCGCACAACCCGATGTCCGGATGCCCGCAGCCCGCGCACCGCACCGGCCACAAGAGTCCTGCCAGCTCCACGAACGCGAGCTGCACGGCGCCGAAACCGGCGCCCCCGGGGGAACGAGTCTCGCGGCCCGGGGGGCGGTCCGTGCCGCCGGGAATGACACTCGGGAGTCCGTCCATGAGTCCAGCGTGTCGGTCCGCCGTTCCCGCGGGAGGTGACGTGGCGAATCTGTGGATGACGGGACGAACGGCGACGTTGTGGACTGAACGAAAGTGACGAGCGCGCGCTGATTGGTACACAAGCGGCTCATTGAATATGCACGGCGCGGGCGATGATCGAGTGTGCTGGCGTACATCGCGCCCCGGCGCTGGTCAGCTGGCGTACGCGTGCCACCGCGCCCCGGCGCTGGTCAGCCGGCGTACGCGTGCCACCGCGCCCCGGCGCTGGTCAGCCGGCGTACGCCGGCCACCGCGCCCCGGCCACCAGCTCCCACCGCGCGCCGACGCGCACCAGAGTGCCCGCAGCGGTGCCGGCCACCAGCGTTTCGTCGCCCTTGCCCGCAGCGATCGTGAGCGCACCCGGCGCGGGAGACATCTCGGTCATCCGTCCCCCGATGTGAATGATCCATGGCCGCACACCGCCCGGGACGCCAGAGCCCGCGGCGGCCATCCGCCGACCGAGCACGACGACGTGCACCTGATCGACCCACGCGGCGTCAGCGACCCCGACCAGGTCGGGCGTCAGCTTGAGGGGCTCATTGAGCGAGACCGGCCGACCGGTGTTGTCCCGCACGACCCCGGACACGAACACAGCGGCCCGCCCGCCACGGTGGGCCGCGATCAGCACGCGGGCATCGTCCCGTGACGCCCGCAGGCTCACGACCTGGTACCCCGCAAGCCACGGTGCGGCGACCTCCCGTGCAGGGGCGTCCTGCCGCGCCGCCACGACCGTGCCAGTGTCGGCCTGCGGCGCGGACCACACCCACCCGCGCGGATCGAAGGACGGCGGGGTGAGGTTCGTCCCGCGAATCACGGTCGCCGCGGCCGCAGTCCCGGGCAACTGCAGGAGCACCGACGCCCGCCCCGGTCCCAGCACGGCGTACGCGCTGCTGTCGGCGGCGACGGCGGGATGAGTGGCACCCGCCACGTTCAGCCCGCGCACGCCGTTCACCGGCTCGAGCTCGCGTCCGACCAGCCGGGCGATCCGACCCGCCGCATCGAGAACGACCGGGCGGGAATCGACCTGCGGATCGGTCTGCACCCGCGGCATCCGGTCGGGCGGACCCCCGTCACCCGACGTCCCGGACCCCGGGATGTCGAAGGGCAGGCGCTGTGCAGTGATGCGGACCGTCGTGATGGTCCGCAGCTGTCCGAGCGTGGCATCCAGCTGCGCCAGCAGTAATTGTCGCTGCCGGGTGGTGGCCGAGCGCACGCGCTCCGTCAGGTCCACCGTCGCGACGTCGCCGGAGACCAAGACCGCGGCGACCGCCATCTCCGTGCCGGACGGCGCCCCCGTCGTCACCGCGCCGTCCAGCCACGGCGACGGCCCGTCGAGCAACGCCCGGACCAGCGCCGTGGGCACCTCGCGGTTCCCAGGGAACCAGTGGACGTCAGGAACGAGGAAGTCTCCGCTGGGATCCGGGAAGTACACGGGGAACGGCCGGAACGTCACGGCGAAGTCGGTCGCCGTGATCAGGATGCCGTCGCTGAGCACGCTGATCCGCCACTCACCGTCCTGCCGGATCAGTCCGAACTTGGCAGTCGCCGTCTCCCCCGGCGCCGCGATCGAGTACCGGCCGGCAGCGTCGATCCGGGCCTCGACCGGGACGCGGACCGTTACCGACGCCGACGTCGCGCTGTCCAGCATCTCGGGGGTCACCGGCCGATGCCCGATGGCCTTCCCGTCCAGCGTCGTCAGGATGGGGGTCTGGGCACGCTCGCCGGGGTAAACCACGATGGAGGTGTCCGGACGCCAGGTCAGGCGCCGGCTCATGGACAGGAAGCTGCGGGCCACCCGGTGGTCGTCGGCGAAACCCGCAGCGGCGTGCAGGAACCCCGCAACGATCTGGTCGGGTCCCACGCCCTCCACCGGGCCTTCGGGGATGACCAGGAAGACACCGTCGCGTGGGTCGTCCCCGACCGGACGTCCCGGCACCACAGGGCCGGTGTGCGGAATGCTGGCGCATCCGGCCAGAGCAGTGACGACCAGCCCCGATACGAGCCCGACCACCAGCCCGCGCCACCTTTGCCGCGTCACGGCGCGTCCTCACCGCGCATGAGGAGCAGACCGGCATCGTCCGCCGGTCCGCCGTCACGGATGAGCACGCGCTCGCTCCCGTTCGGCTCCGGGCCCGCGGGACCGAGCCGGGTGCCG
>Ga0081539_10000504_pt1 | contig 81870 bp, 88 predicted proteins | sample TabmetS4T2R2_FD_71023 | JGI IMG/M metagenome (GOLD analysis project Ga0081539, IMG submission 71023) | Tabebuia heterophylla rhizosphere microbial communities from the University of Puerto Rico - S4T2R2 | ecosystem: Host-associated > Plants > Roots > Rhizosphere ...
TCCCGGCTGAGATACGCCCCCACGCTCACGACGTTTGTCGCCACGGAAGGATCCCCGACCGTGTTCAATCCCGGACCGCTGTTACCGGCCGAGAAAAACATCTGCACCTTGTACTGTTCGATGAGCCGGTTGTAGATCTCGTCGCGTGCCGTATTGCCGTCGTTGAGCGCGGGAAGTCCGCCGATCGACATGTTGATCACGTCCACCGCCGCCTGCTTCACGGCGTAGATCATGCCCTCGATCATGGCGTGATTCGTGCAGCCGTCAACGAACAGGCAGGCCCGGACCGAAACCAGCTTCGCCCCCGTCCCGCCAAGCGCCGAGCGGCGCGCCAGCAGCTCGACGCCGAGCCTCGACCCCGGCCCGGCGACCACCACCGACCCCCGCACCGCGCCCCCGCGCTGCACCCCGGCCACGACCAGCTTGCTGGCCGCCGGCCCACTCGTCCCGGCGGCACCGCCCCCGCCTCCACCGCCCGTCCCACCACCGCCGCCACCCGGCGGCGGTTCCTCGGGGATCGTCGCCGAGACGACGACGCTGCCTTCCATGAACCCGTGCAAGCCGCAGACGAACGTGTAGGTCGCTTCGGCATCGAATTTGCAGTTGCCGGCCCAGCCCGGGCCGGCAGGGTTGGCGGGCAGCGGCGGCACCGCACCGGAGTTGGTCCCGGCGGTCTGTTCGCAGCTGGTCGGCGCCGGCCCGGTGAAGACGACGTTGTGGCTGCTGGCGCCGCTGGGATAGGAGAAGCCGACCGTCCCGCCCGGCGCGATCACGACTTTGCTCTGACCGTTCGCCGGGTTTCTCCAGGCGGTGTCGACGGCGTTGATCGTCCCGGTCAGCGGCGGCGCCTCGGCGACCGCTGTCGCGGGAACCAGCACCACGAGCGCCGCCAGGGCCAGCGACGCTGCAACGCGTTTCGTTCTCCCCATCGCCCCCGTATACGGGGGCGGGTCGGCAAAGGTTCAAGGTAGCCTGCAAAAGGATGGCCGCCGCCGACGCGCACACGACGACGCTGCTGATCGGCGGCGAGCGAGTGGCCGGCGCGGGCGCCCCGGTCGCGGTCGAGAACCCGTACACGACCGAGACGATCGCCGAGGTCGCCTCGGCCTCGCCCGAGCAGCTCGACGCCGCCGTCGCCAAGGCCCGGGAGGCCTGGCAGGAGTGGGGGCGGATGCCCGCCGGGGAGCGCTGCGAGCTGCTGCACGAGGTCGCGCGCAAGCTGCGCGAGAACGCCGAGGAGCTGGCGCGGACGATGACCGCCGAGGGCGGCAAGCCGCTGATCGAGAACCGCGACGAGCTGGAGTGGACCGGCGCCGCCTTCGACTACTACGCGGAGATCGGCCGCGACCACGCCGGCCGCGTGATCCCGCCGATCGAGTCGACCCAGCTGGCGATGGTGGTCAAGGACCCGCTCGGCGTGGTCGGCTGCATCGTCCCCTGGAACTACCCGCTGCTGCTGCTCGCCTGGAAGGTCGCGCCGGCGCTCGCGGCCGGCAACTGCGTGGTCTGCAAGCCCTCCGAGCTGACCCCGCTCTCGACCCTGATGCTGGACGCCGTCTTCGACCACCTGCCGGCCGGCGTGGTCAGCCTGCTCGCCGGGGCGGGCGACGTCGGCGGTCAGCTCGCCGCCCACCCCGGCGTCGACTGCATCGCCTTCACCGGCTCGGTCGCGACCGGCAAGAAGGTCGCCGCAGCCTGCATCCCGCGGATGGCGCGGATGAACCTGGAGATGGGCGGCAAGGACGCCTTTATCGTCTGCGCCGACGTCGCCCCGCAGCTCGAGGTCGCCGCCCGCGGCGGCGCCTGGGCCGCTTTCCTCAACGCCGGCCAGGTCTGCACCTCGGCCGAGCGCTTCTACGTGATGGAGGACGTCTTCGACGACTACGTCAGCGCTTTCGTCGAGCACACCAGGGGCCTCGTCCTCGGCGACCCCTTCGCGGTCGAGACCGACCTCGGCCCGATGATCTCCGGCCCGCAGCGCCAGAAGGTCGTCGCCCAGCTCGAGGCGGCGAGCGCGGCCGGAGCCGAGGTCCTGACTGGAGGCGACGACGGCGGCCAGGCCCGCGGCCACTTCCTCTCCCCCGCGGTCGTCACCGGCGCCGCCGCCGACAGCGCCCTGCTGACCGAGGAGACCTTCGGCCCGGTCGCCCCGCTGGTCCCGGTCAAGTCGCTCGAGGAGGCGATCGCACTCGCCAACGGGACCGAGTTCGGGCTCGGCGCCAACGTCTACACCGCCGACCTCGAGAACGCGGTCCGCTGCATGCGCGAGCTGCGCGCCGGCACGGTCTGGATCAACGACCCGCTGACCGACAACGACGCCGGGCCCTTCGGCGGCTTCAAGAGCAGCGGCCTCGGCCGCGAGCTCGGCCGCGAGGGCCTCGAGGCCTTCCAGGAGACCAAGCACGTGCACATGGAGAGCCGGATCGAGCGCAAGGAATGGTGGTACCCGTACCGGGAGTACGGGGGCGGCGACGCCCCGCCGCACGCCTGAACGCCGGCCGGCTGATCCATACCGATCCCGTACCGACGGGATCAAGTTCCCCGTCCTTTCGCTCGATACAGAGCGGGTGACCCGCCTCACCCCTCGGCTCAAGCGCTGGATCCTGCTCGGCGGCGGGCTCCTCACCCTCGCCCTGCTCCTCTTCACCCTGCACGCTGCGACCGGCTTCGGCGGCAGCGCCGTCGACGACCTCTTCGGGATCTGGATCTACGACGGCTTGATGCTCGGCGCCGCCGCTTCCTGCCTGGCCCGCGCGGCGCTGATCCACCGCGAACGCCTGGCCTGGGGGCTGCTCGGCGCCGGCCTGCTGTTCTGGACCGGCGGGGAAATCTTCTACTCGGCCGCCTTCGCCGGCAGCGAAGACGTCCCGATCCCCTCGCTCGCCGACGCCGGCTACCTCGCCTTCTACCCGCTCGCCTACGTCGGCCTGATCGTGCTGATGCGGGAGCGCATCGGCTCCTTCCCGGCGACCCGCTGGCTCGACGGGTTGATCGTCGGCTCCGCGGTCGCCGCGCTCGCCGCCGCCCTCGCCCTGAAGCCGATCGTCGACGCCAGCACCAGCGGCGACACCGCCGCGGTGATCACCAACCTCGCCTACCCGATCGCCGACCTGGCGCTGCTGACCCTGGTCGTCACCGCCGCCGCCTTCACCGGCTGGCGGCCCGGCCTCAGCTGGCTCACCCTCGGGCTCGGCCTCGTCGCCCTCGCCGTCTCCGACGGGATCTACCTCTGGCAGTCGGCGCGAGAAACCTACGTCGAAGGCGGCATCCTCGACGCCGCCTGGCCGCTTGGCGCGCTGCTGCTCGCGGCGGCCGCCTGGCTCGCCCCGGGACCGCGGAAGCGACAGGTCGAGGCGCGCGGCCTGCGGGTTGCGATCATGCCCGCCGGGGCCGCCCTGGTCGCGATCGGCGTGCAGGCGGCCGACCACTACAACGCCGTCCCCGGGATCGCCGTCTGGCTCTCCCTCTTCACCCTCCTCATCGTCGTGGTCCGGCTGGCGCTCGCCTTCCGCGAAACCCAGACGAGCCTGGAGACGAGCCAGCGCGAGGCGCTGACCGATGAGCTGACCGGCCTGCCCAACCGTCGCCGCCTGATGGAGGACCTCGAGCTCGTCGCCGAGACCCCGGCGCAGAACGGCAACCTCTGGCTGCTGGTGATGTACGACCTCGACGGCTTCAAGGCCTACAACGACAGCTTCGGCCACCCGGCCGGCGACGCGCTGCTTGCCCGGCTCGGCAACCGCCTGAAGGAGTTCGCCACGCCCTACGGCGGCGCCTACCGTCTCGGCGGCGACGAGTTCTGCCTGCTGGTCCAGTGCACCGCGGGGGCGGTCGACAGCGTCGTCGCCGGCGGCGGCGCGGCGCTCGCCGAGCAGGGCGAAAGCTTCATCGTCACCGCCTCCCAGGGCAGCGTCCTGCTGCCCAGCGAGGCGCGCACCCGGGAGACCGCGTTGCAGCTGGTCGACCGCCGCATGTACGCGAACAAGAGCCGCGAGCGGGCCTCCGCCGGGTCGCAGTCGCGCGACGTCCTGCTGACCGCGCTGCGCGAGCGCCAGCCCGACCTGCACGCCCACATCACCGACGTCGCCGCGCTCGCCAGCCAGGTCGCCGAAGAGCTCGGGCTCGACGCCGAGCAGCGCGACGAGATCCGCCGGGCGGCCGAGCTGCACGACATCGGCAAGGTCGCGATCCCCGACGCGATCCTCAACAAGCCCGGCCCGCTCGACGACCAGGAGTGGGAGTTCATGCACAAGCACACGCTGATCGGCGAGCGGATCATCGCCTCCGCCCCGGCCCTGGTCCCGGTCGCCCGCCTGGTTCGCTCAAGCCACGAGCGCTGGGACGGCGGCGGCTATCCCGACGGGCTCGAGGGCGAGCAGATCCCCGTCGGATCGCGGATCGTCAGCGCCTGCGACGCCTACATGGCGATGCTGAGCGAGCGCCCCTACAGCGTCGCGATGCGCCCGACCCGAGCGCTGGAAGAGCTGTCGAACTGCGCCGGAGCGCAGTTCGACCCACAGATCGTGGACGCTCTTCGTCGCGTCGCCGAGCGCTCTAGCCCAGCGTTAGCTTGACCTTGGCGCCCCTGGCGAGCACCGCCTTGGGCTTCGGCGACTGCTGCCTGACCTTGCCGGTCATCTTGCTGACGCCTTTGCGCAGCGTGACGTTGCCGAGCTTGCAGCCGCCGCGCGCAATCGCCTGCTTCGCCTTGCCGAGCTTGAGATTGCGCAGCTGCGGCACCACGCACCCGGTGTAGGTGAAGCGGTCGCCGCGGACCGCGGCGCTGGTCCCGGCCAGGGTGGTGACGGTGACGTCGAAGCTGCCGACCTTCTTGCTCTTCGGCGCCGTGGCGACGATTTCGGAGTCGGATTCGACTTTGAACGTCTGCGCCGTCAGCTCGCCGAACTTGACCGCGCTGGCGCCGGTGAAGTTGGAGCCGACGATCTTCACCTCGGTGCCGCCGGTGACCGAGCCGGAGGCCGGGGCGATCGAGTCGACCTCGGGGGTCGGCTGCACTTCCGCGCTGAGCTCGATCTCTTTGCCGGAGACCGGTTCGCGCCCCGGCACCGTCGCCCCTTCGAACGGGGTCGGGAAGATCGTCGTGAACGACGCTCCCGCCGCGGCGGCGAACCCGAGTTCGTCGGTTTTGTTGGTCGGGTCGACGGCAAGCAGGTCGCCGGCCCTGATCGGCAGGTTGGTGTTGAACGTCTCCAGCCCGGCCGAGTTCGGGACGACCGGGTTGCTGGTCCCGACCGCGGTGTAGGCGCCGAGCCCGTTCGGGCGCAGGATGCGCAGGAAGAACGGGCCGCCTTTGGCCCCGACCAGGCGCCAGCGGACCACCGTGCCGGTGACCGGCGAGGCGAGGCTGGCGCCTTTCTCCGGCAGCGCCGTGTTGAGGAACGTCTGGACTTCGTTGACGGGTTCGGATACCGCGCCCGACGGCAGCACGCTGCCGACCGTGACCGTGTTGGCCTGGGCGGATCCGACGAACAGAAGAGCGAGAACGCTCGCGACGATGAACGCGGGCAGCACTGACCGCCGGCGTACGAGGACACCTTTCATTACTGCTTCCCCCTTGCTGAGTAGTGCCCGGCCACAGGGTGGGCCGGGGTCCGGTTTCTGACTGAGCTAAACCGGGGCGCGAGAGTGAAGTTGCGGAAAAGCCCGACCGCTCAGGCGGATTGGGCCTACCCAGCTAGGGATTGAAGGCGAGGAAGAGGAAGGCGGCGAGCAGGATCAGGTGGACCCCGCCCTCCTGCAGGGTGGCGCGGCCGGGCAGCAGGGTCAGCGAGCTGACCAGGGCGGTGAGGACCAGGAGGACGATCTGGGTCGAGCCGAGGCCGAGAACCAGCGGCCCCTCGAGCCAGATCGAGGCCAGGGCGATCACCGGGATCGTCAGCCCGATGCTCGCCATCGCCGAGCCGTAGCCGAGGTTGAAGCTGATCTGGGTGCGGCCGCGGACGGCGTTGCGGGAGGCCGCCAGCGTCTCCGGCATCAGCACCAGCAGGGCGATCACGACGCCGACCGCGGACTGCGGCGCGCCGATCGATTTGACCCCGTCCTCGATCGCCCCCGAGCTGGTCTTGGCGAGGCCGACGACGGCGACCAGGGCGACGACCAGCAGCGCGAAGCTGCGGACCGCCTCGGACCGGCTCGGCGGCTCGTGCTCGGGCTCCTCGTCCTCCTCGCCCTCGGGCAGGAAGAGGCGCCGGTGGCGGATCGTCTGCACGACCAGGAAGAGGACGTAGAGGGCGAGCGAGGCGACCGCGGCGAAGGCGAGCTGGGAGGCGGAGAACTCCGGCCCGGTCTTGCTGGTCGTGAAGGTCGGCAGGACGAGGCTCAGGGTCGCCAGGGTGATCACCGTCGCGAAGGCGGTCGCCGAGCCCTCGGCGTTGAAGGTGGCGACCCGGTCGCGCAGGGCGGCGACCAGGATCGAGAGGCCGATGATCCCGTTGCAGGTGATCATCACCGCGGCGAACACCGTGTCCCGGGCCAGGGTCTCGGTTTCCTCGCCGCCGGCGACCATCAGGGTGACGATCAGCCCGACCTCGATCACCGTCACCGCGACCGCCAGGGTCAGCGCCCCGTAGGGCTCCCCGACCCGCTCGGCGATCACCTCGGCGTGGAAGACGGCGGCCAGCACCGCCCCGGCGAGGAGCAGGTCGAGCCCGACCACGACCGCCGTCGGCGGATGGCTCCCCCAGGTCGCGGCGGTCACGACCAGGGCGAGCAACGGGACCAGCGTCCGCCAGTTGTCGGTCACTCGCGCGAGGATCAAGGCCAGTCTACGGCCCGCCCTGGCCGTGGCCTCTCAGGCGCCCTCGGGCACGTCGCGCAGGACGAGGGTGCCGGCGAGCACCACGGCGAGGATCCCGACCACCTGGCTCGGCTCCATTCCCTGGTCGAGCGCGACGGCCCCGATCAGGGCGGCGAGCGCCGGCTCGATGCTGAAGAGGACGCCGGCCTTGGCCGGAGCGAGACGCCGCAGCGCCGCCAGCTCGAGCCGGAACGGGATCGCGCGGGCGAAGACGCCGACCACCGCCAAGGCGCCGAGGATCTCGAAGTCGCCGAGCTCCGGCACCGCGGCGAGGCTGAACGGCAGGAGGACGACCGAGGTCACGCACAGCGCCACCGCCAGCCCCTCGCCGGAGCCACCGTGGCGGGTGACCCGGGGCGCGGCGAGCACATAGAGCGCCCAGCCGACGGCGGCGACGAGGGCGAAGCCGATCCCGACCAGGTCGTCGCTCGGGGTGGCGCCGCTGACCAGGGCGACGCCGACCAGGGCGAGGGCCGCCGCGAGGAGGACGCCGCGCCGCCGCCCGGTCCAGATCGCCAGCCCCAGCGGCCCGAGGAACTGGACGGTGACGGCGCTGCCGAGCGGCAGATGATCGAGCGCGAGGAAGAGGAACGAGGAGGCGAGCGAGGCGACCAACCCAAGCGCGACCACGTCGTGCCAGCGCTGGCGCGACCAGGAGGAGACCCGCGGCCGGAAGACCGCCAGCAGGAAGAGCGCCGCGAAGACGTAGCTGACCCCGACCGCGGAAACCGGCGAGATCGAGTCGAAGGTGCTGGTCGCCAACGCCGCCCCGAGCTGGATCGAGGAGGCGCTGGCGAGGATCATCGCCGCGCCGGCGAGCTCCTCGCGATCGACGGGGGCGGACATCCGGCGATGTTATGGCGGGCCTTCCGCGCGCCCCGCTCGCCGACCCGCCGCAGCCCGAACCGCAGCGCGATCGCGGCCATGATCCCCTTAGCGGCGGCCGCGCGGACCTACGGAGCCGGGACGATGCGGATGTAGGGCTTCGGCGACTCCCAGCCGTCCGGGTAGCGTTCTTTCGCCTGCTCGTCGTTGACCGACCCGGCGATGATCACGTCCTCGCCCGGCTGCCACTGGGCCGGCGTCGCCACCTGGTTGTTGGCGGTCAGCTGCAGCGAGTCGATCACCCGCAGCACCTCGTCGAAGTTGCGGCCGGTGGTCATCGGATAGACGAGGATGAGTTTGATTTTCTTGTCGGGCCCGATCACGAAGACGTTGCGCAGCGTCGCGTTCTGGGCCGGCGTGCGCTCGGTCGGGTCGCCCTCGACGTCGGCCGGCAGCATCTCGTAGAGCTTGGAGACGTTGAAGTCGGTGTCGGCGATCAGCGGGTAGTTCGGCGCCGCCCCCTGGGTCTCGGCGATGTCATCGCTCCACTGCTCGGTGTTCTCCAGCGGGTCGACGGAGAGCCCGATGATCTTCGTGTTGCGCTTGTCGAACTCGTCTTTGATGCTCGCCATGTAGCCGAGCTCGGTCGTGCAGACCGGGGTGAAGGCGCGCGGGTGGGAGAACAGCACCGCCCAGTCCTCGCCGATCCAATCGTGGAAGTCGATCGTCCCCTCAGTCGTCTCCGCCGTGAAATTCGGCGCCTCCGAGCCAATCGTCAAAGCCATTGTCGAGTCTCCTTGTCTGGATTCCGTTGGGCCTAGCTTAGACGCCGGGCGACATCGTCTTCAGACCCGCCAGGCGCGCCACCGCCGCCTGCCGCTCGTCGTAGGTGACGAACGCGTCGACCGGCCCGAGCTCGACCGCCGAGGCGACGTGGATCGCGTCGAGCGTGCGCAGCGCCGGTTCGGCCAGCGCGCCGGCGCCGCGCAGCAGCGGCCGGTCGACCGGGTAAAGGGCCAGAGCTTCGATCAGCTCGCCCGCCCGGCGCAGCGCCGGCCGCAGCGCGAACTTCGGATTCGCCGCGGCGAGGCGCTGCAGGGCGCGGGGAATCTCGGTCAGCGCCAGCTCGCTGCTGACCAGTTCGGTCCCCTCCAGGCCGGCCCGCAAGGCATCGGTCTCGGTCTCGCGGTGCACCAGCTTGACCAGGGCCGAAGAGTCCGCATAGAAGAGCGGCAACGGGTCAGCGCTCGTCGTCGCGAACTTCGGCGAGGGCGCGGCTGAGACCGTTGGTGTCGTCGACGTCGATCTCCAGCGGCTCCGGCAACTGCGATCGGGTGGGCGGCGAGACCCGCCCGGCGGCGATCAACCGGTCGAGGTGGGTGGCGGTCGCCGGCGGCGGGCCAAGGACGGCGACCGGCCGGTTGCGGTCGGTCACGACCAGCGTCTCCCCAGCGCGCACGCGGCGCAGATGGACGCTCAGGTTCTGCCGCAGTTCCGCTACTCCAACCAGATTGCTCATGTACATGAAGGTAGCATCTCCGGGAGACGCCGCCACGGCTAGCTCCACGCTCATTCGCGGTCCCTCGCCAGCCGTACGGCTGCCTCCAGGTCACTCAGAACCCTGTCTCGGATCGCGCCGAGCAGGGCAACCATCGCCTCGCACTGGGCGGGACCGGCCGCGGCGATCGCCGGTGCGCAGCTTCCCGCGACCATCTCGATCAGGACCTCGCCGTTCTCCTCCCTGGGGAACGCATCGTCGGGCAAGTCCTCAAGCAGGGACGAGAGGAGGTCGGTGAGCGTGAGCCCGGTGCGCAGCTCGACGATCAGCGTCTCGCCCAACTCATCCCGCGGGGCTGCCGGCTCGCGACTCACCGAGGCCTAAGTCGACGGCGCCGCTGAATTCTCCCCCTGACCGAGACCTCGGTTTCCGCCGGCCCTATATCAACAGCGCATCCATCTGCTCGACCGCTTCGCGCAGGCCCTGCTCCATCCCCATCTCGCTCATCTTCTGCATCTGCTCGCGGGACTCGAAGGTCGAGCGCATCTCCATCCTGGTGCCGCCGTCGCGCGCGGAGAGCTCGACCCGCGCGGTCGTGGTTCCCATCGAGTCGACCGGGTTGCCGTCCTGGTCGGCGAACCCGTCCGTGAATTCGAGCGAGCGCGGCGGCTCAACCGCGCCGACCTTCCACCAGCCGCGATGCACATCCCCCTCGGGGCCGGTCATGAAGTAGGCGACGTCGCCGCCGGGGCTGAGTTCGTGCCGCTCGAAGGTCGCCGGGTGGGTCGGCGGCCCCCACCAGCGCTCCAGCTTGCGCGGGTCGGCCCAAAGCTCCCAGACCCGCTCGACCGGGGCCTCGAAGTCGGCGACCAGGGTCAGGGTGAGGGTCTCGAGGTCCTTCTCGACGCTGGTGATGCTCACTTGGTTCCTTTCCTAGCTGATTTCTTTGGGTGGTCGACTGGGGAATCGGCGGCGAGCAGGTCGGACATCCGCCCGACCCGGCCGCGCCACTCGGCCTCGAGCCGGTCGAGGACGCGGCGCGCCCGCTCCACCGCCTCGGGCTCGCTGCGCACGAGCTGTTCGCGGCCCTGGCGCTGCTTGACCACCAGGCCCGCCCGCTCGAGCGCCGCGACGTGCTTCTGCACCGCCGCGAAGCTCATCGGGTAGGCGGCGGCCAGCCCGGAGACCGAGACTTCCTCGCGTCCGCAGCGGCGCAGGATGTCGCGCCTGGTCGAATCGGCCAGGGCCCGAAAGACCTCGTCGGCCGCCGCCTCGCTCAGTTCACCTACAACCATCTGGTTGTAGGTTATCAGCCGCCTCCGTCAGCCCGGGTAAGGGATCAAGCTGGCGTCGATTTTCTCCCAGGCGCCGCGCAGCGAGGCGAGGTCGGCGGCGCGTTTTTTCGCCAGGTCGGCCTGCTCGTGCGAGTCGGCGGCGAGGTCGTAGAGGTGGTCGACGCCGTCGGTCAGGCGCACGTACTTGAGGTTGCCGCGGCGCAGCGCCCGCTGGCCTTTCATCCGCCAGAAGAGGTCGCGCTGCGGCGCTTTGCGGCCGCGGAACAGGTAGTCGACGAAACTGACGCCGTCGAGCGGGTAGGCGGGGTCCGGCTCGGCCCCGGCCAGCTCCAGCAGGGTGGCGTGCCAGTCCATCGTCACCACCGGCTCGTGGCTGACCTGGTGCGGCCGCAGCTTGCCCGGCCAGCTGAGCAGGGTGGAGACGCGGATCCCGCCCTCCAGAACCTGCGACTTGCCGCCCGAGAACGGCCAGACGTAGGAGAAGCGCTCGCCGCCGTTGTCGCTGGCGAACAGAACCAGCGTGTCCTCGAGCTGGCCGGATTTGCGCAGCGCCCCGATCACCTTGCCGATCGCCCCGTCGAGGTCCTCGACCATCTCGCGGTAGGTCTCCAGGGAGCCGCCGTCGTTGTGGAAGAGGACGTTCGGCTCACCGGCTTTGATCCGCGCCGTCAGCTCGTCGCTGACCGCTTTGTCGTGCGGCCCCTCCCAGGGCCAGTGCGGCGTCGTGAAGTTGAGGTTGAGCAGCCAGGGGGCGTCGTGGTCGCGGCGCAGGAACTCGGTCGCCCGCTCGGTGACGATCTTCGTGTAGTAGCGCAGGTCCTGGTACTCGACCTCGTCCTCGTAGAGGTCGTAGGCGCCGTTGTGGTTGATCTTCGAGAAGTAGTCGAGGCCGCCGCTGAAGTTGCCGAAGAACTCGTCCCAGCCGAGCCGGGTCGGGCTGAACCAGGGCAGGTAGCCGCAGTGCCACTTGCCGATCAGCGCCGTCTCGTAGCCCTCGCCTTTGAGCTGGGTTCCGAGGGTCGGGTGGTCGAGCGGAATCCCGTCGATCTCGTTCGGCGCCGCGATCGGCTCTTTCAGCCCGCCCGGCAACCGGCCGGGGTAGCGGCCCGTGTAGAGGCCGAAGCGGGTCGGCGAGCAGACCGAGGACGCCGAGTAGCCGTTGGTGAAGCGGACGCCCGAGGCGGCGAGCTTGTCGAGGTTGGGGGTGCGGATCTCGGGCGCGCCGTAGCAGGAGAGGTCGGCCCAGCCGAGGTCGTCGGCGAGGATCACGAGGATGTTGGGACGCCGCGGGTGTTTGCCTCCCTGCGAGCGAAAGCGCTGCTCGGCGGCGGCGTTGGCGGGGATCCAGCTGGGCAGGGTCGCCGCCGCCGCGCCGGCCGCCGCGAGGCCGGCGAAGCGGCGCCGGGTCATCCCGCTCGACCGCTGCTCCTCGGCGATCTCGTCCTGCCTGGTCTTGCTCTCGGAATCTGACATCTCGCCCTCCATGGGGGTAGGTGGCGAGCCGCCGCCGGGCGCGGCCCTCTGGTCGGCGCAGATTCTAGACTAAGTCGATAGAGAAAGACGTGAATATCGTGAGGTCGCAGCTGACCCCGGTATGCGGGAGGCAACTGCGACCTCGAGAATTGCCGGGGGTCAGCCGGTGACGGCTTTGACCACCGGGTAGTAGCCGCTGGCGTGGCCGGTGATCTTCGGGTGGTAGCTCTCCCCCACCGGGTTCGAGAGCCCGTTGATCCACTCGGTCGAGGAGCCACCGCCGCCGTCGCAGACCGCGTGGCCGACGAAGGACGGGATCACGTCGCGGAAGATGAAGTTGCCTCCCGCCCGGGTCGCCGCCGCGCTCATCTGGTTCTTCAGCTGGTCCGCGGTCTGGTTCAGCCGGGTCATCTCACTGCCGCTGAAGAAGGTCAGCGCGTTGCAGTCGGTCCCGTTGAACAGCCGAGGGTAGTCGAGCACGATCACTTTCGCGCTCGGCGCTTTGCCTTTGATCGCGTTGTTGACCAGGTCCAGCCGGCCTGGCAACGTGTTCGCGATGTAGGCCTGCGCGGTGTTGATCGCCCCGTCGCAGTTCGAGGCCCAGCCCGGCAGCGCGCACTCGGTGATCACGCTCGAGAAGCCGGCGTCGTTGCCGCCGATCGTGTAGGTGACCCAGTTGGTGTCCGCGGTGACGCTGTTGACCTGGGTGTTGAGGATGTCCCCGGTTTTCGCCCCCGAGCAGGTTGCGTTGACAAAGGTCCAGGTCGGGTGCGCGTTTTTCAGCAGGTACGGATACGCGTAGACCGAGCGCTGGCAGCTCGCTTCGTAATAGGTCCGCGTGCCGGTCCCCGACGAGTACGAGTCCCCAAGGGCCACGTACTTGACGGCGAGCGCCGGGCTGACGAACACGAGGCACGATGCGACCGCGCAGAGAAGCGCGGCAATTCGACTCCATTTCATCTGTCTCTCCTCCCAAAGAGCCAATGGTCAGTGTCCGCTGACTATAAGTCAGAAACCGCGGTTCGGAATCGATCACCAACCGTTTTCTTACGACTCCCGCGCCAAGCTGCGGAACCTGGCAAGCTCGTCCCTCACCCCCCGACGGAAAGGACCAAAGTGGCCACTCGCAACGGCAGCGCAGTCTGGAAGGGCAACCTCAAAGAGGGCTCGGGCGAGCTCAGCGTCGGCGACGGCGTCTTCAGCGGCGCCTACAGCTTCAGCTCCCGCTTCGAGGAGGGCGAGGGGACGAACCCGGAGGAGCTGATCGCCGCCGCCCACGCCGCCTGCTACTCGATGGCCTTCTCGAACATCCTCTCGGAGGCCGGCCACACCCCCGACTCGGTCAGCACTACCGCCAAGGTGCAGCTGCGCCCGCTCGACGGCAAACCCTCGCTCGCCAGCATCGAGCTCGAGGTCGAGGGCGCGGTCCCCGGGATCGACGAGGCCGAGTTCCAGGAGCACGCCGAAGCCGCCAAGGCCGGCTGCCCGGTCTCGCGCGCGCTCGCCGGCGTCCCCGAGATCACCCTCAACGCGCGGCTCGTCTAGAGCCGCGCGCGACCGATGGCAACCGCCGACCTCACGGTGATCGGGCTGGGCCGCTCGGAGGTGAGCGCCAGCCCGTACATCGCCGAGATCCAGCGCCGGCTCGCCGCCCAGGACCGGGTCGGCTTCAAGATGCACGCGATGGGAACCTCGCTGGAGGGCGAGACCGCCGACATCCTCGCCGTGGTCGGCGAGCTGCACGCGGTCCCGCTGGAGATGGGCCTGCCCCGCGCCTACACGGTGCTGAAGCTCGACGAGCGCCGCGACCGGCCCGAGCAGACCCTGGACGACAAGGTGCGATCGGTCGAGGAGCGGCTCTAAAGCGGGCGCGGCAGCCTCGGGTCAGAACGTCTTCAGATCGTCCGCTTCGAGCCGCGGGTCGGCTTCGATGATCCCTTCCATCCCGGCCTCACGATGCCCATCGAGGGAGCAGTAGAAGACGTAGTGCTTGTCGGCGAAGAGGGAGACCCGTAGCCATTCCGATCCTTCGTGGACCGGCTTCGTCGAGATCGAGCCGCCCCCGACTTCGCGAATCGTCAGGTCGTGGTCGATCGGGGTCGGGCTCAGAAGCCGGAAGTTCGCGTTGCCCGGCGGGGCAATCACTTTCGCGACGGTGAAGCCAAGGTCCCCGTCCGGGTCGACCGGGATGTCGACCATCCACTGCCCGCGGTCGGCGGGGATCCCGGGACGCGGCTTCAGGTAGACGGTGGCGACCTCGGTCCGCTGCGGGGTCCGGCCGTTGCCTTCGGGCAGGGCGGTCGCGCTCTCACCGGTGCTCCCACTCCCATTCCCACCTCCGCAGCCGACGAGCAAGGCGAGGACGATCAGCACGACGAGCATCCCCGAGCTCCCAACCGTTCGCCTGCTCATAGCCTGAACGATAAAAGAATTCTGCTCATTCGTGGACTTGCGCCCGCTTGCCGGCCCTCCGGCCGCGCACGAGTTCTCCCGCGATTAGGGCAATTCGTCCTTTGTGCCGAAAAAGGCCCTGGCGGCTGCCGGCCCGAAGGCCGACAGGGAGGCCACCCCCATCCAAGCCCGAACCACGAGGTGTCTGAGATCCGATGAGCCTGAAACCGAAGTTCCGAGCGCCGCTTGCCGCGGTCGCCGTCGCGCTGTTCGCGCTGGCGCTCCTCGTCCCCGGGGCGAGCGCGGCGCCGAAGCTGCCGACGCTCGTCTCGACGCCCCAGTACAAAGCCTTCACCCAGCTCGTCTCCGAGCTGCGCGACGACCGCAACAAACCGCACACGCCGGGGGAGAAATCCACCTTCGAGCGTCAGCTGTCTGCCAAACACAGCGACGTGGCCAACCGCGCCAAGTCGCTATTCGCCCGTGGCAAACAGCTCGCCAAGGCCGAAACCCAGGGACGCTTCCAGTCGGCGGCAAAGAAGATCCGCGCCGCCGAGCGGGCCGAACTCGCCGACCTGCGCTCCCAGTACGCGGACAAGACGGACGCCGCGTCGCGCGACTACAACGACGACCTCGACTCACTGAAGTCGCGCTACAGCAAGCGGATCAAAGCGGCCGAAAAACAGATCCGCCAGCTGCGCAACCAGAAGGCGAAAGCGAAAAGCGTCACCCGCAAAGACGCGATCCAGCGGCAGATCGACGGCCTCTCGGACGAGATCACCAACAACCGCGAAGACGAAGCAGAAGGCCTCAAACGCCTGAGCGAAAGCTACAAAACGCGCAAGAAAGCGCTCCGCGCCGCGAAGGCGGCCGACACGGCGGAGATCACCGAAGATCGCCAGCAGGCGCTCGAAAGCCTCCGCTCGCGCACCAACCGCGCCTTCAACTCGAAGCTCGCGGACCTCCAGCAGCGCCGCAGCAACCAGCTGGCCATGCTCGAAAACAAGCTCCAGGCCGGCCGCTCCTACATCGCGTCGATGCCCGACGCCAACTAGGAGGCCCCCTCCGACCCTCGGCGGCTGCCACCCGGCTGGCAGCCGCCGAGGTCGGTTCACCGTAGGGTGCGGCGGTGGACTCCCCGATCCCCTTCCTCGACCTCGGCGCCAGCCACCGTGAGCTCGGCGGCGAGCTGGAGGCAGCGGTCTCCCGTGTCATCGACTCGGGCTGGTACCTGCTGGGCCCCGAGCTGGAGGCGTTCGAGCGGGAGTTCGCGGACTACTGCGGAACCCGCCACTGCGTCGGTGTCGGCAGCGGCCTCAGCGCGATCGGCCTCGCCTTGAGGGCCGCCGGCGTCGGACCCGGAGACGAGGTGATCGTCCCCGCCTACACCTGGGTCGCAACCTGGGAGGCGGTGAGCGAGATCGGCGCGCAACCGGTTGCGGTCGACGTCGAACCCGACACCTACAACCTCGACCCCGAGCAGATCCAGGCCGCGATCACCGAGCGCACCGCGGCGATCGTGCCGGTGCATCTGCGCGGCCAGCCCGCCGACCTCGAGGCGATCGATGCGCTCGCCGCCGCGGCCGGCCTGTTCGTCGTCGAGGACGCCGCCCAGGCGCACGGGGCAAAGCAGCGGCAGCGACGGGTCGGGTCGATCGGGCGGGCTGGCGCCTTCTCCTTCTACCCGACGAAGAACCTCGGAACGGTCGGCAACGGCGGCGCCGTCACGACCGACGATGAGGAGCTGGCACAGCGTCTGCGCCTGCTGCGCAATTACGGAATGCGCAACCGCTATGAAATCGAAGCGCGGGGAGTCAACTCGCGCCTGACCGAGATCGAGGCGGCGGCCCTGCGCGTGAAGCTCCCCCACCTCGACCGCTGGAATCGGGCCCGGGCGACGCTGGCCGCGATCTACACCGCGGCCTTCCGCGACCGGGCGGCAATCTCCCTGCCGCAGGTGCCGAGCTGGGCGGAGCCCGTCTGGCACCTCTACCTGCTCGGCCATCCCGACCGCGACGCCTGCGCCGCCGCGCTCGCCGAGCGCGGGGTCGAGACCCTCGTTCACTACCCGCTGCTCCCCCACCACACCGAGGCGTATCGGGAGCGCTGGCCGGCCGGCAGCTTTCCGGTCGCCGACCGCCTCTGCGCCAACGCGCTCAGCCTGCCGCTCTATCCCCAGCTCGACCCGGCGGGCTGCGAGCGCGTCGCCGACGCCGTACTCGCGACTTTGCCCGCGGCAGGCGCGTAGCATCCGGCGCCACGATGGCCGCGACGAACCGCACCGGAGGTCTGCGCCGCGCCGCCCTCGCCCTGCGGCGCAAGCTGCACGCCGATCTGCACCTGCAAGCCGACCGGATCCAGGGATCGCTCAATGACCTCCTCGACCTGCACCGCAGGGACGTCGCCGAGCTCCGCGCCCGCCTCGACCGGATCGAGACCGACGCCGCGCGCAGCGCCGCGATCGGCCGCCACAGCTACGACGAAGAGCCGGAGAACCGGCGCCGATTGCAACAGCTGCGCCGCAGTGAGGAGTACGGGCGGGCCTTCACCGAGGCCGAACCGCTCGTCACCTTCATCGTCCCCACCTACACCTCGTTCGAGACCCTGCGCGACGTCGCCCTGCCCTCGATCCTCAACCAGTCCTACACCAACCTCGAAGTGATCGTCTCCGGCGACTGCGCCCCGGCCGAGACCGCGACGGCGCTGGCCGAGATCGACGACCCCAGGGTCGTCTACATCAACCGCACGATCCGCGGCCCCTACCCCGAGGACCCGGCGAAGCGCTGGTTCGGGATCGGCGGACCGCCCTACAACGACGCCCTGGCGATCGCCCGCGGCCGCTGGATCGCCGCGCTCGGCGACGACGACGCGGTCCGCCCTCACCACACCCGCGAGCTGCTCGCCGCGGCCCAGGAGAACGGGTGGGAGCACTGCTACGGGCGCCAGCAGGTCAATCTCCCCAGCGGCGAGACGATGGTGCTCGGCGAGTTCCCGCCCCGCGAGGGCCAGTGGGGGACCCAGGCGGCGCTCTACCACTCGGGGCTGCGGTTCATCGAATCGGAGCTGGCCGACGCGATCTACGACGAGCCCAGCGACTGGTCGAAGTGCCGACGGATGATTCGCGCCGGGGTTCGCACGGGGATGATCGAGACGGTCGTCGTCGACAAGCACGAGCACCGGCGCGCCTCGATCGCGGAGTGGCGCGGAGCGGGCCCTCCCAGCGTCGACTAGCGGTCCGTGACGGCGCCGCGGACGACCCCGAGGAACTCCTCGCGGTCGCGGATGTAGTCGTCCTCGTCGAACGCGGCCGAGGCGAAGACCAGGTAGACGGTGCCGGCGGCGAAACCATCGATGTCGTGCCAGACCAGCGGCGGCAGATAGAGACCCCGCCGAGGGTCTTCGAGCAGGTAGGGGTGGCGCTCCCCGCCGTCGTCGACCGTGATTTCGAGCCTGCCGCTGACGCAGAAGACGACCTGTTCGAGCTGGTGGTGTGAGTGGCCGCCGCGAATCGCGCCGAGGGGAACGTCGTAGACGTAGAAGACCCGGGCGATCGAGAAGGGGACGTGCTCCTCCGCCTCGGCGAAGGCGAGGTTCCCCTGCCGGTCTTCGACCACCGGCAGCTCGATCATCCTGCAGTTATCGACGCTCACGCCGCCGACCCTAATAGGGTCGGCGGCCCAATGGCCGGCATCCATCCCAGCGCGATCGTCGATGCCGAGTCGATCGGAGAGGCCGTGACGATCGGCGAGTTCGCCGTCGTCCGCGCCGGAGCCGTTCTCGGCGACGGCGTCGAGATCCACCCGCACGCGCTGATCGACGCGGGGGTCGAGATCGGCGCCGGCACCGAGGTCCAGTCGAACACCCGGATCGGCCGCCGCCCGCGCGCTACCGGCGGCGTCACCCGCAAGCCGATCGCGGTCCGCGAACAGGTGAGGATCGGCGCCGGCTGCGCGATCGGCAACAGCGTCGTCATCTACTACGACGTCGAGATCGGCGCGGACACGATCGTCGGCGACCAGGCGGCGATCCGGGAGGACGTGCGGATCGGCCCCCACTGCGTGATCGGACGCTCGACCGGAATCGCCAACGACGTCGAGATCGGCGACGGCAGCGTGGTCATGTTCTCGGCCAACGTCGTCGCCACGACGCGGGTCGGCAAGAACGCCTTCATCGGCCCGTTGGTCGCGATCACCAACGACAACAGCGTCGGCGCGACCGACTGGGCGGAGGGGACCCCCGTGGCGGCGATCATCGAGGATGAAGCGCGGATCGGGGCCAACGCGACCCTGCTTCCGAACGTGCGGATCGGCAGCGGCGCGGTCGTCGCCGCCGGCTCGGTCGTAAGCCGCGACGTCGCTCCCGGGACCACGGTGATGGGCGTCCCCGCACGACCGCGTTAGCGCAGCGACGCCGCGTCCCCTCGGCTCTAGATTGGATCGATTCCAGAAAAGCGATAGAGTCCGCTGCGTGCCGACGGTCGTGGATTTCGAGGGGATGCTGCGGGGCGCCGAGCTGCGCGTGACCCAGCCGCGGATGGCGGTCCTGACCGCGGTCCACGAGCACCCCCACGCCGACACCAACACGATCATCGACGCGACCCGCCTCGAGCTCGGCGAGGTCTCGACCCAGGCGGTCTACGACGTGCTGCGGGCGCTGACCGAGGTCGGCCTGGTGCGGCGGATCGAGCCCGCCGGCTCCCCGGCCCGCTACGAGTCGCGGACCGGCGACAACCACCACCACGTCGTCTGCCGCGCCTGCGGGACGATCGCCGACGTCGACTGCGCCACCGGCGCCACCCCCTGCCTGACCGCCTCGAACCGCAACGGCTTCGTGATCGACGAGGCCGAGGTCACCTTCTGGGGCCTCTGCCCCGCCTGCGCGACCGCCAGAACTTCAGCACCCTGAACCGAACACACCGACCTGGAAGGAAACCCGTGTCCGATAAGCCCAACACCGTAGATGCCGAGGTCGGGGAGATGAACATCCCCGAAGAGGACGCCCGCGGCGGCTGCCCGGTCGACCACGGCCGCGCCCCGTACCCGACCGAGGGCGGCGGCAACCGCGGCTGGTGGCCGCAGCGCCTGAACCTGCGGATCCTCGCCAAGAACCCGGTCGAGGCGAACCCGCTGGGCGAGGAGTTCGACTACGCGGAGGCGTTCGAAAGCCTCGATCTCGACGCGGTCAAGAAGGACATCGAGGAGGTGCTGACCACCTCCCAGGACTGGTGGCCCGCCGACTACGGCCACTACGGCCCGCTGATGATCCGGATGGCCTGGCACAGCGCCGGCACCTACCGGATCAGCGACGGCCGCGGCGGCGCCGGGGCCGGCCAGCAGCGCTTCGCGCCGCTGAACAGCTGGCCCGACAACGGCAACCTCGACAAGGCCCGCCGGCTGCTCTGGCCGGTCAAGGCCAAATACGGCCAGGCGCTCTCCTGGGCGGACCTGATGATCCTCACCGGCAACGTCGCCCTGGAGTCGATGGGCTTTGAGACCTTCGGCTTCGGCGGCGGCCGCGAGGACGTCTGGGAGCCCGACGAGGACGTCTACTGGGGCCCGGAGCAGACCTGGCTCGGCGACGAGCGCTACAGCGGCGACCGCCAGCTCGAGGAGCCGCTGGCGGCGGTCCAGATGGGGCTGATCTACGTCAACCCGGAGGGCCCGAACGGCAACCCCGACCCGCTCGCCGCGGCCCGCGACATCCGCGAGACCTTCAAGCGGATGGCGATGAACGACGAGGAGACCGTGGCCCTGATCGTCGGCGGCCACACCTTCGGCAAGACCCACGGCGCCGCCGACCCCGAAGAGTTCGTCGGCCCCGAGCCCGAGGGCGCCCCGCTGGAGCAGCAGGGCCTCGGCTGGAAGGGCTCGTTCAAGAGCGGCAACGGCACCGCGACGATCACCAGCGGGCTCGAGGGCGCCTGGACCAACACCCCGATCGCCTGGGACAACAGCTTCCTGGAGATCCTCTTCGGCAATGAGTGGGAGCTCTCCAAGAGCCCCGCCGGCGCCCACCAGTGGAAGCCGGTGAACGGCGCCGAGAACGTCCCCGACGCCCAGGACCCGAACGTCACCCACACGGCGACGATGCTGACCACCGACCTGGCGCTGCGCATGGACCCCGACTACGAGAAGATCTCGCGCCGCTTCTACGAGAACCCGAACGAGCTCAAGGACGCCTTCGCCCGCGCCTGGTTCAAGCTGACCCACCGCGACATGGGCCCGATCGTCCGCTACCTCGGCCCGGAGGTCCCGGACGAGGAGCTGATCTGGCAGGACCCGGTCCCAGAGGCCAACCACGAGCTGATCGGGGCCGAGGACACCGCGGCGCTGAAGCAGCAGATCCTCGACTCCGGGCTGCCGGTCTCCCAGCTGGTCTCCGCCGCCTGGGCCTCGGCCGCGACCTTCCGCGGCGGCGACAAACGCGGCGGCGCCAACGGGGCGCGGGTCCGACTGGAGCCCCAGAAGGACTGGGAGGTCAACGACCCGGCCGAGCTGGCCCAGGTGCTGACCGTGCTGGAGAAGATCCAGTCCGACTTCAACGGCGCCCAGAACGGCAGCGGCAAGCAGGTCTCGCTGGCCGACCTGATCGTGCTGGCCGGCAACGCGGCGGTCGAGCAGGCGGCCAGGGACGCCGGCCACGCGGTTGAGGTCCCGTTCGCGCCGGGGCGCACCGACGCCTCGCTGGGGCAGACCGACGTCGAGTCGTTCGAATACCTGGAGCCGACGGCGGAAGGATTCCGCAACTACTCCTCCGGCGAGCACCGCCTCCCGGCCGAGTACCTGCTGGTCGACCGCGCCAACCTACTGACCCTGACCGCGCCGGAGATGACCGTGCTGGTCGGCGGCCTGCGGGTGCTCGGGGCCAACAGCGGCGGCTCCTCGCTCGGCGTTCTCACCGACAGCCCGGGCGTGCTGACGAACGACTTCTTCGTCAACCTGCTCGATCTCGGCACGGTCTGGAAGCCGACCAACGAGGACTCGACCGAGTTCGAGGCCACCGACCTCGCCAGCGGCGAGGTGAAGTGGACCGGCAGCCGCGCCGACCTCGTCTTCGGCTCCAACTCGGAGCTGCGGGCGCTGGCCGAGGTCTACGCCTCAGCGGACGCGAAGGAGAAGTTCGTCGCCGACTTCGTCGCCGCCTGGGCCAAGGTGATGGAGCTCAACCGCTTCGACCTCGCCTAGACCAGTGGGTGTCGACTTACTCACGCACGTGCGTGAGTAAGTCGACATGGCCCGCTCAGCAGAAGACTTTCTTCGTCTTCGCCGAGGGGTAATTGAAGGTCTGGCGCCAGAACCAGGGGCCGTAGTACGGGAGCCCTTCGGAGCCCGGTTCGACGATCGGCTTCATCAGCTTTTCGGTCGGCGAGACGGGGGTGACTTCGTCCGGCGAGTCCTGGGGCAGCTTCGACCCCACCTTGACCAGCAGACCGAGCGTTTCGGTCGGTTCGGTGCTGCGCAGTTCGGCCTGCTTCGGCGCCTTGGCGAAAGGCCGCCAGAAGCCTTCGGATTTGCCGGCTTCCCACTCGCATTCGAATTCCGAGGCCGAGGGCCGCATCGGCGAGTTGATCCCGCCGACGGTGAGGTCGACCGCTTCGTAGGCGATCGGCAGCAGGTTCTGGTAGCTCCACTGCTCGGCGCCCACTTCGAGCCCTTCGATCGTCTTCCCGAAGCCCTTGGCGCTGATCCCAAGCAGGCCCGAGTTGCGCATCGCCTGCAGCTTGCCGTAGTCGCTGACCAGGATTTCGCCGACGTACCCGATCCCGATCGAGGCTTCGAGATTGCGCTTGGCGAGTTCGACCGCGACGTCGTCGGCCTTCAGCTCCCAGCCTTCGTAGAGGGGTTCGCCTTCGCTTCCGTAGATCGAGCCGGCGCTCTCGAACATCAACCCCTGGATGACGCCCAGCGCTTTCTGGAAATCTTCGTCCTCCAGCCCCCACTTGAAGTAGGAGCCGACCGAGCCGAAGTTGCCGAAGAGTTCCAGCCACCAGCCGACGGCTTCGCTCTTCGGCGGCGGCGTGATCGCCTTTTCGATTTCGGTCGCGATCTGGTTGAGCTTGACCTGGCCGGGCGCGCCGGAGACTCCGAACGCCTTCTGCATGAAGGAGACGAGCTTCCAGACCGACTGCACGGTGCGGAGCTCTTCTTCGGCCAGCTCGTGGACCACGGCTTCCCATTCGGATTTGGTGAACCCCTGCCCGGCGGGATACTTCGCCGCCTTCAGTTCGGTCGCGAAGTTCGACCATTCGTCTTCATAACGCAGGTTGCAGTACTCCGAGCGCACGTCGGGCTGGGCGGGCACGTAGCAGGAGACCCCGAACTGGGGCTTTTCGAGCTTCAGCACGTCTTCGGCGATATAGCGCAGCGCCGCTTTCTGTTCCCTCGACTGGGAGGCAGGCCAGGGCTGCGGCGGCTGGTAGGCGATCGCCGAGATCGGGTAGGGCGTGCTGGCGCTGGGCGAGGAGAGCATCGGGACGTACGCCCCCTGCCGGTCAGGTTTCAGCACCCCGGTGATCCGCGCCGCTTTGCCGGTCAGCGTCTCACTCGCCTCGCTCAGCGGCAGCCGCGAGATCCCGAGCCCGCCGACCAGCGAGTAACTCGAGCGGGCGGCGGCGAAGACCGAAGCGGTCCCGCCGAACCGTTCCAGCGCGGTCGCGATCTGGCCCCAGGCATTGGCGTTCGGATCGTAGGGCGAGCCCATGCTCTGCACGATCACCAACTTCGGGCCGGCGGTCGCGCCGCTCGTTTCGAGCGCGATCCCGTTCAGGGTTTCGGCCATCCGCTTCTGTTCGTCTTCGTCGTACTGGCCGCAGTTGCCGCCCCCGTTGGTGGCGAAGACCGCTTCGCCCGCGGGCGCCAGGGTTTCCGCCAGCAGCACCTGCACCTGGAAGCCGCCGTCGGCGCAGGACGGGAGCCCGGTCGGGTATTCGGCCGTGGCCACCTTGATCGTGTTGTTGCGGAAGCCGCCTCCCGGCGCGACCGTGTCGAAGGTGACTCGGCTGCCGGGGTTGAAGGCGAAGCCGCCGCCGCTGGTCGGTTGCAGGTAGCCGCTGAGGCTGCCGCGCAGTTCGGCGCCGCCCTGGCGGTTCGGGCTCGAGCCGGCGGCCAGGTAGGCGCCGCTCTTCGATTTGTAGACCCCGATGGCCGACCAGCCGGCGTGACCCCGTTCGCCTCCGAGCGCCTTCACGTCCGCGCCGATTTGTTCGGCCAGGTCGACGAGGAAGAGGCTTTCCGCTTCGCCGGGATTGGAGATCAGGACCAGGGCCTTGGACCCGGCGCTCTTCAGCACCTCTTCGAGATGCTTCGGAAGGATGAAATCGTCCTGGAAGGCTTTCGCGTAGAGCACCGCCAACGTCGAGCGATCGAGCACGACGATCTGGTAGTCGTCGCCCTCACCCAGCCAGTAGGTCTTCGCGCCAATCCGCAGCCCGGTTTCGGCGCTGCCGCCCCTGGTCGCCATCGTTTCGACCGGAAGCCCGACCGGCGGCACGCTTTCCACGGCGGAGACGGTGGCGACGTCGGCCGAGGAGCGCAGGACCCGGCGGCCCTCGACGCGGCGCGGTTCGGTCACGGTCAGCCGCACCCGGTAGGCGCCCGGCTTGTCGGTCAGCAGCAGCGGCCGGGCCGAGCCGGCGCGGCGCAGCTTCGGCTCCGCGCCGCGCGGCTTCCGCACGACCTCCCAGCGATAGGAGAGCCGTGAGCGTCCTCCGACCACGGCGCGGGAGCTGCGACCGTCGAGCCGGACCGCCCGCCCGGCGGCCTGCCGGCGGTCGCGACCGGCGCCGGCAAGGGGACGGTCGCGGGGCACGAGCACGGTCCGTCGCTCGACGTCGAAGGAGCCATCGCGGCGGATCGCCAAGACCTGCAGCTGGTTGCGGCCGAAGTGGAGACCGTCGTCGGCGCCGAGGCGGAGCTGCTGCTTGCGGCTCGGGAAGCGATCGAGCGGCCAGCGCAGCTTCTTGCCGTTCAGCTTCGCGCTGAGCCGGCGGGGGAGCTTCGCGATGCGGATCTGGGCGACGGGCACGGCGCCGCGCGGCCCGCCGAGGGTGACCATCCCGCGCTCGCGCTTGCCGACGAGGAAGCGCGCCGAGACGTACTCGCGCCCGCCGCCGTCGCGGGCGGATACGACGAGGTGGTTGGCGCCCGGCTTCAGCATGGCGGCGCCGAAGCGGGCCCGCCAGAGCCCCGGCTTCACCCGCTCGAAGGCGCCGCCGACCTTCTTGCCCTCCAGGGTCGCCGCGACAGACCGCGCCGACTTCGCGGTCTTCAGCTTGACGACGACCGGGCCGGCCGAGAAGAAGCGGTCGGTGTGGGGGCTGATCACCTCCAGAGCGGCACTCGCCGTGGCGGCGGGCAGCAGGGCTAGCGCGACGACAAGCGGCGCCAGGATGATCAGCGAGCGGCGAGCCAAGGGCCCGCTGATTCTATGCCGCCAGGGCGGTTGCCTGCAGGGTGCAGACGGCGATCGACGGCGTCGCGGCGTGTGCGGTCGCGTCGAAGTTGAGTGAGACGACGCGGCTGTTGTTGCGGGCGACGATCGTCCCAGTCGCCCCTTTGGCTTCGCTCGAGGGGGTACTGGCGGCGACGATGTTGCCGGCTCCTTCAAAACCGCCGCGGCGCGCTTCCGTGCTGCCGGTGGCGAAGCCGTAGCCGGTGCGGGTCGCGCCGCTCACCTGGATCACGATCCCCGCCACCCCGGCCGCGGTTTCGCAGACCGCACGGAAGGTGACGCCGCCGATCGTGAGCACGTCTTCGGCGCAGGTCACGGCGATCGTGCAGCCGTTGTAGGTGCGGTCGATGTAGCCGACCTGGGAGCTGGTCAGGTAGCTCCCGGCGGGGATCCCGCCCAGCGCGTCGGCGTCGGCCGCGTGCGCGGCCTCGTCGGCGTTGCTTGCGCTGGCCGCGTGGTCGGCCTCGGTCGCCCGGGTCGCGCGCTCGGCAGTGTTCGCGGTCGTAGCGCGGTTGGCGCTCTCCGCGGACGGCACGGTTCCAAGAGTCGCGGTGTTCAGCTTGACCCCGGTGATCGTCCCGTTCTTGATTTTTGCCGCGGTCACTGCGCCCGCCTTCAGCTGCTTGGCGCCGACGCTGTTCGCCGGCAGGGAGGTTGCGGCGATCGCGCCTCCGCCAAGGGCGAGGAAGACGGCAACGGTGGCCATCACGTTCGCGTAGGTCAGGCGTGGACGCGGCATACCTTCTGCCTCGGCGGCGGCGCCGCTCCGGTTAAGCCCGGCAACGGAACTTTCGTCCGATGTTGCTCGCCTGACTCTCGCCGCGGAGCAGGCGCGGAAGCTGAGGCTGCGCTGAGCGCCGGGCCGCCCTACGGCCGGGGCCCGTCGGTGTGCACGAACAGGACCGGCCCCTCGAGCCGCCCCTCCGCCCGCCAGGCCAGCAGCCCGCCCATCGCCTTCGCCGTGTAGACGGGATCGAGCGACAGACCCTCCGCGGCGGCCAGCTCGCTGGCGCGACCCGCGGCCTCGGTCGGGTGGCCGTAGCCGGCTCCGAGCTGGCCCCGGGTGAGGTCGAAGCTGTCCGCCTCGATCCGCCACTCCCCCAGGTCCGCCCCGCGCCGGCGCAGCAGAGAGGCGGTGCGCCGGGCCAGCCGGGCGAGCGTCGGCGCGTCGAGGCGCAGCTGGTCGTTGACGACGACGCCGAGGACGCGGCTGCGCAGTCCCGCGATCTGGAAACCGAGCGCGAGCCCGGCGGCGGTGCCGCCGGTGCCGACCGCGACGACGACGTGGGCCGGCTCGGGCAGCGCGCCGGCCTCGACCTGGGCGGCGATCTCCAGCGCGGCCTCGACGTAGCCGAGCGCTCCGACCGCCGAGGAGCCGCCGGCCGGCAACAGGTACGGCGGCCGTCCCCCGCGGGCGCTGCGGGCCAGCAGCCAGGGCAGCATCGCGACCGTGCGCGCCTTCGTGTGGGTGCGGTGGATCCGGGCGCCGGAGGCCTCGAGCCGGCCGAGCTGGGCGCGGACGTGGTCGTCCACCGGCTGGTCGACCAGCGCCAGCGCGGTCTCGATCCCGTGTTCGCCAGCGTAGAGCGCCGTCGCCAGCCCCCAGTTGGTGCCGAGCCCACCGAAGGTGAGGATCGAGCGCCGCCCGCGCCGCTGGGCGTCGGGAATCAGCCACTCGAGCTTGCGGACCTTGTTGCCGCCCCAGCCGCCGGCTCCGAAGCGCCCGTCTTCCTTCACCCAGACCCCGAGGCCGGGCAGCTCACGCACCGGCGTCGGCCGCTCGGACAGGGCCAGGTGCGGAAGCGACTCGGCCAGGCCCGGGAAGCGGCGGTGCAGAAAAGGCGCCATCTCGACCCTGAATTGTCACCGAGGCGTCTTGTTCCTCCTCATCCTGCCCGGGACGATCGACGCGATGGCGAGCAAACAGGCCAAACCGAGAAAGCCGCGGCGGAAGAAACCACGCAGCGGCGAAGTCGTCAACTGGGACCAGCCCAACTGGGATCCGCTGCTCGGGCTCGCGAGGATCTACGTCGACGAGTTCATGTGGATGTACGAGGCCCAGCTCGAGAACGGCGTCCACCTGCACGCCTACAAGCACTACTGGACGCGCCGCTACCTGTTCCTCGACCCAAAGGGGCAAGCCTGGCTTTACCGAGAGGACGGGCGCTACGAACCGTTGGTCCACGATCTCGTCGAGCACTTCAACCGAATCGTCCTCTGGCGCAGTGCTGGCAAACACCAAGAAGAAATGGAGGAGTGGCTGGAAGAGCAGGAGCATCGCCTGATCGCGGAAGCGGGACCAGAGGAGTGGGTGTCAGCCTAGAAGGTCGTGAGCGCCCCGCGGGGTGCCTTTGCGTCGACGTACGCCGCCAGATGCTCGCCAGTCAGGGTCGAGCGGGCGGCGACCAGGTCGGCGGGGGTGCCCTCGAAGACGACCTTGCCGCCATCGTGGCCGGCGCCGGGGCCGAGGTCGATGATCCAGTCGGCGTGGGCCATCACCGCCTGGTGGTGCTCGATCACGATCACCGACTTGCCGGAATCGACCAGGCGGTCGAGCAAGCCGAGCAGCTGCTCGACGTCGGCCAGGTGCAGGCCGGTGGTCGGCTCGTCGAGGATGTAGACGCCGCCCTTCTCGCCCATCTGGGTCGCCAGCTTGAGGCGCTGGCGCTCGCCGCCGGAGAGCGTGGTCAGGGGCTGGCCGATCGTCAGGTAGCCGAGGCCGACGTCGCCCAGGCGCTCGAGGATCTTGTGCGCGGCGGGCGTCTCCGCCTTGCCGCTGCCGAAGAAGGCCTCGGCCTCGCTCACCGACATCGCCAGCACCTCGCTGATGTCCTTGCCGCCGAACTTGAACTCCAGCACCTCGGCCTGGAAGCGCTTGCCCTCGCACTCCTCGCAGGGGGTCGCGACCCCGGCCATCATCGCCAGGTCGGTGTAGGTCACCCCGGCGCCGTTGCAGTTCGGGCAGGCACCCTCGGAGTTGGCGCTGAACAGCGCCGGTTTGACGTCGTTTGCCTTGGCGAAGGCTTTGCGGATCGGGTCGAGCAGCTTCGTGTAGGTCGCCGGGTTGCTGCGACGGGAGCCGCGGATCGCCGCCTGGTCGATCGTCACCACGCCCTCGCGGCCGGAGACCGAGCCGCCGATCAGCGAGCTCTTGCCCGACCCGGCGACCCCGGTGATCACGACCAGGACCCCGAGCGGGATGTCGACGTCGACCTGCTGCAGGTTGTTGGCGTCGGCGCCGCGCACCTCCAGCGCCTCGCTCGACTCCCGCACCTCGGGCTTCAGCGCAGCCCGGTCGTCGAGGTGCTTCCCGGTCAGCGTCTTCGCCTTGCGCAGGCCTTTGACCGTGCCCTCGAAGACCACCTCCCCGCCCTCGCCGCCGGCCCGCGGGCCGAGGTCGACGACGTGGTCGGCGATCGCGATCGTCTCCGGCTTGTGCTCGACGACCAGCACCGTGTTGCCCTTGTCGCGCAACCGCAGCAGCAGCTCGTTCATGCGCTCGATGTCGTGCGGGTGCAGCCCGATCGTCGGCTCGTCGAAGACGTAGGTGACGTCGGTCAGCGAGGAGCCGAGCTGACGGACCATCTTCACCCGCTGGGCCTCACCGCCGCTGAGCGTCCCCGAGGGACGGTCCAGTGAGAGATAGCCGAGGCCGATCTCGACGAACGAGTCGAGCGTCTCCCCCAGCACCTCCAGCAGCGGCGCCACCGATTTCTCCTTCAGCCCGCGCACCCACTCCGCGAGGTCGGTGATCTCCATCGCGCAGGCGTCGGCGATGCTGATCTTCTTGATCTTCGAGGAGCGCGCCGCCTGGCTCAGCCGCGTGCCCTCGCATGCAGGGCACTTGGTGAAGACGACCGCCTTGTCGACGAAGGCGCGGATGTGCGGCTGCATCGCCTCGCGGTCCTTGGCCAGGAAGGACTTCTGGATCTGCGGAATCAAGCCCTGATAGGTCAGGTTGATCCCATTGACCTTGATTTTGGTCGGCTCCTTGTAGAGAAGGTCTTTCAGCTCCTTCTTGGTGAACTTCTTGATCGGCTTGTCGGGGTCGAAGAAGCCACAGCCCCGGAAGATCCGCCCGCTCCAGCCCTTCATGCTGTAGCCGGGGATCGTCAGCGCCTCTTCGTTCAGCGACTTCTCCTCGTCGTAGAGCGCCGCCAGGTCGAAGTCGGTGACCTCGCCGCGGCCCTCGCATTTAGGACACATCCCGCCGGTCCGGCTGAAGGTGACCCGCTCGGATTTGCCCTCCCCCACCTTCATCATCCCCGCCGCCTCGACCGAGGCGACATTGAAGGAGAACGCCCCCGGCCCGCCGATCTGCGGCTTGCCGAGCCGGCTGAAGAGGATCCGCAGCATCGCGTTGGCGTCGGTCACGGTGCCGACGGTCGAGCGCGTGTCGGAGCCGAGCCGCTCCTGGTCGACCGTGATCGCCGTCGTCAGCCCCTCGAGCACGTCGACGTCGGGCCGCGCCAGGCTCGGCATGAAGCCCTGCACGAAGGTGCTGTAGGTCTCGTTGATCAGCCGCTGGGACTCGGCCGCGATCGTGCCGAAGACAAGCGAGCTCTTGCCCGACCCGGAGACTCCGGTGAAGGCGGTCAGCCGCCGCTTCGGCAGCTCGACGCTGACGTCCTTGAGGTTGTTGACGCGCGCCCCGTGAACGCGAATCAGGTCGTGGCTGTCAGCGGCGGCGGGTGGCGGCACCAGGTCGCGGCGAGGATACTCAAGCGATGAGCGACTCACCTTCTGAGCTGATCGACGCGCGAATCGAGGAACTGGGCGACTGGCGGGGCGAGACCCTGGCCCGTCTCCGCGCCCTCGTCAAACAGGCCGACCCCGAGATCGTCGAGGAGTGGAAATGGCGCAGCCCGGTCTGGTCGCACGCCGGCATCGTCTGCACCGGCGAGGCCTACAAGGACAAAGTCAAGATGACCTTCGCCAAGGGCGCCTCGGTTGACGACCCCGCAGGCCTCTTCAACTCCAGCCTCGACGGCAACGTGCGGCGGGCGATCGACTTCCACGAGGGCGAGGAGATCGACGAGGCCGCCCTGGTTGAGCTGATCCGCGCCGCGGTCGCGGTCAACGAGTCATAGAAGGGACTAGTCCGGGAGGAGAGCAGCGTCGACCGAGTGGCGGGTCAGGGCCGCGAGCAGGTCGGCCTGGGTGACGAGACCGAGGAGCCTGCCGTCCCCGGGGTCGACGACCATCGCCGCGTGGCGGTGGCCGTCGGTCAGCGGCCCGGTCAGCAGCGCTGCGGGACGCGCGGGCTCGATCGTCAGCGGCGGCGTCATCGCCTCCGCCACCGTGGACGCCGGGCGCGCCAGCTCCCGCAGGCCGACGCCGCCGACCGGGCGGCCGTCTTCGGTGAGGACCGGCAGCAGGCGGACGCCGCTGTCGAGCAGCAACTGCCGCGCCTCGGCCGGGTCGGCGTCGCGGGCGACGCTGATCACGTCCCGGGACATGATCTCGCCACAGGTCAGCTCCGGACGCCGCCGCGCCAGCACCCGCGTCTCCAGCTGCCCCAGCAGCAGCCGTAGATCCTCGCGCTCGACGTCGAAGGTCTCGCCGATCTCGGCCAGGACCGCGTCGAGATCCTCGTCGCGAACGCCGACCCGCTCGCTCGGCAGCGGGTCCCGGGTCACCGCAGCCGGCGCCTGCGAGTGTGGGTAGGGGTGGCCGGAGAGGTAGCGGTGAAACACCCAGCCGACGGCGACCAGGATCAGCGCGTTGAGCGCCACCGGGGCGAGCGGGAACCACCAGCCGGCGTCCTCGACCAGCGCGCCGCCGAGCGCCCCGAACAGGGCCGCCGCGCCGCCGGGCGGGTGCAGCGACCGGGTCGCTGACATCACCGCGATCGCCAGGCCCACCGCCAACCCGCAGGCGATCGCCCCGTGCCCGAACGCCTCGCCGACCGCGAACCCGACCAGGGCCGAGAGCGTGTTGCCGCCGACGATCGGCCAGGGCTGGGCCATCGGGCTGGCCGGCACGGCGAACAGCAGCACCGCCGAGGCACCGATCGGCGCGACGATCCACGGCAGCGCCTCGCCATCGCCATGAAGCCAAGCCGCGATCAGCCCCGTCAGGGCGATCGCGACGACGGCGCCGAGACAGGCGATCGCGCGGTCGCGGCCCGTCGCGCCGGGCAGGATCGGGTTGAACAGCGAGAGCTTGCGCATCCGCCGCAACCTATCGGCGCGGCTCCCCGAACCTGCGGCGGCAAAGCAAAAGGGGCCCGAGGGGCCCCTTTCCACCTCCAGATTATGGCCAACAGGGGGGCTTGTTTCAAGCCCCAGGCCGTCTGTATAAACGCCGGCCGCAAGCTGGCAACGGACGAAACGGGAGGCGTTGGATGAGCGAATCGGGAGCGATGGAGAACGCGGTGGTGATCGCCGGCGGCGGCCCGGCGGGAATGATGCTGGCGGCCGAGCTGGCCCTGGCCGGGGTCGACGTCGCGGTTCTCGAGCGGCGGCCGGACCACGTCCTCGTCGGCTCACGCGCGGGCGGCTTTCACGCGCGCACGATCGAGGTGCTGGACCAGCGCGGGGTCGCCGACCGCTTCCTCGCCGAGGGCAAAACGGCCCAGGCGGCGATGTTCGGCACGACGGTGCTCGACATGAGTGACTTCCCGACCCGGCATCCCTACGCGCTCGGGATCTGGCAGAACCAGATCGAGCGGATCATGGCCGCCTGGATCGCCGAACTGCCGGTGCAGGTTCACTACGGGTCCGAGCTCACCGGCTTCGCCCAGGACGAGACCGGCATCGACGTCGCGCTCGCCGACGGGCGCTCGCTGCGGGCGGAGTACCTGGTCGGCTGCGACGGCGGCCGCAGCCTGGTCCGCAAAGCGGCCGGAATCGAGTTCCCGGGCCTGGACCCGACCCGGAGCAACCTGATCGCCGAGGTCGAGGTGACCGAGGAGACGCCGGTGGGCCCACGCCACGACGCGATCGGCGTCCACGGCCTGCAGCCGCTGGAGGACGGGAAGACCGTGCGGGTGATCGTCACGGAGCGCCAGCTCGGCCCGGCTGGCGAGCCGACCCTGGACGAACTCAGCGCGGCGCTGGTCGCCGTCTTCGGCACCGACTTCGGCGTCCACAGCCCGACCTGGATCTCCCGCTTCACCGACGCCACCCGCCAGGCGGCGAGCTACCGGGCGGGGCGGGTCCTGCTCGCCGGCGACTCCGCCCACATCCACTACCCGGCCGGCGGCCAGGGTCTCAGCCTCGGGGTTCAGGACGCGGTCAACCTCGGCTGGAAGCTGGCCCAGGTGGTCAACGGAACCTCGCCGCAGAGCCTGCTCGACACCTACCACGAGGAGCGCCACCCGGTTGCCGCCCGGGCCCTCCAGCACACGCTGGCGCAGGCCGCGCTGCAGCGCCGCGACGAGCGCATGAAGGCGCTGGTCGACGAGGTCTCGGAGCTGTCGAAGATGGACGAGCCGCGCAAACGGATCGCCGGAAACATCTCCGGCCTCGACATCCACTACGACCTCGGCGAGGGACACCCGCTGCTCGGGCGGCGGATGCCCGACCTCGACCTGACCACCGCCGAAGGCCCGCTGCGGGTCTTCGAGCTACTCCACGACGCGAAGCCGATCCTGCTCAACCTCGGCGAGCCCGGCCGCTTCGCCAGCACGCCCCGCCCTGGCCGGGTCCAGTTGGTCGATGCCGGCTACGACGGCGACTGGGAGCTGCCGGTGCTCGGCCCGGTCACCGCCCCCACCGCTGCCCTGATCCGCCCCGACGGCTACGTCGGCTGGGTCGGCGACGGCGGCGACGGCGGGCTCACCGAGGCGCTGGCCCGTTGGTTCGGCCCCGCCTAAGGCGCGACGACGCCGGTTTCGTAGGCGACGATCACCGCGTGCACGCGGTCGCGCACGCCGAGCTTCGCGAGCACCCGCTTGACGTGCGTCTTCACCGTCGTCTCCTCGACCACCAGCTCGGCGGCGATCTCGCGGTTGGAAAGCCCGCGGGCGATCAGCTCGAGGACCTCGCGCTCGCGCGCGGTCAGCTCGGCGAGGCGCGGATCGTCTCCGGCCCGGGGCAGCGGCCGCGAGGCCATCTGGTCGATCACCCGCCGGGTCACCGAGGGCGAGAGCAGGGCCTCGCCGGCGAAGACCCGGTGGACCGCCGCGGTCAGCTCCTCCGGCGAGGTCCGCTTCAGCAGGAAGCCGCTGGCGCCGGCGCGGAGGGCGCCGTGGATGTACTCGTCCTCCTCGAAGGTGGTGAGGATCACGACCCTGGCCTCGGGCGCCGCGGCGAGCAGGGCGGTGGTGGCGGCGATCCCGTCCTGCCGCGGCATCCGCACGTCCATCAGGACGACGTCGGGTCGCGAGCGCTTGGCTCGGCGCACCGCCTGTTCGCCGTCGCCGGCCTCCTCCACGACCTCGATCGCGTCGTCGCTGGAGAGCACAGCGCGCAGCCCGGTCCGCATCAGCTCGTCGTCGTCGACGATCATCACCCGGATCGCGCCGGTCCCGTCGCCCTCGCTGTCTGGGCCCGCGCTCACTCGCGGACCCAACTGTAGGGAAAGACCGCGCGCACCCGGAAGCGATCGCCGTCGCGGCCGGCTTCGAGCAGGCCGCCGAGCAACTGCGCGCGCTCGCGCATCCCGACCAGGCCGAGGCCTCCGCCGGCCCGTTCCGACGCCGGCGTCGTCGCGATCGGGTTGACGACGGTCAGCTCAAGTCGGTCGACCTGGCGGTGGAGGGTCAGCTCGGCGCGGCCGCCGCCGTGGCGGGCGGCGTTGGTCAGCGCCTCCTGGGCGATCCGGTAGGCGGCGCGGTCGACCGCCGGCGGCGGCTTGCGCCAGTCGTCGGCGAGCTCGCGCAACTCCACCTCCATCCCGGCCCGGCGCTGATCGGCGACGAGGTCGGGGATGCGCTCGATCCCGGGCAGCGGCTCCCGCTCGGCGGGCCCGTCGGCGCGCAGCGAGCCGACGATCCGGTCGATGTCCTCGACCGTCTCGCGGGCCAGCCGCTCGACCGCTTCGATCGCCTCGCCGGAGCGCTCGGGATCGCGCTCGCGCAGGACCCGGGCGGCGCCGGCCTGGACGAGGATCGTGTTCAGCGCGTGCCCGGCGGAGTCGTGCAACTCGCGGGCGATCCGCGTGCGCTCCTCGGCGATCGAGAGCCGTTCCTCGCGCTCGCGCCGTTCCAGCGCCTCGGTCCGGCGCTGCGCCGCGGTGCGCCGGCGTTCGCCGACGATCCAGGCGCCAGCCAGGAGCAATGCCGGCAGCACATACTCCTCGCTGGAGATCGACATCACGATCGTCTGGGCCGCGAACTGGGCGGCCAGAGCGAACGTAGCGAAGGCGATCGGCGGCCAGACGCCGCCGCGGTCGGGACGGTTGGCGAAGGTGAAGAGGGCGGCGACCAGCGGCGTCGGCACGAAGACGGCGTAGCCGCAGGCGACCAGGGCGACGCTGCCGCTCGCGGCTGCGGTCATCGCCAGCCATGGATGGCTGCGCCGCGAGAGCAGCGGCAAGGCGCTGAAGAGGATCAGGAAGAAGCCGAGCGCATCGGGTTCGGTGGCGGTGGCCTCGTACTCGCCGAATCCCTGACTGCCGTACTGAGCGATGGAGAACCAGACGACAAAGGCGAAGATGCCGACGTCGGCGAGGCGGTCGCGGTTGCGCTGGCTCAGATTCCGCAAGGGCACGGGGCAGAGGTTATGGCCGGCCGCCGGGCGCCGAAACCACCCGCGGGAGGAGCGGCGTCCTCCCCTGGGAGGAGCCCGAATCTCCCACCGCGGGACGTTTTGGCGGCGGCCGGCCCAGCCTAGCTTTCGGCGCCATGAGCCAAACACGCCTTTCCGCCCCGTCGGGGGCCCGCGTCGGTCGCGGGCTCGAAACCGTGACCCGCTGGGTCCTCGCCCACAAGGGCCTGGTCGCGATCTTCTGGATCGTCCTCACCCTGGCCGGCTTCTACGGCTCCTCGAAGGTGACCGACCAGCTCGACGAACAGTTCTCGATGCCCTCGAGCGAGGCCTACGCCGTCAACCAGGAAATCGCCGAGCGCTTCGGCGGCGGCGGCGAAGCGACGCCGTTGGTCGCGGTGGCGACTATGCCCGGGGGTGAGAACGCGCGCGATCCCGGGGTCCGTTCTGACCTGCGTCAGGTCGAGCGCAAGCTCACCGCGGCGTTGCCCGGAGCCCGCGTCGCCTCCTACGGCTCGAGCGGCGAAGCCGCCTACGTCTCCGACGACGGTCGCACCACCTTCGTCCTCGCCTACCCGCCGATCGAACAGGGCGAGGGCCCCGGCGCCGAGATCTCACCGGAGACGGTCGAAGCCGCGCGCGGGGCGCTGTCCGAGTCCGAGGTCGGCGGCTCCGAGCTGCTGCTCACCGGTCGCGCCGCGCTCGAAGGCGAGGCGCCCGAAGAGGAAGGCGGCGACTCGTCCTTCCTCAACGAGACGCTGATCGCCGGCGTCGCCGCTTTGGTCGTGCTGGTCTTCGTCTTCGCCTCGGCCCTGGCGCTGGTGCCGCTACTGATGGCGGTCGTTGCGATCCCGGTGACCCTGCTGGCCGTGCTCGGCCTCACCGCCATCACCGACGTCTCCTTCATCGTCCTCTTCCTCTGCTCGCTGATCGGGCTCGGGCTGGCGATCGACTACGCCCTGATCGTGGTGATGCGCTGGCGCGAGGAACGCGAACGCGGTCTCGGCAACGAGGAGGCGGTGCTGGCGGCCTCGCGGACCGCCGGCCACGCCGTCGTCTTCAGCGGCATGACCGTGGCGATCGGCCTACTGAGCGCGGTGGTCCTGCCGATCCCCTTCCTGCGCTCGATGGCCTACGGCGGCCTGCTGATCCCGCTCGTCTCGGTCGCCGTGGCGCTGACCCTGCTGCCGGTGGTCCTGGCCAAGCTCGGCCCCCGCGCCGACCGCCGGCGCCTGCGCCGCACCGATCGCGCCGAACGCCACTGGGCCGCCTGGGCCCGCCTGGTGATCCGCCACCGCGTGGCGGCGATCGTCCTCAGCCTGGCGGTGCTGCTCGGTCTGGTCGGGGTCGCGTCCGGGATGCTCCTCGGCGATCCCGAAGCGAAGTCGATGGGCGGCGGCGGCGAGGCCCAGGCTGGATTGGTCGCGCTCGAACGCTCCGGCATCGGCGCCGCGCCGCTGACCCCGATCGAGGTCGTCGCCCCGAGCGAGGAGGCGGCGGCGACCGGCCGTGAGCTCGCCCAGGTCGACGGAGTCCGCGCCGCCACCGCCCCGTCGGCTCCGCGCTGGAGCGAGGGTGGCCGCTCGATCCTCGACGTTTTCACCAGCGCCGACACGGCCTCCAGCAGCGGCCGCGACACCGTCGCCGCGGTTCGCGACGCGGCCGCCGAGCTGCCCGACGTCGGGGTCGGCGGCTCGACCGCGATGATCGAGGACTGGGTCGAAGAAGTCTATGGCTCGTTTCCGCTGATGCTGGCCTTCATCGCCCTCGTCACCTTCGTCCTCCTGGTCCGCGCCTTCCGCTCGGTGATCCTGCCGCTGAAGGCGGTGGTGATGAACTTGATCTCCGTCTTCGCCACCTGGGGTGTGATGACTCTGGTCTGGCAGCACGGCTTCGGCACCGAGCTGCTCTTCGGCAGCGAACCGACCGGCTCGATCGCCTTCTGGGCGCCGATGATCGTCTTCGCCTTCATCTACGGGCTCTCGATGGACTACGAGGTCTTCATCCTCTCCCGGGTTCGGGAGGAGTACGACCGCACGGGCTCGACCGACGAGGCGGTGGTCCGGGGCATCGCCAGCACCGGGCGCCTCGTGACCAGCGCCGCCCTGATCGTCTTCTTCGCCTTCGCCGCGATGGCGACCGGGGAAGAGATTGACCTCAAGGTGCTGGCCACCGGCCTTGCCGCCGGGGTCCTCCTCGACGCCCTCCTGGTCCGCTCGCTGCTGGTGCCGGCGACGGTCTCCCTGCTCGACCGCTGGAACTGGTGGATACCGGGCCCGGTGCGCCGCTTCCTGCGGGTGCCGGAGGAGCCCCGGGAACCGGCGAGCGAACCTACCTAGGCCAGGCGGGATTCCCGCACTAGGATCGCGCCCGTGCCGTCGCTCACCAATACGTCGGCGATCATCACCGGCGCCGCCAAGGGGATCGGCCGCGCCTGCGCCGGGGTCTTCGCCCGCGAGGGCGCGCGGCTGGTCCTGAACGACGTCGACGAGCCCGGCCTCGAGGCGACCGCCGCGAGCCTCGGCGACGGAGTCGAGGTCGTGACCGTGGTCGGCGACGTCTCGGTCGAGGATGACGCGCGCCGGATCGTCGCCACCGCGGTCGAGCGCTTCGGCACCCTCGACTCGCTCGTCGCCAACGCCGGGATCATCCCGCTCAGCGGGATCGAGGAAGCCAGCGCCGAGGAATGGGAGCGGGTGATGGCGATCGACGGCCGCGGCATGTTCCTCACCTGCAAGTTCGCGGTCGAGGCGATGGGCCCCGCCGGGGGCTCGATCGTCTGCCTCTCCTCGATCTCCGGCCTCGCCGGCCAGTCCAACCAGGCGGTCTACGGCCCCGCCAAGTTCGTCGCCTCCGGCCTGACCAAGCACCTCGCGGTCGAACTCGCGCCCCGCAACATCCGGGTCAACGCCGTCGCCCCGGGGACGATCCGAACCGAGGCGGTCGCAGCGCTGCCCGACGACTACGTCGAGCCGATGCGCGCCGCCCACCCGATGGGCCGGCTGGGCGAGCCCAGCGAGGTGGCCGAGGCGATCTGCTTCCTCGCCTCCGACGCCGCCTCCTTCATCACCGGCGCGATCCTCCCCGTCGACGGCGGCTACCTGGCTAGATAAACACCCGTGCTCCTCCCACCGCACGAAGGTCATTGTGTACTCAAATGTTCAGTGAGACACTGGCCAATCGGACACAGCAAAAGGGAGGCGTGAATGCCAGGCGAATTCATCGACGAGGTACGCATCTACCAGTGCGGGACGCACAGCGACGGCAGCGCGATCATGTGCTCGGAAATCGGCTACGCCAAGATCCCGTTCACCCTGCCGGAGGACGCGCCCGAGCCGAGCGAACCATCCGGGTACGGCGACCGCTCCACCGCCGACGCCAAGAGCGTGGGATGGCAGGAAGTCGGCTCGACCGACATCCACCTCTCACTCCAAGGCCTCACCGCGGCTTTGAAGGCGTACGACATCACGCTCAGCTACGACGAGGCAGATCTGGAGCGCCACCTCGGACCCAGACCGACGTCCGAGTAACGATCACCGCGGTCTCCCCCCAAACACGAAAAGGCCCCAGGTCCGGGGCCTTTTCCTATGCCTGCGAGCTGGCGGATCTCGCGGCGATGCGGGATCTTCCGCGGGCAGATGGCCACAGCAGCACGGACGCCAGCGTCGCGACCCCCGCCACCACAGCGAGTGCCGAGACGGCGACGTCGAGGCCGAAGGCCGCTCCCAGCAGCCCCGCGATTGGGTAGGTGATCAGCCAGCAGGCGTGCGAGAGCGAGAACTGCGCGGCGTAGACGGCGGGGCGGTCGGCCGGCTCGGCGGAGCGCTGCAGCAGCCGGCCGGCCGGAGTCTGGACGGTCGAGAGCCCGACCCCGAGCGCGAACCAGAGCACGAGCAGCAGCGCGAAGGCGGGCACGAAGACGGTTAGGACAAGGCCGGCGCTCAGCAGGGCGCCGCCGAAGATCATCACCGGGCGGTCGACGACGCGATCGAGGATCGCCGGCAGGCCGCCGCGGCCGCCAGGTTCAGCGCCAGCAGCCCCCGCAGGCGCGGGGTGGCAAGGTAGCGGCGCGTCCCGTAGGTGATCCTGGCGAAGGTGTTGCCGACCCGCTCGATCCGCTGGGCGACCGGAATGGTGACCGAGAAGACCAGCAGGGCCGAGCAGACGAAGGCGAGCGCGTTGCCGAGGAAGAGCGCCTGGTAGCTGACCAGCGCCAGCGCCAGCGCGGCCAGCGCCGGGCTCAAGCGCTGCTCGAGGTCATAGGCGAGGCGCGAGAGCGATAGCGCCCGCGTGGGCGATCCCCGCGATCAGCGGCGAGACGAGCACGTAGGCGACCATCTCCCAGGGCGAGCGCGACGCCGAGGACCTCGCCGGCCTGGCCACCGGAGAGGTCCTAGGCGAGGAGAGAAAGAGCGACCGTGGTAGGCCGGTCCCGATCAGGGCGATCACCTGGGCGGTGAACAAGCGCCGGTAGGTGCGATCGCCGAGCGGTGAGAAGGGCTTGGAGCTCGCAAGCATCCCCTTGAACATCTGAACAGTCTTTCAGTATATATCATCGCCGATGATAATCTGAACATCCGTACATCTATTCATGCTTTGTCGCAACCCGATAGGCGGCGCGCCCCCTCCCCGCCGCGCCGCGTCAGATCCGGGCAGCCCGCATCGTCAACGTCGGCCACCCGGAGGGCTCCGAAGCGCTCGAGCGGGTGCTCGCCGCGACCATGGCCGCGGAGTTCGACCGGGTCTGGCGCGACCCCGCCCACGCCCGCAACACGGTGCTGGTCGCAAGCGACGGCCCTCTCGGCGCCCAGCGCCTCGGGGCGGCGGCGGCAGAGGTGCCGCCGGACCTCGCGCCGGTGATCCGCGCGGCGGCCTCGCGCCTGGAACCGGCGCGGACCGACGGCACGGTCTATACCGATGAGCGGGCGCCGGTCGAGTGGCTGATCGACGTCGCGCTGCTGAACGTCGCGGTCAGCGGCGAGGGGTAGCGGTGACCGAAGGCCCGCCCATCGCCCGGCGCGACGAGCACGATTTCGGAGCTCGCGAATCGAACGAGCTCGCTCTCCTCTCGCTTTTCCTCGGGATCGTCTGGCTGTTCGGCTTCGGCTCCCTGGCAGCCGTCTATCTGGGCATCAAGGCCCTGCGCCAACTGCGAAAGCCGGGCAACCAAGAGAGCGGCCGGGCATTCGCCTGGGGCGGCATCCTCGCCGGCGTCTTCGGGCTGATCAGCGCCGGCCTGGTGATCGCCGTCGCGATCGTCGCCTAGCCTCGCCGGGTGCGGCGCGCGCAGCGCCACTGCGCGTTGGCGCGCCGTCAGCCGTGCAGGAAGGGAAGGCACTGGAAAAATCCGGGCTCCGACATCGGTTCGGGGGAGGTTTCGACGTCGACGCCCTTGCCCGCCATGCAGCGCACGAAATCGGGGGGGAACGCCTTCCCGCCCGCGCTGGGGGGCACGAATTCCGACTGCGGCGGAGGAGAGGTCGCGTCCGCCGGGATCGAATCGGAGCTACCGCCGCCGTCGGAACCACCGCAGCCGGCAAGCGCGAGAGCGATAACTGCGCAGCCGAGGGCGATCAGGCGCCTCATCCCCGCACCTCCAGGCGATCGCCGAGGCCCGAGTCGCTGACCAGCCGGCCATCCTCGAGCCCGAGCACGCGGTCGGCGCGCTCTGCGACCGCGTGGTCGTGAGTCACCAGGACCAGCGTGATCCCGAGTTCGCGGTGCAGCGCTTCCAGGAGGTCGATCACCATCTCGCCGTTCCGCGCGTCGAGATTTCCGGTCGGCTCGTCACCGAGGATCACTCTCGGCGCCCGTGCCAGCGCCCTGGCGATTCCGGCTCGCTGCTGCTCGCCCCCGGAGAGCTGGCCCGGCAGGTGCTCGGCCCGTGAGGCAAGGCCAACCGCATCGAGCTGGCCGAGCGCGAGCTTTCGTCGTTGCCCCCGGTCGGTCCGCAGCGGCGCCAGAGCAACCTCGACGTTCTCGGCCGCCGTCAGCGTCGGAATCAGGTTGAACTGCTGGAAGACGAAGCCGATCGCCGAGAGCCGCAAAGCGGCCAGCTCCGGCTCGCTCAATCCTCCGAGCAGCCGCTGCTCGAATCGGACCGTTCCGGAAGAGGGGTCGTCGAGCGCCCCCATCAGCTGCAGCAGAGTCGACTTGCCGGATCCGGACGGCCCGAGCACTGCCACGAACTCGCCGCTTGCGATCGTCAGGCTCAACGAGTCCAGCGCCGCCACGCGTGCCGCGCCGTCCCCGTACCAGCGGGTCGCCCCCTCCAGCTCGTAGGCGATCGCTCGCCCCTCTACGTCGCTCGCCATCTCGCTCTCCTCTCGTTTGCTCATTCGACGCTCCTCAGGGCCTCTGCCGGGCGCAGTCGCGCCGCCTTGAGACCGCCCGCGGCGGCCGCCAGCAGCCCGCCGAGCCCCGACAGGGCGATCGCCGATAGCAGCAGCCAGAGGTCGACCGGCGCGCCGATCACGACCTCGGCGCTGCGCGAGGTGACCTCGCCCTGACCGAAGAACCCGACCGCCCCCGCCTGGGCGACCGAGGCATCGAGCGAGAGATTCAGCGCCGTCAGGAGCGCCGCGCCGCCGACCCCGATCAGCGCTCCGAGGAGCCCGCCGAGGACCCCTTGGACGACCGACTCGGCGCTCACCTGGCGAACCACGAGCAGGCGCCGCCAGCCCAGCGCCTTCAGCGTGCCGAGCTCGCGGGTCCGCCTCTGCACGCCGGAGAGCGCGAGCATCGCCGCGACCAGGAATGCGGCCCCGAGGGCGACCGCGGCCAGCGCCGCGCCGAGCGTCGATGAGAGGTCCTTGGCGTCGCTGAGCGAGCCCCCGATCCGCTCAGCCAGGTCGGTGGCGGTGGTCACGATCCCGCCCGGAACCGCGCCGGTGATCTCCCGGCGCACGGAGTCAACCGCCGCGGTCGATCTCGCGCGCGCCAGGATCACGTTGACCCGGCCCTCGCGGTCGGTGAGCTCCTGCAGGCGGCCCAGCTCGACGTAGGCATTCGAAGCCGCGCCGCCGAGCGGAGCCGCGGCCAGGCCGATCACCTGCAGGCGCTTGCCGCCGATGTTGGCGCGATCGCCGATCCCAATCCGGTTCTGGCGGGCGTAGGCCGCATCGAGGATCACCTGACCCCGTGCCTTCGCGACCGCGGGCGAGAAGTAGCTCCCGGCGACGAGCTGGTCTTGCGTCACCGGCGCCAGCGTCGAGTTGCCGACCTCGACCCCGGTGACGTTGAGGGAGGTGATGTCGTAGCTGGCATGGGGATTGACCATCTCGTTTTCCTCAGGCACGTCGCCTTCGATTCGCACCGTCTGCAGCGAGAGGGCGGGGACCGCGGCGACGACGCCGTCGAGCCGAGCAACCCGCGCGACCGTCGACTCGGGAAAGCTGAGATCCGAAGACAGCGCCTGGAAGGTGGTGAATCTCTCCCCCGGGCTGCCGAGCTCGCCGGGTTCGAAGGCGAAGAGATCGTCCGGATTCTCGCGTTTGAGCCGCCGCTGCTCGCGCTCGCTCAAGGCGCTGAAGTCGGGTGGGCCGCTGGTGCCTCCGGAAGGCACCGCAAGCGGACGGCTCACACGCATGTCGGTGCCGAGGCCGGCGAGCGGCTCGAGCACTTCCTCCTGGGCATCGTCGAGCCCGGCCGAGAGCGCACCGACGACAACCACCAGGCCGACTCCGATTGCCAGGCCCAGCACGGTGAGGGCGGTCCGCCCCGGGCGGCGGCGAAGCTCTGCAACTAAGAAACGGGCGTAGATCATGGTGCTGTCTCCTTCGGGTTGGCCCGGTCAGATGGCGTCGCGCTGCGCGAACGCAGATCCGCCCGCCGACAGGGCGGCGACGGTGTAAAGGGCGATCAGTCCGAGCGCGATCGCGGGCGCCAGCAGCGTGTCCGGGGCCAACCCGCCAAGCGCCGCCCCGGCGGCCCCGGGGGTGAAGCGGCCGACCTCCGGGAGGTCGCCGACGACGATCCCCTCGACGAAGAGGATCCAGGCGCTGAGGCCGACCAGGGTCGCCACCTGGTTTCGCACCAGCGCCCCGACGCCGACGCCGATCGCGGCCCAGAACCCGGCGGCGGCGGCGCCGCCGGCGATCAGCAGGGCGTAGTCGCCGCCGTCGAGCTGGAGGTCGATCCCGCGCGAGCTGAGCGCGGCGGTGCCGACGGCCGCCGCGAGGGCGCTGGCCACCAGCCCGAGGCCGGCGCCGAGCAGGGCGCTGACGCAGGCCTTCGCCGCCATGATCCGGCCCCGCCGGGGCATCGCGATCAGGGTCGGCCGGATCGTCCCGTGGCGAAACTCGCCGGTGATCGAGAGCGCCCCGAGCAGCGCCGCGAAGAGGGTGCCGAGGAGCTCGCCACGGCCGAACACCATCACCTGGTTTTCGAACGTCCCGAGGTCGTCGGCCGGGAGCGTGAAGCCGTGCAGGGCGACCGCGAAGGCGACGATCCCCAGCGTCGCCGCGAGGAGGCCCTGGTTGGTGCGGACCGAGAGCTGCTTGAGCAGCTCGGCTCTGAGCGTCGAGATCACTCCGGCACCGGCCTCTCGGTCAATTCCAGGTAGGCCTCCTCGAGGCTCTGACCGCCGCGGACCAGCTCGTCCAGGCGCCTGGTCGCGACGACCCGGCCGCCGTCGATGATCACCACCTGATCGACGGTCTGGGCGATCTCCGCAAGCGCGTGGCTGGAGATCAGGACCGTGCCGCCGCGGTCCGCGAACCTGCGCAGGAACCGGCGCAGCCAGCGGATGCCGGCGGGATCGAGCCCGTTCGTCGGCTCGTCGAGGATCAGCAGGTCGGGATCGCCGAGGAGAGCGCCGGCGAGGCTGAGGCGCTGGCGCATTCCCAGCGAGTACGTGCCGACCCTGCGGTCGGCTGCCGCGGCCAGCTCGACCAGCTCCAGGACCTCGTCGACTCGCTTGAAGTCGATGCCGGCATCGGCGGTCAGCGCCAAGGCGCGCAGATGGTCGCGCCCGGAGCGCCCAGGATGCAGGTCGCTCGACTCGAGCACGGCCCCGACGCGCCGCGCCGGCCGATCGAGCTGCCGGTAGCGGCTGCCGAAGACGAGGGCATCACCGGCGGTCGGCTCGGCCAGCCCGAGGAGCAGTCGCAGCGTCGTCGTCTTGCCCGAGCCGTTGGGACCGAGGAAGCCGGCGATCGTGCCGCGCTCGAGCGAGAAGGTGAAGTCCTTGACCGCGTCGACGGTCTCGTAGCGCTTGCTTAGATTCTCGACCTCGATGGCCGGGTCGTTGTCCCGGTCGGCGGTCGCCGACAGCGACGGCCCGAGGTTCTCTTCAGCGGCTTGCGGCATCGACCGACCCTCTAGTGCATGCCGGCGCCCATGACGCCGGTGAGGTGCAGGACGATCATCGCCACGATCGCGATCCCCGCGGCGCAGATGCCGCCGATGAAGAGCCAGCGCTGCAGCGGCGTCTGCGGGGGATACTCCTGGTCGTGGGGTTCGTCTGCCGGGCGGGTGGGTTTCGTCTGGTCGGATCTCATGCGCCGCAATCTAGGAATCGCGGAAGCAATGCGAAACACCCTCGCGGGGGAACTCGGCCGTCGACGATTCGAGGACGAAGATCCACGCTGAGGGGATTCGCTCCCGGCCCAGCGCCGTTAACCTCGACCAGCTGTGTCCTCCGCGGCGGCAGCGCACTGGCCCCTTGGGTCCCGGAACAGGTCCGGGGCAGTCGTCGACCTGGCGATCACCGTGGCCGCGCTCGCCGGAACCCTGGCTCAGGTCTCCCACGGTGGCTTCGGGGGCTTCGACTCGGCCGACCCGGGGCTCGAGTGGGCAACCGCCAGCCTCGCCGCAGCTTCGACCGTGCCGCTCCTCGCCTGGCGCGAGGGCCCGCGGACCGTGCTGGCGCTGAGCTCGCTGGCTGCCGTGCTGCTCGCTGCCGTCGGCAGCCCGGTCCCGGTTCCACTCGGGCCCGCGGTCGCGATCTTCCTGCTCTCAGCGACTCGCGACGGGGAGGATCCTTGGAGCCGGAAGGACAGCACGGTGGTGCTGGCGTCGCTCGCCGCCTACCTTGCAGCCGCTGGGCTGAGCAAGGGTGGGTTTCCCGGCAGCGAGCTCCTCCACACCGGGCTCGCCTGGTCGGTCGCCTGGTTCGCCGGGGAGCGAACGCGCCTCCGGCACGAGGGTCTTCGCAGCCTGGAGGAGCGAGCGCTGCGAGCCGAACGAGAGGCCGAGCAGGATCGCCGCCTCGCGATCGCCGAGGAGCGGACCCGAATCGCCCGCGACCTCCACGATGCCGCCGGGCATGCAATCAACGTGATCGCGATGCGCGCGGGGATCGCGCGCCTGCGCAAGGACCCGGAGCGCTCGCAGCTCGCCCTCGAGGAGATCGAGGAGCTGGCCCGCAAAACGGTCGGTGAGATCGAGCAGATGGTCGTCGGGCTCCGCGACAAGGGCTCCGGCAGCGTCGACGACGCAGCGCCGCCAGGACTGGCTTCGCTCGACACCCTCATCGCGCGCCAGGCCGGCGCCGGGATGACTGTCCGGATGACGACCGCTGGCCAGCAACGGGATCTCGACCCACCTGTCGACCAGGCCGCCTACCGGATCTTGCAGGAGGCCCTGACGAACGCGGCCAAACACGGTCGGGGACCGACCTCGGTCGAGCTCGGCTTCGGTCCGACGGCCCTGCAGATGACCGTGAGCAACGCGATTTCCGAACCCGTCCCCGAGAGCAACGGCGGACACGGCCTGATCGGGATGCGCGAACGGGCCGGCCTGCTCGGTGGCGCCCTGGAAGTCGAGCGAGCCGACGGTGTGTTCTACGTCAGGGCTGCCCTGCCATACGGAGGCCTGGCCGCGTGACGCGCGTGATGATCGTCGACGATGACGGGCTCGTCCGCGCGGGCCTGGCCGAGCTGCTCTCCGGAGAGGCGGAGATCGAGGTCGTCGGTCAAGCCTCGACCGGGCGCCAAGCGGTCGAGCGGGTCCCACGCCTCGAACCGGAGCTGGTCCTGATGGACGTCCAGATGCCGGACCTCGATGGCATCGAGGCGACCCGTGAGCTCGCCCGGGTCGCGCCCGAGGTCCGGATCCTGATCCTCACCACCTTCGAGGAGGACGCCTACGTCTTCGGCGCCCTTCGCGCCGGCGCCTCCGGCTTCATGCTCAAGCGCGCCCGCCCGGAGGAGCTGATCTCCGCGGTCACCACCGTCGCCGCCGGCGACGCCCTCCTTTCCCCCTGGGCCACCGGCCTGCTGATCGATCGCATGGCCACGCAGCCAATTCCCGATCTCGCCGACCAGGACAGGCTCGACCAGCTGACGCCACGCGAGCGGGAGGTCTTCCTGCTTCTGGCCCGGGGCCTCTCGAACCGCGAGATCGCCACCGAGCTCGTAGTCGAGGAGTCGACCATCAGAACCCATGTGAAGCGGATCCTGATGAAACTCGGGCTCCGCGACCGCGTTCAGATAGTGATCTTTGCCTACGAGACCGGGCTCAACCGCCCCGGCATCTCGCAATCGCCCAACCCCTGAGTGCGACCGTCCCGGCAGGCTACCAGCGGGAGATCGAAGCGATCGAAACGGGTGCAGCTAGCTCGCGGGCCTGGCCGGCGGGCGCAGCGCCGGCGTCTACGTCGCCGAGAGCGACGCCCAGCTCTCGGAGATCTAGGCGCAGCTCGCCACGGGGGGCACGCCGGTCGAGTTCGCCGAGGGATCAGCCGTAAGATTGCCCGACGGGACCCGGATCCAGATTCGCTCGACTTCGTCCTCCGGCGGTCCCGCCGTCGACATCCATAGGGCCAACGGTGAAGAATTCAAGATCCACGTCAGGTGAGTTCTCCAGCCCGCTCGAGGAGCTGATCGACCGCGGACTCGATGACCTTCTCAAGCTCGAAGAGGTGGTCTGGGTCACGAGCCGCCATCTCGGGCTGGAGCCGCTCGACGAGGGAGTGGTGGGGCCGGCGCTGGCGACCGTCAGCGACCTGCTGGAGCGCCGCTTCGCGGTGGTCGGCAATCTTTACCGGCGCGACGACGGCCTGCTCGGAGTGCGCGCCTGGGAGCTTGACCCCGACGCCGCGGTCGCGCGGATCGAGCGGAACTGGGGCGAGCTATACAGGCCGGAGAACCTCGACGACCAGGTCTGGTTCGAGCTGACCGAGGCCGGACGCGAGCAGGCGCGGCGCAACCAGGCGGGTGCCTGAGCGGCGCTCACCCGATCGGCAGGCCCTCGGAGCTTCTCTTGCGAGTGGGCGACCCGCCCGAAAGCCGGTCGCAGGGTTTCGAAGGAATAGCGGGGGAACGTGTCGGCCCTAGCGGCGCGCGTCCCGTGCCGATCGAGTGGGTTGCGGATTTCGCTCCACAAGCGAGTTCGCGGCGTTCCGACTGATCCCAGGTCGGAGGGGCCGCGGCAGGCCCTCTGAGAAGTCGCCTTGATTTCGGCGGATTCGCCGTTACATCTTCGCGACCCAGACAACAAGCGGCCCCCGGCGGCGCCGTTAACGCCAGCCGAGGGCCTGACCACAAGGAAGACGAGGCCTCCCTTATGGCTGATCGAGACCCTACGTGCCCGGCTGCCGCCGCGCACCCCCCAAACAATGCCGAGCTGGACGCTCGCGACCAAGCTGAGGTGCTCCGCGAAGTCCTCGGCATTTACCCGGAGACGCTGACGCTCGACGAGCTGATTCGCGAGCTGACCGTGGACTCCGCGGAGTTCACCGAGCGCGACCGGATCAGGCGCGCGGTTCGCACCCTGATCGCGGGCGGCCTCCTCTATCTGGTCGGCGATTTCGTCCTGCCGACGAGAGCCGCCGTCAACTTCCACGACCTCCCTCGCGCATGACGGGCGCCAACGGAGGTGCCAATCCCGGTCGCGGGAGAGTGCGGCTGCTCGTCGCCCTCGATCTGCCCGAGATGGTGCGCCGCCAGGCCGAGTCGTGGCAGCAGGAGGCGCTGACCGACCCCGCGCTGCGTCACAACACCGGGCTGCGCATACCCCTGATGTTCCTCGGCCACCGTCCCCAGCGGGAGGTCGGCCGCTATCTGGAGGCGATCCGGGAGCTGTGCGCATCCGCCCCCGCGCCCCTGGTCGAGCTGGGCGATGTCGTGGCGAAAGGGCCGACGCCGGAGCTTCCTCGCGTGTTCGCCCTGCCGGCCAAGTCGCCGGAGGCGGAAGTCCTCCAGATCGGTCTACGCTCCGTCTTCACGAACCAGGGGCTCTACATCTATGAACCCAGGGAGCGGACGTTCTGGCCGCACCTGACCGTCGCCAGGGTGCGGACCGCCGATCACAAGTTGCGCCGGCCCGAGGTGGTTCACAACCCCCCGGACCGTCCAATCCCGGCGGGTCTGCGAGGCCCCTTCGAGGGGCTGCGCGTCGGTCTATATCGGTCCGAAATGCGACCGGAGGGAGCGCGCTACTCGCTGATGGGCAAGGCCGATCTGCCGGGGTCGACCTACGCGACGCTTCACGCTGGACGAGAGTGAGTCACCTGCGCCGCTGCAGGCGCGCGGCGGCGCGCAGCATCCGGTCGAACAGCTCCGGGTCGACCGGCGGGCCGCCGTCCTCCTCGCAGCAGGGCGGCTTCGTCCGTTTTGCGGTCGGCTCGTCGATTCCGAGAAGCTCATAGACAGTGCCGTAAACATCGTCAGCGGAGCCGCGACTGTGCTCTCCGACGAGCGCGATCACAACGCTTTCCTCGTCGGGGAAGCAGATCAACGCCCGGTAGCTCCCATATAGATGCGCAGAACAGATGCGATCGACGGTCTGGCCGGTGAGGCGGTAGTCAGCGGCGGCGCAGCCTTCAGCCTCGAAACGCAGCAATGCGTCCTCATATGCCTTGGCGGCTTTCCCACGAAGCGCATCCGCCTGGCGCTTCGCGGTGGGCGTGGCGCTGACGCGAAAGCTCACGCCTGGCGGGATGGCGTGACGTCGATCAACTCGCCGCGGCGCATCTCTTCGAGCGAGCGCCGCAGCTCGGGATCAGCCAGCTCGCGCTCGTCTTCGATCCGCGCCAGGACGGCCTCGAGCAGGTTGCGATCCTGACCGAGCGCACGCAAGTCCCGCAGCGCCCGACGGACCTCGCTGAGGCTACGGAGGGTCACCCGCCGAGGCGAAGAATTGGGAAGCTCTTCGAGGATGCCGCGCGAGATCCAGGCGCGGATCGTCGGGACCGAGAGATCGAGCATCTCCGCCGCGACCGAGAGCCTCACCGACGGTGCCCATTCGAGGAGCCGCCAACGCACCTGCTGCAAGCGCCGGCGGGTCTCCGCATCTGACGGAAGCGAAGTCTCGATCTCCTCGATCTCATCAACCTCGCGCGCGAATGCCTCCGCGGTGTCGAGCTCTTTAGTTGCGTTCATCCGAGAAGCCTCCTGAGTCGGAGCAGGAGGCTACCAACAGAGCTTTCAAATATCAAGGTGGATTTGAAAGCTGGATCGCCACGAACGGGGATCAGTATGCGATCGGCTCGTCCCGAGACGGCGAGTGCATGCACGGCCCGGAATGCAAGGGAACGACCGCGGACTCCAGCGGGCATCAGCCCGACACGCGATACTGAGCCAATGAACGATCGCCGTGGGGCATATACGGCCGACCGGGCCGCTGCGCTCTCAGGAGTGCCGAAATCTACGGTCCACCACTGGGCACGCAAGAAATGGCTCGTGCCCAGCGTCTCGCCGACCCGCGTCAAGCTCTGGTCTTACACGGACCTGATGGGGCTGCGCGCCATCTACTGGCTGCGGCACCCGAAGCCGACCCCCGATGGCGAGGAAATTCCGCCGACCCCGATGTCGGTCGTCCGAGAGGCCCTCGCCGAGCTTGATCGCATCGACCTCGATCTTTGGGATGAGCAGCATGGCTACATGGTCCGGGTCAGCCGCGAGGGGGAGGTCCACCTGGGGCCGCCGGGGGACAGCGTCCCACTGAGCGGGCAGCTCCCGCTGCACAACTTGGACCTGATCGAGCCCTTTGAATCGGAGGCCGGAATCCGTGGGCCGGATCTGTTCGCACCCCGGCCACGACTGCGGATCCTCGCCAGCAAGCTCGCCGGCGCTCCTCACCTGATGCGGACCCGGCTGGAGACCGAGGCACTAGCCGCAATCGCGCGACGGGGAATCAGCAAGGCCAAGCTCTACGGCCTCTACCCGAACTTCGACGCGGCGGCGATCGACGAAGCGCTGGACCTCGAGGCCCAGCTCGCCAGGAACCTGGAACCGGTAGCGACAGCGGCATAGGCGGCGGGACAGGCGACAGTGGCCCTGTTCGCACTCGACCACAACTACCCGATGCCGATCATCGAGCAGGCCAAACCGTACCTGCGAGAAGTCGAGCTGGTGCCGATCGGGGATATCGACTCGCGCCTGCCCGACCTCGACGATTGGGAACTGCTGCTGGCCCTTCATCACCACTCCCGCGAATGGGACGGCATGGTCAGCAACGACACGAGCATGCTCGAACAGGAGCGAGAGCTTGCCGTCCTCGGCTACACCCACCTGACCCTGGTTGCCCCCGTCGCCGCTGGCCACGATCCGATTCGCTCGACGGGCCTGGTCCTCGCCCACATCGAGGACATCGCAGCCCGCACGACGCCGCGAAAGCCCCAGGTGTGGCGCCTGCCTGGCCGCACCGGAGGCGGGAATCATCCAGATCAGTTCCTCGAAAAGCTCGCCAAGCAAGGTGGACTGGATCCGCTCGACCTCCGCAAGGACGCCATGCCCGCAAGGGCGGTCCTCCAGCGCGATCCGCTCTCCTAATTTCGCGGAGCCGCGGATTCGACAAGCCGTGACCGGAAATCAGGGGACCCTTAGGTCCCAACCCAACACGAAATTGCTGACTCGCGAGGTCTCAGCGCGAAGCCCGGCCAATCTCCCCGGTTTCTCGCTCGCCGCCGGGCAAGCTCCGTCCGGGTGCGCTGGCACCGTCACCCAAATGACGGCGGATGGAAAAGTGAGGCGCCAGCGGGGCGGTGAGGGACCGCTGATGGGGCGGCTGGTATTGCTCTTCGGCGCCTACGCGCCAGTGGCGATCATCATCGCCGCCCGGGTTATCCCCTGCCCGGCTGGCTGGGCGGCACTGGCCCTCGGCGGCGCCGGTGTTGGCATCTGGATCACCTTCCTGCTCTGGCTCCGCGGCCATCAGCCGCGTGAGGCCATGGTCACCGAGGTCGAGCCGATCGACGGCGAGGTCACGGGCTACATCGTCTCGATCCTGCTTCCCCTGGTTGCCGCTGGCGATCCGAGCAGCGGCGACCTCATTGCCTATGGCATCTGTGCGGTGCTGATCCTGCTCGTCGCCTTTGTCTCTGATCTGGCGGTAGCAAACCCACTCATTTATCTACTCGGCTTCCGAGTGGCGCGGGCAAACGTGGCTGGAGAGCGAACCATAGTGTTGGTCGATGGCTTGGACACCCCGGAAGGGGCTGTTACTGTCAGGCGGGCGCTCGGGGTTACCTATGTTCCACGCTCATGAGAAGGCAGGAGGGGTAGATGCCAGACGATGACATCCGCGCGATGCTGGGCCGCAGGCCGCCAAAAGGCGGCGCGGCCTTCGGCCATGTCGATCTGAGCAAAAAGGCCCGCTCCGAGCTTGCCGCCATCGTCCGCAAGCTTCGGAACGAATACGAAGCAAAGACCAAGATTGAGTTCCACCCAGAGGACAGCGCCGACGATGGCGAGGTTCTCTCCGGCAAACTCAAAGGCTTTGATCAGAACTACCAAGCGAAAGCCGCATGGAGCCTCGAGCGCACCGTGACCGCGATCCGCGCCAGCGGTGTACCGGCCGTGCTCGGTGCCAAGGATGTCGCTGAGGGCGGCTGGAGTTTCTACGCGCTGCGGCTGAAGGAGAAACGTTCCGACACGGTCCTGATCCGTAGTCATTCTCCCACCTATGGCCTCGGGCCGAACCGGTTCTTCACTCGCATGGTGGGTACCGAGCTGCGCCCGGTCTCCGAACCACTGCTTGGGTTCGACCACGACGCCGATGTTCTCGTTGTCGGCACGACGGTCTACGTGGTGCACCCCGAGCGCGTTGAGCGGCTCTTTGTCGACGCCGAGGAGGTGAAGCGACGTGCCCCGCAGAGCGTCAGGCGGTTTGTCAAAGACTTCGCCGCCACGCTCAGCCCGAGGACCGCAAGCGCACTTGAGCACGCCTGCTCGCACAATGCACCGCTCACCCGCCGTGTCGAGCGGCTGGTAGGAGAGGCGAACCTGGGAAGCATGAAAGCGCCGAAGGTGCGCAAGGCGCTTCCCGACGCGGGACTGAGCGAAGATGCATTTGGAAAAAGGGGTGCGCTGAAAGCCGAGAGCGACCTGATGGCCAAAATCCTGATCGAGATCGCCGCGGATCTCTACTATCAGCCCCGCTTCGCCGGCCCTTCGCGCCGCGTCGGCAGCTACCGAAACGTCAAATGAGAAGCCAGGTTGGTCGAATGGCGATTCCGAGTGGCCACGGCCTGACCGCGCGAACTAGTATTCGCTAATGCCCTCAACCCTGACCGCTCGGGACGCTCAGGAACCGCGTATTCCGGCCGATTCCCTGAATGCGATCTGTCCCTATTGGACGATGTTTCCCCTCGACTTTCCGCTCGCGGAGCTTGCAGACGCTTCTCCTGGGCAATGGGTACTCGATCCCTTCTGCGGTCGCGGCACCACGCTGTACGCGGCGCGCAAGCTGGGGCTTTCCGCCGTCGGGATTGACTCAAATCCTGTCGCGGCTGCAATCGCGCAAGCCAAGTTGATCTCGCCTAGCCCTGCCCAGATCGAGGTGCTCGCCTCGGAACTTCTCAACGCCGAGACCGACCCGGATATCCCCAAGGGTCGATTTTGGGAGTTGGCCTATTCCGAGCCAGTCCTTCGAGATCTCTGCCGCCTCAGAGAGGGTCTCATTGGGCGGACTGATTCCGCGTCCGCAGGCCTCCGCGCCATCTTGCTTGGAGCTTTGCACGGCCCCCTCAATAAAGGTGAGGCCACCTACTTCTCCAACCAAATGCCACGAACCTATTCGACCAAGCCCAAGGGCGCGATCAAGTTCTGGGAGGATCGCGCCATGAGTCCACCTTCGGTGGACACCCTCAGTGTTATCCGACGCCACGCCCAACGTCGGTATGCCGCCGTCCCGAAACGAACTGACGGGGAGGTTTGGAGTGGCGACGCCATCGAAGTAGTGCGAAGCCTCCGACGACGGTTTACTTGGATAGTTACTTCTCCTCCCTACCCTGGGATGGTTACGTACCGCCCGGACGGCTGGCTGCGCGAGTGGCTTCTTGGAGGTCCCTCGGCGCCCAACTACGATCGCACCGATCAGCTTGGCGCGTTTACCGGAGAACAGTTTGTGAAGCGACTGGCAGCGGTATGGACCGCCATCGCCGACCGATGCCATCCGGCAGCACGGTTGACGATCCGGTTTGGCGCCCTCCCGTCGTATAGCTCCGGTTCGCCGAGTGTTCTGCTTCTCGACAGCCTCGAGCGCTCAGAGCGATGGGGTGTACTTAGCTGTCGAGATGCGGGGAGTCCTCCGGGCACGGGAGCAAGGCAAGCTGATCAGCTACAAGCTGCAGGGACACACGTTCGAGAGGTCGATGTGACCGCTGCTCTTTTGGATACGTCAGATGTTTGAGCCCCAGCACCTCTCCCATATCCAAGACGAAGTGCGACGACAGACTGCGGATGATGCGTCATTACTTGACGAGCTACGGCAGGATGTTCGTGACCATCTGCAACCTTCGAAGGGCATTCGACCCCACTCGGTGACGGCCGTTTCTCTCGTTGCCTCTGATGGAGGCAACAACCGCCTGGCTTTCGATCCGTTCAGCATGCAGCTGGTTCGTGTCGTCGACTCCAACGGCACGCAGCTGTTCCTGGACATCCTTTCCCAGCGTACGGACCCTGACACGCTTCTTCAGCGGCACCGCTCCGCGGGAGACGATCCCTTGTGGGGCCTAATGTCGGATCTCGGAGTTGAACACTTGCACGAGCTCAGTCCAATGATCCCGACGGGAGAAAAGGTCCGCAAGGAACCCGATGATGTTTCCTCGTCATGGGTTCTGGTCTACCGGGATCTATGTGAGTGGGCCGTTCTCTACCAGCGGCTAACCAAGTCAACCTGGGGTTCTCACACGCTACTTGTCCGCGATGGCCTTCTCCGCTCGAAGATCTTTGCGGGCACCAAGTTCATAGAGATGCGTGACCGCATCGCAGTCGCTATAGAGGATCACCGGAAGCGCAATATCAACCTATATCTCGTGGGACTCGCCAAGCACTCGCAGGTCCTGGCACGGTATCGCCTCGCGTTGGCCCTCGAGAATGCCATGCCCCCTGAGATGCCTCGATTCGTCGAAGTTCCCAGGAGCGTCGAGCAAAGGGTCTACAAGTGGAAAGAGTACGCCGTCGGAAGCGAAGACGAATCTGAAGGCGGTGAGGCCGCAAAGTACGTCATGGGATCGCTCTTCTTGGTGCGCTTCGGTGAACGACTCCACGACCCTATCTGGGCTGTAGATCTCCTCGAAATGCAGAAGGACCTGGCGCCCCAAATCTTCGGATACCTATTGGCGGATGCCCGGGAAGGATTTCCAATGCCCTTCTATCCGCGTTGTCTCCAGCAAGCGCACGAGTTCGCCCAGATCGTGGACTTTGATCTAGACATCCTGCAGGACACCGTGCTCGACGCAGCCAGAGGACTCGTCGGAGAGGGAGAGCAGGGAACCTTCGATGCACTACGCCTCTCTCCCGATGTGGCAAACAGACGATATGAGTGATCCACTAATCCCCCCGCTCCGACAGCGGGTGGTTATCAATCGGTAAAGGAGCACACTTGCAGCTTTTTCCAGCGGGTCAGGCAGTGGGGATCTTCCGTGGCGCGGTGGGCGCTGGTCTTGAGTTTCACGCAGACCTCACGCTGCCTTACCACGACGAGATGAACAGCACGCCAATGCATGGTCAATTCCTCCTCGTGGAGCTGGCCAGCCCGGAGGAGGCGGTACTGGGTCGAATTACCTCAGTCGCCGCACAAGGCAGGCTAACTTCCTCGGCGGGAGAGGAGTACGGCATTCGAGCTGTCGCGGATGACCGCGAGATCCCGGAGGACCTCAAGAAACAGTATCTGAGGTATCGCGTTGATGTTCGCCTGCTCGGCGTGCTTCGCTCGCAGAATGGAGACTTGGTCTTTTCGCCCTCTCATCGCCGTTTGCCACACGTTGGCGCTCAGGTCGCGTTTCTTCCTGATGATGTCCTCTGCCAGGTCGCAGGAGGAAACACGAAGGGCGCCGACCTAGGCTTCTTCGCACTTGGGGAGTTCGTCTATGCCGGTTCGGATTCACGCTTGACTCGTAGGGACTGGATGCAAGTCAAGGAGCCAAAGGTAGTCGTGCGGTTCGCCATCCAACAGCTTGTAGCCCGGCGGTCCTTCGTGTTTGCTCGGGCTGGCTTTGGAAAGTCGAATCTCGTCAAGCTTCTCTTCGCCAATCTCTATTCCGAGGAGCCACCGACCTTCACGATGAGGAACGGATCCGAGGTTCCTGTGGGGACCGTGATCTTCGATCCCGATGGCGAGTACTTCTGGCCAGATGCACAGGGACGGCCGGCGCTTTGCGACGTGCCGGAGATGGAGGATCGCATCGTCCTTTTCACTGACCAAGAAGGCCCTTCACCCTTCTACGAGTCGTTCTCCGCCGGGGGTGTGCGGCTCGACATTCGTCAGCTTCCAGCCCCGCTCGTCCTCTCCATTGCGCTCGGACCCGAGCAACAGGACCAGCAGAACGTGCACAAGCTCAAGGCGCTTAAGGGAGCGGCGTGGCGAGAAATGGTCGACGAGATTCACGCGAGCAAGAATGCCGCGGACGAGGAAACCCTGCGTCGCCTTCTCGGCCTCCAACCCGGTCAGGATGCTGAGCTCTACGCCGCGAGGGCAAACATGACGAGGGTGGTCAATGCGCTGCACGACCCATCCAGCGAGATGCTCACCATGCTGATCCAAGCGCTACGCGAGGGGAAGCTGTGCATCGTTGACATCTCACGTATGAGAGGAGCGGCGGGACTGACGCTTTCAGGCATCGTTCTCCGCCATATCTTCGGGCATAACCAACAGCAATTCACTCGAGCAGATCCCGAGCCGATTCCAACCATTGCGGTGATCGAGGAGGCCCAGTCCGTGCTTGGTGGAGGCCAGTCAGGACAATCCGCCTACGAGGAGTGGGTGAAGGAGGGACGCAAGTACAGCCTGGGTGCTGTCCTTATCACCCAGCAGCCCGGAGCGATCCCTGGGGAGCTGCTGTCTCAGGGCGATTCTTGGTTTCTCTTTCACCTCCTCTCATCAGGGGACCTCCGCGCTATTAAGGCCGCGAACTCGCATTTCTCGGACGATCTTCTCTCCTCGCTCTTGAACGAGCCGCTTCCCGGCAATGGCGTCTACTGGTCGTCCGTGGCCGGCGACGTTGATCAGGCTGGCAACGCTTATCCCATACCACTGCGGGTGCTTTCCTTTGAGGAGACCTATGCAGTGCGCGATCCGAACGGAAAACTCCCTCCGGTAGAGGGCTTCGTCTCAAAGCTCACCTCGAGTTCGGAAGGGCGGCTGAGCGAGGCGAAAGAGCGGATCATCGCGGGAGCGCAGCCTCAAATCGAGTCCGATCAAGGCGATGGGGGCACCGTGGAGGAAGTCGACTCAGAGGAGGAGGCTGAAGCCGACGCGCCTGGGCAAGGCATCGACCGCGATGAAATCTATCGACGCGCCGCCATCGAGAAGTTCCGCGAGGATCCAGAGGTTGACGAGTGGATCGAGCGCCAGGGAGCGATGCCGTGGCGCGGCGTCGTCGTCAAGCTCGAAGAGGCCGTCAGCGAGGACGCTGTGGTCAATCGAAATTCGTGGGCTTATGACTTGGTGCCGGAAGCCCTGGACGAGGTATTCGGCGCGGACGGCTGGGACACTGAGCAGCGTCCCAGAAAGAGCGACCCCAGCCGCAATACGACCTGGGTCAAGTTCATCAAACCGAAACGCTAGAGCCGCTTGCAGCGCAAACAGCCGCTCATCTCAACGGCGGTAACGCAGAGGCCTAAACCTCAGGCTGTACTCGTTCGTCTCGCCCGACAGAGCCAGTACAAGGGGGAGCAGGTGGTCGGCCGCGTCACTTTTCAGCGGGACGACTCTACGCGCTGCGCTCCGGGCGCTATTGCCTCGTAGGGGCCGCGGATTGCTGGGAATCGCTGCGCGAATTCGTCACACAGCCGTCACATAAGGGGGACCACTTTCGCTGCTCGCGCCTCTGTAGTAGTGGATGCGCGAGATAGTCGATAACGAAAAGCGAATGTCCACTTTCGGGCCTCGGCCCCCTGTTGCTATGTGGAGGGCCGTTTCCGCAAACCGCATTCCAGGGCCAGAAAGCGGCTGCCGTGGACTCGGCGCGGCAGTCGCTTTGTCCCATCGCCAGGGGCGTCTCGACTCGGCCGGCGTACGGAGATTGCACTGCGCAGGGGCGCGCTCCCCATCGCGGAAAGCAGCTTCGTGCCCGGCGCTGCTCATTGAAAAAAGTGCCGGATCCGGTCGGCTCATACGACAGGTAAGTAGATGGCCAATTTCGTCAAGAGCCGAGTCGTAGCCGGAACGCCGCCAAACAGGACCGGTTGGGCCGCCCCTGCGCCGGTTGCCGGCGACCGCCTTGCCGAGGAGCAGGGGCCGGTACTCGGACAGGGCGAAGTCAGCACGGCCGAGTTCGTTCGCGAGGTCGGCCGTGCGGTCGCCCCTGCGGTCGGTCCTCTGGTCGCGGCGCTGAGCCTCGAAAGTAGCCCGATCCCGCATCACAGTGCCGATTGCGGGTTCTGTGATTTGCCGACATACCTACGTCACCCAGAGGTAAGTGCATGAAGGGCGACGGTCGCGATCCCAGGCCGATGCTGGCGCTCTTCGCGCTGCTCGTGATCGCCGCCCTCTGGAGCGCCGTATCGAGCATCCGCGTCGATCACCTCCTCGCCTCCGCGGCGTCGCTCGCGCCCTTCGCTCTCGGCGCCATCGCTATCGCCCTCGCGCTGGCTCCACAGCGCTTCCTCGCCACGCGCCGCGCGCTGGCCGCGCGCGCCACGGTCGCGGTGCTCCCGGCCGACGAGTTCGACCCCAAGCCGGAGACCGTCCTGCGCTTCGCCGCCGAGCTGGCACGAGCCGATCGCAGCCTGCGCGGCTGGCTCAACCGCCGAGCCCAGGCGCTGCGGGTGGCGCTGACCAATGACCGCGAGGGCCGCCTCGTCTATCTGCTCGAAGTCCCCGACCGCTCGCGCGGGCTGCTGCGCACGGCGCTGCGCGGCTACGAAGGGGCGGAGCTGCGGGAGGTGGCCGACGTGCTGCCCCCGGACAAGCAGGCGCCCAGCAAGACGGTCAGGCTCCGCACCGAGCTGACCCTGGCCCGCGCCAGCGTCGAGCCGCTGGCCCGCCTGGACCTCGACCCCGATCCCCTGCAGCCCTTCGCGGCGGCGATGGCATCGCTGCGACCGAAGTGTGGCGAGCGCGTCACGGTCTGCGTCGATTTGCTGCCGAGCGCCGGCACGCGCCGCTCGCGACTGCAGCGCCGCCTCAAACGGGAGGCGCGGCGGCTTCACGGCCAGGGGCGCAGCTTCATGGAGGTGCTGAACAACGAACGGCGCAGCGGCCCGCCGATCCCGGCGAGCTGTTCGAGCGGCGCCTCGTCGGCGAGGCCCTCAACGCGAAGCTGCGCGACGCCGGGCCACTGTTCGAGGCGCAGATCCTCCTCTGCTGCGAGGCGGCCGAGAAGCCGCAGGCGAAGGAAGCGATGCGCAGCCTGCTCGCCGCCTTCGAGCCGCTCGCCGGCCACAACCACCTGCGGCCATCCGGACTCGGGATCGGCGACGTCGTCTTCTTCGGCGCCGACAACCCTCTGCGGCGGCGCGGCTTCAACCACCGCCTCTCCACCGGCCTTCACCGTCCCGCCCGGCGCATGATCCTCACCGCGCGCGAGGTCGCGGGCTTCCTGAAGCCGCCGAACTCCCACTGCGTCTCGGAGAACGTCGTGCGCTCGGGCACCCTGCTGCCAGCCCCGCCCGCGCTGCCGGAGTTCAAGGAAGGCGACCCGGACCTGATCCCGCTCGGTCGGGTCGGCGGCGAGACCGGCAAGACGGTGGTCGGCGCCCGGGCCGCCGACACCTTCTTCACCTACATCGCCGGGCGCAGCCGCTACGGCAAGACCGAGACGGCGATCGCCCAGTTCGTCCACCTGGTCCGCTGCGGGCACGGCGGCCTCTTCCTCGATCCCCACGGCGACGCGCTGAGCAGGGTCAGGCCCTACCTAGAGGAGCCGAAGCTCGCCCGCCGGGTGGTCGAGATCGACCTCGGCCAGGGCGGCGGCTGGACTTTGCCCGGCTGGAACCTTTTCGAGCTGCGGGGCGCGGACACTGCGGCGGTCGAGGCCCGGGTCGAGGCGATCGTCGACGCCTTCGCCTCGACCATGCAGTGGGGCGAGCAGAGCACCCGCGCGATCAACCTGACCACCCAGGCGGCCGGGGCGCTCGCGCACGCCGCCGGGGTCCTGCCGCCCGAGCTGGCGCCGACGATCTTCCAACTCCCCACCCTGCTCTCCGACGAGCGCTGGCGCGAGGCAGTGCTGCCCTTCCTGCCGAGGGCTTCCCAGCGCTTCTGGCTCGACCGCTTCCCGCTGCTCTCCGAAGAGGCAATCACCCCGCTGACCAACCTGGTCGACCGCCTCCGCGGCTCGACCCCGATGACGGCGCTGCTCGGGCAGAGCCGCAGCACCTACCGCGTGCGCGAAGCGATGGACGAGGGCTGGATCGTCCTCGCCCACCCCGGATCTGGCGGCACCCGCGAGCGGCTCCTCGCCAACCTGCTCCTCTTCGATCTGCTGCACGCCGCCAAGGGACGCTCGAACGTCGGGAGCGATGCGCGCAAGCCCTTCTGGGTCTTCCTCGACGAGGTCCAGACCTACGACGGCGTCGCTTCGGGCAACCTCGCCGCACTACTGGAGCAGAGCGCCAAGTTCGGACTGCGGGCGGTGGTGCTGAACCAGAACCCGAGCGGCTGAACCCGCAGACCCTGAACGCGCTCACGACCAACCGCTCCCACCTGCTGACGAGCGCGCTCAACTCCCACGCCGCCGCCCTCTTGACCAAGGAGTGGGGACGGCGGGTCAGCCCCGAGGCGGTGACGCAGCTCGCCCGCTACCGCTTCATCGCCCAGGTCACCGACCGCGGCGAGCTGAGCAAGCCGTTCGCCCTGGAGGGGATCAGGGTCGAGGACGTGGCCGAACTGCGGGGCGACCGCTCGGGGGAGCGAAGCGAGGGCGCGGTCTCGCGCGTCGCGGCGGAGGAGGTCGTCGAACACTTGGAGACGCTCGACGAGCGCATCTTCGCGGCGCTTTCAAAGCGACGGAAGTCGGCCGGCAACGAGCCGCCATCGGCAGCCCCGACCGAGGCGGCGAGCAAGCCGACCGCGAAACGGCCGCGCTCGCTCCGGGTGCATGGAGGCGCTGACCAAGCGTGAGCGGATCGGCAAGCCTGGAATCGGCCGCCACCGAGACGGGGATCGAGATCGTCGCCTCGCTCGCCCAGCACCGCGTGCTCTCGGCGGCGCAGGTCCGCGCCATCCACCTGCCCGCCAGCGGCGAGCGCTGGGCACAACGACTGCTCGTGCGGCTCGGCGACGCCCGTCTCGCCGGCTTCGTCCGCTCGCCCCGCTCCCCCCGCCGCCTCTGGCACGTCACCGAGCTGGGGGCGCGCGTCGCGCGCGAGGCGGGCGCGCTCGACGGAGAGCCTCGGCCGCTTCAGGCCCACACCCTCGCGGTCAACGACGCCGCGATCTGCTTCCTCGAAGCGGCGCGAGAGCGGGGCGATGAGTTCAGCCCGTTCTCCTGGCGCCACGAGGTCTCCCACCCGCTCTCCCGCGGTCGGGGCCGCCGGCGCCGGGCGCTGGTCGCCGACGCCGTGCTCACCTACCTGCTGCTCGACGGCGAGGGTGTGGCGATCGAGCAGCGTTTCTTGGAGCTCGACCGCGCGACGCTCTCGGTCGACCGCTTGGCCGCCGAGCTGGCCCGCTACGCCGAGCTGCATCGGCTGACCGGCGCCGATGCCCAACCGCTGTGGCGAGAGCGCTACCCCGTCTTCCCGCCGGTCCACTGCGTACTGACGGGCGGCCGGCGCTCTGTGCTGGAGCGCCGCCGCGCAACCACGCTCGCCATGCTCGGGACCGACCCGCGCTTCACCCGCGAGCCGGAGGTGGCGGTATCGATCTGCCTGCTCGAGGATCTGGAGCGCGAAGGCCCGTTCGCACCGATCTTTCGCGACGCGAGCGACCCGGCCCGGCCGGTCGACTGGCTCGGTGGTGGTTCCGACGCGTAGGCGGGACCACCGCAAAGAGGATGGCCACCGACGCTCTACACGAGAGAGCAGATCCGCTCGCGTTCATGGAGCAGAGCCAGCGCGGCCAAGGCAGTGCCCGATCGAGGACCTCGACCCCGTCTTCGAGATCGAGTCGCCCGAGCCCGGCTCGGCTCTGGACGAGCAGCTCCGCCGCGAGCAGGCCAAAGCGATCCTCGATCTGCTGATCGCCTACAAACGAAGGCATTCCGATTGAGTCAGCGTTTCGGATGATAATATCCTTTTATTGTCGGGCGTTGACCATGATGCGATCTACGCAAACGCGGAGGCCCAGGCCGGTTACTTCACCGCGCCGCAGGCGCTCAGCGCCGGCATGGACCGCAGCACGCTGCGCCACCACGCGCGACCGGGTGGCCGCTACCTGCACATTCGCCGCGGCCTCTATCGGCTGCGCCACTTCCCCTCCAGCCCACACGAGCACGTGATGGTCGGCTGGCTGCCACTCCGTGATTCAGGCGCGGTCGTCTCCCACGAGAGCGCCCTGGAGCTGCACGACCTCTCCGACGTGATCCCGAACGCCGTCCACCTCACCGTGCCGCGCTCCGAGCGCGGCATCAGGTCGCGGGAGGGCGTGAAGCTTCACACCGCCTTCCGGCCGGCGACGAAGAGGGAAATCCAAGACATCGCCGGGCTGCCGGTGACCAACCCGGCGCGCTCGATCGTCGATTCACTCGACAAGGGCACCCAGCCCGAGCAGATCGAGATGGCCGTCCACCAAGCCCTCGACCGCGGCCTGACGACGCCCCGCCGCCTGCGCTCGGCGGCCTCGTCTCGCTCGGAGCGGGTCCGCAACTTCATCGAGCGCAGGCTGGAAAGGGGCACGTGATGCGCAAGTTCGCCTGGTACGGCCGGCTCTCGACCAAGGACAAGCAGGACCCGACGCTCTCCTTCCCCTCCCAGCGGGAGGCCTGCGCCGCCAAAGCCGCTGAGCTGGGCGGGCGAATCGTCTGCGAGTTCACCGACCAGGAGACCGGCCGCCGCGACGACCGGGTCGGCTGGGGCGAGCTGATCCGCGAGGCTAAGGAGCGCGACGCGCGACGCTTCGACGCGGTGGTCGTTTACTCGACTTCGCGCCTCTCGCGCGAGCTGTTCCACGCGCTGGCCTTCGAGCGCGAGCTGGCGCGGGCGGGCGTCGAGATCTTCTACGCGCTGACCGCGGGCGACCAGACGAGCCCCGAGGGGCGGCTGATCCGCCACATGTTCCAGGCGCTCGACCAGTTCGAGGTCGAGAAGCTCGGCCGAGAGGTGCGCCGCGGGCAGACCGAGAACACCAAGCAGGGCTATCGCAACGGCGGCCGCGCGCCCTACGGCTACCGGCTCCGGCACGAGCCCCATCCCGACCCGGCCCGCGCTCGCGCCGGGGACAAGAAGTCGCGGCTCGTCGCCGACCCCGAGCAGGCGCCGGTGATCGCCGAGATGTTCGCCCTCTTCCTTGCCGGCTCTGGCTACGCGGAGATCGCCGACCACCTGAACCGCCCCGGCGGTCCCCCCTCCCCGCGCCACGTCGACTCCAGCCGCAACACCTCGGGCAGGTGGTCGAAGACGACGATCCGCTCGATGCTGGAGAACCCCGTCTACACCGGGCGCCTCTACTGGAACCGGCTCGACTTCCGCGCCACCAAACAGGGCGAGGGGCCGCTGGTCCGCCGCAGCCCCGAGGAGTGGGTCGAGGCCGAGCGTCGCCACGAGGCGCTGGTCTCCGAGGAGGACTTCGAGCGGGTCCAGGTCGAGATGCGGGCGCGCAGCACCGGCCATTCCGGCAACCGCCGCCGCAGAGCGCAGAACCGCTTCTACCTGCTGCGCGGGATCGTTCACTGCGCCACCGGCCACAACCCGCTGCGGATGCAGGGCAAGACGCGGAAGGGGAACACCTACTACGCCTGCGGCTACCGGATCTCCTACGGCGACAAGGCAGCCGAGGCGACCGGCCACGGCAAGTGGCAATACGTGCGCGAGGAGTCGGTGCTCGCCCTGATCGACGGCTTCTTCGCGACGCGGGTCTTCGGCCCCGATCGCCTCGCCCACCTCCGCAGCGACCAAGCCGCCCTCGCCGACGCGCTGCCCACTGCCGACGACGGCGAGCACAGGGAGGCCAAGCGGCGGCTGACCGACGTGGAGCAGCGGATCGAGCGCCAGCTCGCGGCGATCGAGGCAGGCGTCGATCCCATCGTCGTCGGCGAGCGGATCCGCGTCCTCAAGTCAGAGCGCGAGGAGGTCGAGGCCGCCCTCGCGCAGCTCGCCCAAACCGAGCAGGAGGAGCCGATCGACATCGACGAGGCCTGCGCGGTCCTCGACTCGCTGCCCGACCTCTCCGAGCCGCTCGCCGAGGCCGATCCGAAACTCCGCCACGCCGTTTATGAGGCCTTCCGCCTGCGGGTCGAGATCGACCGAAATGCCCAGCAAATACGACTGAAGGCGCTCGTCTCCAGCGCCTTCAGTCAAATCAGGAGCCTCACCGACTTGGTCGACGATAAGGCCATAGCGGGGGCAGGATTCGAACCTGCGACCTTCGGGTTATGAGCCCGACGAGCTACCTGGCTGCTCCACCCCGCGGCGGACTAGCCATAGTAGCAATGCGGGGTGGGCCGGCGCGGTGCATCGGGGTCGCTGGCCGAAGCCTGCCGGGGGATATCCTCCCGGCCATGAACTGCCCCAAGTGCGAAAGCGAGATGCGCAGCTACGAGCGCAACGGCGTCACCGTCGACCAGTGCACCGGGTGCCGGGGGATCTTCCTCGACCGGGGGGAGCTGGAGCGCCTGATCGACGCGGAGACCTCGTTCTACGAGAAGGACGAGCGGCCGGAGCAACGTCAGGAGAAGGGCGGCGAGAAGCCGCGCAAGTCGAAGAAGAAAAGCTTCCTCGAGAACCTGATGGAGCTGGGTGGCGAGTAAACGCGTCGCGGCGATCGACGTCGGCACCAACTCAGCTCGCCTGCTGGTCGCCGACGTCGTTGGTGGCCGGGTGTCGCCGGTCGAGCGGCGCAGCACGGTGACGCGGCTGGGTCGGGGCGTCGACCTCTCCGGCCGGCTCGCGGCGGAGGCGATCGAGGACGCCTGCGCGGCGATCGGCGCGTACGTCGATGTGATCGATGAGCTCGGCGTCGAGGCGGTCGACGCGATCGCGACCAGCGCCGTCCGCGACGCCGAGAACGGCGCCGCCTTCATCGCCGAGCTGCGCGAGCGCTTCGCGCTCTCGGCCCGCGTTCTCGACGGCTCCGAAGAGGCGCGCCTCACCTACCTCGGCGCCAGCTCGGAGACCGCGCCGGCGGTCCCGACCCTGGTGATCGACATCGGCGGTGGCTCGACCGAGCTGATCGTCGGTCACGGCACCCAGATCGACTTCCACACCTCCCTGCAGGCCGGCGTCGTCCGTCACACCGAGCGCCACATCTCCTCCGACCCGCCGACCGCGATCGAGCTCGAAGAACTAGCCGGCGACGTGCGCGGGCTGATCGAGAACGCGCTGGAGCCGGGGATCAGCGCCGAGGCGGGAATCGCCGTCGCCGGCACCCCGACCTCGCTGGCCGCGGTCGAGATGGAACTCGTCCCCTACGACCCCGAACGGGTCGACGGCCACGTGCTCGAGCTGCCCTCGATCCAGCGCATGTTGTCGACCCTTGCCTCCGCCCCGCTCGCCGAGCGGGTCGAGATCCCCGGTCTGCACCCGGACCGGGCGCCGACGATCCCCGCCGGCGTCGTGATCCTGGTCGAGGCGATGCGCGCCTTCGGCCTCGAGCGGATCACCGTCTCCGAGCAAGACATCCTCTACGGGACCGCCCTGGCGCTAGCTGAGTCCAAGTAAGAAACTTTTGCGTTAGCGCGAAGAATCTCTCGGTACTTACTGGACGTACAGGACGATAGGGGTAGGCCAAATGGGCTACCCAGGCAGGTGAACAACAAGAATTCGGTAGCCGCCCGATACCTGAAATTTGGTACGCTGAATCGCGGCGACTAGACGCATCGGATAGCCGAGCGGATAATCGCCATACCGGGGACGGAGAGGGGTTTTTCCTCGCTCTGCTCCTGGTTACAGGGCTTAGGCGATTGCCGCATCATGGCGCCTCCCGCCGTCTGAGCCCATCAAATAAATGGTCCCTGAAGACGTACCCCTGCCCGTCCTGAGGGACCAGCTTGAATCGGTCGTCAGCAATGGCGACCGATTCTTGTTTTAGGGGGCGCTGTATTTCGCTCCAGCGGTGAGGGCCAAGCAGGGCCGAAACTGAACCCGGTTCAGGCGAGGTTCGATTTGCGCGGGTAGACTACCTCGGGATCGGTCAGCACGTTGACCAGGGTCGGGCGGCCCGACTCGAAGGCCTTCTCCAGCACCGGGCGCAGCTCGTCGGGGTGACGCACGAGGACACCGTCGCAACCGAGCGATTCGACCAGCTCGTCGTAGCGGGTTTCCGGCTGCAGCTCGGCCGCCACCGAGTAGCCGTAGAGGAACTTCATCGGGTGGTGCTCGAGGGCCCAGATCCCGTTGTTCCCCATCACCCCGACGACGCCGAGCCCGTGCCGGGCCATCGTGTCGAACTCCATCCCCGCGAACCCGAAGGCGCCATCGCCGAGCAGCAGGCAGACCTGGCGGTCGGGATGGGCGACCTTGGCCGCTATCGCCTGGCCGGGACCGGCGCCGAGGCAGCCGAACGGCCCCGGGTCCATCCAGCAGCCGGGCTGGTAGGTGTTGATGAAGCGGCCCGCGTAGGAGACGAAGTCGCCGCCGTCGCCGACCACGATCGCGTCGCGGTCCAGGACCTGATCGAGCTCGGCGTAGATCCGCACCGGATGCAGCGGCGAGCGCGAGTCCTCGAGCTCGGCCTGCTCGGCGGCCCGCTTCTCGGTCTCGACGTTGCGCAGCTGCTCCAGCCAGGGGCGGGTGCGCCCGCTCCCCGGGTCCGCCGCTTCGCGCAGCGCCGCCAGGGTCGCCCGCACGTCGCCGACCAGGTCGACCTCGGGAGCGCGGTTGGCGGTCAGCTCGTTCGGGGCCGCGTCGAGGCGGACGATCTTCGTCTCGCCGCCGAAGCTGTTGCCGAAGCCGAGCCGGAAGTCCATCGGCACCCCGACGACCAGAGCCACGTCGGCGTCGCCGAGCGCGGTCCCGCGGGCGCGGCTGAAGGCGAGCTCGTGGTCGGCGGCGATGCAGCCGCGGCCGAGCCCGTTGAGGAAGACCGGGATGCCGAGCGCCTCGGCCAGCCCCTGCAGCTCCTCCTCGCCGCGGCCCCAGTAGAGGCCGGTGCCGGCCATCACGACCGGGCGCTCGGCTCTGGCCAGCAGCGTCGCCGCCTCCTCAACCCCGGCGGCGGCCTCGAGCGCGATCGGCGCCAGCTCGGGGACCTCGATCTCGGCCTCGGTGAAGACGACATCCATCGGGTAATCGACGAAGGTCGGCCCACTCGGGGCACTCGCCGCCAGGTCGATCGCCGCCGCGGTCCGGGCCGCGATCGCGCCCGGCTCCTTCACCGTCTCCGCCGACTTGACCAGCGGCGCGACGAACGGCAGGTGGTCGATCTCCTGCAGCGAGCCCGAGCCCCAGCGCAGCTCCGGCGCCCGCCCGCCGAGCACGCAGACCGGCGAGTTGTTCGCCTGCGCGCCGGCGATCGCGCTGAGCCCGTTGGTGACGCCGGGACCCGCGGTCAGCGCCGCCACGCCCACCCCCCTCGTCGCCTTCGCCATCCCCTCGGCGCCAAACGCAGCGGTCTGCTCGTGGCGCACATCGAGAATCCGGATGCCCTCCTCTTTGCAGCCGTCGTAGATCGAGAACAGGTGCCCGCCCGAGAGCGTGAACAGGCACTCGACCCCGCGCGACTTCAGAACCTTGGCGACAATGCGCCCCCCGTGCGCCTCCATGAGGCGAGAGCCTATGCCATCGGGACAGCGGGCATGCCCGGACGCGAAGCGGAGGACATGCCCGTTTATGAATACCCGGGGCGGGACTCGAACCCGCACGTCCTCTGCGAGGACAGCGCCTTTTAAGGACGCCGCGTATGACCAGTTTCGCCACCCGGGCCCTGCGATGGTAGCCCGCTTGCAGAGCCAAAGGAGCGGGTAAAAAAGCAATAAATGTTCGGAGTGCGCAACTCCGGCGCTGTTACCGTGTCCTTGAGGTCAGACAACGCCTTCCCTGGAGGAGAGCTTGGAGGCATCAGCACTAAACCACGCCAGTCGCCGCGGACTCCTGGCCCGCCGCTCGCCCCTGCTCAAACTGCAGGGCGACGAGAAGCTGATCGCGATGGTCCGCGCCGGCGACCCCAGCGCCTTCGAGATGATCGTCGACCGCTACCAGGGCCGGCTGCTCGGCTTCTGCCGCCAGATGCTGAACTCGACCGAGGACGCCGAAGACGTCCTCCAGGAGGTCTTCGTCAACGCCCACCGGGCGATGCTGCGCGACGAGCGTGAGATCAACCTCCGCCCCTGGCTCTACCGGATCGCCCGCAACCGCTGCCTCAACCACCTGCGCAAGCCGACCGCCGACGCGCAGGAATCGATGGACATGGTGCCCGCCGTCGAGGCCTCCTCGACCGCCGAGCGCGTCCATAACCGCGAGGAGTTCCGCCAGATCCTCGGCGATGTCAACAAGCTTCCCGAGACTCAGCGCTCGGCCCTGTTGCTGCGGGAGATGGACGCCCTCTCCTACGAGGAAATCGCCGCCGCGATGGACACCACCGTGCCCTCGGTCAAGTCACTGCTGGTGCGGGCCCGGATCTCGCTGGCCGAGGCCAGCCAGGCGCGCCTTTTGACCTGCAACGAGGTCCACGTCGAGCTCTCCGAAGCGGCCGAGGGGCTGCGCAAGGTCTCGCCGCCGGTCCGCCGCCACATCCGCGAGTGCGAGGAGTGCGCCGACTTCCGCTCCAAGGTCCGCTCGAACGAGAAGATGCTGGCCGCCCTGTTCCCGGTCGGCCCGCTGATCGCCTTCAAAGCCTTCCTCGCCGGCAAGCTCGGCCTCGGTGGCGGCGCGGCCACCGCCGGGGGCGGTGCTTCGGCCGCTGGAGCCGGCGCGGCCGGTGCCGGTGCCGCGGGCGCTGCCTCGGTCGGCGCCGGCGCGGTGCTGAGCGGTGGCGCGGCCAGCGGCTTGACCGCGCTCGGGGCCGGGATCGGGACCAAGGCGGTCGCCGGCGCCCTGACCGCGGCCGTGATCACCGCCGGCGCCGTCGAGGTCAAGAACCTGAACGCCACCGGCCAGGACCCCGCCGCGAACATCGCACCGATCTCCTCGCACCCCTTCACCATCGACGGCGGCATCGAAGCGCCGGCCGTCGCCACGGTCGCCCCGGCGATCGAAAGCGGCCACGTCGCCCCGGCGATCGCCCCCGCCAAGACCGAAGCCGAGCCGGTCGCGACCCCAGCCGAAGAACCCCTCCCAACGCTCCCGGCCGAAGAAGAAGCCGCCGATGACGGCACCGGCGGCATCCCCGCCTCCGAAACCGAGGACGAAGCCGGTCAGTCGCTGGCCGAAGCCGGCGAGGGGATCGCCGCGGCGACGCCCTCCGACGAAACGCCCGGCGCCCACGGCGGCGACGGCACCGTCGTCGTCACGGTCGGCGGCTCCCCGGGCAGCCCGCCGCCGGCAACCGAAGCGCCGGCTCCGCCTCCCTCCTCGCCCCCGGCCTCACCGCTGCCGCCGATCGAGGTCGAGATCCCTCCGATCGTCCTGCCGTCCGAGGAGGAAACCTCCTCCGCGCCGGCGAGCGACCCCGAGCCGGCGCGCTGACCCGCCGGGCCTGACGACTCAGCCCAGGCCGATCACTTTCAGCCGCCGCATCAGGCAGGTGCCGGCGAACTGGCGGGTTTCCTCGAGCGAGTAGCCGAACAGCTCGAAGTCGTCCTCGTCCTCCATCCAGGGCGGCGAGAGCACGCCGTCGGCAACCGGCAGCGATTCCTCCAGGGTGCGCTGGATCGCCTGCTTGTAGCGGTCGTCCTCGCGCGCCTTCTCCCGCAGGAAGACCGAGCCGAAGGCGACGTGGCGGTGCTCGTCGCGAGCGACGTTCTGGAAGCCCTCGACGAAGGCCGGCAGCGTCCCTTCGCGTTCGTTGAAGTCCATGATGAAGTGCTGCCCGGTCAGGGCCAGCATCCCCTCGATCACCATGTGGTAGAGCGTGACCGCCTCGACCAGCGCCTCGGTGTCCTCCGGTTCGGCCGAGAGCCGCGCCGTCCGTGCCGCCAGCATCTCGTCGAACAGGCGGGTGAATTTGTCGTTCAGGTGAACCGAGGTCTCCTCCAGCATCTCGCTCAGCCCGTCGGCCTCTAGCACCCCGACCTCGCGGTAGAAGCGCTCGAAGAAGCGCACGTGCCGGGCCTCGTCGGCGATCTGCGTGCAGAGGAAGACTTTCTGGTCCTCCGTCGGCGCCGCCCGCATGATCGGCCCCAGCTCCTCGGCCACCTTCTGCTCGCCGATGAAGAAGGAGGAGAGCCCGTACATTCGCTGGAAGCGCTCCTCGGCCGGGATCCGCTCGTGCCAGTCCTCGCGGTCCTGGCTGAAGTCGAGCTCCTGGGTCTGCCACTGCTGGCGCTCCCAGAGCTCGTACAGCTGCGTGTAGCTGAGCAGTTTGACGTCGGCCGTGCGATCGGCCTCCTCCTGCAGCGCCGGGTCCGCGGTCGCCTGGAAGTCCTCGCGCTGGGTCCGAGCGCTCGCGGCCGCCTGTTTCGCCTCCATCTCCCTCTCCCTCCGTCGACTGGGCAGTCCGCTGTCGAGCGTAACACCGGACTGGCCAGTCAGCCAGGAGGCGACTAGGCGGTATGCGACTCGCCCGGTTTGAGGACCGCGACTTTGGCGGAAGTTTGGGACTCGACGTCGGCCTTGAACGCCTCGGCGTCGGTCTCGATCGGCGGGAAGGTGTCGAAGTGGATCGGGATCACCGTCCCGGCGCCGATGAACTTGGCGGCGTGGACGGCGTCGTGGCGGTCCATCGTGTAGTGGCCGCCGATCGGCAGCAGGGCGATGTCCGGCTGCTCGAGCTCGCCGATCAGCTTCATGTCGCCGAACAGGCAGGTGTCGCCGGCGTGGTAGACGGTGACGCCGCCGAGCTTGATGATGAAGCCGCTCGGGGTGCCGATCGCGATCCCGTGCTCGGCGCTGAACGGCGCCTCTTCGGAGCCCGGCAGGGTGCTGGTGTGCCAGGCCGGCACGAGCTTGATCGAGCCCCAGTCGTAGCTGACCGTGCCGCCCAGGTTCGGGTCGGCGACATCCTCGACCCCCTGGCCCTTCAGCCATTCGGCGAGCTCGACGATCGAGACGCAGTGGGCGCCGGTCCTCTTCGCGACCGGGACCGCGTCGGCCATGTGGTCGGCGTGGCCGTGGGTGATCGCGATGTGGGTCGGCTCGATTTCCTCGCCGGTCGCCACCGCGGCGGGGTTGTTGGGCTTCAGGAAGGGGTCGACCAGCAGCGTCGTCTCACCCTCACTCAGCTCGAAGCAGGAATGGCCGTGGTACTTGATCTCCATCGCTCAGCTCTCTCCATTCGGGTCGCTCATCTCTTCTCTCAGTGCCCAGCCGACGGCGACGCCAACCATCATCCCCATCCGGGCCTCCTCGGCGAGCAGGGCGCGCACGGCGGTGATCCGCTCGTCGGGGTCGGGGACGGTCGCGGCTTTCAGCGCCTCGGCCTCGTGCGGCTCACCGAACCAGCCACCCTCGGCGAGCGCGGCGGCGAGCACCTTCTGCAGCTGCGGCGCCGCCTGGGCGACGATCCGCTCGGCCTCCGAGAACCGCTCGGGGTCCAGCAGCCGCTCGATCGCGGCCTCGAACTCGCTCTCGTCCGGCACCCCTGCAGCCTAGTGGGGGTGGGCCGGCCGCAGCCGCGCCGCGATCAGCCCGGCGAGCCCGCCGACAATGCCGCCGGCGATCCCGACGATCGGGTCGGCGCTGGTGAACAGCGGCAGCAGCAGGAGCACCGCGGCGCAGACGGCGACGGCGATCCAGTCGTACTCCTCGTCAACCCGGCCGCGGGCCTCGGCCCGGCGCAGGGCGAACCAGGCGGCGAGCATGCCGAGCGCGATCCCGTTGCCGCCGGCGAGCACGGCGATGTCGTCCTGGGCCTTGGCGAAGGCGGTCCCGGCGAGGATGCTGAGGGCGCCGCAGCCGACCAGGAGGAAGGCGGTGGTGAGCGTGCCGAGGCGCCGCTCGACCCCGGTCGAGAAGATCGCCAGGGCGAGCCCGACCACGAAGAGGTAGCCGACGCTGGAGTAGGCGAAGGACGCGGTCAGGAAGCGCCACCACTCTTCGCCTTCAATCGAGGCGAAGCCGCTGATTTCGGGGGTCGTCAGCACCCCGCCGAAGCTGATCAATTCGTAGCCGGTCGCGATCTGGATCAGCAGCATCGCCGCGGAGCCGAGGATCACGGTCAGCGTCGCGTAGGGACGGTCGGCGGCGAGCAGGGCCGGGCGCGAGGGCAGCAGGTTGCGCCGGCGCCGGCGCGGGCGCTGGGCCTCCAAGGCGTCGCCGCGCCGCTCCAGCTTCGGGGCCCGCTTGCGTAGCCGGGCGCCGCAATAGGGGCACTCGGTGACGTAAGGACTGACCTCCGAGCCACAGTTCTTGCAAATGACGCTGAGCTCGGTCTCGCTCATGACACCGAGAATACCCCCCGCGTGGCGGCCTCTGCCCCCCTTTCCGCTGCCATACTCCCGAGACCCCAATCTTCTGAGGAGGAATTCACTGTGGAGCTGAAGAGTCTGACCGAGCAGAAATCGCTGCTTGAGGTGCTGCCGCCCGGAAAACGGGCCCGCCTGCACCGGCTGCTATTCGAGTTCGGACCGGGCAACGGAACGCTGATGCTGCTGCCGATTGACCAGGGAATCGAGCACGGCCCGCGCGACTTCTTCCCCAACCCAGCCTCCAAGGATCCCGACTACCAGTTCCGGCTCGCCGCCGACGCCGGCTACTCGGCGCTGGCCTGCCAGATCGGGATGGCGGAGAAGTACTACACCGACTACGCCGGCGCCGTGCCGCTGATCCTCAAGGTCAACGGCAAGACCGACATCCCCTCCTCCGCCAAGGCCTTCTCCTCCTGCAACGCCAGCGTCGAGGACGGCGTCCGGCTCGGCGCCGACGCGATCGGCTACACGCTCTACGTCGGCTCCCCGCGCCAGGACGAGGACCTCGCCCAACTGCGCGGCGTGCGCGAGGAATGCGACCGCTACGGGATGCCGCTGGTCGTCTGGTCCTACCCGCGCGGCGAAGCGGTCGAAGCGAAGGGCGGTCCGAACTCCTTCTACGCGATCGATTACGCGGCGCGGATGGCGATGGAGATGGGCGCCGACGTGGTCAAGCTCAACATGCCGAAGATCGACTCCAAGAAGGACGCCGACGCGCCGGCCCCCTACAACGAGATGGAAGTCGACCAGCAGGAGGCGATCCGCCAGTGCGTCGAATCGGCCGGCCGCGCCCTGGTCGTGCTCTCCGGCGGTTCCAAGGTCGACGACGAAACCGTGCTCGGCCACACCCGCGAGATCATGCAGGCGGGCGGCTCCGGCGTGATCTTCGGCCGCAACGTCTGGCAGCGCGAGCACAGCGAGGCGGTGGCGATCGTCGAGCAGATCAAGGAAACGCTGCTCGCCAACGTCCGTCGCACGCCGTAAGGGGCGGAAAACCGGTTCGGCGCCCTTGAGGGGGCGTGAGCGGACGAGATCTGGGAAGCGCGGTCGTGCTGGTTGCGGCCGCGCTTCTGCTTTTGCGGCCCTGGGAGGGGGCGTTCGAGCCCTCCCCCGGTCCGGACAGCGCCTGGGCGCGGGTCGTGCGGGTGGTCGACGGGGACACGGTCGAGGTCCGCATCGGCACCGAGATCGAGGATGTCCGCTACATCGGCGTCGACACCCCGGAGACCGTGAAGCCGGGCGCCCCGGTCGAATGCTTCGGTCCCCGCGCCTCGCGCTTCAACCACCGGCTGGTCGAGGGCAAGCGGGTGCGGCTGGTCTTCGGGGTCGAGCGGCGCGACGCCTACGGGCGCCTGCTTTCTTATGTCTACCTCGGGCCCCTTTTCGTCAACGCGGAGCTGCTTCGGAGGGGATTTGGGCGGACGCTCACGATCGCTCCGAACGACCGCTTCGCCGGACGCTTCAATCGGCTTGAGAATGCGGCGGGGAGGGCCGGACGCGGGCTCTGGAGCGCCTGTGAAACGTGAGCGTCACGTGAGTTCTGCAAGATCCTTTGCTACGGTGCCCCCGGCCCTTCTGGGGCCGTAATTATGCGAATGCGTCAAAGCATCTCCCAGTTCGAGACCGCCTTCGAGCAGGAGACCTCCCTCGAGCGCCGCCGCCGCGAGCAGCTGCGCCGCCGCGCCGCCAACCGCTCGCGGGCCCGCCGGATCACCCGCGACGAGCAGCACGGGAAGGTCCGCTTCAGCGTTCTCGCCGTCTGCCTGACCGTGACCGTGATCGTGGTCGTGGTGGCGATGTTCGAGGCGCTCGCCCTGCTGATGGCCTAGCCCCCGGGCGCTCCGCGAACGACCGCCCCGGTTGAATAGACTCGCGCGCCTATGGCCCGACGCTCACTGAAGCCCCAACTGAACCAGATCCGTGCCTGGGTCCACCAAGGTCGGACCGACGCCTGGATCGCCCACCAACTCGAAATCAGCGCCAGCGAGCTGCGCGAGTTCCGCAAGCAGTACGACCTTTCGCCGGACGACGAGAACGCCGGCTCCAGCGAAATCGACCTGCGTGACGAGATCGAAGCGGAGATCGAGGCCGCGACCGAGCAGGAAGCGACCGAAGAAGCCGAACGCGCCGAGCGCGGCGAAGACGAGGAGGACGGCGACGAGGACGAGGACGGCGAGTCCGGCTCCTCGCGTCCCAAACGCCGCCGCCGCCGCGGCCGCCGCGGTGGCCGCGGGCGCCGCAAAGAGATCGAGGCGACGTTCGACCACGGCGAAACCGACGGTTACGGCCTCTGGCTCGACGCCTCGGTCAAGGACAACCCCGTCTACACCGAGCACTGGGCCGGCAAAAAGGACGTAACCGTCCGCATCGATGCCGACCAGATCGTGATCCGCCGCGCCGGGGCCGAGGCCGAAGAAGAGCCGGACGCCGATTCCGACTCCGACGACTGACCAGTCGTCGCCTGATCAAGCAGGTCAAGGACGCAGGGAGCGTGGCGTGCTCTGCACGCGAGTGACCGAGGACGCCGAGATGCGCCGATCAGGCGACGATCTGGCGGCCGCCGGCGAAGTCGGTGGCGCCGCGGAGGTACAGCCAGAACGCTGCATCGGCGAGCGACTGCGCGTCGCCTTCGGCTCCGGGGGCGACGTCGAGCACCGCCTGCTGGCACCAGTCGGTCCCGGCGCCGTAGAGGTCGGCCAGTTCGGCGGCGCTGAAGGTGGGCCCGATCCGGCGCCGCAGCTCGTCCCGGATCGCCCCGGTCACGCGGTCGGCGAGACGGCGCTGCCGCGGGTCGTCGATCGCCTGCAGGGCACGCCAGCCTTCCTCCCACTGGAAGAGCGCGTTCTCGAGCGGATAGCTCATCCCGGCGAGATTACCCAAGCGGCGACGCCGGCTCAGGAGGCCGGCGTGTCCGGCACCTCGAAGAGCGGCGCGTTGGCGCCGTCGCAGCCGCCGGCGTCAAGCTCTCCGTCGACCTGCCAGACGGTCACCGGGCCGCTGCGCAGGAGCGGCTCCACGGCGTCCTCGCCGCGCAGCCAGCGCGCCTCCGGCGAGGGCACCGGGTCGTCGGGGTGGAGGAAGTTGAGGAAGGGCGAGGTGACCAGGTAGTCGAGCTCGGCCTCGTTCACCGCGGCGCGAAAGCCGGCACAGGTCGGGATCGCGTTGAACGCCCCGTGCGGGCCGCGTTCGCCAAGGTAGACGACCTCGTTCGAGAGATCGGTGCCATAGAAGCCGTAGCCGGCGAAGCCGGCGGTGGTCCCGGCGAGCCCGATCCGGGCGTCCTCCACCCCACGCGCCCAGCGGTAGGCGGAGTCGAGGTCCATCCCCGGGATCCACTCTTCCTTGGGACCGTCGTTGGCGAAACGCGCCTCGAGGTAGTCGCGCTGGACGGGGTAGCCGATCGCGACCACGGCAACCACTAGGGCCGCGCCGGCGCCGAGGATCACCCCGCGGGCGGCGCCCCGCTGGCGCGCGTAGAGCAGCGCCGCCGGGATCGCGACCAGCAGGATCGTCAGCAGCAGGGCGAACGGCCGCGAGGGATCGCGCAGGGCGTCGAAGGGACGGTCGGTGAGGAGGAAGACGACGACCAGAGCAGCCAGCAGCGCCCACTGGCGGCGCGGCGGGTCGAGCGCCCGCGGCAGCGGCAGCAGGGCGAGCCCGACCAGGAGCGCGGGGACGACGAAGCGGACATTGATCGCGAAGCCGACCGGTTCGCCCTCGGCCCCGGCGGCGCTGAGCGGCGTGAACAGGTAGGCGAGCATCCCGAACAGGGCGACCGCGCCGGCCCCGCGGACGATCCGGTCGCGGCCGCCGAGCAGGGCCCAGAGAGCCGCGGCCACGGCGCCGCCGATGACCAACGGCCAGAGGACGCCGAAGGCGTCGTGCAGGCCCGGCGTGAAGTAGTCGGTCCAGATCCCGGTGTCGGTCGCGTAGTGGGCGATGTTGAAGTCGGGCCGGCCGACCTGCAGGCGCTCGGGGTGCGGCAGCGAGATCGGCCCGATGCTCTCGACCGCCGGGATCGGGTTGCCGGCGACGACGAGGTTGCGCAGGTACCAGAAGCCGCCGCCGAGCAGCGCGGGGACGAACCACCACCCCGCCGCCGCCCAGCGCCGCCCCGCGGGCGCCAGGACCAGCACGACGACGCTCAGCGCCGCCGCCATCGCCAGCACCGTCACCTTCGTCCCCGCCGCCAGGCCGACGGCCAGCCCGGCGGCCCCCATCCCCCACCCCGGCTCCAGGTGTGGTCGCCATTTCAACCGCATACCGGTTGAAATGGCGACCACCCGCTGATCGCGCTGGCGGTGCCAGAGCTCGACCAGGATCGCGATCGCTGCGAGGAAAAGGGCGGCGGCCATCAGGTCGTTCTTGGCGGCGCCGGGCTCGCGCACGACCAGGGTGTGGCACTCGAGCAGGATCGCGACCGCGACGACGCTCAGGTGTCCCTTGCCGTAGGGGCGGCCGATCGCCCAGGCGGCGAGGAAGGCGACGGCGAGCCAGCCGAAGTTGAGGAAGAGGGTGAGCGTGTCGCGGTCGGTCAGGGCGATGCCAACGGCGTGCAGCAGCTCGGAGTTCTGGGGGTAGAACCAGTTCGTGAAAACCGTCTCGACGTGCCACATGCCCGTCAACGAGTGCGATTGGACCATGTCGACGGAGAAGGGTTGGTGGTACCAGAGGGAGTCGAAGTTGAAGATGCCTCGGTCCAAGGCGTGCTTGGTGGTGATGCCCCAGTGGAAGACGACTAGGGCTATGACGCCGAGCATGGTGAGCAAGGCGAAGGTTTGCGGGCCGGCGGGTCCTGTCGCGGCAGTGCCCCCACGGCCTGCGGTAGCTAAAGCTTCCTCGGCCGTGGGACCCCCTACCGCGCCACCCCCCGGCACTAACCAACTTGCCAAGGCGATGAGAATCGAGCCGACGACCAGGGTCCATCCGTAGAAGAGCTCGAGCGATCCGAAAAGCTGGCTCAGCCAAGTCAGCAGGGCCACCGCACTGACCACCTCCACCAGGCGGGCTGGGGCGCCCAGCCAGCCCGGGAGGAGCTTGCTGCGGAGTCGGTAAGCCGAGCTGCCTAGGGCTCCGGCCACGACGGCGACCTGGAGGACTCCTAGGAGGTACGAGGTGAGGTCAAGCATGGGCTTGACTCGAGGGGTGGGTCAGGGGGCGAGGCCGTTGACCTGGACCGGGCGCTCGCCTTCGGCGACCATGCCGACGCCGCGGGAGCGCTGGGAGATCACGAGCGGGTCTTTGGCCGACTGGATGCTGTCGTGAAGCTTGCGGTTTTCCCTCAGCAGGTCGCGCAGCTCGGCTTTCGCCTCGCTGGTCGCGGTGTAGGTCTTGACGAAGTCGAGCATCGGGTTGAGGTAGGAGTAGAGGACCGCGACGAGGACCAGGGTGAGGGCGACGCGGCCGACCCGGTCCCAGCGAATGCGGCTGGGGCCGCGGCGCGGAGTCGGCCGGCGCGCCGGGCGCCGACGGGCTTGGGCCGGCCGGCGGCGGGCCTGGGCGCTTGCTGCCATGCCCGGTCCTTTGCGGCCGAGCCTCGCATTCCTTCATTTGTTAGCGACGCTGAACAAACGCCTGCAAGCCGGGGAAGCTGGCGGCGTCGCCGAGCTCCTCCTCGATCCGCAGCAGGCGGTTGTACTTGGCGACCCGATCCGAGCGCGAGGGAGCGCCGGTCTTGATCTGACCGGCGCCGGTGGCGACCGCGAGATCGGCGATCGTCGTGTCCTCGGTCTCGCCGGAGCGGTGGGAGATCACCGCCGTGTAGCCGGCGTCGATCGCGGTGCGGATCGCCTCCAGGGTCTCGCTCAGGGTGCCGATCTGGTTGACCTTGACGAGGATCGAGTTGCCGACCCCGAGCTCGATCCCGCGCCGCAGGCGCTCGGGGTTGGTGACGAAGAGGTCGTCGCCGACCAGCTGCACCTTGTCGCCGAGGCCCTCGGTCAGGAGCTTCCAGCCGTCCCAGTCCTCCTCGTCCATGCCGTCCTCGATCGAGACGATCGGGTAGCGCGCGCAGGCGTCCTGCCAGTAGGCGGCCATCTCCTCCGGCGACAACGAACGACCCTCGTGCTCGAGCACGTAGGACCCCCCCTCGTAGACCTCGCTGGTCGCCGGGTCGAGGGCGATGAAGACGTCGGTGCCGGGGGCGTAGCCGGCGGCCTCGATCCCGGCCAGAACCGCCTGCAGGGCGGCCTCGTTGGACTCGAGGTTGGGCGCGAACCCGCCCTCGTCGCCGCCCGCGGTCGAGTGGCCCTGCGACTGCAATGACTTCTTGAGCGCGTGGAAGACCTCGGCCCCGACCCGCAGGCACTCGGAGAAGCTCTCCGCCCCGGCCGGGACGATCATGAACTCCTGGAAGTCGACCGAGTTGTCGGCGTGGGCGCCGCCGTTCAGCACGTTCATCATCGGCACCGGCAGCACGCTCGGAGCGGCGCCGCCGTAGAGGCCGGCGAGGTAGGCATAGAGAGGCTGTCCCGCGTCCGCCGCGGCGGCCTTGGCGACCGCCAGAGAGACGCCAAGCAGGGCGTTGGCCCCGAGCCGGCCCTTGTTCGGGGTGCCGTCGAGCTCGATCATCTTCGCGTCGAGCCCAGCCTGGTCGGTCGCCTCGAACCCGGCCAGGGCCGCGGCGATCTCGTCGTTGACGTTGGCGACCGCGGTGGCGACGCCCTTGCCAGCCCAGGCCTCTCCCCCGTCGCGCAGCTCGACCGCCTCGAACTCCCCGGTCGACGCCCCCGAGGGCACCGCGGCGAGGCCGCTGGCGCCCGTCTCCAGAGTGACTCCGACCTCGACCGTCGGGTTGCCGCGCGAGTCGAGGATCTGGCGCGCGTGAATGGAAGCGATAGCGCTCACGGACGCGGCAGTCTATTCACAGCAGTGGTGCCACGGTGGTCCGCTCGCGGACCGGCCGGGCTATTCGCCGGGTACGGTTTCGACGCCTTCGGGAAGTTCTCCGGCCGCGCCTTCGGGCGCGGGCGGCGGCATCGGGCCCTGCGGTTTACGTTCTCCCTGCGGCTGCAGCCTCGTCACCGAGCCGGGGATCGCGGGTGAGGTCGAGGTGACCGGGGCCGGGCAGGCGGTCGGCTCTTTTTTCGGATCGGCTTCGTAACAAGCCGGGTCGGCGCCGGTCGGGCGGCCGTCGCCCTTGAAGTTGGAGCAGCTTTCGACCTCGTAGCCGGAAGCGCAGAAGGTCCGCTCCCGCCACTTGCTCTGCCAGCTGGTGACGAAATCGTTGACCGCGGATTCCTGTTTTTGCTGGGTCAGCGCGCTGCTGATCTGGTTTTTCGCTTCCTCGAAGGTCTGGACGTCCTCCGGGTTCAGTTTCACGACTTCGATCACGGTGTAGTTGCCCTGGAATTTGATCGGACCGACGAGTTCGTTGGTCGCGGAGTCGAAGATCGCGTTTTTGAACGGACCGGCGGTGGCCAGCAGTTCTTCGGTCAGGCCCGGCTGCAGGCCGCCTTTGGCTTTCGTCGTCGGGTCCGACGAGTATTTCGTCGCCGCCGCTTTCCAGCCGGCGGGGGAGTTGTCCGCTTCCAAAGCCGTCTTCGCCGCTTCGACTTTGTCTTTGTCTTTGTTCGTGATGATGCGAACGTCGCGGCTTTCTTTGGTCGTGAACTGGGCTTCTTTGTTTTCCTCGTAGTACTGGCGGATCTCGTCTTCGCTCGGAATCCCGGCGCTTTTCGAAAGCCGATCGCTGATTTCAGTGCTGAGAATCTGCAGTTCGACCCGTTCGTCGACCTCGTCCTGGGTCAGTTTCGAGGTCACGAGAAATTCTTTGTAGGCGTCCGGCGTCGGGAAGTTCTGTTCTTTGATTTTTTCGAGTTCGTCGGCGATTTTTTTCGACGGGGCCTCTTTTATGCCCATTTCTTCGGCCGCGCCGCGGATCCAGATCGCGTTGAGGATTTCGCTCAACGTCGCGTCTTTCAGTTCTTTGAATTTGCTGCTGCCTTCTTTCGGCAGTTTTTTCAGCCCGCCAGCCGCGGCCTGCTGCAGCATCGAGCGCTGGAACTCTTTTTCGCTGACCTGACCCACGTCGTCGGGCACGCCCTCGACCAAAGCGACGTCGCCCTCGGGCACGCCGGTCTCGTCGAACCCCTGGGCGATCGCGAAACCGACGAAGAGCACGACGAAAAGCGCGCCGAAAAGAATCAGCGCCAGCCGCCGCACTCCAGCCCTCCTGCCCGTCTGCCCCTTCTTCGCTGCCACGAAGCCGGCAGCATAGTCAATTTGGTTAGGGCGGGCTAAAGGGTGTGCCCGGCGGCTGAATCAGGCCGCCGCGGCCTCGCCAGCGCGCCGTGCCTCGCGCAGCCCCTCGGCCAGGGCCAGGATCGCGGTCAGCCGCTCCTCGGGATCGCCGGTGACGCGCAACGCCGCGGTCTGCTCGCGCCATTCGTAGAGCGCCCCCTCAACCTGCTCGGCCAGCACTCCGGCCCCCTCGGAGTCGAGCTCGACCCCGGTGACGCTGAGCCGGCCGCCGCGGAACTCGACGCTGCGGGCGCCGGCCAGGCCAAGCTCGATTCGCGCCTTCTGCAGCCGCAGCAGGTTCTCCGCCGGGTCCGGCAAGGGACCGAAGCGGTCGGCGAGCTCGTCGCGGATCGCCCGCAGCTGGCCCGGCTCGCGGGCGGCGACGATGCGGCGGTGGACGTCGATCTTCGCCGCCTCGAAGGGCACGAAGCTGGCAGGCAGGTAAGCGTCGACGGGGACGTCGAGGCGGACCGGCTCCGGCGCCTCCTCGCGCTCGGCCTCCCCCTCCCCCCGAGCCGCGGCGGCCTCGGCGACCGCCTCGTCGATCATCTGGCAGTAGAGCTCGAAGCCGACCGCGGCGACGTGGCCGGACTGCTCGTCGCCGAGCAGGTTGCCGGCGCCGCGGATATCGAGGTCCCGCATCGCGATCCGGAAGCCGGAGCCGAGCTCGGTGTGGTCGGCGAGGGTCGAGAGCCGCGCCGCCGCCTCCTCGGTCAGGGCCTCCGCCGAGGGGTAGAGGAGGTAGGCGAAGGCGCGCTCACGCGAGCGCCCGACACGGCCGCGGATCTGGTAGGCCTGAGAGAGCCCGAGCTGGTCGGCGCGCTCGACGATCAGCGTGTTCGCGGTCGGGATGTCGAGCCCGGACTCGATGATCGTCGTCGTCACCAGGCAGTCGGCCTCGCCCCGCAGGAAGCCGAGCATCGTTTCCTCGAGCTGGTGCTCGTCCATCCGCCCGTGCGCTTCGACGAAGCGAGCGCCGGGCAGCAGCGCCCGCAGGCGGTTGGTCGTCTCCGGCAGCGAGTCGATCCGGTTGTGCAGGAAGAAGGCCTGGCCCTCGCGCTCGAGCTCGCGCCGGATCGCCTTCGCGACCAGGTCCTCGTCGAAGGGGCCGACATAAGTACGGACGGGGCGCCGGCCCTCGGGCGGGGTCTCGATCACGGAGATGTCGCGGAGGCCGGCGAGGCTCATCTGCAGGGTGCGCGGGATCGGGGTCGCCGAGAGCGCCAGCACGTCGACCTTCAGCTTCAGCTGGCGCAGCAGCTCCTTCTGTTTGACCCCGAAGCGCTGCTCCTCGTCGACGATCACCAGGCCGAGCTCCTTGGCGCGGACGTCGCGCGAGAGCAGCCGGTGGGTGCCGATCAGGATGTCGACCTTGCCCGCCTCGAAGTCGGCGAGCACGGCTTTGGTCTCCGCCGCCGCGCGCAGGCGCGAGATCCCCTCGACCCGGAAGGGGAGGTCGGCGAGGCGCTCGCGGAAGGTCCCGAAGTGCTGCTGGGCGAGGATCGTGGTCGGGACCAGAATCATCACCTGCTTGCCGTCGGAGGCGGCCTTGACCGCGGCCCGCAGCGCCACCTCGGTCTTGCCGAAACCGACGTCGCCGCAGACCAGCCGGTCCATCGGCCGCTCCGATTCCATGTCGCCCTTGACCGCCTCGATCGCTTCCATCTGGTCGGCGGTCTCGCGGTAGGGGAAGGCGGCCTCCATCTCGATCTGCCACTCGCCGTCGGGCGGGAAGGCGTGGCCGCGGCGGGAGCGGCGCTCGGCGTAGAGGTTCAGCAGTTCGCCGGCCAGGGCGCCGGCCGCTTTGCGGGCCCGCGCCTTGAGGTTCTGCCAGCGTTTGCCGCCGAGCGCCGAGAGGGTCGGTTCGCCGCCGGCCCCGACGTAGCGGGAGAGCTTGGCCAGCTGATCGGTCGGGACGAAAACCCGGTCCTCGCCTTTGTATTCGAGGTAGAGGTAATCGCGGGTGACGCCGCCGACCTCGCGCGTCTCGAAGCCGGCGAAGCGGGCGACGCCATGGTCTTCGTGAACCACGTAGTCGCCGACCCGGAGGTCGGAGAAGGCGAGTTTGCCGCGGCCGCCGCCGATCGCCGGCTCCTCGGCTTTGCGGCGGTGGACGAGGCGGCGGAAGGGGAAGACCGCGAGTTTCAGCTCGGGGCTGACGAAGCCCTCGCGCAGGCGGGCCTCGGCGAAGGCGAGGCCCGGGTCGGGCGAGACGCGGCCGCCTTCGAGCAGGCGGGCGTCGAGCCGGTCGAGGCCGTAGCGGGTGCGCTCGGCCTCGCCGCGACTCTCGAAGGCGACGA
>Ga0081539_10000505_pt1 | contig 81474 bp, 63 predicted proteins | sample TabmetS4T2R2_FD_71023 | JGI IMG/M metagenome (GOLD analysis project Ga0081539, IMG submission 71023) | Tabebuia heterophylla rhizosphere microbial communities from the University of Puerto Rico - S4T2R2 | ecosystem: Host-associated > Plants > Roots > Rhizosphere ...
TCTAAGCCTTCGAGATGTTCTGCCAGATTCGTGCAGGTGTAGTTGATCTGGCTCGATAGCAAATATTGACAGTAGATTTGTCGAGTCGTTTTCACGGCCAAAGTCTAATGTCATTCACCTGTTTGAGAAAGTCCTAAAAATAAAACCTCGGCGCTCCCCGAAGCCACGCATGGCCGCCCTCAGCTTGTCGTACCAGTCAAGTTTGACAACCCGCAGCCGGAACACTTATAAGGTTGCGGCCGGGACGCGTCCATCCGCGCTCCGCCCTCGTCCGCTCAGGTTTCCTTTTACGAGTTTCCCGCAGCCTGACTCGCTGAATCTCACGCTGCGCTCCGTCACCCGACACAAGTTTTCAGCACTCACGCTTTCTCATGGGTTTCTATCTCCGCAAGAGCGTCAAGCTCGGCCCCATGCGGCTAAACTTCTCCAAGTCCGGCATCGGCGTCTCGGTCGGGGTGAAAGGTGCGCGCGTCTCCGTGGGGCCGAGGGGCACATACGTCCACGCAGGTACGGGCGGCCTCTACTACAGCCAGCGCATAGGAGGCCCGAGCGTCAGGACGGCAACCCCGCGCCCCGCGTCCGTCCGTCCGCCGTCGGGATGGCCGCCCGCAACACCGGCGTTCCAGGAGCAGCACCGGATCGCGTCGGCGGATGTGAGCCGACTGGTCGAGACTAACAACGCGGAGATGCTCGAACAGATCAACTCCGCCGCGCAGCAGACGCGGCACGCGCCATTCGCCGTGCTGGCTACGCTCGCCCTCTCGGTCATAGCCTTCATCGCCGTCGCAGCGCTCACCGGCGCGCTCATCGCCATCGGCCTGCCGGACGACGGTGTGACGAAGGCCGTCGGCGCGGCACTCGCGATGCTCGCGGGCTTTGTCGTATTCGTCGCGGGCATGGTCTTCTCGTGGAAGGTGCACAAGGGCGACGAGCTGAAGCGTACGACGCCGCTCTTCTACGAGTTGGAGCAGAGCGCGCTCGAACGCTTCAACGCGATACAGTACGCGTGCGCCGCGCTCGCACGGTCGGCGCGCGTCTGGCGCGTCGAGAGCAAGCAGCCGACGCATGACTGGAAGCGCAACGCCGGGGCGTCGAACCTCATTACCCGGCAGCGGGTCTCCGCCGGGCCGATGGAGCCGCCATACATCGCGACCAACGTGGACGTGCTCGGCCTCAAGCTCAACGACTCGACGCTCTTCTTCATGCCCGACTTCGTCTTCATCCGGCAGAACAACCGCTACGGCGCAGTCTCCTACGACGCGCTGAACGTTTCGTTCTCGCCGACGCGCTTCATTGAAGACGCGGGCGTGCCGCAGGACGCGCAGGTCGTCGGCTCCACATGGCTGTACGTCAACAAGAACGGCGGCCCCGACCGCCGCTTCAATAACAACCAGCAGATACCCATCGCGCAGTATGGCTTCTTAGAAATCAAGTCCAGTACTGGCCTCAACATCCACCTTCACGTCTCGAACCTCGAAGCGGCGAGGCATTTCGCCAACGTCTTCAACCGCGCCCAAGACACATCGCGCGGGCGACAGCCGCGCGGACAGCAGCAGCAGCAACGTCACGACGCGGGAAGCGGCGGCCGCGTGAGTCCCGAAACTAGGTCGGCTTATGAAACTCTCGGCGTGAGCGTCGGTGCCTCACAGGCCGAGGTCGTCGCCGCTTACAGGCAGATGACGATGATGTACCACCCCGACCGCCTGTCCGGCCTCGCGCCGGAGTTCGTCGAGTTAGCAGAGGAGCGTATGAAGGAGATCAACGCAGCCTACGAGGAGTTGAAGCGTCACGCCGCGCATGACTGTAGGTCACATCCTGTTCGCCGTCGCGACAACCGCCTACATCCTGATCGCCATCCAACTTGAAGAGCGCGACCTTGTGAGCTTCCACGGCGAGGCATACAGGGAGTACAGGCGGCACGTCCCGATGCTCGTCCCATTGACGGGGGGCAGGGGGCGCGCCGAGTCGTCGGACTCTCACGCCGCGGGTAAAGCTTAATGCTTAACCGGGGCACTTTCCGGACGGAGACGCAGTAGCCGGTTAGGACGCGAAGCGAACTCCCGACGAAGTAGGGAAAAGCAGGGAAGGTGAAAAGGGGGCGCTCATCGCCTGCGCCCGGCCATTTCTATTAGGGACTGCGCGGCGCTGCTGAGATGCTTGTCCCTGTGGCGGACGATCTTCAATTCGCGGCTGACCCTGAGTCCTTTCACCTTCACCACGGTTAAGGTCTCGGCCTTCAACTCCGTCTCTACGGCGAACCTTGAGAGGAAGGCGACCCCAAGCCCGCTCTCGACCGCACGCTTCACAGACTCTGGGTTGTTTATCTCTATGACCTTCGCGAACTGGACGCTAACCCCTCTCAGCGCCGCGTCCGCGGCGGCCTGTGTGGCGGAGCCTTGCTCGCGGGAGATGAATTGCTCCTTCGCTAAATCCTTTAACCGCGTGTTCCTCTTTCTCGCCAGCGGGTGAGCCGGCGAAGCCACGAGCACGATCTCGTCGGTGAGCCACGGGATGACCTCCACCTCCTCGCCGACGAGGTGCCCGCCGACGAACCCGAAGTCAAATTCATTCCTGACGACGTCGTCCTCCACCTGCCGCGTGTCTTTGATGTCGAGGTGTATTTCGATCTTCGGGTGCCGGCGCTTGAATTCGGCAATGATCTTCGGGACGAGGTACATGCCCGGGGTCGTGCTCGCCCCGATCCTCAAAGAGCCCCGCTTCAAGCCCTGCAACTCTTGAATCGCCTGACGTGCGTCCCCGAGCGCCGACATTATGCGCCTCGCGTGCCGCTCTAGAATTTGTCCCGCCTCCGTCAGGACAACCTTCTTACCCAACTGCTCAAAGAGCTTGACCCCGAGTTCGTCCTGAAGCAGGCGGACGCGCACTGAGACGCTCGGCTGGCTGAGATGCACCTCCTCACCGGCGCGGGTGAAATTCAGGTGCCGAGCCACGGCGAGGAAGACTTCCAGGTCACGGCAGTCCATGTAAGACACTCCTCTACAGCTATTAGCGACGACTATTATAACAATAGTGACAATTCATTTCTTGAATAATAATTTCGGTGCTAACCTATGATCCTGAAGTCTCTAATTCGTCGTCCCTCGGTTAACCTTCTGGATGGAGTAATTCGTTATGCCTCTCAAACCAGCAGCAGCCAGAAACCTAGCGAGCACCACCAAGACCGCCCCGATGTGGGAGGGGATCACTCCCAGATGGATTCTACTGCTCCTCCCCTGGGAGCAGGTGGCGGCTGGTAAGTACCGCGTCAACCGTGTGGAGGAGTCGGCCAAGGTATCAGCCGAGCACGAGGTCGCTACGGAGTTGCCCGAGACTTTTACCGATTACTACGACGACGCCCAGATGATAGAGCTCACCGCGGTGGAAGCCACCGTGCAGAGCTACGCCCGCGTCGAAGACCTTTATTCCTACCCGTTCAATCAACTGCAAGAGCAACTGAGAATCGCCATCCAAGGGATCAAGGAGAGGAAGGAATATACACTCTTTAACAGCCCCGAATTCGGCCTCTTGAACGTCGCCAGCCCGAGGATGCGGATACCCACCATCTCAGGGCCGCCGACGCCGGACGACATGGACAACCTGCTCTCGCTCGTGTGGAAGATGCCGGCCTTCTTCGTGGCCCATCCGCGCGCGATAACCGCCTTCGGCCATCAGTGTAACGCCCTGGGGCTTAACCTTGACACGGTCGAGATGTTCGGCGTGCCGTTCGTGACATGGCGGGGCGTCCCGATTGTGCCCTCTGATAAAATACCGATCGCGGCCAGAGACACTAAGGCCAAGAAGAGCGCGGCTGGCGAAACCTCGTCGATTCTCCTGATGCGCGTTGGCGAGGAGCACCAGGGCGTGGTGGGCTTACACCAGGCGGGGATCGGCGACGAGAACTTCCAGAGCTTGGTCGTGCGGTATATGGGGATAAATCAGCAAGGCGTGTCGTCGTATCTCGTGACCTGCTATTTCGCCGCGGCAGTGCTGGCTGAAGACGCTCTCGGCGTGCTCGAAGGCGTGAGTCTCTAGTAGGCGTAAATCGAGCAACCCAAGGAAGAGGAACTGAAAGATGTGCCCGAAAAATAATGTCTTCGAGCCGCCGCGCCCGCCGGCAGGCTTCCCGCTGGCAGGTCTGCCCGGAGGTAATCAGGGTCTCGATCCGGCGCTATTGGCTCAAGTCCAAACTATCGCACATGCGGCCGTCGACGGCGCCCTACAGTGGATACTCCAGAACATCATCCCGCTCGTGATGCAAGCCATCCAGGAAGGGATGCACGCTGGCAACGCGGCCGCCTCCCAAGGCGCGGATGTGGGTAACGCAGGATTCAACCAAGCGGCCGCCGCCGATGACTTGCTGGCGAGGGGCGGCGGGGCGGCAAGGCAAGCGGCCCCGGCTCAGGTAGGCCCCTTCCCGCACGGCGACGTAGACTTGAGATTCATGGGGCCCAACGTCGCGCCGAACGTGCGCCCCGTGCGCGGGGGACACAGTCGGCAATTCTATTTCTTAAACAACCCGGATGCGCCCGTGCAGGTTCCGCAGAAGGCCGCGGCTGAGGACAGGGGGCGGGTGCGTGGTGGAATCGCGCCCAAGGGCGCGGTCGTCAAATTCACACCCGGCTGAAGGAACATAAATCCGGGCCGTGCAGCCACGTAATAAAGAAATCATTATATTTGGACACAACCGCCGGTCGGCTCTCAGTGGGGGATAGCCTGTGTCGGCCAAACATACTGGTGGCGTCGCCAGCCTTCTTGACGCACGGCGGGCTGGTATTAGGGGAGGCGCTAGACCCAAGGTCACCCCGACCTTTGAAGGTTCCTTCGATAGTTCAGGGTGATCCTTGGGTCATTCTCTCTTTGGGACGCATTGCTGGGAAACTTAAAGTCCTTACTCATTTGAGGCGATAGGTACAATCTTGCGCCGCCTCAGAGACAGCATTCATATGCCCCACGAATAATTAGGCTTCCGGACTTCCATTGCGAGCGCCGTTACGGTTTTAGTCTCTGTCTGAACTTGAATTGACCGCAATTCAGCCCTGCGCCATCGAGAGAGGACTAGACGGCAATGCGATTAACCGAGATGGTTTCGTGTTCTGGTTGAGCTGCCAAGCTTGCTCCGAGCACTCTCGCCCAAGTTTTGGGCGACTTACCCAAACAGCCTTTCGACGACAATCTCCTTGTCGGCTTCGACACTGCCGACGACGCGGGAGTGTACCGCCTGCGCGACGACCTCGCGCTCGTCCAGACCCTTGACTTCTTCACGCCCATCGTTGATGACCCGTTTGATTATGGTCGCATCGCCGCCTTGAACTCGATTAACGATGTGTGGGCGATGGGCGGTAAGCCGATTACGGCGATGGCTATCACCTGTTTCCCGAAAAAGGGTGTGGACTTCGCTATTCTCGGCGAGATCATGCGCGGCGGGCTGGACGTGTTGACGAAGAACGGGGTCGTGCTGCTCGGCGGCCACAGCGTGGACAACCAGCAGATCATGTTCGGCTACTCAGTGACTGGTGTGATAGACCCGCGCAAAGTCGCTACCAACGCCGGCGCGCGCGTCGGCGACACGGTAATTCTCACAAAGCCGATTGGGACCGGAATTATCTCTACCGGGATCAAGTTCGCCAAGGCAGACCCGAGCGTCGCTGCTACTTCGATCGAAACCATGCTGCTCTCCGGTAGGGACGCTGCGGCTGCGATGTGTGAGTTCGGCGTGAGGGGCGCGACCGACGTCACGGGGTTCGGCCTACTCGGACACGCGTGGGAGTTGGCGTGCGCGAGCAATGTGACCATTGAGATAGATTCGGCGCGCGTGCCGCTGTTGCCCGGGGCGCTGGGGCTTGCGCGGGCGGGCCTGCTAACCAGCGGCGACAAGACCAACCGCGAATATGTGGGCGACGATGTCGAGACCGCACCTCACGTGAGCAAAGAATTGCAAAGCCTCCTTTATGACCCACAAACGGCGGGCGGCCTGCTGGTCTTAATAGCACCCGAACATGCCGACGCCTTGCTCTCACGTCTGCGAGAAGCTTATCATCACGCCGCAATCATCGGGCGGGTCATCGAGCGAGGCTCACGTTCGCTCGTGGTTTCGTGATGTTATAAGCCTGCAAGTTCGAGGCTCGCCTCCGAGTCGATCCGGCTTTATGAGATTTCGGAGCCTCATATTTATGCCCACTAAATTTTACCGCTTACATCTTCCGGCTTCGATAACTAGCAACCTGGGTTAGGCTAGCTGAACGTTTCTCAGCAGATCGATTGACCGCCTGCGTCGAGTAGATGATTACCTTCGCAATGTTCAATTGCAGATGGAGGAATTTATGGCCGTCGAGACTCGATCAGTGAATGACATAGCCGAAGATCGCACGGAATCAAACCTGATTCAACTGTCTCGGCAAACCACCCTTAAATTGAACTCGGAAGAGATCAAAGGCGGCCTGCCGGCGACAAGAGTCCTCCTTGTCTACCCGGAGTTCCCCGCCACCTATTGGGGCTTTCACTACTCAGTCGCATTCGAAGGTAAGCGTTCGGCCTCCCCGCCTTTGGGCTTGCTCACCGTAGCCGCCATGCTCCCGGACAACTGGGAACGACGGCTGGTAGACATGAACATAAGTCCGCTCCGAACTTCCGACTTGGAATGGGCAGACCTAGTGTTCGTCAGTGCCATGATCGTCCAAAAGGAATCACTGCGCCACGTCGTCGAGCTGTGCAAGCGCCATGGAAAGCGGGTGGTTGTTGGAGGGCCATACATAACGACCAGCGCGGAGAGCCTCCCGCAGGCCGATCACATCTTTCTCGGAGAAGCCGAGACTACCTTTCCGGAATTCCTACATGACTTGATGTGCGGCCAACCGAAGCACATCTATCAGGCGAGCGAAAGACCGTCGCTTTCCCTAGTGCCTTTACCGGACTTGAGTCTCCTTGATCTGAAGCAATATAGCTTCATGTCGCTGCAATACTCGCGCGGCTGCCCGTTCAATTGCGAATTCTGCGACATCATTGAGATTTACGGTCGCGTGCCGCGCACCAAAAGTAACGAGCAGGTTATCGCGGAACTCGACGCACTCCTCCGGGTCGGCTGGTACGGGATAGTCTTCATCGTTGATGATAACTTTATCGGTAACAAGCGCAACGTCAAACGTCTGCTTCCGGAATTGATCGAGTGGTCTAAGCGCCACCACTATCCTTTCTCATTCGCGACGGAGGCGAGCGTTAACCTTGCGGACGACGAAGTCCTACTGGAGATGATGCGGGACGCGGGCTTCCGCCACGTCTTCATCGGCATTGAAACTCCGGTGGAAGCGTCTCTCAAGGAAACGCAGAAAGTACAAAACACGCATCGAGACCTTCTCGAATCGGTCAAGAAAGTTCAAAGCTATGGCATGGAAGTAATGGCGGGCTTTATCGTCGGATTCGACAATGACCCGGACGATATCTTTGAACGACAGATCAATTTCATACGAGACAGCGCCATCCCATTGGCAACCGTCTCCATACTGGAGGCTCTCCCCGACACACAACTTTGGCGCAGGCTTGCCGGCGAGGGACGAATTCTCGCGGAAGCCACGGGAAACAATACCGACAGCGCCCTGAATTTCGTCCCCAAGATGGACGCGTCACGCCTCGTTCAAGGATACAAGACGATCATGCGCACGATTTATGCCCCCGGTGAGTATTACGAGCGGGTGCTTAACTGCCTTGCGCGGGTGCGTCGTGACAGGCCGGCGCCTCGGCGACTCACATTCGCCGGCGAAATTGCGACACTGATTCGCGTGGTCGTAAGGCTCGGCATGCGCGACCATGCGCGGCGGGAATTCTGGCGGTTCATGAGGCGCGTTCTAGTCTCCCATCGCAGCGAGCTACCAAACGCGATGATGCTCGCCGCCATGGGATATCACTTCAGAAAACTTACCGAGATATATTGCCAATAAGAATCGGCGACGCTCGTATCGCTCGACTCGCCGCCGTTCAGACTTACACAGGTTGGTTCCGATGAATCTGCTCTTGACGAGGCGGCGTATTGTTTGAAGCTGAATCTTTGCCGGTCAACGTTCACCCGGTAATGAATCGCCTCCGGCTCTGCCCCAATCCGTGTCCAAACAATAGTTCATGACCTTACTGAAATAACTGCCGAAAGAAGGCATGATCAGACCGCTGCCTTCGAGCCTCGCCGCCAAACGCTGATTGTCGAAGGATTGATTTATTCCCATCTGCGGTAAGAACTTGTTCAGGAGACCCAGTATCTTAATTAGAAGCTTGTCGTCTCCTCGAAGGCTCTTCTCGACGTACTCTTCATATTCAGCCAGCGACACGAACTTAGGCTCTGTAATAGGAAGCCACTTCTGAATGAGCGGGTGTCGCTCAAATAGTTCTTGCGAAGTCTCTTTTACTTCTCTCATGCGCGGACTTTTTTCAACTCCCGCGCAGACGTTCAAAATTTCGCCGGCGACGAAACGCTGCTCGAATAGAAACGCCAACGCCGCGATTGACCATTCCGTCGGGATTAAGTCTATCTGCCAAGACAAGTTTCCCGGAACGATAGGCAGTACGTTCCTTGCGAACAGTCTGAGCAGTTGGTGAAAATAGTTGTACTGCCTGACGCGTCCTGTTTCCGACTCGCCTATGATCGTGCTGAGACGGTAAATCACCGTCGGAATTTCCGACATCGCCTTGAGCACCAGTTGCTCCGCCTCGTACTTCGACTGTTGATATGTGTTCACAAACCCGTCGCGGTCGCCAAGCGGGGACTCGGGGATTCGACCTGTCATACGCCCGGCCACATAGACCGTGCTCAAATGAGCCAGCTTCTCCAACCGCTTGCACTCCCGCGCGACGTTAAGAACATTGGTAGTGCCGTAAGTGTTTGTCGCCCTCGCTTCCTCAATCGGCAGCCCGAAGCGTGTTTGCGCGGCACAGTGAATGATTTCGGTGACTTCTTTCCTGATTCGACGAAGTGCGCCGAACCGGAGTCCTAAGCGGGGCTTGGTTAAATCGCCTTCGACCACTGTCAAGCGCCCATTCTGATTCGGCAGAGTCACCTTACTGGGGTTTCTCGCAAGAATGATGACTCGCCGGTCGGGATTGGAATTTACCAGTTGTTGTAGTAGCTCGCCGCCGACCAAACCCGTTACGCCAGTAAACAATGTCACTGAGTCGCTCATGATTTTCTGTTGCTGCTTCTGAGAATTCGGAAGATCGGGATGGTGTAAGAACCATCCTCCGTTAGAGTAAACTACTCTACCTAATCAAACACAAAATGCAAACCGCGCTCTGGCGGCGTAAGAATCGGATTTCGAGCTTTTATGATTCGCGACGGGTCTACTTCGTAGGGAAATCTCGCAATACGGAACGCGGCGGCGAAACTGTACGGGAACCGAGTAACAATCCGCGCACTCGTTCCTTGTTCGCCTCGTCTATCTAATGCTAAACTTCAACCCATGTCTTCTCTGATTTTCGTTTATGCCGTGGATGGCGGTCTGTTCAACGGCATCACTCACTACGCGCATAAAATCATCTCGCCTAGCACCTACCCTTGCAACTTGTGCGCAGTCACGAACGGCATGTTGGGCACAAAGCGCGAATGGGCCGACTTCATCCGCGGACTCGGGCTCAAGACCGAGTTCCTGCACCGCGACGAGTTCATAGAGGCTTATCCGAAGGCTCAGCAGAACAACCTCCCCGCCGTCTTCCTCTCGTCCGGAGACGGCGGTTTACACGTCCTGGTAACAAGCTCCGAAATAAACGAATGTCGTGAGCTTTCCGCTCTCACCTCGCTCCTCAGTAACCGCGTGAAGGCGAGTCAGATTCACTCTTGACAGTTTTCCATTTCGCGCCCATCATGGGGCGCAATCCGACAGAGCCTTACTTGAAAAAAGGAGTACAACATGGGTCGAAACCTCTTACATTTCGACGTAACCGATCTCAACGTGACAGTGGAGGAGGGCGTCAGGTTCAAGTGGCAGGGGAAGGAGATTGATTCAGGCCCCCTCTCCATCAAACTCGGCGCGCCGGGCAGCGCCGGCGTCATAGACTATGACACCGGCGACGTGAACGTTGAGTATCGCGCTCGGATTTCTTCTCCGGCTTTAGAGGAGATTTACGACATCCTGGAGGACATGGGCGAGGAACGGGGTGAGACCGCGCCGTTCGATGTAGTCATTCGCTCCAAAGGATCAGTTTTCGGCGACGACCACAGTCTTCGTCTCGCTGGGAAAGGGGAGATTACCGATCATCGGCTCTTCAACCCGGGAGAAACCAGCCTAGAGATTCTTGCCCCTACTCATTGAAAGCCTGACATGAGCTCCCGGTCGGGAGCCGAAGTTCGCGACGCTCTCTTCAACGGACGGCCTGTAAGTTGGGGCTTCAACCCTAAAGAGAGACGAGTAATCCTGACCTTCCCGAAGATACTCGGCGGCGAAACCTACGTTCTTTGTATTGCCGGCTACTACACTTTCGTGGCGCGGCAACCAGAACGCGGATTTATCCCCGGCGTGTTTTCAACCGGCTTTCTTCGCCGAAGCGCCTGCGCGATCAAGCAGGTATTCAGTCGTTCCAAGGAAGCGCTTTAAGCGCCACGGCATAGCACCAGCGATGGAAGCGCTAGCTCGCTTTGTGCGGCGCTGTAGGTTGGTTTGCGCCGTCGCCGGATCGCTGCTGCACTAACACATTACCCGCTTAATAGCACTCGGCGCGCTCAAGAGGCGAAGGGTGAGAACTCGTGCTCGGGTCGGGCGGTCGCTCGGCGATGCTGACCGGTTTAGTCCGCCGGATTCTCGTCTCCGCAAAGTGGGTAATGATCGTACTGAAGGGAGCGGGGCGCTAAGCCCGGAAGCTGCCCCGCCCCTTCGATCCTCACTTGAAGGTCTCCTTCGAGCGTTCGTGATAACTTCTGGGCATCGTTGCCATGGTCGGCATGGTTAAGAAGTACATCTCCGTTGACAAAATCTCAGAGTCTCACACCTATGCTCATTAAATTTTCACGCTTACCAATTCTCGCGCTCATCGCAGCAATTCTGTTCTTTAACGGTTGCCGGGGCAGCGGCCCGTCCGGCGCGCCGGCGCAGCAAACGTTGCGCCTGAGTATGATTCCCACCACCGACCCCGGCAAGGTCGTTCGTGAGAGCCAGCCGCTCATCGCCTACCTCGAGAAAGAGACGGGCGCAAAGATAGAACTGACAGTCCCCACCAACTACGCTGCCGTCGTCGAAGCCGTCGCCAACGACCAAGTGGACATCGCCTACTTGGGCGGCTTCACCTACGTCCAAGCGTCAAAGCGCGCCGGCGTCATCCCGCTCGTCCAGCGCGACCGGGATCAAAACTTCCACAGCCTGTTCATAACTCAGAAGGATTCGGGCATCAACAGCCTGACGGATTTGAAGGGTCATACGTTCGCCTTCGGCGACGTGAACTCCACCTCCGGCCACCTGATGCCGGAGTACTTCATGCGTGAGGCGAAGGTGGACCCGGACGTAACTGCCAGAGCCATCTACACGGGCGGGCACGACGCCACGGCACTCGCTGTGGCGAACAAGAAAGTGGACGCGGGCGCGTTGGACGAAGCCGTCTTTCAAAGGATGGTAAAAGAGGGCAAGCTCGACCCTTCGCAGGTCAGGGTTTTTTACACCACGCCGCCCTTCTACGATTATATCTGGGTGGCCCGCAAGGGACTCGATCCAAAACTGGCCGACTCCTTCACCACCGCCTTCTTAAAGTTGGACGCCAACGACCCGGCGCACAAAACCATACTCGACCTGCTGAGCGCCGCTAAGTACGTTAAGGCGGAGGACGGCAGCTACGACAAGCTACGACAGGCGGCAAGGGATTCGGGGTTACTGAAGTGATCTACTCGCTCCGCGAAGTCTCTAAGTCTTACCCGGCGTCCGGCACCGTAGTGAACGCGGTCAACGGGTTCACGCTCGACGTGCAGCCGGGAGAACGCATCGCGCTGCTCGGGCCTTCGGGAGCGGGCAAGACCACCCTTTTCCGCCTACTCAACGCTACGCTGCGGCCCACGAGCGGCACGCTGCGCTTCGACGGCAGTGACGTGGGCGCGATGTCGGGACGCGAATTGCGCTCGATGCGGAGGCGAATCGGGACGGTCTATCAGCAGTTCCACCTCGTGCCGTCGCTCACCGCGCTTGAGAACACACTCTGCGGCAGGTTAGGGTACTGGTCGCTTCTCCACACCATTCGCAGCACCGTGCGCCCGACGAAGCAAGAACGCGAGCAGGCGATGGCCGCGCTCGAAGTGGTCGGACTCGCGGACAAGTATTGCGCCCGCGCGGACGAGTTGTCGGGCGGCCAGCAGCAACGTTTGGCTATCGCCCGCGTGTTGATGCAAGACCCGGAAGTAATTTTGGCCGACGAGCCGTTCGCCTCGCTCGATCCGTCCCTGAAAGAATCTCTTGCCTCCCTCCTCATGGTTTTGGTCACAAACGGCAAGCGCACCCTCGTCACCACTCTACATGATGTCGAAACTGCGCTGCGCTTCTTCCCGCGCATAGTCGCTCTGCGTGAAGGGCACGTTGCGTTCGACACGACCCCCGCCGAAATCAGCCGCGAATCGCTGAAGGCCCTCTATGACGGGGACTCGGAGTCGAACGGGTCAGCCGCACGCGATGGAGTGCAGTGGCGCGACGACAAGAATGAGCCAAGGTGTGCACCAACCTGCGCGCGTTAGCGACGAGCACTACTGGCGTAAAGACAAGACATTAACAGTTAGACGCTTTGCGGCCGCAGCCGCGGCTGGCATCGTGCTCATCCTCAGCTGGCGCTATGCCGAGATACGCCCGGCGGCTATTTTTGAACCGGGCGCGGTGGCCGCTGTGTGGGCCTTCGTTAGAGGCCTTTTCCCTCCCGACCTATCACCTGAGTTCCTACGCATCGTCGCCGCCGCTGTTGCGCAGACCGTCGCCATCGCCATCGCCGGCACGATGCTTTCAATCCTCATCGGCCTCCCGCTAGGCATCATGGCGACTCCGATTCTATGGCGACGCGGCGTCTTGGTCGCGGGCGAACCGCCCGGCGCGAGCAAGCTCCTGCTGGCCGGTCTCAGCCGCGCGTCTCGTGCGCTCTTCGGATTCCTACGCGCGGTGCCTGACCTTGTGTGGGGGCTGCTATTCGTCGTCGCGATAGGGCTTGGCCCCTTTGCCGGCACGCTTGCACTGGCGGTCAGTTACAGCGGCGTGCTGGGCCGCGTGTATGCGGACGTGTTCGAGGATGTTAATGTACACGCCCTTGAGGCTGTGCGCGCGACCGGGGCCTCACGCGCACAGGTTTTTCTGCGGGCGATCTGGCCGCAGGCCGTGCCGGGCATCACTGCGTACACGCTCTACTCACTCGAATGTTGTGTGCGCGCTGCGGCGGTTCTCGGCTTCATCGGGGCGGGCGGCATTGGCTATGAGATTAGCCTCTCCATGCGGCTGTTCGACTACGGCCAAGTCCTGACGCTCATCGCGAGTCTGGTCGCGCTGGTAGCTTTAACGGACGGGGTCAGCCGGTTTTTGCGCCGCCGTTTGCACGCTAACGCGCCAGCAGGTTCATTCGCCCACCAAAGCACAAGGAGCATCCGGGGCTTTCGCCGCCGGTTAATGCGACACGAAAGCGCCAGGCACTGGGCCTTCAACTTAATTATCGTGCTGGCGGTCGCTTGGAGTTTCTACGCGACCGATCTCTTCGATATCACGCGCGCCGACTCCGGCGTGTTGACGCGCGTCTTCCGCTTCGTCGGGGGGATGTTTCCGCCCGACCTTAGCCCGGAGTTCCTGCGCTCGCTGTTCGTGCCGTTACTCCAGACAATCGGTATCTCGGTTATCGGCACGCTGATCGGCATCGCCATCGGGGTCGTCTTGGCACTCCCGGCCACCTCGACGCTAACGCTCGGCGATGATGCCGACGCGGGTAAGAGTTCCCGGCTCGGGCGAATTGCGCGCTGGCTGATTTACCTTTCCGCGCGGCTGACGCTGAACGTGCTGCGCTCAATCCCGGAGTTAGTCTGGGTACTGGTCTGCATTCTTACCGTGGGGTTAGGCCCGTATGCGGGGACGCTCGCGATTGGGATACACACAGGTGGCGTGTTGGGCAAGCTCTACGCGGAGACTCTCGAAGAGGTCTCGCCGCGCCCCGTCGAGGCGCTGCGCGCCAACGGCGCGCGGCGACTTCAGATTCTGCTGTGGGGGATGTGGCCGCAAGCGCGCCCGACGCTCGTGAGTTACACCGTGCTGCGCTGGGAGATGAACCTGCGCGTCTCCACGATCCTCGGGCTGGTCGGCGGCGGCGGCCTCGGCCAGGCGATTTACAACAACGTCCAACTCGGCTTCTATTCGCGCACGGCCGTGCTCATCGCCGTCATCTACGCCTTGGTGATGACGACAGACTGGCTCGGCGACAGGCTCCGCACCCGCCGCCACGCGGTTTGAACCTGAGCGGAGCAAGCTGTTCCACTTGAGCTTACAGAAAGCGAGGTACCGGTAACCATGCAACGAACGCCCTTGTTGATCGTCGTGCTCCTCGGCCTCTTTGTGGCTTTCGGCAAAGATACGGCCGCGCAGTCCCCCCAACCCTCACCAGCCGACAAAGCGCATGATGAGGTAAGCGCTCTCGGCCCTGACGCAGCTAAATCAACGGACACCCCACCCGCCGCGGTGGGCAGCGAGGTCGAGGCGCTCAGGCAGCGGGTTGAAGAACTGGAGAGGCAGAACCGCGCGATGGCGCAGACGCTCTCGGAAGTCCAAGCCAAGCTTGAGAACATGGGCCGCTCCGGCGCCGCGAGCACCGCTGAGACCGCCGCGGCGGCGACGCCGTCCGCCGCACCGACGCAAGCCCCGGCCCAGTCGAGTCAAAAGGAGGATAGCGGGAATGTGCGCTGGTCAGAGATAATCGGCGAGGGGAATAAGATCAAGTTGTACGGCTTCCTCAGACTCGACATGATCTTCGACTCGCAGCAGCCCAACAACTTCCAGAGCATCCTCTTCATCAAGTCCCCCGACACGCGCGCTGGCGGCAACCAAAACGGCGACTTCACGACGCACCCGCGCCTGACGCGGCTCGGCCTTGACTGGAGCGGCCCGCGCGTCGCGCGGCTCGGCGGCGCAAAGCTGTCGGGGAAGCTTGAGACGGATTTTCAGAACGGCGGCACGGAGTCGCGCCAGATCATACGCATCCGCCACGCATACCTGAATCTGGGCTGGAAGGAGTTCTCCATACTCGCCGGGCAGACGTGGGACGTTGTCTCGCCGCTCTTCCCGACCGTCAACTCCGACACGCTCCAGTGGAACGCGGGCAACATCGGCGACCGCAGGCCGCAGTTGCGCGTCGCCTACGAGCCGAAGGCCGGTGAAGGTAAGCTCTCGTTCGTCGGCGGCGTCGGGCTAACGGGCGCGATTGACTCGCTCGACCTAGACGCCAACGGCGTTCGCGACGGCGAGGAGTCGGCCCGCCCGAACCTACAGGCCCGCGTCGGCTTTTCGCACCCGCTAGGGGCTAAAGAAAGGGTCGCGAGCTTCGGCGTCTCCGGCCTCTACGGTTTCATGAAGACCGCGCGCCCGGTCGCGGGCCGCACGGAGTTCCGCAGCCAAGTTGTTAACGTCGACTTCACCCTCCCCGTCGCGAACCGCCTCGCGTTTAAAGGCGAGGGCTGGTGGGGGCGCAACATGAGCGACTTCCGCGGCGGCGCGGGGCAGGGAGTCAACGCGGCGAGCGGGCGCGCAATACGCGGCCGCGGCGGGTGGGGCGAGGCAAACATAAAGTTCTCGCGCTACTTCTCACTGAACCCCGGCTTCTCGACGGATGACCCCGTGGACGCGGATGTCCCAGCCGGGGGGCGCACGCGCAACCGCTCCTTCTACATCGCGAACCGGATCACGCCCGGCGGAAATTTCCTCGTCGGCGCCGATTACCTGCGATGGAAGACAAATTTCAAAGGCTTCCTGAGCGGCGTAGACAACCGGGTCAACATCTTCCTCCAGTACGGTTTCTAATTTCCGGCTCGTAACGCGCGCCTGTGAGAAGGACGCTTAGAGTTAGGCGAGATAGTTTTCCTACGCGAGCAGTTGATCGGGCGCTGCCGTTGATTCGGGGCGGGCGGGCTGACCGTCGTGGGGTAGCTGCCACGCAGATTTCTCTCGCCCGAACGGCATTAGGAGAATCTTACCGACCGTGATTTCTTCGCGCGCCCGGTACGCCGGTACGCCGATGGTTATCTCCTGCTGCGGCACGTTTAACCTCAGCGTCCCGTGTAGCCAGTCCCACACCGTCAGCCCGCTCGACCAGTTCGAGTCAGTCTCCTCGCGCACGATGGAGTGGTGGATGCCGTGCATGCGCGGGGTGACGACGAGCCGGACCACCCAGCGCTCCAGCTTAAACGGCAAGGCGACATTCGAGTGGTGAAACAGTACCGATAAGAGTACGAAGCCCCGCCAGACTAGAAAAGAAACCGGCGACACGCCGATGACTATGACCTGCGCGGCCCTCCACGGCACGGAGATCAGTAACTCCACGAAATGAAAACGCAGGGCCGTGGATGCGTCGAGGTCGAGGTCTAAGTGGTGAACCAGATGAAAGCGCCATAGTAGCGGGACGCGGTGAGTAAGCACGTGCCAGATGTAAAGCGTATAGTCCAATAAAATAACGGCCAGTATTACTTCCGCCCACGTAGGTGATTGAAACAAATTAAGAATTCCCCAGCCTCGCTTCTCAACTATGGACGAGAGCGGCGTGATGAGTGGAATTTCGACGAGTTGGACGACGGCGGCACCCAAGAGACTTACAGTGAGGTTGCGCGCAAGGCGCGGAAGTTTCGCTTCCACCCTGCGGCGCAACGGCCGGAGGTACTCCAACAACAGAAGCACCCCGAAAAAGGCGACTATGAAGAGGCCGTTAATCCACATTCATAATAAGCCCAACGACGAGCCCGAAGACCGTCGTGATAAGCTGGCAAACTTCAGCGTCTCCATCGGCTGGTATTGTATGAGACTAACCGCAGCGCGACTAGTCTTCATTCTGAGGCGTTTTGAGCGTGCGGTTTTCATCATGCCTTTACAACACACGCGTGATGAAGAAAACTACCTCATTCATCATTATCAGGGTGGGCGGCGCTTGGGTACACGAACGTGAAGGGACACGCCATGGAGTCAGGCGCAGATACGATTGACAACCTAATGTTCGACTCTTTTTAGGCAGTGACCAGACCATCAAGGTCTAACTAAAGCCTTTGTCTGCCGGGCACAGTCCGGCGAAGCCTTCGACCAAAGCATTGGTGTGGTTGACATCGTGCGCGCGTGCATTAAGTAATGGGAAGTGCGTAATCATCCCAATCGAAGAGACTCTCAAGCCGAGTTTGAAGCCGTAGTAATCCGACTTCTTCGCCGCGCAATGTCCGTAATCGGCTAAGGTTTTGAAACACCGGTCGCGCCCGGCGCGCGTGTAAGTACAGACTGGCACAGGCAAGGTGTCAATGACCTGCACTGGACTGCTGCGCGAGTCCGCTGCGCTCAATCAGCAACTGCCAGATAATAGTTTTGACGTGCCACAGATTGGCGGCTTGGCGGACGAACAAAGAGCGGTTTGGGAGGCGGGGAAAGAAGTGGCGGTAATGCGCGGCGAAATAGTCATAGAGGTCTTTCTCAGTCTGATGCTTGAAATATTCGCCACAGATTTCGATGGTGATGACTTCCTCGTCCGGCAAGGCTGGGGCAAAGCCGCCGTATCGCACCGGGCGACGAGCAGTCAGTTGGGTGTACATTTCGCTTACTAAACAGAGCACAGTGATGATAAAAGTATCTCGATCCATCGGAGGTCTCCTGTACGGGGATTGATTTGGTCATCAACCATTGTACAGGGTGTGGTCTTCGGTGGATCACGTCATAAAGAGTCGAACATTAGGTATCAGTTATGATCTAGGTAGATGTCTTCCCGTGAGTAAGTTCCCACATATCCGACCGGCAAGTGCTCCAAGCCTTCGGCCAGCGCATCCATGTCTCGCTCGAACTCTTCCAGTGACGGCTCAGCCATCACGTCCTGTCGCAGTTCCAGACCGTCGAGCACTTCTTGCAACAAGTCATCCACCGAGACACCTCTGGCTTTGGCGAGCGCGGCCAGTTTGTCGGCTAATTCGGGTCAAACTTCGAGTTGCGTCGGTATATGTGTCACTCCCGCTTATCCAATCACGACTTCACTATAACCTTCGGCTGGTAAACCCGGCAAGAACTACCGACTCACAAACTCACCCGCCGCAGTCGGAGCGCGTTGCCGATGACGGAGACCGAACTGAAGCTCATGGCCGCCGCCGCGATCATCGGGCTGAGCAGGACGCCGAAGAACGGGTAAAGAACCCCGGCGGCGACGGGTACGCCCAGCGCGTTGTAGATGAACGCGAAGAAGAGGTTCTGTTTGATGTTGCCCATCGTCGCGCGGCTCAAGCGGCGGGCGCGCACGATGCCGCGCAGATCGCCCTTCACGAGCGTCACGCCGGCGCTCTCTATCGCCACGTCCGTCCCCGTCCCCATCGCAATGCCTACGTGGGCTGCGGCGAGCGCAGGGGCGTCGTTGATCCCGTCACCCGCCATCGCGACCGTCCGGCCCTCGGCTTGAAACCGCTTGACGATCTCCGCCTTCTGGTCGGGCAGCAGCTCGGCGACCACCTCGTCAATCTGGAGCTTCTGCGCGACTGCGTTGGCCGTCGTGCGGTTGTCGCCCGTGAGCATCACGACGCGGATGCCTTCTTCGTGTAACTGCCCGATAGCCTCCGGCGACGACTCCTTGATCGGGTCAGTCACGCCGAGCAGTCCGGCGACGCGACCGTCCGCCGCGACGAACATCACCGTCTGCCCGTCCGAGCGGAGGGTCTCGGTTTTGGCGGCGAGGTCGCCGGCATCAACCCGGATGTCTTCGAGCAGTCTGCGATTACCCAGCGCGACCGCGCGGCCTTCCACTCTGCCCGTGACGCCTTTGCCCGTGACGGACTCGAAAGACTCTGTCGCTGTTAGTTCAATGCCGCGCTCCTCAGCGCCTGTCACAATAGCCGCGGCGAGCGGGTGCTCGCTCCCGCGCTCAAGACTTGCGGCCAGCCGCAGCAGTGTGCGCTCGTCCCATCCTTCAGCCGTTGCGACAGTCACCAGCTTAGGCTTGCCTTCAGTGAGCGTGCCCGTCTTATCCACGACCAACGTATCCACCTGCCGCAGCACCTCGATGGCTTCGGCGTTCTTAAAGAGCACCCCGGCCTGCGCGCCCTTCCCCATCGCAACCATGATAGACGTCGGCGTCGCCAGACCCAGCGCGCAGGGGCAGGCGATGATCAGCACCGCCACGGCGTTGATGAGCGCGTAGGTCATGCGCGGCTCAGGCCCCGCGAGCGACCAGACGATGAAGGTGACGACTGCAATCAACACCACTGCCGGAACGAAATAACCGGCCACCTGATCGGCGAGTTTCTGAATGGGCGCGCGGCTGCGTTGGGCTTCGGCGACCATCTGTACGATCCGCGAGAGCAGAGTATCCGCGCCAACGCGTTCAGCGCGCATCACGAGCGTGCCCGTGCCGTTAACCGTCGCCCCGATGACCTTAGCGCCCGCACGCTTCTCCACGGGAATCGGCTCGCCTGTTACCATTGACTCGTCAACCGCGCTCGCCCCTTCGATTACTTCGCCGTCAACGGGAATCTTCTCGCCGGGGCGCACGCGCAGACGGTCGCCGGGTTGCACCTCATCGAGCGGCACGTCCTCCTCCGTTCTGTCCGCGCCGATGCGGCGTGCGGTCTTGGGCGCGAGACCCAGCAGCGCGCGGATGGCCGCGCCCGTCTGGCTGCGTGCTTTCAACTCCAGCACCTGACCGAGAAGGACGAGCGTCGTGATCACCGCCGCTGCCTCGAAATAGACGGGTACTCCGCCGCCCATGTCGCGGAACGACGCGGGGAATAGATCGGGGAATAGGGTGGCAGTGAGACTGTAGGCGTAAGCGACGCCGACGCCGAGACCGATCAGCGTGAACATGTTGAGGCTGCGGTTGACGATTGATTGCCCGCCGCGCACGAAGAAGGGCCACCCGCCCCACAGGACGACGGGCGAGGCGAGCGCCAACTCCAGCCAACTCAGCGTGCGCGCAGAGACGAACCTATCCAGATGCAGTCCGAGCAGATCGCCCATTGCAATGAGGAGTAGCGGGAGGGTGAGCGCGACACTCGTCCAGAAGCGGCGCTTCATGTCTGTGAGTTCGGCGTTGTCCTCGACCGCTGTGACGGTGCGCGGTTCGAGCGCCATCCCGCAGATAGGGCAGTTGCCGGGCCGGTCGCGCACGATCTCAGGGTGCATCGGACAGGTGTATTCCACCCGCTCTTTCGGAGCTTCGACCTTCAGAGGTTCGAGGGCCATGCCGCACTTCGGGCATGAACCCGGACCTTCCTTGCGGACTTCAGGGTGCATCGGACAGGTGTAAATCTGAGCTTCCGTTGCTACTCCGGTCCTACTTTCTTTCTCCGGCTCGGCGACGCTTCCGGTGTAAGTGTCTGGCTGCTGCTGAAACTTATGCAGACAAGACTTGCTACAGAAGTAGTACGTCCTACCCTCGTGCTCGAAAGAGCCTGCGGCGGTGCTCGGGTCAACCTTCATGCCGCACACCGGATCGGTTGCTTTCGTCTTCGTCGCCGTTGTCATCGCCATCACTAACTCCCTCTTCCGCCCTTTAGCCGGTAGCACACCTGTCAGTGCTTATGACTACCGCGCTTGCCCGCGCCGCCCTTCACACCTCTAACCTTCTTCTCTTCCATACCGCGCCCGACGTGCGCGCCTTCGATCAGGCCGCAGATGTGCCCGGGCGCGCGCCCCTTCTTGTTCCAATCTGCGAGCGTCTCGGCCAACTCCTTCCGGTAGCGGCGCAGCTCGCGTAGCCGCTCGTCGAGTTCTTCGAGCCGTCGGCTGACGATCTCGCGCACCTCGTCGCAGGGACTCTCACCCCGGCGCGCGTCTTCAATGATGCGTTTAATCTCGATGAGCGAAAAGCCCAGAGACTGCGCGCGCTTGATGAAGGCCAGCCGGTCGAGCACTTCGGGGCCGTAGGCGCGGTAGCCGCCGTAGGTGCGCGAAGGCTTATCCAAAAGCCCGCTCTTCTCGTAGAACCTGAGCGCCTCAACGCCCACGCCGCTTAACTTGGACACCTCGCCTATCTTGAGGGCGCGGCCCCTTCCGGCGAGCGCGGGCGGAGAAATTTTGATCGCTGCTTTCATGATCTTGTCAGTGGTTACGGCAGAGGCACGCCTATGCCCGCGGCGCGCAGTGTCGCTTCATCAACACCCCGTCCGGCGCAGCAGTCGGCGAGCTTGCCGCCAACGACAACAGACGGGACGCTGCGGATGCCGTACTGCTCGGCCCGCGCCGCCACTTCGGGCCGGCGCATGTCCAAGACTTCCACTTCGCAGGACTGGCAGGCGATGGCTTTAACCATGCGGACGGCCTCTTCGCACGCAGGGCAGCCCGCGCTGAAAATCTCGATCTTACGTTTGTCGCTCATGACCATTTCCCCTTTCGAGGACAAGTGTAAACCCTGTAGTCGAATACAGAGTCAAGGGGAGGGAGCGAAATCTTCCGCCAGTGTCGCCGGCTTCATCGGTGTAGCCACGACAACTCGCGCTCTTCCCATCGCCAGATCACAGTTCCGGAGGGGAATAAGCCTGCCCTTTCCAGATGAATCTCAGCCTCTTGTTCGAGCCAATCCATGGCGCTGGCCGTCAGCCGAAATACCGTCGTCCGCCCCGTCCGCAGGTGTGTGCCGACCCGATTCCTCTGTCTTAGAGTTTCGCCATCGCCGCGCGCACGCGCATGGGCTTTGCGAACTCCGTCCAGGCGAAATATGCTTCTCCCCCGAGGCGCGCCATGCGCGGGAAGCCGGTTGACCGCGAGATGTCGGTCTTGGTGATGACGGACACGGGGCCGAGCGCGCCATCTTGTCGGACGCGCCGCGCCTTGATCGCGCCACCCTCAGCCGTCCCCGACATCCAGCAGACGAGCGCCGATCCGTCCGGCATGACAAGCACATCCACTCGCCCCATTGCCTCGCCGTCGTCCACCTGTACGGGACTCCCGAAATTCGCGCCCGCGTCCTCCGAGAACGCGACCTTCACACGTGGTGCGTCGCCCGCGCCCGTGAACCACGCGACCGCCACGCGCCGCCCGTCGGCGGCAACCGACGGCCCGTTGACGGGGCAGCCGTTGATCTCCCAGTTGTCGGCGAAGACGGCGCGCGGGGCGCTCCAGCCGTCGCCCTGCCGCCGCACGATGTAGATGTCGCGCACCTCTTTATCTGAACGGTCACGATAGACGACGACGGGGCCTTCCGCGGTGAGTGCCGCGGAGGTTTGGCAGCACTCGCACACGCGCTCGTCGAGCAACGCCTCGTCGGAGACACGACCTTCGGCGTCTATAGCCGCGTACCTGAGGGTCATGCTCACGGGCAGCGGCCCCTTCTCCTCCTCGCCTTCTTTCACGTCCTTGAGATTGCGCCCGTCGAGCCACACCGCGCCCGCGCGCCCGTCGGGGAGAGGTATGAGCGAGACGAAACCGTGCTCGGTCTGCGTCTTGTCCGCGTGCGGCACGACGGGCTTCGCCCAAGTCGCGCCGCCGTCGTTCGACCGCGCGACGTTGACGTTGTAGGCGTATGTGCCCGGCCCGCTCTTGACGAGCCAGTGCGCGGCGAGCGCGCCGCCGGGCAGCGCGACGACCGAGGGGAAATCCGCCCAGTTGATAAACCAGTTCTCGCCCTCGGCGGCGGTGCGCGCCTCCGACCAGCCCGCGCCGTCCCGCGCCGCGAAGCGCAGGGCGTAACGCTTCTCGCCGACCTTCTCCACCCAACTGAGGATGACTCGTCCGTCCGCAGCCGTGAAGAGTTCCGGCTCGCGGCTGTCCGCGGCGGCGGGCGACTCGATCTCACGCACGTCGAGCGCCGGGACTGCCGCGCTTTGAGAAGATGAAGGCCCGTTGACGCTGCGCCCGCAACCCGAAAGAACCACTCCCGCCGCCACGAGCGCCAGCGTGCTGAGCACGACGATACGTGAGTTGAAGTGATGCGCCAGATTCTTCATCGCCCATCCTCTCCGACGCGATCTTGCTTGCGCCTCGCTTAAAAGGTCATTGACTTGCATACTCCGCGATGATGCGCTCGCGTATCTGCGCCGGCGTCATTCCCTGCTGCTGTAGTTTGTAAGCGGCGAGCGCCTCGTTCACACAGATAGCGCAGTGCGCGGCGTGGTCGTCCACGAAGCAGCTTTGCAAGCTCTTGTGGCCGAAGCCTTCATCGCAGTGGCAGTAGCAAGGCAGTTGTGCGAGCGTCTGCGGAATCTCACCAGCGACGCGGTAGGCGTCTTTTGTCAGGCCGGTGAAACTTTCCGGCGGCAGAGTTGGCTCTAAGCCGCTTATGCTCGGCGGCACCTCGTAGTGCGCCGGGACGCGCTCCGTCGTGCGTGGCGACTGCTCAGCCGGAGACGCAGACCGATGCGCGGCTGGCGGATGCGTTGCTCCGGATCGCGTCGGCTCACCTCGGCGCAGCAACGCAACTGCTCCGACAGCGACAACGACGACAAGGATAGTTATGACGATTGCTTTTCGGTTCATAAGGTTATTCAGGTTCTCCCTCGCATAAGTTTTTCATCTTTTCCTCCGAGTTAGTTTTTCAGTTACTCCTTACCGTCGAGCGGTCGGGGCGGACACGAACTGTCGCCCGAACTTCTTCGGCCTCTTGTAAAACTTTCCGCGCCGCAGGACGCGAACAGAGGCCGAGACGCCTCTCTCGAAATCCGCGCGCTCGGCTAGCCTGAACTATTTCGGTTGACGTGAATTAGAGACGCGCGTGCGCGCCCGAGCCTTCTTGCGAAAGCCGAGGCGTGTTCGGGCGGGGCTAAATGCGGAAGACGCTGATGAGGACGTGCCAGTCGGCTGACAACTCTGGTGGACTGTGCTCTCTCGAAGGAACGTGTGCGGTAAAGGGCGGTGCTAAATCGGAAGACCGCGATAGGGCGACGGGCGCTGCAAGCTCAGAGCCACGCTTAGTCCGGTCAACCTCTCGCAGAGTGACTGTCAGCGGCGACTGAGAAGCGCGGCCCATGCAGTGCTCGCACCCTTCGGTGGGCTTGTCGGAGGCTGTGACCACTGCGCCCTCGACGCATTCGGCTTCGGGCATCATCTGCATGTCGCCCGTCATCTCGTGCGACGCACTTTTGTGCGCGACCTGCGTGTGACAGCAGGCGTGATCCTGCCGCATGTGAGGACACATGGCGGCGGCAAGCACCTGCCCCCACACGCTCATGAAAAGCGCGAGAAGAAGAGTGCCCACAAACATACGCCGACGCCGCATAAGTCGAATCTTCAGGTGTATTCCGAGACTGTTCTGGTCGCCTAATATAGCACGGGCAGTCTGGTATCTGCTATCGGCGCACGAAATCTTGACACTTATTTGAGGAGAGCAAGCTACGTGCCTTGCATAATGCTACGAATTTTCCTAGCATCGCCGCGCACACATGGGAACTATACTCAGTGACCGTTGGGAGTATTCCGCAGCCTGAACGTTTCGCAGTGTGTATTTACAAATACGTTCCTACCCACCCGAAACATTTTCGAGGTATAACATCGCATCAGGTCGCATTACATCAGATGCGCCGCGTATAAAATCCGGTAGTAGAAACGGTAGTAGGTACCTGTCTGTATCTGCTTGTATGTGCTTGTACGCCCATAGCCTAAGATGTAGAGAAGTACATGCAGGTACAAGCACATACAAGCAGGTACAAAACAGTTCCAGAGGTCTGCAAAACCTTTATTCGTCGGTTCGATTCCGACTGCCGCCTTCTTTTGACTCAATAAGACTACATAAAATAAACCGCAGCAGCTTCCCTAAAAGCGACGAGGCCGCGTGCGCGCCCACTCACGCGCACGCGGCCTAGCGCTCCGACCTTTGAGCCGGGGCTGCGGCATTCACTTCAAATTAAATCTATAACCCGGGTCGAGGTGCTGGTGGATTACTAGAATCTCGTGGATGTTGTAGGGGTGCGTGGGGCTGCCGGTGAAGTGGTTTTTGAGGACTTGGAAGATGTGGCCGAGGCCCGCCGCGTCGTCTATGTCTATATCGGCGACACACTCGTCGCCCTTCATGAAGAAGGTGAGTTGCAGGTTGCCGAAGTGGTCGTCGGTCTTGAAGCTCCCGGCGTGCGTGAAACCGTCGAACTGCGCGGGCAGGTTGTGGAGGATTTCGGGGACGGAGTGGAACAGTCCCGAATTGACGTTGTGCTTCGTCTCCTCACGCAGTTGCTTGTCAACGAAGGCGAAAAACCTGTCGCCGCGCAACTCTCTCAACTCCCTGACGAACGACAAAACGGGCTGAGTACCGTTCAGGCGCGTTGCCAGAGTCTTGCGCGCGATGTTGAGGACGCCCGCACGGCGTATATCGTCGAGCGCATCGTAGAGCGGCTGGCCCGTGTTGTTCTCGAAACTGAGGACGTTCGGGCTGTTGGTCAGAAGCGTGCGCAGTTCCTTCGTCAGGTTGGGGAAGCTTGGAAATGTGACGCTGACGATCTTAGAGATGTCCACCGGGAACGCGACGGTCAACTCGGTCGGGCCGCCGGTCTTGACGCTCACGAAGCGGCTGACGGGGCGATACGAGGGCGGGTCAATCGTGATTTGATAGACTCCCTGCGCGCCCGAAAAAAGGTCTGTGATGTTGATTATTTTGGACGCGTCCAGCCCCTTGAGGACGGGGGCGTGGGATAGTTGCAGGTTGCGGAGCGAGACGTCCACCTTCTCCTGTAAACGTTTTCCGAAGACATCAACGAGTTCGAGTTTGATTTTGCCGTTCTGCGCCATCTTGAGTTCTCCTTTGTCTGAGGTTGGTGCGGGGTAAGTGGAGGGCGCGGCGCGAGGAGCGCGCCCCCGGTTTGGTTTTTGGGCGACTACTTTCGGACGACTACGGCAGCGCGGCGTTGATGCTCTTGAGCGCCTGCGCGGCGATGGTCAGCGTCGGGTTGGTGGCGACCGCGCCGGGGATGGCCGAGCCGTCAACGACGTAGAGGCCGGGATAGACCTCCTTCGACCCCTTCGGTTTGTTGCCGTCGAAGACGCGACCGAGTTCGTCAACGACGCCGTCGAGGTTCGTAGGCGCGATGGGGCAGCCGCCCAAAGGGTGCGTGACGACCAGTTTCTTATTGCCCAAGCCCTTCCAGAACGGGAACGGCACGTAGCGCCCGCCCATCGCTTCGGAGAGCGATTGCAGGAGCGTCTCTATCTTCTGGAAGACGGGGGTGTCGCCGATTTTTTTGTCCCAGTCGAGCTTGATCCGGTCGTTCTCCAAAGTGAACTTGCCGCTCGCGTCGTCCTGCCCCATGACGTTGAAGAAGAAGATGTTGGCGACCATCTCCGCCTCGGTCTCGCTGCTCGTCGGGTCGTAGGTATCGGGGAGGTGCGGGAAGAAGTCGCGCAGGTCTGGGAGCGCCATGCTCGTAAAAGCGAGCTTCATCTTCGCCTTGAGAATCTCGCGTTGGGCGAAGTTGTCGAGCACGCCGATGGTCGTGCTTGTGATGGCGGCGAACATTTCGGGGATGCCGGCGTCTTCGATGTGGAAGTGGAGGCCGTCCATCTTGACTTGCAGGCCCGACAGGTTGATGGGGCCGCGCGTGCTGTAGGCGGGCTTCGTCGTGCCTATGCAGAACGCGCCGAAGTCGCCGTTGGTGGAGAAGTGTGTGCCGAGCCTGTCGGAGAGCTTGAGGCCGCCGCGGTCGCGCGAGCGCAGAAGGATTTCGGTCGTGCCGAGCGTCCCTCCGGCGAGAAAGACCAACGGCGCGCTGACGGTCTTCTTCGTGTCGTCGCGGTGGTCGCGGTAGTTGACTTCGTAGCCGCCGGGAATCTGCTTGATGTCGCGCACCTCGGCGAGCGGGGAGAGCGAGACGCCTTTGGTCGGGTCGGAGAGGAGTTTGGCGTAGAGCGTCTTGTTGAGCGTGTGGCGCGCTTGGGGCAGGCAGCCCAAGATGCAGCGGCCCTGACGCTCGCAGAACGTGTGGTTCTTCGCGGCCTGACTCGCCGCGCCCTCCTGCGGGTCGTACTCTACAACGGAGAGGTCGAGCGGCGCCCAAGGCATCTGTATGCCGAGCTTCTGCGAGGAGATTTTCGACGCGTCGCGCAGCAGGCGCGCGCGGTCGAGGTAGAGGTAGTCGTCGTCCGTGAGGTTCGACACGTTGCGCCCCGGCAGAGGAATCTTTGTGACGACTTTGCTGAGCTTGCCGCGGAAGTCTTCCATCCACTTGAGCGCCGCCTGATAATCGGCGTCGCCGAGGTTGAGCATGATGCCCGCCAAGACATCCGGGTGCGGGCGCACCGTAACGTTCGAGTAGATGAGCGAGCCGCCCCCCACCCCGCTCGCCGTCAGGATGTCGGCCTGCTTGAACATCGAATACTGGTAGAGTCCATCCTTGTTGATGCCGCTACGAACGCAGGCGAAGAAGTCGAGCAGCCCGTCCCTGTGGTTGGGGCGCGGCCAGTATTGGACGGGCATCGGCGGGTTCTGTTTCTTGGCCCAGACGGCGAGCGGCTCTTTGCCGCCGACGGGCGGCTGTCCTAGTTTTTCCGGCGTAACCCAGAACGTGCCGCGCTCCAGCATCAGCACCTTCTTGCCCTTGGCGGCCAGCTTGGTTGCGGCGATGGTGCCGCCGAAGCCTGTTCCGATAACGATGGCGTCGAAGTTGAACGGCATGATAATCGCTCCTTACGTCGAGTCTCTTTCAATGGAAAGAGGTTTGTGGGTCGTGGGGCCTCCAGACGCTTGCGCGGCGGCGGCTTGAAAGAGTTCGGCTGTTCGCTTTGGTGGATATGTCCTCAAACAGCCGACGAAATTTTGCAGGGCTTAGACGGTCAGGTTTAGGTGACCATTAAAGTTTGTCGTGACGTATATCCAAAAGGTTCAACGTGTCGCCGTGTAAAGCGTCGGCGGTTATAGACTCATGGCCTTCGTGCCGAACGAGAAAGGAAGCTTTGCCGCGCGAGGTTGTGGGCAAACGCTCGTCTTGAACTTTCAAGAGGGGCGGCAAGTGTCGCCGCGACCGTTTCGGAAAGACATCTCGATTACACGCGCACTCTATGCCCGCGGCATTAAGGTGTCAAGAGTTTTCTTCTTTCGGTGATGTCCTAATATGCTTAATTCTCTGTGCCGCCTCTGTGCTCTCTGTGCCTCTGTGGTTGGTTTTTTTACCACAGAGGCACAGAGGACACTGAGATTGCACAGAGATGAATTGATATTAGGTCACCACTCTTCTTTCAGCAGCAGATCAACTTCAAATTTCAGTAGTGGGTCAGTTTGAAAAAGACTCACCGCCGCAGGCGCAGAGGACGCGGAGTCGGCGCAGAGAGGTTTATACTCTCGCCCCCTCCGCGCTCTCTGCGTCTGCGGCGGTGAATAATTCTCTGAACAACTGCTCTCATCTCTAACTGAACCACTACCCGAATGAGGAAAACAATTTCACTCTTCAACGGAGCCGACTTGATACACCATTATCTGCGCCGCGCGTTCGCCGCGGCTGGGCGCGGCCACAAACAGCCGGCCTAATTCGGGCGAGAAGAGTGCCGTGCGAGCGCCCGCAGCCGTCGGAACTTTCGCTGCTAGGCGGTAATGGTCGGCGTCCTGTTGCTCGTAGACGAACGCCGACCCTTCGCCGAAGCTTGCATAGATGCGACCCCGCGCGTCGTCGTAGAAAATGTCGTCCGAGTCGCCGCCCGCTTCGACCGCCGCGACGGGCTTGCCCGCCCCCGTGTCATAGACGAGCAAGTGCGGCGGTCGCCGCGTGCAGATGAACAACCTGTGGTGCGCTGCGTCGAGCGCCATCGGGTAGTTGGCAGCCGCACCGTTCACCGGCCAACTCTTTGTCACCTGCAATTTATCTGCGTCAACGACGATGACGCCGCGCCGCGAAGGGACGTTGACGTAAATCCTCCCTCCGTCAAACTGGAAAGACTCCGGGTGGCCGCCGAGCGAAACGTCGCCGATGTGCTCACCCTCAACACTGAAGACGGCCAGCGCGCCCTCTCCGTAGCCGACATAGACGCGCCCGCGCGCCCCATCGTAGCGGACGTTATCCGCGTCGCCGCCCGTGCGGAGGGTCTTCAAAGGTTTCAGCGTCTGTGCGTCTAGGAAAGCGACCGCGCCGTCGCCGCCGTTCGCGATAACGATTTTGCCGGACTCCGGGATATAAACTATCCCTTGCGGTTCGTCGAAGCCGGAGACGCTCGTCGCCCTCTCGCCCTTCTTGAGATCAATCACCTCAAGCGTGTTGTTCCCCAACGCGGCCACAAACAGTCGCTGCCCTTTAATGTCAAGGGCCATGTGGTCAATGCGGCCACGCACCTGCGGGAGCGTGATGCTGCTAACCAAGCGCAGCGTCCCCGTACCCACGCTCTGTTCGCCAACTACTACGGGCGCGCCGGCGAGCGTCTTCACGTTGTCGCCGGCCCGCGAGCTTATCTGCCCCGTCGAACACGAAGACACGGCGCAAAAGGCTAGCAGCAACAGACCGAGTAGCGATCTAGTCTTCACCCGTGCCCTCCTTTCGTCTTAACGCGGTCGTTGGAAGCTTATTTCGCTTGGCTCTTCGCTATGTTCATCTTGTCTAATGCCGCGCGCAGTCCACGCGCAAGCTTCTGCGCGTCGTCGTTGGCCCAGAAGTGCATGAAGAAGAGGCGCGGCGTTTCCGTCAGCATGTGGCTGTGGAGCGCCGTCACCTCGATGCCGTTGTCACGCAGAGCCTTGATAACCGGATTGACCTCGCTCGCAGTCAACACGAAGTCGCCGGTGATGGCGGCTTTGCCTGCGCCCGTGGGCTGAAAGTTGATGGCCGTCGCCAAGCCCATCGAAGGAGGCACTTCCATCCCTCCATCGCTGACCGCTTCGGCGCGCGGCACACTGAACTGATAGACGACGCCGTTCACCTTGCCGCTCTGTCCCATGAGTTGGTCGAGTTGCTTCGTGTCAATTCCGATGTTTTGATCGCCGCCCGCGGGCGCGCCGGACTGTGCGGCGAAAGGCGTTTTACTCAGACCGAGCGCGTCGTGAATCGCTTTAGCAATCTTCACGGCGTCGCCCGTCGCGTGGATGTGCATGTACATAACGCGGGGCGACTCGCGCAGGACGTGGTTGTGGAGCGCCGTCTGCTCGACGCCGCCCTCTTGAAGTTTGGTCAACACCGGCGACACTTCGTCCTCGGTCAACACGAGGTCGCCCATCACCATCGTCGTATCGCCCATCTTCTTGAAGGCGACCCACGAACCGAGCGCGAGCGCGGGTTTGATGGTCACGCCGCCCACGGTCACCTGCAAGTCGCCGCGAGGCAGGCTCACCTTGTAAACATCGCCCGGCTGCATCGAGCCTTCTTTACCCAACGCCTGCCCGACCGCCTTCCAGTCCGTTGCGCCCGCTTGCCCTCCTCCTGCGTTCGCCTGCCCGTTTTGGTTCTCAGGCGCGGAGCAGGCCACGAGCACAAACACCGTCGTGAGCAGGAACGCGGACGCGGTCGAAACGAGCCGCCGTGCGCAACGCCCGACGAAATGCCGTTCGCTTCTTTCTTTCATCATCCTTCCGTCTCTCCTTTTCAATACTTCTCTTTCTCCGTCTTACCACAAACTAACTCGCGTACCGCTCCTCAACGGTGATGGCGAAGACAAGCGCGCCAACCAGACCGATGAGGCCGGCGGTGATAAACGGCACTTGCGGCGCGAGTCGCCAGAGCAGTCCGCCGATGGCCGCCGACGGCGTGATAGTGATGCTTCTGATGAGGTAGTAAAGACCGACGGAGCGCGCACGCACGCCGTCTTGCGCGAAGTCTACGATCATCGCCTTGCGCGCCGGCTCGCCGATTTCGCGCAAGCCCCCGATGATGAAAGCTATAAAGAGCGAGGCGAAGCCCGACGACAGCGCGACGGCCAGAGGGAAGAGCGCGAAGCAGACGAAGGTGGCAATCACGAATGGCTTGCGCCCCGTGCGGTCGGCGATCTTGCCAGCCGGAATGTAGATTAAGATGGAGGTCGTGATCTGAATCGCCACCAGCAATCCGTACCGCGCGACGCTTAACCGCAGGACGTTTGTCACATACAGGATGACGAAGATGTCGGCCATGCCTTCGCACGTGCGGATGATGATGTCGGAGACGAGCAGTCGTTTGAGCGAGACGTGGAACGAACGCCAGACGCCACGGATGTTGATGGCTTCGTCCTGCTTAACACGAATGTTGAGCACACGCACGATGAGCGCGGTGACGAGCGCTAGTACGAGCGTGACGGCGAGGCCCGCGCGCACGCCCGCCGAGATGCCGACCGCCGCGATGACCGCGCCGCCCGCGAGCGGCGAGACGACCATCGGCACGCGTTTTAAGATTGATTGCAGGGTGAAGCCCATCGCCCGCTTCTCACGCGGCAGCGCGTCGCCGATGACGGCGAAGATCGCCGGACTCGCCATGCTGTGCCAAGCCATCGCGAAGCCTAGCCCGACGAACACCCACGGCCACGTCGGGCTGAGCAGGTAGATGAGGTAGCCGATGGAAGCGATGCCGATGAAGACGAAAAACGCGCGCCGGCGGCCCGCGCGGTCGGCGAGCCACCCGCCGGGGTATTGGTAAATTGCGTCGAAGAAATCTTCCGTCGTCCCGAACAGCCCGATCACGACGGGGCCTGCGCCGAGTCGTTCCAGATACTTCGGCAGGAATTTCTTCCACAACTCTTCGCCGAGACCCATCAGGAAGACAGCCGCCGAGACGACGGCGACGTTGCGCTCCAACCCTAAGTAATCCGCGACACGCCTGCGGAGCGTCGGGGCAAGCGGGGATATAAAGTTTTGCTCTTTGCTCGCTGCCAAGCTAAATCACCGAAAGAACAATCCAGCCGAGACCAATGACACCTCCGGCCAAGACGACCCACAGCACGTCGAGCTTTAACCTGTAGAGCGCGATGAAAGACAGCGCGCTCATCACGGCGGCGAACCAGTTGACGCGACCCGCAAAACCATTAGGCCAGATAACCGCCACGCCGAAGACGAGCGCCAAGTTCAGAATCACGCCCACGACCGCCGCCGTGACGCCTGTGAGCGCGCCCGTCAGATTCTTGTTTCCGCGCAGCACCTCGATGTAGGGCGCGCCGAGAAAGATGAAGATGAAGCACGGCAGAAAGGTGCAGTAGGTCGTAACGAGCGCGCCCGTGATGGCGCTCAAAGTTTGATTCATGCCCTGCGGGTTGTTCCAGCCAGCCATGAAGCCTACGAACTGCAAGACCATGATGAGCGGCCCCGGCGTCGTCTCGGCGAGCGCGAGGCCGTCCACCGCCTGCGCGTGCGTGAGCCAACCGTAAGCGGCGACGGCTGCCTGTGTAACGTAAGCCAGCACAGCGTAAGCCCCGCCGAACGTGACGAGCGCGGCGAGCGTGAAGAACTTGTATTCGCCCACGTGCAGGCTGTCCCAGCCGCGCCACGCAACAAGGCCGACAAGCGGCAGCGTCCAGAGCATAAGCCCGAAGACAATTACGCGCAGCGCGCGGGCGAGCGAAGGCAGCGTATGCGGCGGCGGGGGGGCATGATCATCAATCACCGAAGGGATGAACGAGGCATCGGTTCTGTTCCCTCCCGCTTCATCCTCAGACTCCTTCTGCCGTGCCGTGGCGAAGACTTCGGGCCACAAGCGCGCGCCGGCGAGTCCGACAATCCCCGCCGCGAGCACGATGAAAGGAAACGGCACGCGCAAGAAGTAGATGGCAACAAAGGCGGCGACGGCGATCAGCAGGTGTGCGCGTCGCTTGATGGCGCGGCTGCCGATCTTCAAGACCGCTTCGACGACGATGGCGACGACTACGGGCTTGAACCCCGCGAGCACGCCGACCACAAGCGGGACTTTGCCGTAAGCCGCGTAGATGTATGACAGCCCCAGCAGGATGAAGATGGAAGGGATGACGAAGAATGCTCCGGCGACGATGCCGCCCGCTGTTTTATGTAAGAGCCAGCCGATGTAGATGGCAAGTTGCTGCGCTTCGGGGCCGGGCAACAACATGCAGTAGTTTAAGGCGTGCAGGAAACGCTCCTCGCTCAGCCAGCGACGGCGCTCTACAAGTTCGCGGTGCATGAGCGCGATCTGCCCCGCCGGGCCGCCGAAACTTATGAAGCCCAGCTTGACCCAGAAGCGTAGCGCTTCCGTGAAATGGACACGGCGCGTTTCAGGCGCGCTTCTTTCGCGCTCTTGTTCCGCGGCGGCTTCGCTTTTTACCATCGCCTTGCCTTTTGCCCTTTGCGGCTGCGCCGCTTAAAAGCCCGTACAGGCCGTCGAAGATCACGTGGCATTGTTGAAGCAGTTTGCGGTCGTCTTTGAACAGTTTGGATAGTCCGAGCAGGGTCGCGTTAAGGCCAGCCGCTTCGAGCCGGTTAAACTTGTCGTCTTTGAGATCAATGTCGTGGACGATCTCGCCCAGTTCACGCAGGCCACGATCCGCGCTCAGACCGAAGCGCTTGATCAGTGTCTCGAATGTGCAGTCCTCGCCGTGGTGCGTGAACTCCGCGCCGAACATGTCGAAGGGGATGCCGCCCTCCACCCGTTCGTCTTCGGCGACGAAGTAGAAGCGGGCGCGACTGTCAATAAACTGTCTGATTAGCCAAGCGGAGGCCAGCCGGTCTATGTGCAGGTTGCGCCTAGTCACCCAACGCCGCCCCTGAAAATGGGCGCGATCCAGGGCCGCGCCTTCGGTAACGCCCGTTTTCGCGCCCCTCACGCCGCGGCTTTGCGAGGCGCGGAGAAACGTCTGGCAACGCTCGTAGGCGGACTGAGCCGCCGTGCGCCCTTTCGCGTTGAAGAAATCTGCCGCAACGACGCGCTCTAGTTCGGCGTGCAATTTATCCAGTTCGGCTTCATAACTAATGAGCCGTCCGGGCGAGAGGTGGCCGCCGCGCTTCTGCTCACGAATCGCTCCGGTTAGGCCGTCAAGCTCGCCCGCCAGTCGCGCATAATCCGCGTCTCGCGCTTTACGAAATTCGGCGATAAGCTCTTCGTCCGTCGCGCCTTCGACCGCACCCGCGCGAAAGACCGTCGCTTCGCCCCCTGCTTCTTCAATCTCCTGCTTGAGCCACTGGAAGTCTTCGTGAGTCTTCTCGTTGAAGGGCAGCACGTAAACCGAGTTCTTGACGGAGACCGCGCCCAGCTTCTGCAACTTACGCCACGCGCGGACGCGCAAGGAGGTCGGCTTCTGCGGCAAGAGGTGAACGAGCAGGAGCCATTCCTGTTTGGCTTCAGCGTTAGACATTATCGAGTAACTGGAAGTTGATTGTAACAACCGTTACCGGTAAATACAAAACGGTGGGACGCAGCTTTGTGAGGCGGTAAGGAGCGGTTATGCGCGACGACGGGAGTAAGCCCGGCGATCTTCGCGCCGTCCGCGCTCCAGCCGAAGCGCTCGCGCCGTTTCTTCGTGATGGCGCTGGGCAGTCAGGTGCTGCGCGATACTTCGTCCGCCCAAGCGGCCCTTCGGCTATTGCTGTGGGTGTTGGTTCTGCGGCGTCTGCGTGCCGCCGTGCGCATCGTGCGTACCGTTCATGTGGCTCATGTCCATCTTGCCCGGTCGGACGCGGAAGAAGAGTTTCCAAGAGACGGGGTTGTTACCGTAGATTGGATCAAGAGCGGCAGGCTTTGAGTAGAACGTCAGGTCGCTGCCCAAGGCGAACGATACCTTGTCCGTATTCCAGAGGTCGCGCGCGCCGCCGAAGGTGTAAGCGCCGATGCGGAAGGACGGGTGGTCTTCGGTTATTCCTAGGAGGGCGCGGTCGCTCGCGCGCAGCAGCTCGTCCTTGTCTACCAACTCAAGCCGCGTGTAGAGATAGTTCTTGTCGAGAAAGTTGACCGTTGACTCGAACGTGTAGCCGTTGAGGTTGCGCGTCTGGCCGTGCTCGCTCACGTGATTGCGCCCCCAGACGAGGGCCGACGCCCAGTTGCCGCGATTGAACTTCTTGTTGTATTGCACGGAAGCGGTCGCGCGCCTGATGTCGGCGTCAGGCTCTTGCGCTTCGGGGCTTCGCAAGAAGCCGTAAGAGACTTGCGCCGTCCAGTTTCGGTTCGGCATGAAAGAGAGGCGCGCGGAGCGTGAGTTCCACTTGTGCGCGTCGAAGTCGTAGCGGTTCTCGTCAGGCTCACGACCGTTGAACAGCGAGCCTTCAAACTTGAATTGGCTGTACGTGAAGCCGGTCGTCAGGATGCCGAAAGAGATGTGCGTAGAGTCTTGCAGGTGATGCGCGAGCGTGGCCGAAGGATTCTCCGACGCGGACATTCGGTGCATGAAGGCGACGGGGCCGAGCGCAGGCTCGCCCGGATAGCCGAAGTATGCGAACCACGTTCCATGCTCTCCGAGCGGGTGCGTGTATTGCGCCGACAACTCCATAAGCAGGTCGTGCGGGTGCTGTTTATCAATCAAGGGCTGCCCCTTGTAGGTCTCGCCCGTCTGGAACAGGAGCGGCGAGCCTCCCGGCGGGAAGGTGAACGGCTCGGCGCTGAACATGCCGCGCAACTGAAGCGTGCCGCGACCGAGTTTGTGATAGGCCATCGGCATGAACCAGTTCTCCGAGTCGAACTTCGTGACGCCGCGCGGGCCGCCTTGATGATTGAGGCCCGCGACGAGGTTGAAGTGAAACATCACGACCCAGTCGCCCGCGACCTTGTAGAACATGTGCATCGGCCCCGAAGAAGGCTGCCAAGTCGTTCCCGAACCCATCGCGCCCATTGACATCAGGTTCGACTGGCTTGAACCGACGCGGACGGCCATGTCGTCTGTCGTCATAACCATCAGCGGCCCCATGTTCATCGAGCCTGCGCTCGATGACATGTCCATCGCGCCGGCGTTCGGCGTCGAGCCTTGAGTGTGGCCGCCGTGAGTCATGCCGGGCATAGTCTCCATGCCGCCGGAGGCATCCGGGGTGGACGACGGCGACGGGCTGGCCTCCGGCATCGGATGGTGCATTGGCATTTTCATGTCCATCTTCTGCTCCGGCGACGGCGATGCTTGCGGCGTTGGAGACGAAGGGTTGGCGGGCATCTCCATCCCCGGCATATTTTGCATGTCATGTTGTTGCGGCGATGCTGTTGGCGCAGGTGTCGAGGACGACGAGGGCATCTGCATCCCCGGCATATTCTCCATCTCAGTCTTTCCAGCAGACGGCGAGGGCGTCGGAGATTGTGACGGCATAGACATGCCCGGCATCCCCCGCATGTCCGTCCTCTTCGGCGCGGGCCGCGCCCTCTTCCGCCGTGCGGTCGTTTTAGCTTTCCGCTTTGAACTTCGTTTTGACTTCGGTTTGGCCTTCGACTTACCCATGTTCATGCCCGGCATGTCCTGCATGTCGTGCCCTTGATGCTGCGCCATAGCGGACGCCCCGCCCGCGGCGATTAGACAGATAATCACGAACACGAATAACTTCGCGCGCACACCGGCGTCGCGTGTCTTAAAGCTCCTCATAATCCCTTCCTCTCTGACCGACTCGCGGAGCAAGCAAGCGACTACGCTTTCTCATCCCGGCTTGAATAACACTTTAAGGGTTTATGGTAGTTAAGCACAAATTTGACCAGTGCAACACTACTGAAGTGCAAAGGCGCAACCGCTATTACGAGTGTTCGAGGATTTCGGAGTATAAATTCCGTCTCCTAATTCGCTACTTCGCGCTCGATTCACCGGCCTCTGGCACTCCAGATACTTTCAAACAGCTTCTCAGTTCGGGAGCGGAAATTGATTGGATGAAATCAATGCCTTACGAACCGCCTGGAATTCTCAACGCTAAAGGGAAAGTTAAGCAGGCGAACACCACTCACGCGCGGCGGTGAGACCAAGACGCTTACGTCGCGGGCGACGTGGTAAGTGCGATGAACGTCGCGCGCGGCGACGCCCGCCCACGGCTACGGCGTGCGTCATCCACGCCGTTCACGCAAGCGAGACGGTTTTAGACTTCAAAAACTTTAGTCGCCGGTTCATTCCGCCCGCTGCCTCTTTCAATAGGCTACGGGCAGTCTGCCGGCTGCGCGAGTTGGTTTTGGCAGCGCAGCGCTTCAATCAGTTCGTTAAGGTTGTGGATGTCGTCTTCCGCCATGTCGCTGAAGGTCAGGCTGAAGCCGACCTTCTCCATGTGATACTTGACCCTGCCCTGTAGGCGCAGCCAGCGATCCTCGTTCGTCCAAACCCTGACGTGAAGCGTCTGCTCGCCCGCCACTATTGCCTTCGTCTTCACGAAACAACCGTTGGTGCCGATGCTTGTGATTGTGCCGTTGCGCGGCGTTTGCGGTGTAGAGCCGAAGGCGCATGGAAGTTCGACGAGGAAGCGCGACTGTTTTTTTGAGTTGTCCACGAGAGGGCCTTATACCTATTGAGCACTTAACGTTTACAGGGTTCGCTCATTCGGCGTCGAAGAGCGCGAGAGTTTTCACGTCGGCGTTGGACGCGACGGGCTGCGGGTCGTCTTCGTCGTCGAAGAAATCCATAAATTCCACGTCGTCGAAAAATGGACTGAGAGCCTTCACGTCTTCGGGGGAGTCAACACCGGCAAACGGCTCCGCGCCCGCAAGCGAATCCGTAAGCGACTTCGCAAGCGACTCGGCGTCGGCATCCGAGAACGCCGGTTGCGCGGGAACGGCCTCGTGCGCTTGCTGAAGCTCATCGTCAAGAACGATGGGCTTGGTTGTTTTGACCTCCGCGTCGGGCGACGAGGGCTGCGTGTAGTCAGTCGCGCGCACCTCAAGCGGCCTTTCGTCGTTGTTGAAGAAGTTGAGCATCTTCACGGGAGCGTTGGACGCGAGTGGCTGCGACGTTTCGGGCTTGAAGACCTTCTGAAGCTTATCGTCGGTCTCGATGATTATCTTCTCGGCGTCCGACGTGTTCGTCGGGCGCGAGAAGTAATAGCCTTGACCGTATTCGCACTTCAGGTCGCGCAGAATCTTCAGTTGCTCCTTCGTCTCGACGCCTTCGGCGACAACGTCCATGCCGAGAACCTGCGCGAGCATGACAATCGTGCGGACTATCTCGACGTTCTCCGCGTTGTCGGCCATGCGCGTGACAAACGAGCGGTCAATCTTGAGCGTGTCAATCGGGAAGCGGTGGAGGTAAGACAAGGACGAGTAGCCCGTGCCGAAGTCGTCAATCGCGAGTTGGACTCCGAGGTCGCGTAGTTGGCCGAGCATCTCGGTCGCGGAGTCAATGTTCTCCATCACGGCGCTCTCGGTTATCTCAAGCTTCAGGCGGCGCGGGCTGATTCCAGTCTTGTTGAGGACGTTTCCGACCTGTTCGAGAAGCATCTGGTTGTTGAACTGCTTACACGAGAGGTTGACGCTTATGAAGAGCGGAGACGCCGAGCCGTACTCCTTCTCCCAACGCTTCATCTGCCGGCACGCTTCGTAGAGCGCCCACTCGCCGATGGCTATTATCTGCCCGGTCTCTTCCGCGATTGGGATGAAGTCGAGCGGCGAGATAAGCCCGCGCTCAGGGTGATGCCAGCGCAGCAACGCCTCAAACCCGCAGAGCTTGAAGTTGTCGAGCGAGACGATTGGCTGGTAGAGGATGAAGAACTGTTTCTTCTCAAGCGCGGTGCGCAAGTCCGTCTCTATCTGCAAGAGGTTGACGGCTGAAGCGTGCATGCTCTGGTCGAAGACGACGTGACGCGCCTTGCCCAAAGACTTGGCGCGATACATCGCCGTGTCGGCGTCGCGCAGAATATCTTCAGGGTCTTTGTAGCCGCCCGTTGCGACGGCGACGCCGATGCTGAGCGTTGTGAAGACCTCGCGCCCGCCGAGATTGAAGGGAGCGGAGACCGTGCTCTGTATGCGTTCGGCGAGCGCGACTCCTTCGCGTTCTTCCATCAGGTCTTCGACGAGGATTGTGAACTCGTCGCCGCCGACGCGCGCCACCGTGTCGCCCTGACGCAGACAGTTTTCCAGACGGCGCGCAACCTCGACGAGCAACTGGTCGCCGACCATGTGGCCGAGAGAGTCGTTGACGACCTTGAAGCGGTCGAGGTCGCAGAAAAGGACTGCGAAGCGCGTCCCTTGGTGTCGCTGCGCTCTGGCGATTGTGAGCTTGACGTGGTCAATGAAGAGCGCGCGGTTCGGCAATCCCGTTAGCGGATCGTGGAAGGCGTCGTAGCGTAAACGCTCCTCCGATTGTTTCCGCTCGGTTATGTCCTGAAGCTGAAGTATGAGATAGACCTCGTCGCTCTCAGGGTCTTGGAAGCGCGCGACGTTCCAAAGCGCCCAGACCCTCTCGCCGCCGCAACGCTTGTGGCGCACCTCTATCTGTAGGAAGTCTGACTGGCGCTTCACGACGCTCTTGAGGCCCGCGAGCGCCGGGCCTAAGTCTTCCTGCTCCGTGATGGCTTCGAGGCTCGAATACATCAACTCCGACTCGCTGTAACCGAAGAAGTGGCACATCGAGCGGTTGACGCGAAGAAGCTTTCCCTTCGTCGAAAGTATCGCCATTCCTATCGCCGCGTGGTTGAACACGGCATACAGAGAACGCGCGCCCGAAATGGCCGCGACTTCGTTAGACACAGCCTCGACCACTCGCTCTTGCTCTGCGACCTCACCCGATGATTTGCGAATCCTGTAGAGCGCGTAAGCGGCGGAGCAGAGGGCCGCGACCGCGAGCGACGCTTCTAAAGCGGGCGCGTGAAGGAGTCGCGCGACGAGCAGGGCGGCGGAAGTTGGAATCAGGTAGGCCGCCGCGCCCCATTTGAACGAACGCAGGTAAAGACGCAGCGAAAACTTGCCGCCCGCGCCCGGCCCGTGAACCGCGACGGGCAAGGATTCGGCGGCGGCTTGTATGAGTGAACAGGCCGCGACGGCGACGACCGTCGAGAAGAGAGGCCCGATCAACGCGACGCCTTCGGGCCAAAGCAGCGCGCGCATCGAGCAGAAAGCCGTGGCAGCCGCCAACGCCGAGTCGCACAGTGAGACGCGTGCGCCGCGCGAGAGACGCAGAGAGGTGACGAGGGCCGCCGACGCCGCGATTGGCACAGCCGCGTCGGGGCCGTAGAGAATCGCGGCCACGGGGACGAACACCGATGAGAGCGGGACGATTGCGCTCGCGTTCGGGACTTTGAAGCAGAGGAGCGTCCCGGCGGTCAGCGCACAGAAGGCTATGAGGAGGTATCGTGCCTCCCAGAGCGGGAGGGCTGGGCCTACGAGCGAGACGGCAACTGCGGCGATGCCTAACGCGCAAACTGCCGCCGCGTAAGCGTAGGACGGACGCTCTTTGTAGATGAAGATCATGGTTTGGCTGGCTCAAGTGTGTCGCCGCGCGCCGAATCGTAGGGGCTAGACCGAAAGGGCGAGGTATTGACAGCGCAGCTCGAAATTTACGGTGTGTACGCAAGGGCAGTCCCGTACGTATAAAACCGAACATTCATAAGCAAAGGATATGCCCGAAGGGATTCATGCCGCCGCGGGCTACTTCGTTGGGTCAGTGGGTAAATCGTCGCCTGAACGAAAGTTGCGGAGATTGTCCGAGTCGTCGTGTGACGAAAAAAGGCAGGCGCGCGGTGACAATAAACGTCAGGAGTCGGCTGATTTGAACGGCCCGGAGTCGCCGGAGGGCGTAACGGGAAGCAAAACGTGACGAGGCGAGACCGAGAAATTTTTACGCGGCGTTGGCACGAGACTTGTTGTTTTCCACGGTCGGCGACGGTGTGCGTGCCCGTCGTCTAATCTCAAACAACGCCGACGCACGGCATTTCCAAACACCTAAACCCGACAACATAAGACCATGGACGTTACACATAGCGAGAAGGCTGCGGAGGAGACCGCAGACGCGTCAGCAGTCGTCGCGGTCGAAGACGCGCAGCCGGGCCTCGCCCCAGCCGTGTCGTCAACTTCAAACGCGTCAAACATCTATGCCGTTGGCGTCCACGTCGTCAAGATGGCCCCGGCGTGGGTTCTCGCGCTATCGGTCTCCTTCATCGCGTTCATACTTCTTCTGAGTTGGGTGAGGCCGGATGTGAGCGCGTCGGGCAAGAATTCTTACGCCCTGAACGACTCGCGCGTGATGACGGTTAGCCCTGCGGAAAGCGCCCCGGTCGCGCCGAAGCAAGAGACGCACGCAGCCGAGTCCGCGCCCGTCGAAAGCGACGGCGCCGCAGCCCCTTCGGAAGCGCGGGAGCAACCCAACATAGTCTCGCCGCCTTCGTCGCAGGCTGCCGAGTCGCGCCCCGACATTGTTGAAGATAAAGAAAAATCTGTGATGCCCGCCGCGACCGCGCCGCAGCCGGACGCTCGCGCGACGCAAGCGAACGCCGCCAACGCTTCGACCCCGAAGTTCACCGTTCAGATCGGCTCGCATAGCAACGAATCGTCCGCGAACGAGCAGATTTCGAGGTTGAGGGCGGCGGGGTCTGAGGCGAGAACGGTCGTGGTCGAGTTGCCGGGTCGCGGTAAGTGGTACAGGGTGCAGGTTGGTAGTTTCGACGACCGCGCTTCGGCCCAAAAAGAGGCCGCCGCGCTTCGCGCCAAAGGCGTCGCGCCCGCCGCGATAGTCGTTCCGCAGCAGTGAATCGTATCGCTGCGATGAGTTAGAGCGAAACGAGTTGAAGCCGAATTAGCCGCTCCGCCGGGTCGAGAGATGAACGTGTTGCCCCAGACAGAAGTAAATACTTCACACTTCGCGGTCGTGGAAAGCTACGCGCGTTTCTTTGCGAAGCCCGAAGTGCGTCTCCGTTTTCTCAAGAAAACGCTTGAGCTTCAGTCTTCGTGCGGCGAGCGTCTGGAGAGGACACTCGGCAAGTGGGAACGTTTTAGAAACTCCCGTTTCTACGGGAAAATCCTTAAATTCTCACTCTACGGCCTCATCTTCCGGGAGATTGCCAAACTGCTCCCGTCGGACGCGGGCGGGCGTCGCGGACTTCTACGCCTGCACACGGAAGCGCCGCTCTCCGCGCGCGTCTTTTACCGCTGCTATCAACTCCGACACCCTCTCTACGTCGTCGCGCTCGTGGCGACGGTCGCGCTCGCCGCGGGCGCTTACCGCGTGGGCGTCTGGTCGGTCGCGCGCGCAAACACGTATCTCGCGGGCCGCTACAAGAGCGTCCAGAAAGTCTATGCGAACGACGCCAAGGCCCAGCCCGGTGCGATTGCCGGAACTCTGCCTTCGTACCAACCCGAAAAGGTCTGGTTGGTCGAGCAGGGCGACGGCTTCGAGCGTTACAGCAACGGGGCGCGGATAATAACCACGAACGCGGTCGAGAATCGCCCGCGCAGCTTCTACGAGTTCAAGCCGGGCGCGACCGAGGCGGTCGGCGAAGCGCGAATTAAGCCCGTCGGAATCGTCTATCACACCTCGGAGAGCGACCTCCTTCCGTTCGTCGAAGTAAACAGCGGCTCAATCGAGACGCGCTCGAAAAATCTGCTCGAATACGTAAGGCGAAACAAGTCTTACAACTACGTCATAGACCGTTTCGGGCAAGTTAACAGGATTGTGCGAGACGACGACACGGCGTTTCACTCCGGGAATTCCGTCTGGTCGGACGGTCGCGTCACATACGTCGGCCTTAACGAGAGTTTCATCGGCGTCTGCTTCGAGACCAAAGCCGACGTTGACGACAAAGGCGAGCAACTCACCGAAGCGCAAGTTTTGGCCGGGCGACTTCTGACGCAGGTCTTGCGCAGCCGCTACCAGATTGACGACGCAAACTGCGTTGCGCACGGCATCGTCTCCGTCAACCCCTCGAACGGGCGCATCTGCTTCCACCGCGACTGGGCGCGCGGCTTCCCCTTCGAGGCGATGGGGCTTTCCGACAAGTACAAAGTGCCGCCCGCGAGCATAGGCGAACTCGGCTTCACCTACGACGACGACATCGTGGAGAAAATCGGCGGTCGGCTCTGGCCGGGCGTCGCGGCTGCTGAAGAGGAGTTTGCGCGCCGCGTCGCGGAGTCGCACGCGCGCGGCGACGAACTTCGCAAACGTATGCTCTCGGTCTATCGGGAGCGGATGGAACTACAGGGCGCTCTGCAACTACGCGGGCAGCGCGCGGAGGCCGCAAACACGGACGCGGGCAGGTGACGCGCCGACGAGACGCTTCCCCGCCAGCCCCTTAACAACCACGCTCAATGTCCGCGGGCGTACACAAAGGCACGGGCCTTGCAAGACTTCAAGCGGAACGGCAGCCAGTAGGCCGTTACTTCCCCCCGACACCGCCAGTTCGTTAACCAACCCTTTAACAATTCGACTTGAGGAGAAAATCATGGAAGAGAAAAATCAGGTTTCCGCGTCAGGGGTCAAAGTAGAGCAAGCGTCGGAGGCAAAGCCCGGCCCCGTAGGACTCGACATCGGGACGAGCCGCATAGTCGTGTCCGACGGCCAAGGCGGCGAGAGGGTTCGCACGCAACTCAACGCCTTCGTCCCAGTTCCTTGCTCGGAGATGGCCGAAAACATGCTCAAGGTCAGGGGGATGGTTTACGAGCGAAACTGCAAGAACCTCTACGTCTATGGCAACGACTCCGACTTCTTCGCCAGCTTCCTCAACACCGACGCGCGCCGCCCGATGCGCTCCGGCCTGCTCAATCCCGAAGAGGCCAACAGCCAGCACATGATTCAGCGCATCATCCAGATGCTCGTCCCGCGCGCGCGCAAAAACGAAGTGCTCTGCTTCAGCGTTCCCGGCAACGGCGAGGGCGTTAACGGCAAGCTCGTCTATCACGAGGCGCTCTTGAAACAGTTCCTACAGACGCTCGGCTACAATGTGAAGCCCTTGAACGAGGGTCAGGCCGTCGTCTTCTCCGAACTACAGGACGACAACTTCACGGGCATCGGCATCAGTTTCGGCGGCGGGATGTGCAACGTCTCCGTCTCGTTCATGTCAATGCCGATGATCACCTTCAGCGTCCCGAAGGGCGGCGACTACATAGACCGCAACGTCGCCGAGGTGATGGGCGAAGAGAACACGACGAAGGTTCGTCTCTTCAAGGAAGAGAACCTCGACCTTTCGCGCCCGCCCAAAGACGACATGACGCGCGCGCTCCACATCTTCTACGACGACATGATGAAGTCGTTGATAGACCGCCTGCGCTCGGAGTTTTCGCGCTCAAGCCACCTGCCCAAAGTTGACCGCGCGATGACCGTCGCGCTCGCGGGCGGAACGGCACGCCCCGCCGGCTTCCTTGAGAAGTTTGAGACGATGTTGCGCGCCGAAGGCGATTTCCCCATCGAAATCTCAGACGTGCGCATGGCGAAAGACCCGCTCAGCGCAACGGCGCGCGGCTGCTACATCGCCGCGCTCTCCGAGACCAAGTAGCACGCGGCCCACTAACACAGCAGTCCGCGGCGTCGGATGTTAGCCCGACGCCGCGGACTGCCGACTTGCACTTAACGGCACGAGAGAGTCCGGCGCGCCGGGCCGAACAGGCCGGCGGCGTATTCAAGTCGGAGCGTGCTACGGAAAGAAACATGGAAGCGGACGAACACGAAATAGAAATAGACCTTCAAGAAGCTTTCGCCCCACAAGAAGCTCTTAACCCCGCGCCCGCTGCGTCGAACGAAGCGCGCCCGGCGGCGTGCGCGCTTCCGCGGCAATTCGCGCGCGTCGTTGAAGGCATAGAGGATGAAAGGCTGCGCGTCCTCGTCTCTAAAGTCTATGCCCGCCAACTCAAGGCGCTCGGCACGCTTCGCGTCATCGAGAGGATGCTCACGGAGAGGGGCGTGACGGATGTCGCGCCCCTCTTCCAAGATTTGAAGAACCAGTGCGCTTACTTGCTCGCCTTCGTGACCGAGGCCGTCGCGACGGCTGACTTTATACGCGGCGACGTGAAGGACACGCTCAACGGCGTGCGCTTCGTCGTCGCGCACGAGATGAGTAAAGTATTCCGTCTGCACTTCCCCGCGCTGACGGCGACGGGCGAAGTCGCTTACTCACGAGCGCAACTGACGCGCGCGTGGGGGCTGATGCACAACTGCCTACAGCAGACCGCCATCACACTCGCGCAAGCCTTCGACCCGACGGCCTGCGGCGAGCGACTTTTCGACGACTACCAGAGCAAGGTCGAAAACTCTCTGACGCTCTACCGCGACCTCAACCTTCTGCTCCAGAAAGTTCAACGCGCGCGCAAGGCCAACGGCATCCTCCTCAAGCACTCGCTCATCCGCCATCTCGAACTGTTCCGCGACGAGACGATGCACTTCCTGATGTACAGAGACTGGGCCGAGTTTGAGAGTTTCGTCGAAAAACTCAAGGACGCTTTCGAGGAGATGGAGGCTCTCGACAACGTGCTCGAAGAGTTCGCCCCCTACCTCGAAACTCTGATACACCACGTCGGGATGCGCGAAGTGCTCCGTCACGTCGGGACGGCGGGCACGCAAGGCGGGACTTTGCCGCAGCCGTCCGCGCCCTCCGGCGTCGGCTTGCAGGCCCGTTGACGTCCGGCGTTTTCGTTGATGAATCCTACTCATCGAATCACTTCAAATTCACAATAACTTAGAGCAGTTATCGGTTGAGTTTATCGAAAGAGATTTCAACACGGAGTAGAGGGAGACACGGAGTTCACCGCAGATTAGCTTTGTCTTCTCTGTGCTCTCCGTGCCTCCTGCCTTCTCTGTGTTTATCCTTTCTTGGTAAACTCATTCCCTAATCGCTCTAGCGCGTCGCGCCTGAGCATCGCATAGACGGTCGGCGTCACGACGAGCGAGAGCAGAAGGGCGACGGCGAGTCCGCCGATGACGGCGATGGCGAGCGGCTGCAAAATTTCCGCGCCCGCGCCGATTGCAAGCGCGAGCGGGAGCATTCCGAGTATGGCGGCGAGGCTCGTCATCAAGACGGGGCGAAAGCGTCGCCGGCCCGAACGCAGCAACGCCTGACGCAAAGTGTCGCCCGCCGTCAAGTGTTCCTCCACGGCGTCGAGCATCAGTATGCCGTTTTTGGCGACGATGCCGACGACCATTATCATGCCCATCAACGAGACGACGTTCAGAGTCTCGCCCGTCAGGAACAGCGCGAGCAAAACTCCGCCGAGCGCGAGCACCGCGCCCGCGACAATCGAGACCGGATGCGCGAACGAGCGAAACTCCACGAGCAGCGCGACGAAGACGAGCACGACGGCGAGCAGGAGTGAGAGCGCGAGTTCGCGGAAGCTGGCCTGCTGTTCTTGGTAAAGTCCGCCGTACTCGACGGTCATCCCCGGCGGAAACTTCACGTCCTTCGCAAGCCGCTCCTTTACCTGCGAGATGGCCGTGCCGAGGTCTTTGCCTTCGAGCCGCGCCGTCACGGGCACATACTGCCGTAGGCTCTCGCGGTTAATCTCCGTCTGCCCTTTGTCGTAATCAATCTCCGCGACTTGTTCGAGCCGGAAGAGAGCGCCCGTCGCTGAGCGAACCTGAAGCGAGCGCAAGGCCGCGAGCGACGTTCTGACTTCGGCTGGGAAGATTACGCGGACGTTTATCAGCCGGCCCTGTTGAAGGATTGACGAAGACGCGTCGCCCGACATCGCCGTCGTCACCGCCGACGCAACGTCCGAGGCCGTGACGCCGAACTGCGCGGCACGTTGCGGGTCAACTTTGAACGTGACGGCGGGGCCGCTCACGACGACGCCGGGGTTCGTGTCAACCACGCCTTGAACTTTTTGAATCGAAGCTTCGACCTCTTCAGCCTTCGCTTCGAGCGCCCGGTTGTCTTCGCTGAAAATCTTAATCTCGATTGGCTCGGGCGAGCTTACGAGGTCGCCGATGAGGTCGGAGAGGATTGGGACAAACTCGACTTGGAGAGTCGGCTCCGACGATTCGACTTTCTCGCGGAGTTCGTTAACGACCTCTTCGGTCGAGCGTTCGCGGTCTGACTTGAGCTTGACGAGGAAGTCGCCCGTGTTCGGCTCCGTGATTGAAAGGCCGAGTTGTAGTCCGGTGCGCCGCGAGTAGCTTTCGACTTCGGGCGTCTCTTTCAACATCTCTTCGACGCGGCGGAGCAGGCGGTCGGTCTCTTCGAGCGACGAGCCGGGCGGCGCGATGTAGTCGAGAACGAACGCGCCTTCGTCGAACGACGGCAAGAACTCCGAGCCGAGGAAGTGATAAAGAAGATACGAGCCGGCGAGCACGCCCGCCATAATCAACACGACGGCCCACTTGTTGTCGAGCGCGTGTCCGAGCACCCACTCGTAGCGTCGTATGATTGCGCGCAGGAACGCGCCGCCCTGTTCTTCTTCCTCTTCAACACGCCGCGCGTGCGTCGCGCAGAGCCTTTTCGTCCGCCGCCGTGTTCTGCGGAATCGTGCCCGTCTCGACGCTGCGCGCCGCCGCGCGCGCCTCGTTCAAAGCGGCGACGGCCTCGTTGCGCTGCGCCTGCAAGTCGTTCGACTCAAGAACCGCCAGCACGTCTCCGGCACGCACGACGCGATTCTTCCAGAGCGGCATCTGACGTATCTGCGCGCTTATCTTCGGCGAGACGAGCGCCGTGTCGCGCGGGAAGATCGTGCCGAGCGCCGTCTCCCGCGCCGCGATTTCGGCGCGCTCGGCCTTCGCCACGCGGACGCTGACGACGACTTCCGTCTCCTCCTTCGACGCTTCCGCGCCGCCGCGCAAACGCCAGATGACGACGACCGCGATGATTGCGACAATCGCCGTCGCGGAGACGGCGACGATTACCGTCCGACGCCTGCGTTCAGCCGCGCGGCGTCGCTCCTCTTCGGCCAACACGAGCGGCTCGTCGGCGAGCGTCAGTTCAACTTCGCGCGGCGTCGCGTTAGTTTCTGAAGTAGCTTCGCGCCCGCGCGCGTCGTCGTTCTTCGATGCACCGTCCTTCAATCCGTTCTTGTCTTGCACTTCATTCATTGTCCTGCCGCCTGCCGGAGACGCGCGAGCGCGACCTGATAGTCGAAAAGCGCTTGAAAGAAGGCCAACCGCTGCGCCGCGAGCGTCGTCTGCGCGTCCGTCACTTCGACTATCTGTGCCTCGCCCGCGCGGTAGCGCGCGATTGACGCGTCGAGGTTGCTCTGCGCGAGGCGGACGCCTTCGGCGGCGAGACGTATGCGCGTCTCAGCCGAGAGCGCCAGCGTGCGCGCGGAGTTGAACTGCTGCGCGAAACTGCGTTCGGCTTGCGCGCGTTCGTTCCGCGCAATCTTGAGTCTCGCTTCGGCCTGTCGCTCGCGGCTTCGCGCCGCGCCCCAATCGAAGATGGGGACGACGACGTTTAGAGTCGCGGCGTAGCCGGTGTGCTCTTTCAGACGCGGCGGTTTGAGCGAGTCGGTGTCGAAGCCGCCGCTTATCGAGTAGGAGAGTTGCGGCAGACGGTCGGCGCGCGCGACGAGTATGTCCTGTTCGGCGGCGCGCTCATGCGCCGCGAACTGCGCAAACTCAGGGCGTCGTTGAATCGCGCCGGCTGCGACGCGCTCAACCTCGCCCGGCGAAGGCGTGAGCGTCGAGAGGTCTGCGGCGGCAATCGCGCGCGCCGCATCGTAACCGACGAACACGCGCAGCGCGTCCGCCGCCACCGCTTCGCTTGCGCGCGCCTGCTCAAGCTCGCTCTGTCGCTGGTTGGTCTGCAACTGCGCGCGCGTCAAATCAACTTCGGCCACTTCGCCGCCGCTTAAGAGCAGCGCCGTGATGTCCTCAAACTGCTTCGCCGCCGCTAGATTCTGCTCGGAGGCACGGCGCGCGGCGGCGGCGAGCGCGAGTCCGTAGTAGGCTTCGACCGTCGCCTGTTGAAGCTCCCGGCGCGCGACCTCCGTGCCCGCGCGCGCGGCTTCGAGCAGAGCGCGGTTGCGCGCGAGCGCGGCGCGCAGACGGCCTGAGATGTCAACGTCGCCCGCGACGTTGACGAGCGCTTGATACTCGTTGATAGCGTTGTTGGCGATGAAGCTCTGCGCGCGCGGCTCGACGCCGATGGAGGGCAGCGTGTAGATGTAGTCGGCTGCGCCGCTTATCTTCGGCAGGAGCGCGGCTCTCGCCTGCCTCACGTCTTCCGCCGCGACCTGTTCGTTCAACTCCGCCTGCCGCAAGACGGAAACTTGCGCGTTCGCCAGACGGAGCACTTCGTCGAGCGGGAGTTGTCCGGCGGATTGTACGGGCTGTGGCGCGGACGGCGTGGCGTTTGGCGCGGGCGCGGTCGTGGGAGTTTGCGCGGTCGCCGGCGTTGTTTGCTGCGTCGAGTTTGTCCGTTGAGTTTGTGTAGGCGTTTGCGAGGTCGCCGGTTGTTGTCGGCACACAGCCGCGCCCGCCGTCGCCAAGACGAGCAACAGCGTCGTGAAGCTTCCGTAAAGTCGCACGACGCGACGCGACGCGCGAATCCCAGAGCGCGCCCAAACCCTCTCCGTCGCGTTCCTCAACACTCGCCGCCCACACGGACTTCCGCGTTGTTCCTTTTTGGTTGCGTAGGTCGGATGAGTATATAAGCTTCCGGTGCTTTTGCTCCAGTCCCGCGCTCTCTTCTTAATGACGCCGCGCGCCGCCGCGTGTATCCTTCAGAACAAATTCGAGCACGCGGGCGCATTGATTCAGCACGAAAAAATTTTGGCGGTAAGACTAAATGCCGAAGAGGAGAAAAGCCGGGAAGAGAGACGACCGCCGGCAAAGCGCCGACTCTTCAAAACAAAGCGCAGACTCCGCGAAACGAGAAGCGGACTCTGTGAAACAACAGGCAGACGCTCCAAAACAAAGCGCAGACTCCGCGAAACAAACGTCCGCGCCTAGAAAACTTCGTGATGCGAACATTTTCGCGCGAACGAACCGCGGGCTGCTGTTCGATGTCTTCATCTTCATCGCTAATCTTTTCTTGATACGACTGCTGACGCGTCTCTTCATAGACGTTTTCCGCCAAGCCTCGGAGGAAGACACGCTAGCAAAGCTCACGCTCGGATTCGCTTCTCTGGCGATGTTCGTTCTGCCCGCGGCGGGCGCGGTCTTAAAGCGTTGGCATTTTCACAGGCGTTTGAAAGCGCGCGGAGAAGTTCCCGGCTCGCAAGAGAAAGTGGTCTGGGGCTGCCTGTGCAATCCTATCTTCTACTTCTGTCTGAATCTCTTCGTCATGTCGGCGTTGATGACGATTTTTTGCGGGTTGATTTTCGGGAAGGCTTATGAAAAGAACGGGGCGATTTTCGTTACGTCGGTAATCGCGGGTCTTTTAATCACGGTGATTCAAACATTCCTCATCTACAGATACTTCTCGCCGCCGAAGCGTGAGCCGAAGTCGCGGTTCTTGCGCGACCCGCGCAGCGAAGTCTTGGGCGACGCGTGCGTCTTTCTGAACATGATTCTGTTTCAGGTCGCGTGGAACTTGATAACGTTCACGCCGTTCGAGCGACTTTCGAGCTTCACGGACTTCGCTGGGCGTCTCTTCTTCCTCAGCTTCGTCGCGCTGCTCGTCTATTTCCCGCCGCGCGTCTTCTACCTCGTCGAAGACATAAACCGCCCGCGCGTCTGGCTCACGATGTTTCTCGCAAACTCACCCGTAATCTTCCGCGTCCTCTTCGGCGCGACTTCAAACACGTTGAATTTTTGAACGTCGCGCGGATTTTTGTTGAGAGTGGCGTGAGACGGCTTTGTAAATTTCTTTATCGGTTTTGTAAATCCCGTTCGCGGTTTTGTAAATTTCATACGCGTATTTGGAATTTAATACGGCGCGCGCGCGGAAACACGGAGGCCCGAATTTATCTCTTGACTCCGCACAATCTTTCGCATAGTCTCGCCCGACGTTCGTTCTTAATTCCCTTTCGTTTCGCGTCTGAATCTCTTTGAGACGGACGCTGTCCGAGGCGTCCGGCGGATGCCTCCGATCCCGCAGGGCGACCCGTAAGGCTAATCCATTTCAGTCCTCTATAAATTTTCGACTCGGAAGCGCCAGCGCTGGAAGAGTCTTGAACGAAAACAACACTTGAAGGAGGCAACAGATGCGCCGTAAAGGTTCTAAGCTTTTCTCTCTTGCCGCCGTCGTCGTCGCGTGCGCCGCTACCTTTAGCGGTTGCGCCACGACGACCGAGGTCGCAAACTCCCCAACCCCCGCGCCGACGGCCAAAGCGGACGGCGGGAAGATTCCCGTCACCTCTTCGTCCGAGGAGGCGAAGAAGGAGTTCATGCAAGCGCGCGACATGGCCGAACGTCTTCTCGCACAAGACTCCTTACAACACTACGACAAGGCCATCTCGCTCGACCCCAACTTCGCCTCCGCCGAACTCGGACGCGCAAACGCCTCGCCGACCGCCAAAGAGTTTTTCGACCACCTCAAGAAAGCCGTCTCGCTCGCCGACAAAGCCTCCGAAGGCGAACGTCTTTTAATCCTCGCCACCGAAGCGGGCGCGAACGCAAACGCCGCGAAGCAGAAAGAGTATCTCGACAAACTCGTCGCCGCGCACCCAAACGACGAGCGCGCCCACTTCCAGTTGGGCGGCTACTTCTTCGGCCAACAGGATTTCACGCAGGCAATCGAGCACTACAAGAAGGCCACCGAAATTTCTCCCAACTACTCGCCCGCCTACAACATTCTCGGCTACGCCTACCGACAGAACGGCGACTACGCGAACGCCGAATCCGCGTTCAAGAAGTATATCGAACTCATCCCGAACGACCCGAACCCTTACGACTCTTACGCCGAACTTCTCCTCAAGATGGGCAAGTTTGACGATTCCATTGCGCAGTATCGCAAGGCGCTTTCGATTGACCAGAACTTCATCAACTCGCACAACGGCATCGCCGCCGCGTTGTTGTACGGAGGCAAGGCCGAGGAGGCTTCAGCCGAGTTGCAGAAGATTAACGACAAGGCGCGCAGCGACGGCGACCGCCGGACTGCGCTGTTCGGCATGACGGTCGTTGACGCCGACGGCGGTAAACTCGATAAGGCACTCGCCGACGTTGATAAGCAGTATGCGCTCGGCGAAAAGATTAACGACGTTGCCGCGATGACGGGCGACCTCCAACTCAAGGGCGTGATTCTCGTCGAGATGGGCAAGTACGACGAGGCGAAGGAGCAGTTCGACAAGTTGCTCAAGATGATAGACGAGTCAACGCTCGCGCAGGAGATTAAAGACAACGCGAAACTCTTCCACCACTACAACCTCGCCACGGTCGCAATCGGCAAGAAGGATTTCACGACCGCGAAGGCCGAGGCCGAAGAGTTTCGCAAAGGCGTCGAAGGCTCGAAGAATCCGAATCAGGTGAAGCAATCGCACGAACTCGCCGGGATGATTGCGCTCGCCGAAAACGATTACGACAAGGCCATCGCCGAGATTCAACAGTCGAACCAACAGAACCCGCAGAACCTCTACCGCCTCGCGCTCGCCTATCAAGGCAAGAAAGACGACGCGAAGTCGAAAGAGTTCGCCAAAAAGGCCGCCGACTTCTACTCGCTCCCGCAGTTGAACTACGCCTTCGTGCGCGCCAAGGCCGAGAAGATCGCTGGAGACAAGAGCGCTTGACGCTTCGGAGTCGAGGCTTTAGTTCAACGCGGAAAAGTCCGGTGTCGGGAAAATTCCGACACCGGACTTTTTCCGCGCCGGGAGTTTGCAAAAAATGGGGTGGGTCAGTTTGAAATAAGGGAGCAGTTGTTTAGAGAATTATTCACCGCCGAGGCGCAGAGAACGCAAAGGGGGCGCAGAGAGTATAAACTTCTCTGCGCCGACTCCGCGTCCTTTGCGCCTCTGCGGTGAGTATTTCCAACTGACCCGCTACTAAAAATAGTTTGCGCTTCCCGCGAAAACTGTTATATTGCGTGCGCTCACAAGACAGAAAACGACTCGGCCATCAGGCCGTTTATTCTGCTCTAAAACTTGCCCCAGTTGCGTCTGTAAGTGTTCCCTTAAGCTGCGCGTCCGCCGTTCGGGTCTTGGCAAAAGCTTCGACCGAACGAACGTGCGCAATGGGCTACGACGTTTGTTTACCTTTCACGTTCGCTTAATCCTCCGGGCGGAAGTGTCAAGCGACGCGCCCGGCCTCTAACCTGCACGAAACCTTTGGAGGGAAGATGAAAAAGACTTTCGTACTGTTCGCAACTTTAACTCTCTGCGTGGTCGCCCTTCTGGCCGCCAGCGCGCCCGCCTCGCGTTCGTCCGCGCGCTCCGCGCAGAATCACCCGAAGCTTCATAAGAAGGGCGCGGATGCGATTCCGGGTCAATACATCGTCGTGATGAACGACGAGGCCGCGGGGCCGCTCGGCAGGTTTTCAATGGCCGAGCAGGCGACGGAAGTTTTGGTCTCCGCGTACGGCGGGCGAGCCAAGCACGTCTTCAAGTACGCGTTCAACGGCTACTCCGCCGAGATGACTGAAGAAGAAGCTCAAGCCTTGAGCGACGACCCGCGCGTCGCCTTCGTCGAAGAGGACGGCGTGATGACCGCCTCGACGACGCAGACGGGCGCGACTTGGGGACTCGACCGAATTGACCAGCGCAACCTTCCGCTCAACGGAACTTACATCTATAACTGGACGGGTTCGGGCGTCCGCGCCTACATCATTGACACAGGGATTCGCACCACGCACACGCAGTTTGGCGGTCGCGCCTCCGCCGTCTTCGATGCCTTCGGCGGCAGCGGCCAAGACTGCAACGGCCACGGCACGCATGTCGCCGGCACCGTGGGCGGCTCGACCTACGGCGTCGCCAAGAGCGCGCTTCTGCGCGCCGTGCGCGTCCTCGACTGCAACGGTTCGGGGAGCACTTCGGGCGTCATCTCCGGCGTTGACTGGGTGACGCAAAACCACATCAACCCGGCGGTCGCCAACATGAGCCTCGGCGGCAGCGCGTCCAGCGCGCTCGACACGGCTGTCAACAACTCTATCAACTCCGGCGTCACCTATTCGATTGCCGCGGGCAACAGCAACGCCGACGCCTGCGGCTTCTCGCCCGCCCGCGTCGCCGCCGCAATCACCGTCGGCTCGACCACTTCGTCTGACGCGCGCTCGTCGTTCTCAAACTTCGGGACGTGCGTTGACCTGTTCGCGCCCGGCTCTTCAATCACCTCGGCTTGGGCGACATCAGACACGGCCACAAACACCATCAGCGGCACTTCGATGGCGACGCCGCACGTGACGGGCGTGACCGCGCTCTACAAGCAGGCCAACCCCAGCGCGTCGCCCGCGACCGTACGCAACGCGATAGTCAACAACTCGACGACGGGCCACGTCACAAACGCGGGTACAGGCTCGCCCAACCGCCTGCTCTACTCGCTCTTCTTCTGACGAGCGAGAAACGAACGCGCGGCAAGAGCGCTCCCCGCTTAGCCGCGCCGCAAACCCGCGAGACCCTTCAAAGGTCTCGCGGGTTTGTTTTTGCCCCGCGCTCGCCGTGGCGTAAAATGTTTACAGGAGGCTCAACCCTGATGACGCCACACGCAGGCAAACGCGCACTCATCGTCGTTGACGTGCAGAACGACTTCTGTCCCGGCGGCTCGCTCGCCGTCAAACGCGGCGACGAGGTGGTCGCGCCGCTCAATCGTCTCATCGAAGAATTTCTCGCGCGCGGCGAGCCTGTCTTCAAGAGCCGCGACTGGCATCCCGCGCGCACGAAACACTTCGCCGCTTACGGCGGCGCTTGGCCCGTCCACTGCGTTCAGAACACGCGCGGCGCGGAGTTTCACAAAGATTTGCTCGACGACCCGCGCATCGAAATCGTCTCCAAAGGCTTGGGCGACGAGAACAACTACTCGGCCTTCGACGGTACAACGCTCGCCGAAGACTTGCGCGAGCGCGGCGTCGAAGAAGTCTGGGTCGGCGGCCTCGCCACCGACTACTGCGTCAAGCAAACAGTCCTCGACGCGCTCGGCGAGGGCTTCCGCGTCAAAGCCTTGACCGACGCCATGCGCGCGGTCAACCTACAACCCGGCGACGACGCGCTCGCCATCGAAGAGATGCGCCAAGCCGGGGCGGAAGTAGTATGAAATGATGAATGCGGAGCGATGAATGATGAATAAGAAGCAGATTTCGCTTTTAATTCATCACTCCGCATTCATCATTCATCATTTTCCTTATGCTCAACATTGACCGTTACCACGCCACGATGGGCGACGCCGCCTTCAAGGAGGCGACGCGGCTGCACGACAAGCTCTTGAGCGACGCGGAGGCCACGTTCTACGTCGCGCAGCGCAAGCTTCCCTACGCGCCTTGCCTCGGCCACGAGCGCCTGATTCGCTCGCTCCTCGACCAACGCATTGACCGACCGCGCCTTCGCACGCTCGAACAAGACCGCGGCGGCATGCGTCTATTTGCGAAGGCGGTCGAAGACATAAACTTCGCTGGAAGCGTTCGAGCCGTCCGCCCCGGCACGATCATGTTCGCGGGTCAGCCCTTCGCCGACATAACGGGCGCGTTCGGACTCGCGCAGGCGCAGGAGATTAAGTTTGAGCACGCGTTCGATCTTCCGATGACGACGGCCTCAATCGCCATGCAGCTACGCAAGGCCGCGGGCGACCGTTGGCTCTCCGACTTCTCCCTTCGTCGCAACGGCGACATCGAACGCGCCGTTGACGTTGCGACCTACGCCTTCATCGGCGGCTTCAACGACACATCGAACATGGAGGCCGCGCACCGTCTCGACATCCCCGCCGTGGGAACTGAAGCCCACTACTGGCAGCAGTCCTACATCGAGTTCATGTACGAGCCTGAGACGGACGCGCGCACAGGTCGTCCGAAGCACTTCGAGCAGGTCGCGTTCGAGCGTTGGCTTGACGCGAACCCGGCGGGAACGACCTTGCTGCTCGACACGATTGACGTTTACATGGGCGCGATTCACGCCGCTCTCGCCGCGACATCAACGGAGGCGCGCCGCAACGCCTTCAAAGGCTTCCGCGTTGATTCGGGCGATCTGGCGAAACTGGGGAAATGGTGTCTTGAGTTTTTCGAGGCGAACGGACTGCGCGGATTGATGCCCGTCTTGACGGGCGACTTGGACGTTGAAGGCGTGCGTCGCATCGTCGCCGAGTTTCCCGAAGCCGCGGGCTTCGGCGTCGGCACGAAGCTTTCGGGCGAGGTGAGCCGCATCGCGGGCGTCATCTTCAAGGAGTGCGTGATTGACGGGCGTCCGACCTTGAAGGCTTCCAACACGCCGGAGAAGTCAACGCTTCCCGGTCGTCTTCAAGTCTTCCGTGGCGCGGACGCCAGTGGCCGCTACGTCGCCGACGTGACCGGGCTTGACGACGAAGAGGTTGAGATAGCGGGCGCGGCGCGGGTCGAACGCCTGCTCGCGCCCTTCTGGGAGGGCGGGCGCAACGAGTCAATCCCCTCAATCGTCAAACAGAAAGCCTTCGTCGAAGAACAGCTTCGACGCTTCCCCGACATCAACACCTACCCGCACGCTTTGAGCGACCGCCTGCGAACCTTGCGCGACGAGTTGACCGCCTCGATGCGCCGCGACGATTCGGGCTGGCGGAAAATCTTAAACGTCCCTCAAGCGCTCGCAGTCTTGCTTACGTCCGGCGAGGCCCGAACATGAAGGCGATATTTTTTCTGCTCGTCATCTTCTTTACTACTCTCGCTAGCCCGCATGGCGGGCCTCTACCGTCTAAGCGTGGCGTAGTAAACTTGTCCACCGGTGAGTTTTCAAGCCAGAAACAAGAGCCTCAGTCAGAGCGGATTCAAGACCCTCGGTGGCATCCGTTTGATGAGTTCGGCGCAATCAACTACTCGGACATGATGGCGCGCATTGATAACTTTGCCATCGAATTGCAGAACGCGCCGGAGGCCAAAGGCTTCATCGTAGTTTTCCCACGGCCCGACAAATTCCCCGCTTGGCCGCTCAAGCGCGCCTACTGGTGCAAGGGCTATCTGACAAAAGCACGCGGCCTCGACGCGTCGCGCATCGAAGTAGTCAACGGCGGCTTCGCCGACGAAATCAAATATCAACTCTGGATAACGCCGCCCGGCGTCGAGTTGCCCGTCGCGCCCTTCGACCTCGCCGCCGCGCTCGCGCGTGAGAAGACGCCGCTTCTCTACGACCGCGCGGTCTTCGAGAACTACCCGCCCCCGCCGCCCGGCGAAGGCGGAGAATACGAAGACTACTTGAGCGACCGCGATGCCTACGAGCCTTTCGTCAGCGCGCTCCGAGCCGACCCCGCCTTGCGCGGCTTTATCGTCGCCTACGCAACGCGTCGCAACGCGCGCGGCACAGACCGCAAGATTGCCGCGCGCGAAAAGCTCTCAATCCTCAAACTCCACGCCGTCGGCGCAGACCGCCTCGTCGCCGTCGGCGGCGGCCTTCGCAAACACCGCACAATCGAATACTGGCTCGTTCCTCCCGGCTCGCCTCTCCCGAAGCCGACGCCGACCGTCCGCCCCGCTCGACGAAGGCGACGCTGAACGAACTCGTCCGCCTTCGGTCGTCCGCATCAGTCGTTCGCGCGCCGCCTGCCGTTTGCCCGCCGTTCGTGTATAATTCCTCAGTCCTCCAGACTAATCCAATCAAAAACTTTGGAGTGAGAAACGCCATGAAATTCCTGCTCCTTGCCGCGATTATGCTCTGCGCGCCCGTCTTGGGCTTTGCGCAGCAGAATCGTTCGAGCAAGCTTTTCACCTATCCGTACACGATTGACGACCTGCCGAACGGCCTGCGTCTCGTCACCGTCCCGACCGACTATCCGAACCTCGTCTCGCTCTACGTCGTCGTCAGCGCAGGCTCGCGCAACGAGGTCGAAGAGGGCAAGACGGGCTTCGCCCACTTCTTCGAGCACATGATGTTTCGCGGAAGCGAAAACTTCCCGCCCGAACGCCGCGAGGAGATTTTCAAACGCGCGGGCGCGGAGACCAACGCCTACACGACCGACGACCGAACCGTCTATCACGCGACCTTCTCGAAAGACGACCTCGACACGATAATGCAGGCCGAGGCCGACCGCTTCCAACGTCTCAAATACACGCCCGAACAGTTCAAGACCGAGTCGAAGGCCATCAAGGGCGAGTACGACAAGAACAGCGCGAACCCTTTCTCCAAGCTCCACGAAGTCATGCGCGAGACGGCGTTCCGCCGTCACACCTACTCGCACACGACGATGGGCTATCTCAAAGACATTGAGGACATGCCCAACCAGTACGACTACTCCATACAGTTTTACCAACGCTTCTACCGGCCCGAATACACAACCATCGTCATCGTCGGCGACATCACGCGGGCGCGCGCCGTTGAGTTGACGAAGAAGTATTGGTCTGACTGGAAGCGCGGCAACTACAAGGCCGACATCTCCGACGAACCCGCGCAGAATGAGTCGCGCACGGCGCACATCGCTTGGGACGCGCCGACTCTTCCGCACCTCGTCGTCGCCTTCCACGCGCCGAAGTACGCGGATTCGAGTAAGGACGTTGCCGCGCTCGACCTCTTCCAGCAGGTCGCCTTCGGCGAAAACTCCGACATCTACCAACAGCTAGTCTTGAAGGAACAGAAGACCGACGTTCTCGAACCCGACTTCGAGCACAAGGCCGACCCCGAACTCTTCGCCGTCTATGCGCGCATCAAAGACCCCGCGCAGGTCGGCTACGTGCGCGATCAAATTTTGAAGACCTTCGAGCGTTTCAAGACTGAGCTGATTCCGCAGGCGAAGCTCGACGCGACGCGCTCGCGCATGCGCTACGGCTTCGCGATGGCGATGAACAGTAACAGCGCAATCGCTTCGGCGCTCGCGCCCTACGTCGCAATGGAGCGCACGCCCGAAACCGTCAACCGACTCTTCGACACCTATCAAAAAATCACGCCCGAAGACATACGCGACGCCGTGAAGAAATACTTCCGCGACGACAGCCGCACAATCGTCACGCTCGCAACCAAGGGACAGAACATCGCCGCCGTCGAAAACGGAAACGGAAAGGAGGGCCGCTAAACCATGCGACACGCCAAAGCCCTTTCGCTAAGACGCGCGAGCGCCCTTCTCTTGACGACACTGCTCGCGCTCTCTTCCCTTTCAAACGCCGTCGCGCAAAGGCGCGCGCCGCGCAAAGTAACGATGACAACGAACAGCAAAATCGCAAACGTGCTTGCGCCGTCAAACTCGCCGCTCATCTCCTTCCGCCTCCTCTTTATGACGGGCGCGGCCTCCGATCCCGCGGGCAAAGAGGGCGTGGCCGCGCTCACAGCCGCGATGCTCTCCGAAGGCGGCTCGCGCTCGATGAGCTACGACCAGATTATCGAGGCAATGTACCCGATTGCCACCTCCTTCAACTCGCAGGTTGACAAGGAGATGACCGTCTTTTCCGGGACGACGCACGTTGACAACCTCGAAAAATACTACGGCCTCATACGCGAAATGATCCTCGACCCCGGCTTCCGCGAAGACGACTTCACGCGCGTCAAAACCGATGCCATCAACTACCTCAAAGTCTCCCTGCGTCAAGGCAACGATGAGGAACTCGGCAAGGAGTATCTCTACAACATCATCTACGCCGGACACCCGTACGCGCACAACAACACGGGCCGCGTCTCTTCCTTAGAGAAGCTCACGCTCCAAGACGTGCGCGACTTCTACGCGAAGAACTACACGCGCTCCAACCTCGTCATCGGACTCGCCGGGGGCTACCCGTCGGACTTTCCCGCGCGCATCGAGGCAGACTTTCAGAAGCTTCCCGCCGGCACGGGCGCGCCGCGAAAGTTTGCGCAGCCGCGCCTCGCGCCCGGAATGCGCGTCGAGATCGTGAAGCGCGAGACGCGCGCGACCGCAATCTCGATGGGCTTTCCCATTCCGGTCAATCGCGCACATAAGGATTGGCCCGCGCTCGCCCTCGTCGCCTCTTACCTCGGCCAGCACCGCTCGTCCGTCAGTCATCTCTATCAACGCCTGCGCGAGCTTCGCGGGCTGAACTACGGCGACTACGCATACGTCGAATACTTCCCGCGCGGTATGTTCCAGTTCACGCCCGACGCGAACCTCGGACGGCAGTCGCAGATTTTTCAAATCTGGATTCGTCCGGTCGAGCCGCAAAACTCCATGTTCGCGCTCCGCGCCGCGCTCTACGAGTTCGACAAGCTTGTGCGTGAAGGCATGAAGCCGGAAGACTTCGAGGCCATACGCGACTTCCTCATCAAATACTCGAACGTGCTCACCGCGACGCAAGGCGCGCGACTTGGCTACGCGCTCGACAGTCGCTACTACGGCATCCCCGACTACAACGCGTTCATGCGCGAACGCTTGTCGAAGCTTACGCTCGCCGACGTTAACCGCGCGATTCGACAGTATCTGAAGACGAACGACATGCGCGTCGTAATCATCACGAAGGACGCCGAAGGTTTGCGCGAACAGATAGTGAAGGGCACGCCTTCGCCCATCACGTACAACTCGCCGAAGCCGCCCGAAGTGATGGAGGAAGACAAGACGATAGAGAAGTATAAGATCAACGTCGCGCCTGCGCAGGTCGTGGTCGTGCCCGTCGAGCAGGTGTTCCAGTAAAAAACAGTACCGCGAGCGGTAGCGAGCGGGTCATAGTCACAAAGTTAATCCTGTGACGACTACCCGCTCGCTACCGCTCGCGGTACTGTATCTAGCCCGCGCGCCTTCCGCTCGCGGTACTGACGCGGCGTCTCGGCTACTTCGTCATCTTCGTCGAATAGAGTATGCCGTACATCGCGTCCTCGTGCTGCGCGAAATACTTGCCCTCGGAGGCGAGCATGATGTTGACCGGCTGCACTTGACCCTTGTACTTGCGATAGCCGATCCACTGCATCGGCGGAAAATTTTCGTCAGGCGAGGGTGGAAAGAAATTCTTTAAGAAGGTTCTCGGCGACGCGCAAGCGGTAGCGCGCCGTCGAGCGTATGTCGTCAATCGGCGCGATGTCGTTCGCCAACTCTTCGAGCGCACGCTTCGTCAACTGTTCGTCCGCGCGACGCCCCCTCAAAGCGTCCTCCGCATGACGGCAGCGCACGACGACGGGCGCGACGCTCCCCAAAGCGATGCGAACTTCAGCGAGCGCGCCGTCGGCGTCCCGCTCGGCCAGCGCGGCCATGCAGACCTTCGAGATCGCCTGCGCGCGCCGTGTGCCGACCTTGCGGTAGAAGTGTCGCGCGCCAGCGCGCGGACGCGTCAAACGTATGCGCGAGATGAGTTCGTCGGCGCGCATCAACATCTGCTTGTAGCCCGTGTGAAAATCGGCATACTCGACCCAGCGCGCGCCCCCCGCCGAGACCAACTCGACCTCCGCGCCGTAAGCTAACATCGCGGGCGGCGAGTCAGCCGCCGGACTCGCGTTCGCAATGTTGCCGCCGAGCGTCCCGCGATTCTGAATCGCGAGTCCGCCCGTCTCGCTCGCCGCTTGCGCGAGCATCGGAAACTCGCGCGAGAGCAAACGACTACGACGCACATCGGTGTAAGTCGTCAGCGCGCCGGCGGTGACGTGCTCGACCGACTCTTCAATCCCTCTAAGCTCCGTCAAACGCGCGACGCTGAAAAACCGCTTGTGCTCAAGCTTCCCCGCTTCGAGCAGAACCATCAAGTCAGTCCCGCCCGCAAGCGGACGCCACACGCCCGGCTCGTCGCGCAAAAGCGCGAGCGCGTCCGCGAGCGTGCGCGGCACGATTAACTCATAAGCCGGCAGGTAAGCTCTCATCTTAGTTAAATGATGAATGCGGAATGATGAATGATAAGAGCGATGCTGTTTTTAATTCATCATTCCGCATTCCGCATTCATCATTTCTCACATGCGCGGACGACCGCGTCGAAAATTTTCGTGTAGCCCGTGCAGCGGCAGAGGTTTCCGGCGAGCGCTTCGCGTATCTCCGCTTCGGTGGGCCGCGGCGTTCGTTCGAGAAGGCTGACGGCGGCGAGCACCATGCCGGGCGTGCAGATGCCACACTGCGCGCCGCCACGTTCAATCATCGTGCGCTGAACGGCGTGAAGCTGTTCGCCGTCGGCGACGCCTTCGATGGTCTTAATCGTCGCGCCCTCGACCTGCGCGAAGGGGACGAGGCAACTGTTCACAAGCTCGCCGTCCATAATCACCGAGCACGCGCCGCACTCGCCCTCGCCGCAACCCTCCTTCGTCCCCGTCAGTCGCAACTCCTCGCGCAGAACGTCCAACAGACGCGCCAGAGGAAAGGCTTTGAGCGTCACGGCCTCGCCGTTCACCGTGCAGTTTATTGTAATTTTGCCGGATTCTTCGGGCATCTTTCACCGACGACTCATACAGTGAATCAACTTTTAACACAGAGGACACGGAGTATGCACAGAGGACGCGGAGTTTCTTCCGCGCCCTCTGTGTCTCTGTGCCCTCCGTGTTAATAATTCACTCTTCACTCAACACGCCTGACCGGGACTTCACACGTCAAGCCTCTACAGCGTCGCGCTCAAGCGCGTCCATTACGGCTTCGGGCGTGAGCGGGACGTAGTTGAAGGCGACGCCCGTCGCGTGCTCGACGGCGTTGAGAATCGCGGGGGCCGGGCCGTCCATCGGAAGTTCGCCGATGCCCTTCGCGCCCGCCGGGCCGCCACTGTAAGGGTTCTCGAAGAAGTGCACGCGTATGGGCGGGATGTCGGCTGATGTTGGGATTATGTAGTTGGTCATCTGCCCGTTCGCCATTCGCCCGTCCTGCCACACGACCGATTCATAGAGCGACCAACCTATCCCTTGCGCCACGCCGCCCTCTATCTGCCCCGCCGCGAGCACCGGATGAATCACGCGCCCGACTTCTTGAACGGCGACGAAGTCTTCGACGCGCGCTTCGTAAGTCAGAGTGTCAACCGTCACCTCCGCGACATAGACGGCCCAAGCATACGCGCCGTAAGCGTCGCCGCGGTAGCGCTCGTCGTCCCACTCGATCTCTTCCGGCTGGCGATACTGCGCGAACGTCTTGAGCGCGCCGTTGCGCTCGACATACTCGCGGCACGCGCGCTCGAAATCTTCCCGCGTGTACGAATCGTTTATGAGACCCGCGCTCAAGAGCCTGTGCTTGATTTGGAGCGCAGCCGATTCGACCAACTTGCCGACTATCATCGAGGTGCGCGACGCGACCGTCGGGCCGCTATTAGGGACGTTCGCCGTGTCGGGCTGCACGACCTCCACGCGCTCGTAGTCCAACTGAAGCGCGTCCGCCGCAATCTGCGCGAAGACCGTCTTCGTGCCCTGCCCAATCTCCGTGCTCGCCGCGAGCACTTGCACGCGCCCGTCGGCTGTGGCCTCGCAGCCGACTACGGATTGCAGAAACTTCTCGCCCGAACCCGTGAACCCCGCGCCGTGCATGAACGAAGCGAAGCCGATGCCGCGCTTCACACGTTTGCCTTCATTCTCCTCGCGGAAGCGTTCGCGCTTCGCGCGGTAGTCGCTCAACTCGAAGGCGCGTTCGAGCAGCGCGCTCATGTCAACCTCTTCCCGAATCACTTGGCCCGTCGCCGTTGTCTCGCCGCGCCGTATGAAGTTTCGACGCCGAAACTCTTCGGGCGTGAGTCCGGCGGCGGCGGCGACTTTGTCCATGTGGCGTTCGAGCGCGAAGATGCTCTGCGGCGCGCCAAAACCCCGGAACGCGCCGTGCGGCGGGGCGTTCGTGGCTACTGCGCGCGAGCGTATGCGGACGTTCGGACAGTTGTACGGCCCCGCGGCGTGAATCGTCCCGCGCGAGAGGACGACCGCCGAAAGCGTCGCGTAAGCGCCGCCGTCAATGTCGAACTCTATTTCCATCGCGCGGAGTCGTCCGTCGCGCGTGACGGCGGTGCGATGACGCGTGCGCGAAGGGTGTCGCTTCGTCGTCGCCGCCATGTCTTCGGCGCGGTCGTAGATCATCTTCACGGGTCGGCCCGACTTGAGAGCCAACAGCGCGGCGTGGCCCGCAATCATCGAAGGGTATTCTTCCTTGCCGCCGAAGCCGCCGCCCGTCTCGGTCTGTATGACGCGGATTTTGTCTTCGGGCAGATCGAAGAGTTTCACGAGAGCCTTGTGGACGTAGTAAGGACACTGCATCGAGCCGCGCACCGTTACGCCCTCTTCCGCGCTTGCGGTTGCGATGACGCCGTTCGTCTCTATGTAGAGTTGCTCCTGCGCGCCCGTGCCGTATGTGCCTTCGACGATGATAACGTCCGCGCTGTCCCAAACTTCGTCAACGTTTCCCTTCTCGACCAGAAACTTTTTGAAGACGTTATCTTCGCCCCAGATTATCTCTTTACGCGCGACCGAATCTTCAATCGTGAAGACGGCGGGCAGCGGCTCAATCTCGACACGCACGGCGCGTCGGGCCTCTTCGAGCAGATATTTGTCTTCGTGCGCGAGGAGGAGAATGGGTTCTTCTTGGTGATTGACCACGCCGTCGGCAAGGTACGGCTGGTCGTTCAAGATGAGCGCGACGTAGTTTGCGCCCGGTATGTCGCGCGCGGTGACGATGGTGAACTCGTCCCAAGGAATTCCTTCCATGAAGTAGATGCCGGTGATGCGCCCGCGTGGGACGTGGCTGCGAACCGTGACGCCGTGGAGCATTCCGGGCATCAGGAAGTCGTCAACGTAGCGCGCCGCGCCCGTCACCTTCGCGCGGCCTTCCTTGCGCGGCACGGGCTTGCCGATGTTTTTGTTCGACATGAAAAGGGTGGCGAATTCTGTAGGGGCAGGGCTTGTCCCTGCCCGTCGTTATTCAACAAGATCGCGTGTCATGCAGAACGGGCAGAGGACTCGTCCCTGCCCCTACAATTTTAATTGCCGCACGCTCGCTTTTAGTCGCCGCCGGCGCTCGCGCCGAGGTGCGGGCGCTCGACTTCCGCCGTATCGTCCGAGTCGAACAACTCAGCTTCCGACGAGCGCGCAGTTGCCTCTTCGTCTGTTTGTCGCTTGCGCGCGAAGGCCGCGCGCAGGCCCGTGAACGCGCGGCGCGGGCCGTATGTGGCGCGTCGCGCGAGTTTGCGCCAAGCGGCGGTGTGGCCGATGTCGTCGAAGATTGAATAGGCGACGGGCGTGACGAGGAGCGTGAGCAGAAGCGAGAGCGACTGTCCGCCGATGACGACGACGGCTATCGAGCGTCGCTCCTCCGCGCCCGGCCCCGTGCCGAGCGCGAGCGGGAGCATTCCGGCGACGAGCGCGAGCGTCGTCATCAAGATGGGCCGCAGGCGGTCGCGGTTGCCTTGTATGACGGCCTCGAAGCGTTCCATCCCGGCGGCGCGAAGATTGTTCATGTGGTCAATCTGCAAGATCGAGTTCTTCTTCACGACGCCGAAGAGGACGAGTATGCCGAGCGCGGAGTAGAGGTTCAAAGTGTCTCCCGTCATCCACTGCGAAAGGAGCGCGAAGGGAACGGCGAGCGGGAGGCTGAGAAGGATCGTAACGGGGTGAATCGTGCTCTCAAACTGCGAGGCGAGAATCATGTACATGAAAATAATCGAGAGCATGAAGGCCCAGATGAACTCGTTGAAGGTGCGTTCGAGTTCGCGCCCGCGGCCTGAGACGGCGGTCGTGTAGGCGGCGGGCAGGTTCATCTGCGCCACCGCGCCCTTCAAAGCCTCTATGCGGTCGGCGAGCGCGAATCCGGGCGCGACCGCCGCGCGCAGACTCACTTGACGCTGGCGGTCGAGACGGTCAATGCGCGAGGGCGAAGTCTTGCGCGTGATTTTGACGAGGTTGTCGAGACGCACGAGGCCGCCGCGCGAGGAAGGGACGTAGAGGTTGCCGAGCGTGTGCGGGTCGTTGCGGTCGCGCTCGTTGAGGCGCAGTTGAACGTCGTACGCCTCGTTGATCGTCGGGTCGTGGAAGCGCGTCACCTCTTGGTCGCCGCCGACCATCACGCGCAGAGAGTTTGCGATGTCGGTGGTTGAGACGCCGAGCGAGGCGGCGCGCTCGCGGTCTATCTCTACACGGAGTTCGGGCTTGTTGAGCTTGAGCGTTGTGTCGGCGTCAACGATGCCGCCGAGTTTTTCGGAGCGGTCGCGGAGGTCTTCGGCGTAGGCGACGAGTTGTTCAAGCTCCGGGCCGCGCAGGGCGAAGTCTATGTCGAAGCGTCCGCCCGTGCCGAAGTTGAACGACGGCGCGTTGCTGACGCCCGTGCGCATCGGCGCATACTTGCGCAGACGCCGTCGAACCTCTTGCATCACGTCCTGCTGCGTGTAGTTTCCGTGAAACGCCTTCAAGGGCGTGCCGTTCAAGGTCTCGCGCCAGAGCCGGCTGATTGAAAAAGTTCTCTCTTCGTGCGGCGCGATGCGGACGTATGCGTTGCCTTGATTGACGCCGCCGAGGAAACTCCCGCCCGCCGTGGCGAGCAAGAGACGGACGCCCGGCGTGCGCATGATGTCTTGCTCGATTGACTTCATCGTCTCGGTCATCGTGGCGAAGTTCGTTCCTTCGGGCGCGTTGACGTTCACTTCAAACTCGGCCTCGTCAACGTTCGTCGGTATGAACTCCTGCTTGACGGCGCGGTAGAGCGGGACGCTCGACGCGATGACGGCGAGTGCGAGCACGGCGACCGCGAAACGATGGCGCATCGAGAGCTTGAGCATCCAAGTGTAGCCGCGGTCGAGCCAAGAGTAGAAGCCGCCGCGCGAAGAGGCCGTGCGTCCGACTCCGTCGTGCGCGTGAGAGCCGTGGCCGCCGCCCGCCGCGTCTTCCACGCGCAGAAGGCGCGAACTCATCATCGGCGTCAAGGTGAAGGAGACGAGCAAGCTGACGAGTATGGCGACAGCCGCCGTGATGCCAAATTGATAGAGAAAACGCCCGGAAATCGAGGACATGAAGGAGACCGGGAGGAAGATGACGACGAGCGACAGCGTTGTCGCCAAGACGGCCAGCCCGATGTCGCGCGTTGCCTCGCGCGCCGCTTCCACCGGCGTCATGCGCTTTTCTTCGACGAAGCGGAAGATGTTTTCGAGTACGACTATCGCGTCGTCAATCACGACGCCGACCATGAGGACGAGCGCGAGCATCGTCACGCTGTTCAAGGTGAAGTCGAGCGCGCGCATCATCGCAAAGGTGGAGACGACGGAGGCGGGGATTGCGACCGCCGCGATCAAGGTCGAGCGCCAAGAGCGCATGAATAAGAAGACGACGAGGCTCGCCAGAATGCTTCCTAGAACGAGGTGGGTCTTAATCTCGTGGAGCGCGGCCTCGATGTAGCGCGATTGGTCGCGTATGACCTCCATCTTCACGTCGGAAGGTAGTTGTCCTTCGACGCGCGGCAGCGCGGCCTTGATGCCATTGATGACTTCGATGGTGTTCGCGCCCGACTGCCGACGTATCTGAAGCGTCACGGTCGGCACGCCGTTCAGACTAGCGAGGCTGCGCTGCTCCTTCGTCCCGTCCTCGGCGCGTCCAACGTCGCTCAGTCGGACGGGCGAGCCGCCCAAGTTTGCGATGACGAGTTCGTTGAAGCCGCGCGGGTCTGTGTAGCGACCCATCGTGCGGAGCGTCAACTCTTCGCGGTTGGTGACGACGTTGCCGCCGGGGATGTCTGCGTTCTGGCGCGCGAGCGCTTGTTGGACGGTGGTTATCGGAATCTGGTATGCGGCGAGGCGGTCGGCGTCAATCCAGATGTTGATTGAGCGGTCGAGTCCGCCGACGACTTGAACCTCGCCGACGCCGCCGACGCGCTCGAACAGTGGGCGCGCAATCTTGTCGCCGAGTTCGGTGAGTTCGCGCAAACTTCGCGCGCCCGAAAGCGAGATGACGAGGACGGGCGTCGAGTCGTTGTTGAACTTCTGGACGACGGGCGGACGCTGCCGCGCCTCTTCGGGCAGGCGGTTGACGACCGACGCGACGCGGTCGCGCACGTCCTGCGCGGCGGTTTCGAGGTCGCGGTCGAGCTTGAAGGTGGCGATGACGAACGACGTGCCCGGCCCTGAGACGGAGCGCAGTTCGTCAATGCCGTCAACGGTGTTGACGGCCTCCTCAATCGGCTGCGAGACGAGCGTCTCGACCTCTTCGGCAGCCGCGCCGGGCAAGCCCGTTCGCACGCTAACGGTCGGCAAGTCAACCGAAGGGAAGCGGTCAACGCCCAAGCGGAAGTAGCCCGCCGTTCCTACAACGACGAGCGACAGAATAATCATCGCCGCGAAGACGGGTCGGCGGATACAGATTTCAGCGAGCTTCTGCATTACTCAAAAAGTTCAAAGTCGGAAGTTCAAAGTTCAAAGTTAGATTCACGCCCTGAATCAAGGTTCGCCGCGACGGTCGAAACATTGAACCTTGAACTTTTGAACTGCGAACTTTATTCCACGACGTTGACGGCCTGTCCTGACTGCAAGTTGCCGGGGTCTAAGACGACCGACTCGCCGACGTTCACGCCTGACAGAACCTCAGTCCAAGTCTCCGCGCGTCTGCCCGTCGTGATGGGCTTCTCCTTCGCTTTGCCGCCCTCGACCGTGATGACCTTCTCGATTCCGGCGAAGTTAATCACCGCGTTCGACGGGACGGTGACGGCCATGTCGCCGCTGCTCGTAACGATCTCGGCGCGCGCGAACCCGCCGGGCCTCAGTCCGCCCGGATTAGCAATCTCAGCCTCGACGATGAGCACGCGGTTCTGCTGGTTAATCGTCGGACTCAGGCGCACGATGCGCCCCGCGTAGAGTCCGCGGTCGCCCTCGACCGTGACGCGCACCGCCTGACCCGCGCGCACGTTCGCCGCCTCGCGTTCCGGCACTTCGCCCCGGAAGCGCAAAGGATTGACGCGAACCACCGTCACGACGGGCGCTCCCGCGCTCAAGTATTCGCCGACGCTCGCGCGCTTCTCCTGCACGACGCCGTCGAAGGATGCGACGACGGTCGTGTCGGCCAGAGCCTGACGCGCGAGCGCGAGTTCCGTCCGTCGCTGAGAAAGTAAAGCCTGACGGTTTCTGACCTCTTCGACGGCATCCTGATACTTCCCTTGCGCGACCTTGAAACTCGCAGCCGCCGACTCGTACTCCGCGCGCGCAACGACGCCCTGCTCGACGAGCGTCGTCACGCGCTTCAAGTTTTCGCGCTCTTGGTCGAGCACGGCGCGCGCCTGCCGAACCGTTCCCGTCTCTTCGGGCTTCACGTTGTCGTCGTTGCCGTCGGGCGAAAGGCCGAGGCGTGCGCGCGCCTGTCCCAGAGCGGCCTGCGCCTGCTGGACGCGCAGGTTGTAGTCGGTCTGTTCGACCTGCGCGACCACCTGACCGCGACGGACGACGCTCCCCAAGTCAACCGTGACCGCGCTCAAACGGCCCGGCACTTTTATGCTCAGCGTCGCCTCGTCCTGCGCGGCGAGCGTGCCCGTGACCGCGACCGAAGCGCCGACCGGAATCTCCTCGACGCGCGCGACCTTCACCTGCCGCGCCTCGCCGCCTCCGCGCGCATCGCCGCCCGGCCCCTTCTGCTGCGCGCCCGCCGGATATTCGCTCTTGCAGGCGGCGATAAACAGTGAGGCTGACGCGAGACACAAGGCGACGAGGGCGCGCGCGCACGTCGAAACATACACTTTTCTGACTGTGGCCGAAGAGGACATCTACGAAACTTTCCTATCTCTTTTGAAGACAAAAAGTTTACCACGTCCGTTACAAAATTCTGAGCGGCGGGCCTTCCGTGCGGCGGCTTAATTCGCGTTTTTTACACCAACGCGATTTTCCCACTTCGACATGGCGCGGAAAGAATTAACCACAGAGGCACAGAGGACACGGAGGCGGCACAGAGTTTTAAATCCTCTGTGCAATCTCTGTGTCCTCTGTGCCTCTGTGGTTAACTCGATCTGCTCCCTATTTACTCCTTCAAGTCGGCGACTTACTTTAGAAGATACTCGCGTATGAACATCACGGTGGCGTAGAACTGGAAGTCTTGATTCTTCTTCTTGGCGAAGCCGTGGCCTTCGTCCTTCGCCATCAAGTACCAGACGGTCGTGCCGTTCTTGCGGACGGTCTTAACCATCTGTTCGGCCTCGTTGACGGGGACGCGCGGGTCGTTGCCTCCGGCGACGACGAAGATGGGACGTGTGATGTTCTTCGCGTTGTTGAGCGGCGCCGTTCGCGTCATGAACTCGCGCATTTTGGGATCGCGCTCGTCGCCGTATTCGACGCGTCGAAGGTCGCGGCGGTAAGCCTCGGTGCGTTCGAGGAACGAGACCAAGTTTGAGATGCCGACGACGGGCAGGAACGCGCGCACGCGGTCGCTGTAGCGCGTGGCGACGGCGAAGGTCATGTGGCCGCCGTAAGAGCCGCCCGTAACCATCACGCGCGAAGAGTCGAGCGTGGGGCGCGTCTTTATCCAGTCGAGAAGCGCGCCGATGTCTTTGTAGGTGTCTTCGCGCAGGAAGCCGTTGTCGAGTTGGAGGAAGGTCTTGCCGTAGCCCGTCGAGCCGCGGACGTTAGGGTAGATGATTGCGACGCCCTGCTCGTTGAGGAAGTAGTTGTTGCGACCGAGGAAGCCGGGGCGCGACTGGCCTTCAGGGCCGCCGTGTATGTTGATGATGACGGGGCGCGGGCCTGTGAACTTTCCGGCGGGCGGCATGTAGAGGAAGCCCGAAATCATCTTGCCGTCGAAGCTCTGCCAGCGGACGAGTTCAGGCTCAGACCAGTTCGAGGTATTCAGTCCGCCCGTCTCGCTCTCAGTCCAACGCTCGACCTTGCCCGTCTGCGCGTCGAGCGAATAAACGTCGGCTGTGGAGCGCGCGGTCGAGAGCGTAAATCCGAGGTCGCGGCTGTTCTTGTGCCACTCGATGCCGCCGATGACGCCGACGGGAAGCCTTGGCACAGGCTTCTCTTTGCGCGTGCGCGCGTCCATCAAGTGAAGTTTGCTCACGCCGTCCTCGTTCGTGACGAAGGCGATGGTGCGACCGTTTTCGCTCAACTCGAACGTGTCAACGTCCCACTTGATGTCGGTCGTGAGATACGTGTGCGCCTTCGTGGCGAGGTCAACGTAGGCGAGGCGTTGAAACTCGGAATCCTTGTCGGTCGTGACGTAGATTCCCTTGCCGTCTTTCGAGAACTGCGCGCCGCCGTAGGCGATCTTCTCCGCGCCGCCCTTCGGCGTGATGAGCGTCTTCGCGCCCGTCGCCGCGTCAACGAGCCAGAGATAGCTTTCGTTGGCGGAGATTGACTCGGTGGCGAGTATCTGCTTGTCGTCGGGCGACCAGTCGGCTGCGCCCCAGCCGCCGCTATCAACTTGAAGGAGCATACGGTCTGACTTCGGGTCGGCGGGATTGACGACGAAGAAGTCGTCGTCCTTTCCGTTGCGCCGCGTCGAGTTATAGACGACGCGGTCGCCCGCGTTCGACCAGACGCCGCCCGTGTTGCGCGACTTGCCGTCTGTAAGCATCGTCACGTCGCCCGTCTGGATGTCTTGGCGGAAGAGTTGGAAGAACTCGTTGCCGCCGATGTCTTTGCTGAAGACGAAGTAAGAGCCGTCTTTGGGTTGGAACGACGCGCCCGTGACGCGTTCTGTGAAGAAGGTTAACTGAGTGCGCGCGCCGCCGGGCGACTTCACCAAGTGAATCTGCGGCGTGTCGCCGAAGCGCGTGCCGATGAGCATCTCGCGCCGGACGGGGTGCCAACTGGCGAGACCCGCCGTGCGAAACTCCGTGTAGCGGCGCACTTCTTCGGCGAGCGTCGCGGGAATCGGGGGCACGCCCTCGACGACGAGGTTGTCGCCGGGCGTAATCGTGCCGTTCTGCGCGCGCGCGGGCGCGACGGCGAGCAAGAGCACGAAGGCGACGGCGGTTCGCATCGCTTTCTTCATCGTGTGGACTCCTTTTCGACGGGAATGACGGAAAGATTTCTGCGGCGAGAATATATCAGGAAAAGTCTGGAGTCTGAAGTCTGGAGTCTGAAGTCTGGAGTCTGGAGTCTGAAATAAGAAAAGCCCGGCCATCAAGACCGAGCTTTTGCTTTGACTTCAGACTCCAGACTCCAGACTTCTTTACGTCAGTTTCCGAAGCTGCGCCGAATCAGGTACGACATCTTGACGAAGAAGAGGCGACCGTTGCGCCGGAAGCCGGGTTCGAGTTGGTTCGTGAAGGGGTTGACGCCGTTGCGGTTGAGGTCGTCGTTGTAGCCGACGTAGAAGGTCGTGCCCGGATTCGGCGTCCAGCCCAGAAGGAACTGCGCGCGGACGTTCGCGCCGAGCGTCGTGTAGTCGGCGCGCGCGCGCGCAAACCAGAAGCGCGTGAACTGGTATGTGCCGCGAAGCGTGAAGATGTTGTCGTCGAAGGCGACGAGTCCGGTGTCGTCGCGCGTCAGACGATCCTTCGTGTAGTCGAGCGAGAGGCGCAGCGCGTTGGTCGGCTTGTAAGAGCCTCCGGCCTCAAGACGCCAGTCTCTACCGGGGCCGGGATCGAGCGGCGCGCCCTGCCCGAACTGGAGCGCGGCGGGACTGACGCGCGGGAAGTGCGGGTTGCCCGTGCCGAAGTCGAAGTCGAGCTGCCCCCAACGGTAGAGCGTGAACATGAAGAGCGAATACTTCTTCGAGGGCGTCGTGCCGGCGAAGAAGTATATGTCTTTGTTGAAGGCGGAGCGTTCGTTGTCGTCGCCGAAGAAGGTGCAGCGCGCGAGTTGCGAGCGCACGGCGGGGTCGAGCGCGGGGTCGTTTTGGAGGTCGAGACAGGCCGGGACGGAGAGTCCGTTGAGCGCGGGGTTGCGCGAGTTCAAGAGCGCGAAGCCCTCGCGCGAAGGGCCGAACTCCGACTCGAAGACGCGTTCGTAGCCCTCCTCGAAGCCGGCGCCGAAGTAGCTCTGCTTGCGAAGCTGAAACTGAATCTGCGACTCGTTCTGGAAATACTGGCTGCGATACTTCCAGTCGAAGTTGCCCGTCGTGTTGTTGAAGACGCGCCAGTTGATGATGTTCGCCTTCGGATGGTCGTTCGACTTGTAGCGGAAGAAAAAGTCTTGGTTGTGCGTGTTGAAGCGACGGTTGAAGCCGACGTCGGCGCGGAAGAATTGCGAGCGACCGACCGCCCCGTAGTTGTAGCCCCAGTTGCGACCGCTCATGTCGAGGTTGTAGGCGTAGGCCAAGCCCTTCTCGCGCCGGTCGGCCACGGTCGCTTCGTCCGCGTAGCGGAATGGGCGATGCGAGACGCTTCCCAAGGCTTGCGCCCAGAAGACGGTCTTCTTGTCGAGGCGGTAGCGCACGTCGAAGCCCGCGATGCTGTTGTACTTGTCAACGAAGTTGTAGGTCGTGCCGAGGAATCCGATGTGGCTCTCCTTGCCGATGTCGTGCTTGAGACGAAGGACGCCGATGGTCGCGTTCTTGTCGAGAAATTTCAGGAGCGAGTCGCGCCGCGCTTGGAGCGAGGCGCGCAAGGCCCTCTGTTCCGGGGTATCAGTAGGCAATACGGACAGGTCGCTCGTCTCGCGCAGGAAATCGCGGTCTTCGTCGCGGAGGTTTCCGGGGGCGTTGTCGGAGGCGAAAAGAAGGCCGAAGGTGTTCTTGCCCTGCTTGCCCGTGAGCTTGACGGCGTAGTCGGGGTCAACAATCGTGCGCGTGTGGACGGCGCTGATGAGCGTCTCGAAAATCTCCTTGCCTTCGAGAAAGAAGGGACGCTTCTCCTCGAAAAATATCGGGAAACGCTGGTTCGCGGTGACGACTGTCGCGTCGGCTTCGACCTGCGCGAAGTCGGGGTTAAAGGTGAAGTCGAGAGTTATCTGCGGCGTCAATGTGAACTTCGCGGAGACGCCGGGGTCAAACTCGAACGAGCCGTTCTTGAAGCGGTCGGGCTGCGTGGGGTCGAGACGGTTGACGCCGGGGATGCCCGTCGGCAAGGTGTTTGCGACGCGTTTGCCTTCCTGCGAGACCGTGAGGCTCGGAATGATTTCGAGCGTGCGCTCGGCGGAGATGCCTTCGAGTCCGGTGATGTGTCCTTCCTGACCGAGAAGGCTTGAGTTGTCGCGCGAGATCGGCATCCAAGAGCTTTGCTCGTTGTTGAATCGCTTGATGGTGCGAAGAAGATGCAAGCCCCAGAGCTTGTCTTTACCGGCGGTGTAGCGCAGAGACTTGAAGGGAATCGCAACCTCTACGACGTAGCCGTCCGACGTGACCGAACCCTTCGACTCCATCACGATGTCGATCGAGAAGTCTTCGTTAATGCCTTCGGTGAATACGGCGTCGGCCTGAACACCGAGCGGGCTGAATATCAACTCGTATGCGCGCCGCCCGTCGTTGAAGGTGTCGAGCCAGACGCCGACCCAGTCGTCGTCAAAGACGGCGTCGCGCTTCGGGATTGTGGCGCGAACTTTCGTCGGGTCGTCGAAGGCGTGGAAGGCGATGTAGATGAACTTGGCGTCGTAGCCGATGCGCGCCTCGGTGGGCTGCGAGGGCGCGGTTAAATCGCCGGGACGCCATTGTATGAAGTCCTTGAAGACGGCTGCCGTTTTCCAGACCTCATCGTCGAGTTTTCCGTCAATCACGGGCGGCTTATCAAACTTCGTGATGCGAACCGCGCTCTTCTTCTCAGGCGTGAGGTAGGCGGCGAAGCGCTCGGCTGACGTTCCGGTGGGCGCGGGATTCACGACGGGCGTCGAATTGGAGTCGGTGCCGGCGCCGGTCGCGGCGTTCGGCGGCGGCGTCGGCGACGACGCGGCGGCGGCTGGCGTCGGGGTCGGAGTGGCGGCGGCAGTGGAACTTGAGACCGTGCCGCCCGTCTGCTGCGCGAACAAGACTTCGAGCCGGTTGAAGCTGGCGCGGACGTGCGGCGCGTAAGAAGAGTCGAGCGCGAAAGAGATGAGCGCGTCGTCGCCGCTCTGCTCGGCCTCAACGCGCGAGAAGGCCCGGCCCGCGAGTCCGGCGGTCGAAAGCGTCGTGGCGTCGGCGTCGGGTATTCGTATGAAGAACTTGCCGCCGTCGCCGTAGGTTTGGTAGTCGTCGAAAGGCGCGTCGGAAGTGATTCGGACGCGCGAGCCTTCCGCCGCCTCGCCGACGCTCAAGACCATTCGCTTCAAGAGCCGGCGCGCGCGCGCGGGAGGCGCGGACGACGAACTCGCGGCGAGTTGTTGGGCCTCGCCGACCGTTGACCCGAAGTGAAGAAGGGCGGCGAAGGCGAGCGAGAGTAGAGCGGCAGCGTACAGGACTTTTTTCGTCATAGCTGTAGAGTCCGACGGCCTCCGGGCGAGAGGCGTTCAATAAGTTGGATTTGTTCTGTTTGCTTGGACGAAACGGCGCGTCGGCGCGCGCGCATGCCACACTTTTCGCAGCGACCTGTTAGACGAGACGACGAGGCCGAAGGTTTCAACTGATTCGGCCTCAACGGAAATTTTTTACTGACCGTTTACAAGCGCACGACCAGTCAGAGCCTGTTTGAAAACTGTAGGGGCAGGGCTTGTCCCTGCCCGTGATTCATCACTACTCAGCTATCTGCTTCAGCACGCGAGCGGGCCGCGGACAAGCCCTGCCCCTACAGTCTGCACGAGCGCAAGTGTTTTCAAACAGGCTCTCAACACTCTAGACCATCAAGAGGCACGACGCGCACGCTCAGTTAACGAGGGCGTGCGTGCTCGGTTTACAGTAGCGGCGCGCGACAATGTTAACGGCGGCGCAAGACGATCTGTCCGTCGCCCGTGCGTAGCGATAAGACCTGCCCGCCGCCGCCGCCTATGCGCCAGCGCCTGACGCGATTCTCCGCTGGGCTTTCGGCCACGGCCACGCCGTCGTTGAAGACCGACTCGGCGTTGGTCTCGACCGTCGCGTTCGCGCTTTCGGGGAGCGAGAGCGAGATTGTGCCGTCGCCCGTGCGCGCGGTGAGCGTTCGGAAGTTGCCGTCGAGCGAGATAGCGCCGTCGCCCGTGCGCGCTTCGGCGTCGCCGTCGAAGTTGTCAACGCGTATGCGACCGTCGCCCGTCTCCGCGCGCAGGCGGCCCTTCGACGCCGCCACTTCAATCGCGCCGTCGCCCGTGTGCAACTCAAGCTCGCCGCTCACGCCGTCAACGCGCAGGCGACCGTCGCCCGTCGAGACGAAGAGCGTCGTGTTGCGTGGGACGTAGATGTCGAACTCCGTCGAGGCGTCGGACGAGAACGAGATGACGCGACCGTTGCGCTCTTGATATTCATGCGCGAACGCCTTGTCGAAGTCGGCGCGGATGTTGACCTCGCCCGCGCCGCCGCCCGTTGCCGAAAGCTTGATTCCCTTCATCTCACGCTCATCGCCCGCGCGCTTGATGGCCGTGTAGGAAACCTCGTGCTTGTCCCAAGCGTGGACGTTTATCGCGCCGTCGAAGGTTTCGACGCGGACGCGCGGCGCGCCCGTAACGGCGAACGTGTTCGAGACGCGCTCGACCTGTCGGCGCGAATCGTCGCGCACGTAGATGCGGTCTTTGATGTGCTCTTTGGCGATCTGCTTATCCAAATCCTTCGTCGCCTTCGCGATCTCCCTAGCCGCGCGCGCCGTCTCGCGCTCGACTTCACGCGCCGCCTGCTCGGCCTCTCGCTGCGCTTCGCGCACGGCGTCGGCGCGTTCGCGCTCGGCCTCCGCCGCCGTCTCTCGCCGCTCACGCTCGCGCTCGCGCTTCTCCTCGCGCCGTTCGCGCTCGGCCTCGCGCCTCGCCTCGCGGGCTTCTTTCGCGGCCTCGCGCGCCTCGTCGTCGTCGTTGTGGTCAACGTCAACGTCGTAGTCTTCGCGGCTGCGCGTCTCGGAGAGAAGGTTCGTCGCCTGACTCAAGGGGCGGTTGTCGTTGGCGCGACGTAGCGTTATCGAGCCGTTGACGTTTTCCAGACGGACGCGCGCGCCGCCCCGACCCAGACGGCCTTCGAGGTCTCGGCCCACGTATTCGCCCTCGCGCACGGGCAGATTGAAGTCGTTCGTGATGCGCCCGTGCACGGTGCTCGCGCGCACCGTTGCGTTAGAGTCCGAAGGAATGGTTGCGACGAGCGCGCCGTTGACGGAAGAGAGCGTGACCGTGCCCGACTCGTTCAGACGGTCGAGCGTCGCTTCGAGCCGACCGTTGACGACCGAGAGATTGACCGTGCCGGTCAGCCCGCGCGCCTGCACGCGACCGTTGACGGAGGAGGCGCGCACCGCGCCCGCGACGCCCTCAATCGTGAGGTCGCCGTTTACCAAGTCAACGCGGTCAACGCGCGCGCCGCGCGGAACTGTCAGCGTGTATTCGACGCTCGCGGGGTTCTCGTGTCGCTCCCCGTCGCGGCTCGACCAGCGATATTCAGGATACTCGGTCTCGACGTGTACGTTGTTCGGGTCGGCGTCAACGTTTATCTTCGCCTCGCGCAGGCGCTCCTGCGTGTATGCGCGCTTGACGGCGTCAACCTTCACTTCGTTGCGATCCCAAGCGACGATTTTGACCGCGCCGTTGATGTTCGAGACGCCGACGCTGCCGTCCGCCGAGAGCGGGTAGGTCTGGTGAAACTCCTCGGTCACTTCGGGGCGCGTCTGCGCGCGCGCGGCATCCGTCGCCGCCAGCGCGAGCAGCGCGAGCGCGAGCATGGAAAGAATTAAGCGTCTCTTCAACATTTCAAAAAGTCCTCGTCATAAGAGAATGATGAATGATGAATGCGGAATGATGAATGAGACAGATGCTTCTGTTTTTATTCATCATTCATCATTCCGCATTCATCATTCTGCCATCATTCCGCTGTTTACGATGCGCGGCGAATCTGCACGCTGCCGTTGACGGTCTCAAGGCGAAGCTCGCGCCCGCCGCCGCCGATTGTTCCCGAAAGGCGTCGCTTGCTGAAGCGGCCCGTGACGGTCAGGGGGAAGTCGGTCGTGATGTCGCCGTTCAAAGTTTTCGCTTCAACGTCAGCGCTCAAGGAAGCGGGGAAGCTCAAATCAATCCCGCCGTTGACGGTTGCGAACTCAAGCCCGTCAGTCCAATCGGCGCGGCCCATCGCCGCCGTGATCGAACCGTTGACGGTCTTGGCGCGCGCAAGCCCCGACGTGGAGATGTTAATCGAGCCGTTGACCGTTGTCGCTTCAACGTCCGCCGTCATATTGTCGGCCTCGACCTTGCCGTTCACCGTCCGGCCCGTGAAGCGCACGCCCGCGGGTACGCGCACGCGGAAGTTGACCGTCGTGTCGTTGTCGCGGACGTTCATGTGCCCCTTGTTGCCCGGCGCGCAAGTGTTCGGCTCTCGATCCTCGACGTTCGGATAGACGGCGCAAATCGTCACGCCCTCGCCGTGCTGCACGACCTCGATGCGTACTTCGCCGGGGTCGCTTCGACGCCCGCGCTTCGTAGCAACGACCTCGACCTCGCTTCCCGAACCCGGCTCGGCCTCGACGTTCCCGTTGACGCCCTTAACCTCTATGACGCGCCCCGCCGCCAGCGCGCCATGCCAGCGCCACTCAGTCTGCTCCGCGGCGACGAGCGGCGACGACGCGACGCCGACTGCGCGCACGCGCGTCTCAGACGCAGGCGGGGCGCTCGCCCCAACGATTTGACTCAACAGGACTACGGACGCGACCGCGACGATAATTGAGAGACTCATTGCGCGCTTCATTCTTCTTCCTCCGATGCCGATGCTCTTGTGATTTCGGGAAGCGCGTCGGGCCGTCGTGGGATTACTTACGGAATTTTGAACGGCCCGCGCGCGCGACTCGAATGTCTGTTTCCAACGAGGAAACACCGTCCGCGACGCGTTTGTGGCAAAAAAGTACGGAATCGAAAAAGAAAGTAGCCCGACGGCTATGCGTCGGGCTGCGTAAAGTCTCGATGGAAGCGTCAACGATTGCTACTGCTTACGCAGTTGCAGCGAGCCGCTGAAGGAGGTGAGCGAGACGACCGCGTCGCCCGTTCCAACCGTCCCGTCGAGCCGCGTCTCGGTCGGCGGCGGTTTGGGCGGCTTGTGCTTTCCCTTCGGTTCGGGCGGCATGGTGTTCGTCCCGTTCGTGCCGTCGGGCGGCGTGGGCGGCGCGTTGGTAGCGCTTGACGAAGCGCCCGTTGAGGTCTTCACGGGGAAGTCCGTGATGATGTCGCCGCTGGCGACCACCTTCGCGTGGACGCTGAAGGAAGAGTCGGCGGGAAGCTCCAACACAACGTCGCCCGAAATCGTCTTAAACTCATAGACGCCGCCGCGCGCGAGCTTGCCCCCATAGAGCACGCTGCCGCTCACGGTCGAGCCGTTCACTTGCGCGTGCGTCACGTCTTCAATCGTCACGTCGCCGCTCGTTGACTTGGCCTCGAAGTCGTCTCCGGCGGCGACGGCCCGTACGTTGCGCGCCTCAACGCTCCCGCTCATCGCGTGAAGCCGCGCCGCGCCGCTCGAATCCGAAAGCTCTATGTCGCCGCTCAAGCTCGAAACCTCGACCGACTTCGACACGCGACGCACGTTCACGTCGCCGCTCAAAGACTCGACCTTCACTTCGCTAACGTCCGAGACTTCGATGTGCCCGTCGCGCAACTCCAAGCTCACCGACGCGCCGCGCGGAACCATCAACTCCAACTGGCCCGCCGAGCCGCAGTCGCCCGGCCCAAGTTCCGCGTCCTTCTCTTCGTCAACCAGAACCTCCACGCGGCGCGCGGGCTGCACGTTCGGCGTAAGTAGTCTGAGAGTTCCCGCTTCTTGCGCGCGCGCCTGCACCTCGTTTTTGTCCCACCCGCGCACAAGCACGTCGCTCGAATCCACACACACGGAGACCGCCACGGTCTTCTCCGCGTTCGTGTGCCTTTCAATCGTTGAGTCGCGGCGCGCGCGTTCGCGCTGCTGCGCCTCGGCGGTCTTCTCGTCCTGCTTCACGACGACGACGATGGGCTTCCCGACCTGCTTCACGACCGTCTTCGTCTGCGCCCCGGCCCGCGGCGTGAGCGCGAAAGCGAGCGCGAACGTAAATGTTAAGGATGCCAACTTCATAACTGTTACTGCTTCAATACGCCGAGTCTTCGGATGAATCCGGCCAACCAACCTCTCGAATAAAATTGACGAACCTGATGTCTTCGTTGAATTCGACAAATGAATCCGGCCAACTAACGTCCGAGCGCGGCGACCTGCGCCTGATCCGCCACCTTCGTCAGCAACTCAACCTTGCTCTGGTACGCCGACATCAGGAAGCCGACGGCGTCCTTGTCCTTCGGATTCGCAACGGCGACGCGGCGCGTCTCGCCAATCGCGCTGTCGAGGAGCGCGACGCTGCGCTCATATTGGACGCGCACCGGCGGCCTCAAAACCGAATCGCCGCCCATCTTGATGGTCTTCTCCAAAGATGCAATCGCCGTCTGATACTGCTTCTCGCCCGGTAGCAACTCTTCCTTCAACGACAGCGACTTGTCGGACTTCACTACGCCCCTCTTCCCGCCGACGCCCGAAGATTTGAAACCAGCCGACACGACTCTCGCGCTCGGCCCGTTAGCAACTTTGGGAGGCGTCACCCGTTCAGTAGTTCTTGTTTCATTAACTTCGCCCGTCGCGCCGTTGTTCTTTTGAACGCCCGTCGGCTGAACGTCTTGCGCTATCTGCCGTTCGTTAGGAGCTTGATCCGGCGTCTGCTGCGAACGCTTCACGACGAAGAAGACGAGGGCCAGCGCCACGACCGCGAGCACGCTTGCGAAGGCAGCCGCGCCCCGCGACGTGAACGAGAAGAGGCCGGAGAGCGACGCGAGGAAGCCGCCCAAACTCCAGCCGCGCCCGCCGTTTCGCTCCGTGGAAGTTTCAAGCCGCGCGACAGCTTCGTTGAGACGCGCGCGCAACGCAGCCGTCGGCACGTTCACCTGTTCGTCGGGCGCAAACGCCGTCGCAAACAGCGCCGACTCGTTCTCCGCGTCGGCCAACGCGGAGGCGCACGCCTCGCACGCGGCGACGTGAGCCGTCGTCTCGTTAGTCAACTCTTGGGAGAGTTCGCCGTCCAAGTAAGCCTGCAAAAGCCCTTCGTCTAAACACTTCTTCATCGGCGTCCTCCGATCTTTCCGTAAAACCTCATAAACTCTTTCCGCCCGCGCGCAATCAAACTCCCGACGTTCACTTCGTTAATCGAGAGCGTCTCGGCAATCTCGCGGTACGAAAGCCCCTGCTGCTTGAGCAGGAGGCAACTCCGCATAGGCTCTTTCACCTGCGCGAGCGCGCGCCGCGCCTCTTCAATCTCGACGCGACGCTCGTAGTCGGCCTCCACGCCGACGGGCGCGCTCGCCGCCGCAACCGAAGCGGTCGCCGCGACCGCAAACTCCTCTTCGCGCGTGCCCGCGCGACTCCGGCTGCGAATCGTGTTGAGCGCTGTGTTCGACGCAACCCGCAGAAGCCAAGGGCGCACGTGCTCCTCGTTCTGAAGAGAGCCTATGTGCTGGTAGAGCTTGAGAAAGACCTCTTGGGTTACGTCCTCGGCGAGTCCGGTGTCGCGGACGAGCGCGTAGGCAGCGCGATAGACGGCGCGGTGGTGCAGCGTGAAAGCCTCGTCGAAGTCCGGCGTCGCTGCCGCCCTGTTTACCGTCTCTGGCACTGAGTCAATCAAAGCCTCTGCCGCTCGTTCGCTCATCGCGCCACTCTCATCCTCATAAACACCGCTCGCGCCGCTTTCGTGGCAGGAAATTTTAACAGATAAACGCGCGCCCGCATCATTCATAAAGCTCACACGCTCAAAGATTTCGCGCTCCCGCGACGCGCGTTCGCCGTCGCCGCCGCCAAGCTGTTATAGTGTAGGCGCTTCCGTGTGACCGAAAACGAAAAGTATGCGAATCAGTAGTTGAAAAAGACAGACAAACAAGAGATTGAGTAGAATTTTCTTACCATGGAAAACCTACTCATAGAAATCTACCTGTTTGTCTGTCAGGTGTACGATACTTCGCCTGAGA